>Ga0364907_10150_pt1 | contig 27195 bp, 2 predicted proteins | sample ExccelJu500002D3_2_FD_206960 | JGI IMG/M metagenome (GOLD analysis project Ga0364907, IMG submission 206960) | Enriched cells from Trout Bog Lake Hypolimnion, Wisconsin, USA - BchlTB.July02.5000.02.D3 | ecosystem: Environmental > Aquatic > Freshwater > Lake > Hypolimnion/Profundal zone | place...
ATCATTATCGAGGTGCGCGGAGGCATTCCTCCGACGGAAGTAGAGACGCTCGTCTCCAAGCCCGTCGAAGAGGCCGTCGGCACCGTGAGCCACCTGGAGGAGATGCTATCGATATCGAAAGAGGGCGAATCGACGGTGGTCTTAAGTTTCGAGCCCGGCATCAACATGGACTTCGCGGCGCTCGACGTGCGCGAGAAGTTCGCGAAAGTCAAGAACAAGCTCCCCAAAGAGATAGAGAAGCCCATCATAGCGCAGTTCAAGCGCTCCGACGTCCCGATAGTCATCCTTGCCGTGACGAGCTTAAAGCGCTCTACGGAAGAGATACGAAAAATAGTCGATGAGAACGTCCGCGAAGCGATTAAGCGGGTGAGCGGCGTAGCCGACGCCGAAGTCGCCGGCGGCAGGGAGCGGAAGATCCTTATCGAGGCCGACCAGCGGAAGATGGCGGCGTATAATCTGCCCCTTGAGCGCATCATATCGATGGTGAGCCAGAATAACCTGAACCTCTTATCCGGCGACATAACGAAGGCCGACGATAAATATCTCATAAGGACGATAGGTCTGTACAAATCGGTCGACGACATAAAGAACATTCCGGTCAAGACAGAGCCAAACGGGCTTATCATAAGGCTGAAGGATGTCGCTACGATACTCGATTCGTACCTGGAACCGACAGGGTACGCCAGGGTCAACGTGCGCCCCGTCGTATCGATATACGTGCAGAAGGAGTCGACTGCCAATACGATAAAGGTAGCCAAACAGATCGAAAAAGAGGTGGAGCGCTTAAGGACCGTATTGCCGAGCGACATCCAGCTGGTCTTCACCTCCAACCAGGCCGATTTTATAAGAAAAGCCATAGAAAACCTGAAGGATTCCCTCCTTAAAGGCGCCGGGCTCATCATGCTGGTGCTGGCGTATTTCCTGATAAAGATGGACAGGCGGCTTCTCATAATAACGACGACGCTTCTATGTTTCACCCTGTTCATGCCGGTAAAATTCCTCTATATATTGCTTCTGGCTATGATCATATCGGCGCTCGTGATACCCAAACTGAGGCCGCTGCTCATAGTCACCTCATCCATTCCTATATCGGTAATAATAACGTTCTCGCTCATGTATGCGATGAAGCTGTCGCTAAATTTCATGACGTTCTTCGGCATCGCCATCGGCGTAGGACTTCTGGTCGATAACTCTATAGTCGTCTTTGAGAACATATTGAAGAAGAACGAGGAGGGCTTTACCGGCGTACCGGCCGCCATCGAGGGCACGAACGAGGTCTGGGTGGCGATACTCTCGGCTACGCTTACCCACATAGTGGTCTTCTTCCCGATGGTCTATGTAGGGCAGGAGATACGGCTTCTCTACGGAGGCGTGGCATGGACCGTTACGATATCGCTTATCGTGTCGCTATTCGTGGCGATAACGGTGGTGCCGCTTCTGGCCTCCAGGGTGAGGTTTTCGATCGGGGACATACCGAAGGGCTACGGGAAGACGAATATCGTCGGGGTCATGAAGTCGGTATACTCGTTCCAGAGGAAGGGAGTGATGTTCGTGATGAGGCACCGCTACCGCGCGCTCCTGTACGCGTTCCTTATATTCGCGGTGTCGATATTCCTCTTCGGGAAACTCGGGATGGAATTTTTGGGCACCACCGAACAGAACAAGTTCACGGTATTCATAGAGATGCCTACCGGGGCCAAGCTGGACGTCACTAACAACATGGTCAAGAAGGTGGAGTCCCTCATCAGGGAGATCCCCGAGGTGAAGACATTCTCGTCGAGGGTCGAGCCGTGGTCGAGCAAAATATACGTGGAGCTCGTCGGCCTCATGCAGAGGAAGCGCTCGGTCAACGAGGTCATAGAGAGCCTGCGCCCGAAGGTGGAGAAGATAAGGCCGGCGTTCATATACTTTGAAGAGGAGCAGGAGGTCGGGACGAAGGAAGTCATAGTGGAGCTATTTGGCTACGATTACGCCACCTTGAGGGAGATAGCGATATCGATAGCCACCAGGCTCGGTACCGTAAAAGGATTCACAGATACGAAGATAAGGATGAGGGAGGGGCGCCCGGAGCTGGGTCTCAAGGTCGACAGGAAGAAGGCCAGCGTCATGGACATGACCGTGACGGACGTGGCCGACATGGTCCACGCGCAGATGAGGGGTTTACGCGCGACGCTTTTTCATACGTCGTCAAGCGAGGTCGAGACGATCGCCAGGCTCGACGAGAAGTACCGCAAGACCTTCAAGGACCTGCATAAATTGATATTGACCAACAAGGATGAGGACAACATATACCTGGAGCAGGTAGTCGATTTCAAGTACGGCCTGGGCCCGAGCGAAGTCTGGCGCAAGAACAAGACGCGCATGATACAAGTCAGCGCCAATATAGGAAAGATACCGCTATCAAAGGCCGGCGAGATGACGAAAGCCGTCCTGGCCGACCTGAAGCTTCCGGAAGGGTATTATTACAAGCTGGGCGGCAATTATCCTACGATGATGGCGACGCAGCACCAGTTCCCGCTCATGATAATACTTACGATCGTCCTCATATACCTGGTGCTGGCGTCGCTGTTCGAATCGTATTCACAGCCGTTCATAATCATGACGGCGGTCCCGCTGGCCCTGATAGGCGTCGTGATAGCGCTGTACGTGACGGGAAAGTCCGTCGGGATGGGCGTCCTGGTCGGCATAATGATGCTCGGCGGCATAGTAGTCTCGAACTCCATACTTCTGATAGACCATACCAACAACCTGCGCAAAAAGAATTTCGGCAGCATAAAGGCGGTGGTGATGGCGTCGAGGGACAGGCTGCGCCCCATACTCATGACGACGATCGCGACGCTTTTAGGGCTTTTGCCGATGGCGATAAGCACTCAGGAAGGATCCAACCTCTGGAGCCCGCTTTCGATAACGGTAATGGGCGGACTTACGAGCTCTACGGTCCTCACTCTCATCATAGTTCCGAGCGTCTACATCATTTTTGAGGACGCGAAGAGGTGGACGAAACAGGTCTTGTCTAATTTCCCACGTAAGTAAACCCGACGGAAGACACCCCTTACGTTAGCGAACCTCCCGTAGTTTTGCGATATCTTAGTATTTTATCTCGATGATATTCGAGGTCTCTCGTATATCAAAGAACGCGTGCGCGGGGAACTCAAAGCCCTCAGCTTTAAGTTTGTATCCCGTATGGCGCCTCTTAAAGTTATATTCTGTCATGAACTTATCTAGGTCGCTGTTAAGCTGCTCCAGTTTCGTATAGGGCTTCGGCAGCATGCAAAGATAAAACTCCTGCCATATCGTTTGATTAAGTCTTTCAGCGTAGCCATTGGTCCATGGATGAGCCTTCTTGGTGACCGTATGAGTGACGCCGCATCTAGTCAGGATTCTATGGAAGTAACTATAGTCATTCTTGTGGCGAGCTGAATAGAACTCAACGCCCTGGTCTGTTATAACGCGCCTTATTTTAAAAGGGGGCGTGTTATTGAAGATATGGTTAACAAAGAAGTCTACAGCGTTATCGGACGTCTTTTGGGTATACACCTTAGCCCAACCGTAACTTGAATACGTGTCACAGGCCGTGTACTGGCATAGCTTACCAAGACCTTTGACACAGACGGTAAATGTGTCGATTCCTATAAGCTCACCCGGTTCTTTAGACTCTATGTGGTTAAATTTGGCCTGCATATGCAGCTTCTCCTTTGTGGATAGGACGCTCTTGCCCTGACCCTCAGCCCAGAGCCTGCGCTTACGGCGAGTATTAAGATTTTCTTTTACAAGGTAGTTCCACACGGCGTGTCCGGATATCCTTGGGCTCTGTTCTCTGGCTATCCTATCCGGTCCGTGAGTCGGGTGATCATATACATAGTTCAGGATCCGTAAGCCCTGATCCCACGCAAGACTATGGGGCATAAGAGGCTTCTTTCTGACAACGTTCTTCAAGCCTCGTTCGCCGTATTTTAAATAGCGACCAAGCCACTTGTAGAACCACGCCTTACTGAAGCCGTATCTATACTTAACTTCACGCCAATCAAAACGCCTTAAGCGCCAATCTTCGAAGATCTTTTTCCTCAAAGCCAATACAACATCAGCATCATTCATATACACCTCCGGTCAATAACAATTATACACCAAACTCTAAAAACAACAAAAACTCGGACCTTAAAACCCCTAGCACAGTCTACGCCAGTGGGGAATAGAATAGTCTGGTTAAAGTACAAAAAAGTCTGATTTTTTGCCTTGACACTATTATATTATATGATACACTATATGTGTGCCATTTGATTGGCATTTTTTTTGGCAGGGTTAATGCAGAGTTAAAAAAAGTTTTAGAAAAGGGTTGAAGAAGATGATTGAATACTATAGCCCTCACAAAAGGATCATCCTAAAGGCGATCGCGATGCTCATCGTCGTGAGTTTCGTGTGGTACGACATCGCCTGGGCGGGTGATCTCTTTTATTATAATATAGTACCTAAGGCAGTAGATAACTTAAGCGGCAATGTCCTCCCGAAAAAGCTTTCCGGCGATCCCGGCGGCAAAAAAGAGGTGACGAACTACGACCTTCTGGATTCCCGCAAGCGCGAAGACGGCAGGCAGAGTTTGATGCCGTCTTACAGAGAGCAGGAGCAGTCGAATAATTTCAATCCGGCTTACGTCAAGGAGCAGCAGGCCAAGCACGAGGAGATAGTCGGTATAAAGACGGATATCGAAAATCTCGACAATCTGCGCAATGGGCCGAAGAGGAAGGATGAGGAGGTCGAGCTTAAGAAGAAGAAATCCGGCGGCGGAGGGGCGCCGTACAAGTATACGCTCAGCGATTTCGACCCCGAGACTCAACAGCCGCAGACCCTGAACGTATACACATATAATCAGGATGGTTCACTTAAGAACATCACAAGCTATGACATAAGCGGCAAGGACGTGTCACAATGGATGGCAGGGGCTACGGATGTCAAGACCAAGGACGGCTCGAAGCTCATGGGTGGCTCGAAGGATGCGAACCTTACCGGCCTTACCGAAGACGATATGATAGAACAGGTTTTCTATACGGGCGCCAAGGGACACGAGGTGATCGATTATGCGTTATCGGAATTTTATGACGGGCAAGCTACGGAGCTTACGCTTTATAATTACAACGGCTCGGGCGGCGCGCTTTCACAGACGCTCACCTATGACATCACAGACATGAACGCCACATTTAACGACCCCACTAGCAAATCCCAATGGATAGGGCTTTTGACCGAGGATAAGCTTTATTCAGAAAGCCTTTACACCGGCGCGAAGGATGAAGAAAAGATAGACCAAACGTTCTATTATCAGAATGGCAGTATAACCGGGCGTACGGATTACCAGTATAACGATTCGGGCGCGCTTACCGGGGTTTATTCTTTCGACGTAACGGACGTTGCGGATACGAGCCAGAAGCGCCAGAAGTCGTCGATGAAGTACAATGCGGACGGCACGCTGAATTTAAGCGAAGGCGGCTCCGTATTTACCGGCGACCTTCAGGAGGAGTATGATTATACTGGCGAAAAAGGCAAAGAACTGATAAATCAAGTTTTTGACTATACCAAAAATGCCGACGGTACTTACGACGTAACAGAAAGGACGGATTATGATTATAACTCGATCGGCAAACTACTCAATACCTACAAAGTCGAATGCGACATAGCCGGCCAGAGCGAAGCCGATAAGAGAAGAAAGTCCACAGTGGTGTATAATGCCGACGGCACGGTAGATTTTGATAAATCCGATTTTAACGGCGACCTTGAGGAGGAAACGGTTTACCAGGGCTCAAAAGGGCATGAGCGCGTAAGCCAGGTTTTAGGCTATGACGGAAACGAAATAACCGATCGTACCGATTACACGTATTCCGGCAGGCGGCTGGTCAGTACTAGCGCATATGATGTCGACGGACTTACCGAAGCAGACAAGCGCAAGCTGGGAGCCGGGTCGCTGCTTACCGACGGCCAGCAGTTCTTCACCGGAGCTGCGGGGAGGGAGAAGGTGAGTTACGGCACCGGCTACTCCGATATCGATCCGGGCGATACGGAGCTGATCGATCCCCGTTCACAGCAGTTTCGCGATATGCTGCAAAATCTGCGGGATAGCGGTGTCACGGTCATAATAAACGAAAACGAAACCGGTGATATTAGTAATGCGACCTTTAATACCGTTGAGATCCCTTCGGAAAGCAGGATTTACACCTACACATCTATTCCGTCTATAAGCGTAACGGAAGCCGTGAATGGGAACAATGTTAACACTTTTTATTACGATGCCGATAACAATCTTGAGCTTGTCAACTCCCATAATACGACGTCTACCTATGAATACAAAAGTGGTGCGCTCTATAGGGTCATTCAGTTTGTCGATAACGGAGGCGTGGCCAACAAATATGACGCCGGGACAGACACCCTTAAGAGCGAGGTGATCTACCTTCCCAAATCTTCTCCGACCGATAAGGATAGGATCGACTACATAATCAAGTATTCGAACGGTGTTTACAAATCCACCTCTAAGTATACGTATGATACTGTGACCAACTGTCTTTCCGAAGTTCTCGAGTTCGTCGATACGAATGGCGCCGCCGGGGATCATCTGTATGATACGGGCGAGACCAAGAAAGCAAAATACTATTACGATAGTACATATGGCGCCGGCAAGGAACGCGTCTCGAAATCGGTCGAGTATCTGACATCGGGCAATATCAAGACGGTCAGCGTGTACAATTACGGAGCCGATACCACCAACGAATATGGATGGGGCGATGCCAAACCCCGTACCCTCGATCTGGTGGAAACGTACCGGTATACCACAGATACTTCCTCCGACGACAATTACACCCAATACGGTTATAAACAGAGCGTCTCTTTATACAGCGGCCATCCGGGCCGTGAAAAGGTCGAGCACGTCTTTACATATGCCAGGACAGGCGCCACTACTTCGACGCTAAAAGAGAGATCGGATTATAACTACACTTTGGGTCTCGACGACGGCCTGGACCTGGTGACGACGTACAAAATTACGGCAACCGATGGATACAGCTTGACCGCAGGTACCCGTGCTTCCGAAACATATTATGTCGGGTATGAGGGATCAGAGATAGCGGACCGAGTATATAGTTTTAATACCCAGGGCGGATTAAAAAGCTGTACAATTTATCAATACGGAGCAAGCAACCTCGCCGACGGCGCCTCTGGTTTATTCGCAAGTCAGATTTTAGATAATCCGGACTATTATATGGTGAAGAGCGTTTCCTATAAGGCTTCGCTTGGTGTAGGAGGAGTATATGTATTGGGCAACAAGACCTCGGAGACCTACTACGACGTCCATCTAGGGAAAGGCGACGAGATAGCCGATAGATCCTTTAACTTCGCAGGCGACGGGACTACCTTAAAGAGCCTGTCCACCTACGAATACGGCACGATAACGACCGGCTCCATAATTAACGGCGCCTCCGGCACGAGCGCCTCAGCCACTGACTCCTCGGAAGCCGTCATGGTAAGGAGCGTCTCCTATAAGGCATCGCTCGTAGGAATGGTATATACCCCAGGAGTAAAGACATCCGAGACCTACTACGACGTACATTTAGGTAAGGGAGACGAGATAGCCGACAGAAGCTGGAACTTCGCAGGTAACGGCATCGACCTAAAGAGCGAGTCGATATACGAATACGGCACGATAACGACCGGCTCGATAGCAGACGGCGCTGCGGGTAACTCCGCCTCCGCCACATTAAACGCAGAAGACTGCATGGTCAGAAGCGTCTCGTACAAGGCCAGTGGCTTCTACGTCCAGGGAAATAAGACATCCGAGACCTACTACGACGTGCACCTGGGTAAGGGAGACGAGATAGCCGACAGATCCTGGAACTTTAAAGCTTCAGGTATCATAAAAGAGGAGACCGTATTTGAGTACGGTATGATCTCTACAGGCACGATACCCGGTGGCACAGCTGGATCAAGCGCCTCGGCTACAGTATCTCTAGACGCCGTCATGGTCAGAAGCGTCTCATATAAGGCCCTAGGCGCCTATGTCCCGGTTATAAAGACCTCGGAGACCTATTACGACGTCCATCTGGGCAAGGGCGACGAGATAGCCAATTATTCCTACCAGTACAACAACAACGGCGACACGGTCGCCACCTCCGTATACTTCTACGGAGATTCGCCGGCAACTTATGACCGCGCTGCATCGTTAAACAGCAGCGACACGGCGATGACTAAGGCCATCGGCTACAGGCTGGGCATTACCGTACCCGATACGGGAACCCCCAGCGGTATAGAATATACCGAAACCTACTATGTAGGTGATAAGGGCGACGAGCGCGTTAAATACACATTGAACTATGAATCGGGCGGCGTCGGCGTCCTATCGACGACCTGGAATTTCTACGGACCGGGTAACGACGTGGCGGACGCGGCCGGTATTACGTCGAATACGCCCATCACACAGCAGAAGACATGGACGGGCAGCGTTACATCGGCCCCGCCATCCACGAATACAGATATCATAAATACCATAAATTACGCCGGTGATGCCGGCGAAGAACGGATAACGCAGATAATCGACCGCCGCGGCGTAGAGCAGGATTATACCTATTCTACCAGTATCACCGGCTATCACATAGCTACAGTGACGGTCCAGGATGCTAATACGACCAGGACGCAATATACTTATGAAACGGATCAATACGGCGATGACCGCATAAAAGAGGCATATGATTACCTTAATGCCATCACCACCGAATATCATTATACCGCCGCCGGAATGCTCGATTATACCGAATATGCTCCGCCGGTCAAGGTGGCGCAGCTGGATCTGGCCGGCAACTTTACGACGGTCGATAAATACGTAAAGACGACCTACATCAGCGACATATCTACGTATTACGAGGCCCAGGCAGGAGAGTATACGGAGACGATAGGCGGTGTGGTAACAAGAAAAGTCGATTATACGTATTTATCAGGAGCCCTTTTAAATACGGTGGAGACCGGCCCGCAGGGCGTTTCCACCACTTACCATAAGATAAACGCCTACGGCGAGGACGAGATAGACTATGTCATACAGCCCGACGGCTCGACCGCCTACTACAATTACGACTATATAAGCGACAGCAGTTATCTGCCTAACGGGGACACGACCCTCACATTCCGTACGGTCATATCGAGGTCGGTCTCGGCAGGCTCCAGCAATACGTTCGATTCGATAAGCATACTCAACAAATTCGGCGATACCGCGATGACCGTGGATGCCAATGCCGTGACCCAATACCATAACTATTATACGAGCCTACCTTCGTACAACATACCCGGCGAGGAGCAGGACAACGTGCTGCAGGCGGTTTACACATACGACCTTAACGGCCGGCTCTTAAATGTCGAACAGATAGAGATGAAGAACATCACCGTGACAAGCTCTTTTACGGTAGACACCGGATTGGGCCCCAAGACAGAATATTCTTCGCAGACGACTTATGCATTCGTGGATACGGAATATAAGTACGGGTATACGCTGGACGCCAAGCAGAACATAGTGGAGGCAAGAGCCTACGGCACGGTGGGTGGCGCGCAGTATAAGGACATGTATTTTGACAGCCAGATGAGGCTTACAGAGACGTGGGAAAACATACCTGTGTATAATCAAGGGGTCTTCACAGGGTATCATTGGGGCGAGTCGCAATCATTCATTTACGCGCCCGGGACCGGCACGACCACCACCGGCACAGGCGCAACGGGCACCGGCGGCACTGGTACCGGCGGCGCAGGCTTCGGGACGATAGCCGGCGGTTCTTCATTTACTTCATTAAGCGGCGCGCCGGTAACCGTTTCGTCGACAGGCGGTACCGGTTCAGGCTCAGGTACCGGAGGCATAAGAGGCACAGGTTCAGGTTCCTACACTATAAGTCCCGCCACGCCGGTTACCGTCAGCAGTGGTTCGTCATTCACTATAGCCGCGGGGGCAAGCGTATCGATAAGCGGAGCCACACCGGTAACTCTTACGGCAGATACCGTAGTGAACCCGGGTACGAGCGTCGTTATAATGGATAGCGCTCCGGCTACCGTAACAGGAAGCGGACTATTGACGTTCTCATCCTCACTGCCGTTTACGATCACGAACGAGGAGGCATATTCGATCACATACGGCGCACCACAGATGGTGGTTGCCGGAACGACGTATTCTGCCGCGCCATTCAATGATACGGTCGTATCGGCCGCTTCAGGCAACGTCGTCGTGAATGCGGGGTCGGCCCCGGTTGTGATCACCGCAAATGCAGATATGGTAATAGCGTCCGGCAGCAGCGTGACCATCGCGGGCCAGGTACCGGCGGACGGCGCGGAAATACAATCCGGCACCGAGATAATGATAGCCGCCGGCGGTTCGGCGACCTTTACTACGATCGCCCAGACGGGCGGTCAGGGTGTGGCTCAGGGCATGCTGTTTACTGCGGTAAGCGACAGCGGGTATGCCATTACGTCTACAGGCGACTTTAACGCGGTAGAAACGGTCGCGTATCAGACGGCATCCGGCACAACGCCTTCTACCACGCTCGGGTCTTTATTGTCTGCGCTCGTGCCGGCCGGCAATACGATAACGGGCCTAGTGTATAACGAGGCGGACCCGGTTAACACCGGTAATTTCTTAAACAGCATCACTTTAAACGGAGTTACTTATAACGTTGACCCATCCTCAATATACATAGCGGACGAATTCGGCACAGCGATAACCTGGGCCGATTTTAAGGCTATGTACGATACCAACAGCATACATAGCATAAAGATAACGGGCCAGGGGCCGGTGGAAGGCGGTGACGGGAACGGCACCGCGACCCGGATAGAGATGGTCAGCGTCATGGGCAGCGCCACTGCTATTACGACAAACGGCCAGAATAAAGCGATCACCATAGGCGCCAACACCTATAACATCAATACGGCGGCTCTTAAGGTAGTCGACGAGTTCGGCCAGATGCATGACCTCGCATGGCTCGATAGCCAGGTGACGGCGCAGTCGCCCAAGAACGTCTGGGTATCTCTTGATGATAACGGCAACGTCTGGAAAATCGCGTTTGCGTTCGCCTATGTAGCGATAGGACAGAATACGCTGATGGTCAATTCCGGGACAAGTTTCTACGATAAGAACGGCAACCCGATAAGCATGCAAGCGATATCGGACGAGCTTTCCGCCAATCCGGACTCAACGTACGTGAAGATAGCGTATCAGGAGTCGAACGGCCAACCCATCGCCACGCGGATAGACCTGATAGAGGGGCAGGCCTCAGAGGTCGTCGGCGGCGTCGGTACGGTATTCAATCCCGCTGTGAGCGGTGTCAGTATAATGAGCGGAGTGATGGTGAGCGTTACCCCCGGGAACCGCACGTTCTCGTTCGGCGGGCAGAACGTAACTATCACAGGCGGCGAAGCCGACGGCACGGTGATATCCTCTTCCGACGGCAATACCGTCTACGGCGCTACCGATTCGGATTCCGATAAGGCAAACTACCTGCAGCGGGTCTGGAGCTCCCTTAATAACCAGAATCTGTACGCCGCCTTAAAGGTGGTGGCATTTTATGACGGGGCAAAATGGATCGCGAAGGAAATAGTGATAACCAGCGACCTGCCTTATATAGGAGAGACGAATCTGCAGGGCGCGATAACGAATGTCGATGAAACGAATGCGACCATTACCTTTAACGGCCAGACGATGAGTTTTGCCGGCGCGCTTATCACCGACGTAAACGGCAACCCATACAGCCAGGGTGCGCCGACTTACGCAAACGACCTGTCGAGGCTCCTTGCGGAGAACGGCGGCAACGTCTTTGCCCGCATAACGGTGGCCAAGACCGACGCCGAATGGGCGGTGAGTGATGTGACGCTGGTGTCTGACATACACGGTGAAACGACGATGGCAGGAGCAATAGCCGGCGCGTCCCTTGCCTCCGGCACCGTTACGGTGCGCGGCGTATCGATCGCTACGGACGGCACGATGATAATAAACGGCCAGACCGTGTACGTGCCCAGCGCGGCGGGAATCATGACGAATGAATCAGGCGCGCCCTACACGCTCCAGCAGCTTTCCGAGATAATAGCCTACAATTCCGGTTTTAGCGAAGCAACGAGCGCTGACGCGACGTTCGGGTTCACAGACGACGGAAAGCTCGTTCTGGAGAGCCTCACCGTGCGAACGTCGCTTAATACGCACCTTGAGATAACGGCGAGCATATCTGCGGTAGCCAGAAGCGGCAACGCCCTGACCGTGACGCTGACCGATGGCACGGAATTTACCGTAGACAGCTCCACCGCCATCACCGACGATATGGGGCTTCAGCAGAATGTAGATTACCTTGAAACTTACGGGGTCGATAAGTTGGCGGAGTTCCAGCTGGTACGCGGTTTCGATAACGTCTGGCGCGCCGACAGCGTCACGCTGACATCCGGATTCGAACCCCACGGCACGCTCGAAGGCGTCCTTACGGCGGTATCCGGCCAGACGGCGGTATCGAACCACGTCTTCAAGCTGGGCGAGTTCGACGTGACCATAAGCGATAATACGACGCTTGTAAAAGAGGATAACAGCACCCTGACCGATTTAAGCGATATTGAAAATTATCTGAACTCTCTTTACAGTCCTGCCGGCCAGAGTAATCTGACGGTCGACATCGAGCAGGCCAATGACGGACACGGCAACCCCATTTGGGTCGCCGATAAGATAACCGTAGATTCCACCGTATCGAAGTCGGTCACGATATCGGCGACGAATAACAGCATCCAGTACAACGGCACATCCATTACCGTGGGCGGCATATCGTTTGCGCTAGATGCGAACCCCTCGATACAGCTTCAGTATTACGATTGGCGCAACGTAGACCCAGGGGTCAATACGATATCCGGGAACCTGAACAGCATAGGGTCCGACTCCGGTTTTAGCGCAATGAACGGCCTTATCGGGTTCCTAACGGGCTCCGGAAACGGCCTTATGTGGGCAGGAGCCAGGACATCAGTAACGGTCGAGGGATATTGCGACGCCGGCGGCGTATGGCACGCGACCAGCATAAAAGGCATGGACCTCACAAGGTACGAGACGTTTACGCGCGCCGTTACTTCAGGAAGCGCCGTTACCTACCAGTACAATAACGGCGGCACCGATTTCGAGGTAGGCGGATTGACCATGAGAATAGACGACCAGAGGACTTATAACAATCTGGGCGCTGCGTTCAGGGATCAATCCATAACGAGTACGATAAACAACAATTATAATAACGGCCAGAAGACGACCTATATCTACGGAGCCATTGTATATGACGAAGCGGCGGGCAGATGGGTGGCTTTGAAACTGGACTGGTTCACGTCTTCTACCGAACAATCTCTGGATATAAGCACTTCGTACACCGGCTGGGTAGATATCTCGGGCGCAGCTGTTGGGATATCGATGGGCAGCGGCGGCGGGCCCGTTATCGTGCCTTTCTATGACTATTCTACCCAGCAATTCCTGTGCCCGTGCTCATACGACGGAACGCCGATCACCAGTACTGATAACATGTGGCAGCTCAAGTCCGGCTACGCGTCGGTTAAGCTGGAGACTACGGATGGCTATGGCTGGACCATACATTCCCTGGACGTTTATAGCACGCCCGTAATGGACACCCCGATCGCTGGCGTACTCACGGTAACCGGCCAAACGGCCTCGAATGGCTGGTACAGCGCTTACGGCCCATTTAACTCCCCTACCCCTACCATGTATTTTACTCTGGGGTCTGACTATGGGGGAGGGACAGGCGGTTCAACGTATGTAATAGCAGACTCTCAAACTAAGATAAGCGATCCGAGCGGCGTACTATGGAATTATCCCGGCAGTAATGATTTAGAATATCTTGCCAACGCCATGAGTTCATCCAATACATATAGCTTATCGACTTCGGTTACGATGTCTTACGATTCAGCGTACGAGGGCTGGCATGCCGATAATATAGTGATATACGGGCAATCAATAAAGCCCGGCATGGCGACCACCCTTACCACGAACTCGTCGTCTTTCTACACGTGGCTTAATACATCATCCCTTAACGGCGATATCGTGATGGCCGATGGCACGCCGGTGGACGCGTCCGGCGCCGCACTGACAATATACGATATTAACAACCGGGCCTACCAGGGCAGTCTCGCCGGATTCATTGCCGATTGCCAGGCAAAGGGATATGCCGCATATGTGGGGGTCGACGGTAACGCCGGTAAAGCCATACAGACCGGAGCTATTGGCGATAGTCAGACCTCGGAATTTTCAAGGTCGGTCACCATGGCGCACGCCGGGACGGCCACTTTCAGATGGAAGGTCTCATCCGAGGCGGCGACAGGACAGAAAGCAGGAGACGTATTCCATTTCTTTGTTGACGGACAGGAGATAAGCTCCATATCCGGATTTACGGACTGGATCACGGTAAACACCCCGTTATCGGCGGGTGACCACATATTACGCTGGGTATATTCAAAAGACGGCTCCGCTTCTGCGGGGTATGACGCCGGATGGGTGAACGACCTGTCCGTACGATATTCGACAGAAACGGCCGTTGACGTAACGATTCCATTCCTGAACCAGTGGGATATGATCAGCGGCACCATATCCTCCTCGTATTCGCCCGGTACGGTGGTACCTCTTCCCAGCGCATATACCACCTCATCCGGGACACCTTTCTACGGAGAGAATAACGTCGTATCACAGGGCAATGCGGACGGATTTGCGGCCCAGGCCTGCAATGTAACGAACGGCACTTCGTCCATGGATACGCACTTTACGGTTTCAGGCGGGCAGTATTTCAATTTCTGGTGGAAGTGCTCGTCCGGCGCCGCCAAAAGCCTGTCCTACAGCGTATACGACGGCGGAGGAAACGTAGTCGGAAGCGCAGCGCTTCCGCAGGGCACCGATTGGACGCAGGTAAATATCACAGGGCTCTCCGGCAGCTACACCATAAGGTGGACCTACGCAAACACTGGGCCGGCCGATACCGCTGGGAATACCGCGTGGATAGATGGGGTCGCAAAAGGCGGCACCATTACGGATAATTTTGAGGGCGTAAGTAACGCTGCAACTGCCGGTTATTGCCAGGGAGATCCGGATAATAACGGAACGTGGGTCAGCGGTTATGGCAATATATGGGTATCTGGCGGTAGCCCGGGAGGGGGCAATGGATTATTCCTTCAGCCGGCATATAGTTATATAACGAACACCCAAACATATGTCAGCGATACATACAGCATCTATAAGGAGTTCGATCTCGGCCAAGGCGGGGGGTCCTTGTCCTTTCAGTATGTGATAGGGAATTACAACGGTATCAACGAGGGGGCATCCCTGAAATTATTCGTTGATGGGGCTTACAAGGGCCTCTATACGAGCAGGACGTTGGCGCAGATCAGCTCTATAGCGCTGGGTGCCGGCAAGCATACCGTGGCCTGGGAATTTTACGGCGGCGCGGATTGCTCTTCCCCATGGAACACATACGCGTATCTTGACAACGTAACCGTTACTAACGGCCTTGACGCTTCTTCGTATAAGCTTACCACGGCCTCGGCTGCATTCAGGCCCGATGAATTGTACACCCAGGCTGATCTGGCGCAGTTAACCGGCGGGGCTACCGGCGGATGGGACTTCAATAACGTATGGCAGATCGGCAGTACGGGCGGTGTTCCCACGCTTCGCGCGACTGGCCCGCTCACCCACCAGGCGACCATGCCCGCCGGGTATACTAAGATATCCACCGCGGCCCAGCTTGCCACGGCGATAGTTACGAATGATGCGAGTAAAAAGTATTGGCTCGCTAACGATATTACGCTTACCGGCAGCTTCACGCCTATAGGCACCGCCGCCAGCCCGTTCAATGGGATATTCGACGGCAACGGTTATTCCATAACAGGCCTCAATATAAACTCCACCGGCACGACCGATTTATACACAGGTCTTTTCGGTTATACGCAGGGCGCTACGATAAAGAACCTCGTGCTTAACTCTCCTACGATCTACGGCAACGGGTACAGTGCGAACATGGCCGCGGCTTGCGGCATAGGAGGGCTCATCGGATATGCGTCAGGCGGCACTATCGCCAATTGTTACGTAACAGGGGGATCGGTAACCGGCGGCACCTCGGCCATTCATATAGGCGGCTTAGTAGGTGATTCGGCCGGCACCTCCATAAGCGCGTCATACAGCATGGCGAACGTATCGGGCGGCCACGCGATGGTAGGCGGCCTCGTAGGATACGCCGCCTCACCGGTCACCATAAACTCGTCATACAGCTCGGGGAATGTTTCCAGCGATGGCTGGTGGGCCGGCAGTTTGATAGGGGCCGGATCCGGGAGCACAATATCAAATTCTTATTCGACCGGCGCGGTGCCGAACGGTTATTCAACAGGCCATCCGGGAGGGATGATAGGCGAAGGGGATACCGCCGCGATCACCAATTCGTATTGTACTGCCGGCACGCAAGCCATATGGTACGGAGCTCAGGGCTCTTCTGTATCTTCGGCTATTCCGTTAGTTTCACCGGCGGATGCAGGCAGCTGGTGGATGGGGGAAGGTGTGTTCAATGAGTGGAGTACGGGGTCCGGCCGCTCCATAAAGGTCCTCGATCCATACAGCATAGACGACGGTATGGTCGAGGTCGGGATAAAAGCGATCCCCGGGGGTTCTCCTAACTGCGACGAGTCGCTCGTTTATTTCAGGTATAACGCTGCGTCGCAATCCGGATATGCGGCAGGCCTCGATGGCGTAGGCAATATTAGGCTTTACCGCGTGGATGGCGGAACTTATACGGTAATAGGCAGCGGTCTTATAAGCGACTATTACGCGACCGGCTACTACCCGCCCCAATACTACAAGATCAAGGTGTCTTTTATAGGAGGCACCATAAACGTATACGCAAAGAACGATACCGCAGGGGGGTATTACACCCGCTATATAGCAGGGGTTACCGATAACACCTATTTACAAGCCGGATCCATAGGGTTGGGGGCATTCAATATCAGCAACTATATCGAATTTGAAGGGCTGCATGTACAATCGGACCTCGCCCTGGAACAGGATTTCACCGACCATGCCCTGCCTGGCGGGTTTGTTTCGGAGGATGCGACGGTGGTCTACACCGACGCCGCGCACGGTTACGCGCTGCGTACGGGGGATATCGGTTCTACCGGGAGCACCACTTCCGTTATATCTAAGGACTTCACCACCTCCGGCGGGACGGTGCAGTTTGACTGGAAAGCAATTGGAAATCAGAACGACCAGTTCACTTTCTGCATATATCGCGATGCCAATAATGACGGCCTTTACACTCCCGATGAGATCGTATCGACCGATCAGATCTCCGGCTTCATGACCTCTTTTACCCATTATACGTCGGCACAGCTTGCGGCGGGCAAGTACCGTCTCGTCTGGACGTACTATAAAAACGGCCCCCAGGCAACGGAGAATCACGGCTACATAAACAACGTGTCTATCGGTGCGGCTGCGCCTTATACTTTCGATAACGCCCTGTTAGACGGCTTCACAACCGCCGGCAGCGTATCTTCATCCCCGTTCCTGGAGCAGAGCCAGTCGATCTGGCACGGCACATCCATATCGGCTCATGCGGTGCAGAGCGCGAACACCGGCTGGCTGCCGATGAACAGCCGGTTAGATTGGGTGTGTACGTGGGGCCCCTCAGGTCCGTTTATTTCTGTGGGTGGGATGGATATCCGTATATCCTCTGAACTTCTCAATAAGATTTATCTGAACGGCGTCCTTGTGGACCTGAACACCTTATCCGGGATGGTTTCGTGGCCGAGCAGAATATTTAGCAGCCTGTCCATCGCTATAGCCAGCGATGACGGCGGCGCTACCTGGTACACCACCTCCGCAAATAGCGCGCTGAATTTCTACACATTTTCGAATAACCCGTCTCAGGGGGCTTCCATAAGAGGAGTCATTACCCCGGAAACTCCCATAGACGCATATTCTCTGGATTCGACTTCGGCGCTATTCTACGTAACCATAAACGGCTGTCAGGTGATGTTCGACAGTACTTCATCCGTGAACGGTTATGTGCTGAACGGTCAACTGGTGAACGGCCAGACGATGAGCGTCTTAAATCTGTATAACAGGCTTCGCAGCGCGTCACATTCCATTACGGGTCAGATATTCTATCAGAATGGGCGTTACTTCGCCAAAAACGTGACGATATACGATACGAGCGTGCCCGGAGATACGACCAGCGACATCTATCTCGGAGGACCGTCGGGTATCCAGTTGACGGATTCCGTAGCCTCCGTGGACCTCACACAGCACAGGATCGCCACGTCATCCGGCATGAATATCGCTACGGACGGCGTAACCGATACGCTGACCGGCGGAAGGACTTTCATTACGACGCTGTACTCCATGATATACGATGAGGACAATCGTGTGATAACGCTTTCCGATCTGGAAGCGCTTCGTGAAAAGAACCCGAACGGGTTCTTCATAGAGGTTGCGGACGATCAGCCGGTCCAGATCCAGGACCCGAACGACACAAATATCATCCATCAGACGGTCACGCGGTATATACACGTCGTCACCAGAACGCCGGCAGCCCAGCCGTCATTTACGGCTACCGGAGCCGTGGACCGCGTGGATGTCGCGGCTAAGACTATTACGATAGGCGGGTACACATATTCCATCGATCCTGCCGTATTGGCCGCCCTTAATATAAATGAAGGCGTTCCCACAGGCGTCGAGATCGTATTCCACAAAGACGGCAATAATTACGTGATAGACCAGGCAAAAACGGTGTCTGTAACCGAATTCGAGCCTACCACTACGCCGTCCACCGCGGCCCAGAGCGTGGCAGGCATTATAACCTGCCTGCCCGGGGCGCAACAGTTCAGCGTAAACGGTATCGATATGGTCTTTGACGCGTCGAACGCGTCATTCGTGGACGGCTCGGGCAGCGATATCGCGTGGGCGGACCTGGCCAATATAATAGCCAGTAATTCCGCGGGGACGGCCCAGGTGCCCACCTACGGCACGGTGGAGATATCCTCGGTCAATTACGACGCTACAAGCGGCCGCTGGATCGCGACCGTATCGAAAGTGACTCTCGCCTCCGGAAACGGCGTTGGGCAGTCGATAAACGGCCGCGTCACGGCCGTAACCGACACCGGATCCGGTTATATAATAACCATAAACGATTCCGCCCGGGATATACAGGTCCAGGTGCCGGTAGGCGCGCTGTACGGTCCGGACGGCAGGCCGATGCTCGCAGCCGACCTTGAAAATCTAATAACCTCGGGCCAAGCGGTATTCGTGCAGGTGGACGGAAGTCCCTCTGCCGGCGGTGCGTTTGCGGCCAGCAACGCGGCCGTCAGCATTTACGAACAGCCGGCAGCTCCGCAGGCGCCGGACCTTACGCAGACTACTCCATATATAGAGGTAAACGGCCAAAAGACCTACATCGCCGCAGGGGCGGAGATCTGGGATAAGCGCGACCCTCTTTTGCCCGTGCGGATAGACATGGCGCAGCTGAGCGACCTGTTAAATGCCGACCCTACGCTCGAGATCGTGGCCGACACGCCCGCCGGCCAGACGGCCGCATCGACGATATCTATCGTGAAACCGGCGCCATCGGTCATAAACCCGACGGCGCGCGCCTCCATAATATCTCAGGTGACGACATGGCTCGGCGATAACGCCGCGCAGATATTCGGTACGAATGCGCAGGCCGCGATAGCGAACATAACGTCATGGCTGAATAACCAGGATGAGCATTTCGGCGTGAGCGCCTTTAACGCCCTGGCATTCCTCCTCAATCCGGTATTTGCGGCCGGACAGGTGGCCGGATTCTTTGCCGAGATGGCGGCAAGGGCCATAGAGCTCGATATAAAGAACGGCGTGACTTCTTACCAGCCGGCCGGAGCGCTTACCATATCGCTTGATGCGATGCGCCTTGCCATAGCCGAGATGACGAAGAAATATCTGGGGCTTTCCGTAGGGCAGGAGGCCTATGCGTACAACGTGACGTTCGACGAATTGAAGAACCTAGTAAATGAAGGCAATCGCGTCATAGTTCATACAGGCGGCGAACATTACCTCGTGGTGACGGCTATCGACGATACCTGGGGCACCGTGACGATCCTCGAGGATAACCGCGAGACTAAGACCTCGGCCGAATCGTTCCTGGGCCTCTGGGACGGCACGGTGCTTTCGCTCATAAAGCCGGCAAGCGGCATAGCTTTGGACGAAGCGGCGCAGGAGCTGATATCGGGCGCAGGCCCGTCGCTCGTAGCGGCTTCGATACTCGACGGTTTCATATACGAGGACCCGTACCAGCCCATAAAGACTTACAAGCACTGGTACGGTACGCAAGCCATACCGCCGGATCTGTTATACATGTATCTCACCGGCGGCGCCGCGGCAATAACCGGTATCGACGGCATAAACCTTGTGGATGAACAGCGCGATTCGAGCGGTACCATCACCGGTATCAGCTGTTACGGCGCCGATCCGTCCATATTGAACGATAAGACTGGCAAACTGCTGTGGTCCATAGACCTGGGTACAGGCAGTAACGGTCCGTCAGGGTGGGACAAGACGGTAGTGCCTACCACGATTACCGATTCGGGTCTCGGTCTGAATAGCGTACCCGGCTACAAGGTCACCTATAATACCTATACGACCGATCTGAACGGCAAAAATTACGGTTCGGAGCCGGGGCTCGTGGTCACGTATTATCAGGATCCGGCCACCGGGAAATATGTCCTGTATCAGATATGGCACCCTAAGTACGGATATGTAGATACCGCCGGAGCCGAAGCCGGAGCTACCACCCTGTCGCAGGACGCGCTCTCTAAAATAATGGGCATGACCATTGACAAAAAGAACGGCGCCTCCACGTATCCGGCTATCCCGGTGAATATCGACCAGATAAACCGCGCCTACGGCATGATGCGCGACTATACGCCGCCTAAGACCAAGACCAATCCCAATCCGGCCACGATAAAAGGCGCTTTCACCATTTATAATGAAGCGTACGACAAATTCCAGAACGACCTTACATCCGGCGTAATAGCGATGCGCGATTCGATAAAGGCGGCTTTCCAGTCGTATATCGCCAGCCAGGAGACGGCATGGAACACTTTCTACGACGGATTGAACGGCTTCCCGTCTCTGGTCAAAGGTTACATGGACGATATGGCCGACCAGTGGAAGACGCTTCTTTCGACGGCCTACACCCAGCTCACCGATTACATAACGAAAGTAAAAGGAGATGTCGATAAATATCTCCAAACTTACGTGCATACGGGTTCGCTCGATACATACTTCGAGTATGCAAATAATTACACCGGCAGTATCACCGGCCAGCCGGTCACCGGCGGGAAGATCCTGCCGAATGCGGACGGCACATACACCATAGGAACCGCATCCGGCACGATTACGGCCCAGTCTTATCAGATAATCCATGATACCAATAATAACGGCGTGGCCGACCCTGCCGAGATAGACGCGGCGTTCCAGGCGACCATCGCCGCCTACAAGGCCTCTACTCAGTACCTGACAGGCGTCGTGCTTACTCCGCTCACGGCCGGATCCTTCACGGATATCATAGGCACCGCGATAGACGGCACGGTAGACGGCATGGTCACCATCATAAAGAAGGCCGCAAGCGACGCGGTCGATGCTCTCCAAATCGCGATAAACAATGTCAATACCGCCATAAGCGCCATAGACACGCCGCTTATAAACAACGCGATCGCGCAGGTCCAGATGATGCTGAATACTTACAATGTAGGCGCCGGCTATGTAAGCGGTGCCCCCGCAGGCAATAACATGGATTGGCTCACTGCAGCCAGCCCGTTCGCGAACGTGATCGATAACAGCACGGGCAAGAAGGTGGCTACCATAATAAGCGGCTATCTCACCGACGCCGAGACCTATCTGCAGAATATAAAGGATACGATCAACGGCACCGCAGGCGGCACGTCAGGCGTAGCCGCGGCACTAGGAAGCTATCTCATCGCTATAAAAAACTCGCTCACCATATATTCTTTATCGCCTTTTGTACCTTTAAGCGATGTGGAATAAGATTGCGCTTGGAGGACATCACCTTTGTAGTAGCTGACGTTGTCTACAATCTCGGCCTTCTGCAGGATTGCTATAGCGGCATTGGAACCTTTATGTACTGTTACCTCGCGGTTGTCATAGGAGAACGCTTCGGATCCTTCGCCTATGGTGCTTGGTTTATTATCATTTTCCTTAATCCCCATGACCATCTCGCGACCCGCAGCGGTCGTAACGAAGTATTTGAACGTCTTGAGATGGTCGTTGACGACGACGTCCGGGGTCCGGAATATCTCCACGCCGTTCTGCGTAAATTGCGTAAGGACTACCTGATCGCCGGCAAGATATTGAGTATTGTTTATTATGCCCATGCCGCCAAGAGCCCGAATCACGTCATTTGTAACCCCCTTGCTTAATTCGCGAGTCTGCGTGGCCGTGTAACATATTAAGTCCTTCAATCCGGTCGCGGTGAACGTCATTATTTGCTTCTCCATCACCTTGGTATCTTTGACGATGACCGTTTCGGGTCCCTTACCGTTGAACAGGTCCACAAAATATGCAGTTTCGCGCACCATATTGCCGGTCGCGCCGTCCTTTTCCCAGGCACCTTCCGGGGCGGAGGTGATACTGACCCTGTCTGGAATGAATAGTGTATTTCCAATACCGACAATTTTGTTTCCAACACAGTACATAGTCCCTCTGCCGAAATTGAGTTCTCCCAGCGTCTTTTGATCGGCTTTGGACAGGCCATTTTCCATGGTGAGTCTGATCTCGGTGTCATAATGCGTTTGTATCATTTTCGGGACGAAGCCGAAAACCCCTTCTTTCTTAACTCTGCGGGCAGCCTCCCTTCCCTCTGAATAGGCTACGGCCGTAACGGTCCTGTTGGAGCCTTTTCCTTCATATGCCATGTATACAGCAACATTGTTGTAATCGATTAATACGATCTCGCCGTTTTTGTTGTAATATTGGGTCTCGCCGTTGTGCATGAAGCCATCTTTTACGCCCATATCCACGAGATCCTTATCTCCGGACACGTACGCGGTGGCGGAGCTGACATAGTCGGCGGTATTCTCTTCGTCCTGTCCGATGCGCGTACCGACAAGCTCGCTGACGACCATCTTCCACACCGCGGTACGCACGCTCTCGCCTTTTATCTCAATAAGAGAGCGCGTCCTTATCGTATCTCCATGGACCTGCACAACGGAATCCGTAAGATACAGGTTATTTCCGACCACCTGCGCCTTCACCACGCTATTGCCGTTAGCGTCGGCACCTATGAGGAATGTGCTGGTGCCGGGCGCGTACATGGCTCCGAGGAGCGACGACGACAACATGTTGGCGAGCGTCTTGGCAAGTTCAGCATCCATGCCGCCCTGCGCGGATACGATATTTGTGACGGTGACGGCGCTTCTGGCGTCTAATGTCTTCATCACGAAAGGATCGAGAGAACCTTCATGCACGCTATGGGAGATGTCCGCGTATCCTTTGGAACCGTTAACGTAAACCTTCATATCGGCCGGGTCGCTGGTGTCGCTGACGACCGCCTGCTGGTCCTCGTCGATCCTTGCCCCGCCGACCAGGCGGATCTGCTTACCCTCCGAATTGAATATCGGAACTACGATAGCTTTGCCGGATCCCGCGCCAAGCTTTGAGAGCACGCTGGCAAGCACGCCGGCGCCTTCGCCCGCAAGTCCTCCTGGGGCAAGGGCGCCCTTTTCCGCGCCTTCCTGGAGGGCGGCGGCCAGCGTTTGATCGACACCGTTTTCGCCCGATATATCGGCAAAGGCCATGGCCCTGACGGAAAGCGTTGTGATAAAATTACCGTCCGCGTCCTTCTTGGCCAGGCCGTCCTTGTCCTTCACAATCTCCTTCACGGCGTCGTAGACCGTGACCCGCCCGTTGTCGAATATGTTCATGCCGTTCTTGTCTGTGACCGACATATTAAACGAACCGGCAGGCGCGGCTTTATAGGCAAGGGCGGCCATCGCCGCTACGTCTTTTATGTCCCCAGCGGTGGTGGCGCGTCCGGCAAGGCGCGCTGTCAGATTGTCGTTTACGCAATCGAATACGGTAGTCAGGCCCGAGAACGAGGTCACGTGGAGCTGCAGGATGTCCTTGTTGTTATCCTTATCGTAACGCGTGCCGTAAGTATCGCCCCTGTGTATACCGCTGCCGATAGTCACGGTGATTCCAGTTATCCCTGCCCGCGCAAAGGCGCCGATAGACTTTATTACGGCGTCCTTTACGGAGCTGCCCAGGTTAGCTCCCGTCAGATCGGAGGACAGCATGACGGCGTTAACGTCGGATATGACGGACCCCGACAGCGCTCCCGGACCGATGGCGCTGTATACATTTCCGTATTCGTCCTTTGTCCTGTACTGCCCCTGCCATCCTCCGGACTTACTGAATCCTGCTTTCCAATCATACAAAACCGTGCCGTTTGTATCGTATCCTATTGATCTATAACCGGACACATACAACCCATCGCCGTCGTTCTTGAATCCGACATCGAGATAAGAGGCTTTGTTGTGGCCGTCATCGTTCCACTCGAAACGGATCCCGCCCTTGACATTGCCGTCGCTATCGACCTTGGGATAACCGTTCGCGTCCATCTTTATATTGATGACCACTCTGGCCAGGCGCGTCTTCAGGCCCTGGATGGCTTCGAGGCCTCCGAGCCGCGCTACGGCGTCTACGGCCAGGTCGGTCAGGTCCTCCTTCATATTACGGGCCATCTGCGCAGCCGTATCGATGTCCTTGGTCTTGTACATATCCGCCATCATCGAATAATCGTCATTTGACATCATCAAGCCGCTGTACTCCTGGGCCGGCTTCCATATATCGCCGCCTATGGTCTTCATCGTCTGCGCGAATTCGCCTACGAGCGGAACGGCCGCCGAGGAATCGCCGAAGATAAGATTGCGATCCATCAGGTAGCTGAACTCCGCGGCGGCGTATTTCCCGCCCTTGGCTGCCGCTTTGGCGTTTACCTGGCCGTCCATCAGGTATCCTATCATCGTATCGCCGACCTGGTACGCTCCCTTCAGGGCGTCGTTATACGAATAGTTGACCCCTTGGGCAGCGATCTTTTGGATCTCGGCCTTATTGATATTATCAGCCGCGGTCTGGGATGCCTTAATACGCAATAGCGTCTGGTCTCTGATGGACTGGTACTGTTTTATAAGCGCGTCGCAGTCATTGTTTATGGCTTTGACGGCGTTATTATGCTCGGTCATCGCGTCGCTTTCTTCGTTCAATATCTTGACTATCGATTGGTCGTAGCTGTATTTTCCCTGATCGTAGGCATCGGCGAGCACCTTGTACGCACGCAGCCTAGCCGCGTTTAAATACTCGGACGACGTCAGTTCTGCCTGGCCGAAGGTGGCGGCCGCGGTGATGAGATTACTGTACTGTCCTTCCCAGTACGTAAGAACGGCGATATTCCCGGTGTCGAAATCTGAGAGCGGCTTCGTTATGAGCGCATACAACACGCTATTCTGGTCTATGCCGGTATAGGAACTATCATTCAACTTGATGAGCCCGTCTACCGAAAGGTAGAACTGCTTCGCCATGGAGTACAGCCGCACGATATCGGAGCGCCGGGTATCAGCCTCCTCCGCTTCGAGCTTCATTTCACTGATCTGATAATTCTGGTCCGCTTCGTCTATCCTTACCGTGCGTATATCATTTATGAATTTTTTCATTGTGTCAAACTGGTCATTGGCATCCTTGATAAGCGTGGTAGCGGCGGCGGTCACCCCGGCGTGCATGTCATTATAAAAACTCGTCATGCTTTTCTGGTAGGCAGCCGCGTATGCGGCGGAGGCCCCGCTGATAGATCCGTTCAGCGCGGTCGTTTTTTGCGAGACATCCGTATTGTATTTCGTCGTCTTTGTGCTCGCGGTATTTACATAAGGCGTGTGGGCCGTGGATATCCATGAGGCCGTCACCGGGAACTCGGGATAGAATGTTAAGTTTTTGTTCGGCCCCGTCAGATCGGGTGTCAGGTAAGCCATCTGCCGGGCTATCTTAAGGTAGATGTCCGCGTCGTCGCCGGAGCCGGTATTGAACAGCTTATACAGCGCGGAGCTCGAATCCGGGGTTTTGCCCATTATGCCGAGGTCCGTATATCCGAATTTGTACACGAGGCTCGTTATATCCGTGCCGCCGACCGTGGTATCCTGGACCGCAGGATTTATCAGGGCGTAACTCTTGGCCATCGCGGTACGCACGCCATTGGCGCGGTCGTCCACTTGGTCCAATAACGGAATGCCGGCAGCCGTATAGCCGCCGGTACCCCAGTCGTAATTGAGGTCTTTTTTCAGTATATCCGTCATCTTCGTCAGCGCCGTCTGCAGATATCCATTTTGGCCGAGCCTCTTGTCACGCTCCGTGGACTGGTAGCCTGCCGAGAAGTTGCTGACGGTGCCGGCGCCGGCATCGGCGGCCGTGGCGAGCGCGTCCACGCCGCTCAGCAGGCCTTCCTCGAATATCTTCTCCTGCTGGACTTCGTCATACGCGTACCTGAGCTTCGTCACGGCGTTCGTCCAGTCGTCAAACAGCAGGGTCTCCGTATTAGAAACGTAATTTTCCAGGACAGCCTGGTACAGCGCGGCTTTCCCCATCTCCGTGACGGCGCCGTCCATTATCTTCTGGTAAGCGTCCCTGATCTTGCCGGGAACGTCGGACAGGTCCACGTTGTAGTATCCCAGATATTTATAATAGTCGTCTACCGCTGAGGGCTTGACCAGGCCTGTGGTCTTGAAGTTCCACTTGTACGACGTGGCGATCCATGTCGGGGTTACGACAGTCTTGCCGTAGAAATCGACTTTATAGGCGCCGCCGCTGTAAAACCAGTTAATATGGTCTACCTGCACCAGATTGGCACCGCCGGGCTGCGCCAGTATCATGCTAAAAGTGGAGTCGACGGAGCCGGAAACGCCGGTCGGCATAGTGCCGGTCCACATCATTATGTCCGCCGCCGATAATCCGCCCTGGCTTCCCTCCTGGTAATAACTGACGCCGTTATAGTAAACGGTGGAGGGAGTCAGCACCGGCGCATAAGGATAGCTATAAGTCGTGGACCAAGACCCATTCTGTTGTAAGTTATACGTGCCGGTATAAACGGCCGAGTTCGTGAC
>Ga0364907_10153_pt1 | contig 26813 bp, 24 predicted proteins | sample ExccelJu500002D3_2_FD_206960 | JGI IMG/M metagenome (GOLD analysis project Ga0364907, IMG submission 206960) | Enriched cells from Trout Bog Lake Hypolimnion, Wisconsin, USA - BchlTB.July02.5000.02.D3 | ecosystem: Environmental > Aquatic > Freshwater > Lake > Hypolimnion/Profundal zone | place...
GGTTATGAGCTTTTTCAAGGGCCGGAAAGGCAGAGCGCTGGTAGTTCCCCTTATGATGGTCGCGCTTGCGGGGAGCGGCCACCCCTCCCTGGCAAGCGCTGGCGACGTCAAGACGCTGGCACCGGTGGAAGTGATCGATACCTCCGAAAGCCTGGAGGGAAGCGCCGATTCCTCCACCGAGGGGACGGTGACGCAGAAGCAGCTGGAAGACCGGCCCCTGCTGCGGACCGGAGAGCTCCTGGAAGCAGTCCCCGGACTGTGGATCAGCCAGCACAGCGGCGAGGGGAAGGCAAACCAATACTACCTGCGCGGTATCAACCTGGACCACGGCACCGACCTGGAGACCTCGGTGGCGGGAATGCCGGTCAACATGCCGACCCATGCCCACGGGCAGGGGTATACCGATCTCAACTTCATCATCCCGGAACTCGTCAGCGGCGTCCAGTACCGCAAGGGGCCGTATTACGCCGAAGAGGGGGATTTTTCCGCCGCCGGCGCGGTGCACATGGATTACCAGAACGCCCTGAAGCACAACATCGGCGTGATAACAGGCGGCACCGACGGCTACTACCGCGGGCTGGCTGCGGCCTCCGGCCACCTGGCAGGGGGGGACCTTCTCTTCGCCCTGGAGTATTTCCACAACGACGGACCGTGGGTAAATCCCGACGACTACCGGAAGCTAAACGGGGTGGTGCGCTTTAGCAAGAGCGTCGGGCATAACGATTTCAGCCTCACCGCGATGGGGTATCACGGCAAATGGAACTCCACCGACCAGGTGCCCCAGCGCGCCCTCGACGCGGGGCTCATCTCCCGTTTCGGCGCGATCGATCCCACGGACGGCGGTACGTCCTACCGCTACAGCCTTTCCGGCGACTGGCAGCACACCGGAGAGGATTCCGTCAGCAAGGCCACGGTGTATCTCATCGGTTACGGCATGTACCTGTACTCCGACTTTACCTACTTCCTCAACGACCCGGTGCACGGGGACCAGTTCCTTCAGAAGGACCGACGGGTGATCACCGGCGTGAACGCCAGCCAGACCTGGATGACCAGGGTTGCGGGCCGCGATATGGACAACACGGTCGGGCTTCAAATCAGAAACGACAACATCGCGCCGGTCGGTCTCTATGCCACCGAGGCGCGGCAGATCATCCACCCCGGCTCTCCTCTGGACAGCCAGGACCATGTGGTCCAGACGAGCTATGGGCTCTACCTCCAGGACAGCTTCAAGTGGGCGGAGAAGTTCCGCAGCGTAGCCGGGGTGCGCGGCGATTACTTTACCTGGCACGTCGTGAGCAACAGGCCTGAGAATTCCGGCGACGCCGAGGCATTCATCGCAAGCCCCAAGTTGAGCCTGATCTTCGGTCCCTGGGCGAAAACGGAATTGTTCCTGAACGGCGGCTACGGCTTCCACAGCAACGACGGGCGCGGTACCACCATCACGGTCGACCCGAAGACGGGGCCAACCATGGTCCCGGACTCAGCACCCGTATCAAAGGTGACCCCGTTGGTTCGGGCCAAGGGCGCCGAGGTCGGGACGCGCAGCACCGTCATCCCACATCTGCAGAGCGAACTCACCCTCTGGCTTTTGGACTTCGACTCGGAACTCCTCTTCACCGGGGACGCCGGCACCACCGAGCCGAGCCGACCCAGCCGCCGCTACGGAGTCGAGTTCGCCAACACCTACACCCCCACTACCTGGCTCACCTGCGACGCGAATCTCGCATTCTCCCATGCGCGCTTCACCGATTCCGAGCCGCTCATCGGTGACCACATCCCGGGAGCTCCGGTAGGGGTGGCCAGCGCCGGTGTGAGCGTCGATGACCTGGCCGGTTTCCTGGGGAGCATCAGGATGCAGTGGTTTGGGCCTCGCCCGCTCATCGAGGACAACAGCGTGCGGTCGGATGCCACCACCATCTTCAACGCCCGTGTCGGTTACAAGTTCAAGGCGAAACCGGTGGAAAACTGGCGCCTGATGGTGGACGTATTCAACGTATTCGACACGAAGGTGAGTGATATCGACTATTATTATACCTCCCGGCTCCCGGGGGAGCCCGCGGCAGGTGTTAGTGACATCCACACCCATCCGCACGAGCCACGCGAAGCGCGGGTGACCTTAAGCATGAAGTTCTAGAGGGACAGGCCGTAGCACCGGGATCGAGCGCGATGGTCTAGACAGGCGTGGCGAGCAGGCGCGGCAATGTTGCAGCACTGAAAAAAAGCGGTAGCGTGAATATGCGCTCCAAGGAGGCAGGGGCAGTGGGGGTCATGAAAATTTTCTCGGTGGTGGCGGTGCTGGTGATTTTAACCTCGACCGCGGCGTTTGGGCATGGAGATTCGGGAGCGTTTGCGCTGGCAGCCATGGCGCAGATCTCCGACAAGGACCGGTCTGACCGTGAGGATGTGGCGGCACTGAATCAGCAGGCCAAGGATTTCTCCAATGGCGGCCAGTACGAGCAAGCTATGGCGGTAGTGGACAAGGAACTGGAAATTGCCAAACAGAGCGATTACCCAGGCACGGTGGGCGCTGTGGGTGCGAGTCTGTGCAACTTGGCGGCCTACTATTACAAGCAAGCTCAGTACACGCAGGCCGAACCGCTGTACCGGTCAGCACAAAAGCTATACGAGGACAAGCTTGGTCCCGATAATCCCGCCGTCGCCGTGGTCCTCAACAACCAGGCGAGTGTTCAGGAGCGCCAAGGTCACTTGCCGCAGGCCGAGTCGCTCTACAAGCGCGCGCTGGAAATAAATGAGAAGTCTCTCGGTGAGAATCACCCGAGTGTGTCAGTGGGTCTCAAAAATTTAGCCGGCCTTTACAGGTTTATCCATCGGGATGCTGACGCCATAAAACTTGAACAACGTGCGGTTGCCATTGATGCCTTCAACTCCGCGTCCCAGGAACAGATAAGGCAGACCTTAATGTCACACTAGTGGACTGAGCGGTTAGTTCTATCAAAAAACCTTGAAATATGTTATAGTGCCGCCATGGCCCGACCACAAGAAAACATAATATTGGCTGATGCAGACCGGCAAGCGCTTGAAGCAGTGCTGCGGTCCCACAAGACACCTCAAAGTCGAGCATTGCGTGCTCGTATTGTTCTCAAGAGCGGTGCAGGTGAGAGCGTTGAGACAATCGCTACGTCACTTGGAACGTCCACAAAGTCAGTTTATAAGTGGCGTAACCGGTTCCTTGAATCTGGCGTTGATGGGCTCTTTGATTTGCCACGTTCCGGCCAGCCAAAGAAGCTCACAGAGAAAGATATCAAGAAGGTCCTGACCATGACTGTGGAGCAAGTCCCCCATGAGGCCACTCACTGGAGCACTCGCCTAATGGCCAAGTATGCCGGCATTACCACCTGGCAGGTCCGACAGATTTGGGAGGCCGCAGACCTAAAACCTCATCGAATTCAGACCTTTAAAATTAGCAACGATCCTCAGTTCGCTGAGAAGGTGATCGACGTGGTCGGTCTGTACATGAACCCTCCAGACAATGCAATTGTTCTGTCGGTTGATGAGAAGACTTAGATTCAAGCTCTTGACCGCACCCAGCCAATGCTGCCACTGAAACCAGGTCTGCCAGAGCGGAGGACCCATGATTATGTGCGTAACGGCACCACAAGCCTCTATGCTGCCTTCAACATTCTCACAGGTGAGGTAATTGGCCGGGTGACTGAACGGCACCGCGCAAAAGAGTTTCTCGAGTTCATGCGCCAGGTCGAGCGATCAACGCCAAAGGACCTCGACCTGCACGTGATCCTCGATAACAGTAGCACCCACAAAACTGAGGATGTTAAGAAGTGGCTCGCAAAGCACCCGCGAATCATTCTTCATTTCACTCCTACAAGTGCTTCCTGGCTGAATGCAGTAGAAGGATGGTTTGCTCAGCTAGAGCGTCGCGCTCTTTATCGCGGCACATTTAGCAGTGTCAAAGAGCTAAAAGATGAGATCCAACGCTTCATAAAAGTACATAACGTGTCATTATCTAAACCATTTAAATGGACTAAAACTGCAAAATCAATAATTGAAGCAGTTCAAAGAGCACGGGAAAGCGCCAAGGTTAAGGGAAGGACGTAACACTTGGGTGGTCAAAATGTCTAAAATGACTCAACTCGAAGGAATGAATGACTGTTACGAACAATGAAGTATCGACCCGGTTAGGCGCTACCTGAGTGAAGTCACGGCTCAGTCAGAATATGACGTCAGTTGTGATTTCGTCATCAAGGGCATACGAACCAGCCAACTCGAATATGGGGAAACCCACATATCCGTGTCAGGCGGTTGAGCGGAACGAGTTTGTTCATCAGCAGCAATCGCTCTGTTCGTTTTTGATGCACCATCTGAGAAGAATTATCGGTAATGCTATGCATGCTGTCCCGATCATGCCGACTGCGATGGTGAAGTGATGCTCCAGCATGCGTTCATGTATGTCAGGGTACAATCCCGGGAGCAGAATAAAAAACCAGAGAAGCATGCCGAGCGCTAAAGAAAATATGCAAAATGGGACAAGCCGCCACGGGTGTTTGAGTTGTTCTGGAATAAGCGTCATCTTAACTTCCTTACTGCGATGTATTGTTCCAGCCACGTGAAGGCGATCCCTGGGACCTTCCTTCCTCTCCCAATTGTAAGAACCGTTCTGCAGGTTTATGCGATGAGCCTAATCTGGGGCATCCCGAATAATTATTCCTTCATCCTTTCCACTTGCTCGTCCGGCACATACTCCATGAGGCGCTCAACTGGGCAGTCGAAGAATCGACAAAGTTTGTCGATATTGTCGGTGGTAGTGTTGTAGCCCCGTACAGATGATATCCTTGAAAGGGTGCTTTTATTGATACCTGTGGCCGCAGATATCTCATCAAGATTTGTTCTTCGCCCTTCCTTGAATTCCCTATCCGCAAGAGTTTCCCTTAATTTGAAACGAATCATCCGTAATCCCCTCCCACGAAATGTTGTTGCATATTAGCAGATTTATTGCGTTTGGGGTAAAAAATTGCTAGCCATGCATTAAAATGCAATATATTGCTTGACGTGCAAATTATTGCATGGTAGTATGTTATAAAATCATCGAGGGGGTAACAACGAATGGGATCAAAATTCATCACCACTGAAGAACTCGCAATTCGCATCCACTACAACGAACGGTACATCCGGCAGTTTATGCTGGATTCCGTGCTTCTCGAGGGCGTTCACTACTTCCGCCCTTTCGGTCGACGGAAAATTCTCTTCATCTGGGACAGCATCGAGCGGGACATGATGAATGTTCCGGCCAGGCAGACCGTCTCCATTCCTCTTGCTAGCGGAGGTGTCTGTCATGGGTAGCATCAGGGCGCGGAAGGATACAGGAATGCTTTTCTTTGACTTCATATTCAAGGGAATGCGCTGTCGGGAGTTGACGACACTTAAGGATTCGGCGGAAAACCGACGTACCATGGAAAAGCTGATCAAGAAGATTGATGCCGAAATTCTTCTCGACCAGTTCGAGTATGCACGCTATTTCCCATCGTCGTTGGTCGTGAAAAAGCTTGCTGTTGAACAGGCAAGGCTCGCACTCGGGGAAACAGGGGAGGGGGGCAATGTATTGAGTACACCTTTGCTCAAGGATTTTGCCGAGGAGTGGCTCGAAGAGAACGTTGTAAGATGGAAGCGGTCGTACGAAGACATGGTGACCTTGGTTATTGAGAAGTACTTGGTCCCCAAGTTTGGTGAAATGGAAGTCAGCCGCATCAACAAAGGGGAGATTCTCAAGTTTCGTGCCTCGCTCGCCAAAGTCCAGCACGGAGACAAGATCGGACTCACACCTGACAGGATCAATCACATCATGACGCCATTGCGTATGATACTTGCTGACGCGGCTGACAGGAACAACTTTACCACACCTTTTACTGGAATTAAACAGCTCCGAGTACCCAGAACCGAAGTAGACCCCTTTTCATTGGAAGAGGTTAAGCGGTTTATTGCTAATGTCCGTTCAGATTACCTGAACTATTACATCGTACGCTTTATGACCGGAATGCGGACAAGTGAGATTGACGGGCTCAAGTGGAAATACGTGAATTTCGAGCGTAGAGAAATATTCATCCGGGAAACCTTGGTCAAGGGGACCGTTGAGACGACGAAGACTCCTGAGTCTACTCGGTCCATCGACATGTCAGATAGTGTGTACTCGGCATTACAGAGCCAGTATGCAGCTACCAAGCACCTGAGTGACTTCGTCTTCTGTACGAAAGAGGGATCCCCGTTGCAGTATAGCAATGTATCGAACCGGGTTTGGTACCCAACATTGGAACTCCTCGATCTGCGGCCACGCCGCCCGTATCAAACCCGGCACACAACAGCCACACTCTGGCTTGCTGCAGGGGAAAATCCTGAATGGATCGCCAGGCAGATGGGGCACACAACGACAAGGATGCTTTTCACAGTCTACTCCAGATTTGTGCCGAATCTGACCCGACGTGATGGTTCTGCATTTGAGACGCTGGTCACTAACAGTAGGGTATTCGAAACGGCGGGAGGTGCACCATGATGATTGAGTCCCTGTCTAGGAGCACTGGAACCGAATTTAGTGGAACCTATCGGGTGTTTAGCCCACGGCGCTGCATTGCTACAAATGGTAATCCTTATTTGGTACTGACCTTGGCAGATATGACAGGAGAGTTGAAAGCCTATGCTTGGTTGGACAGATACCAAGGGCCTGAGAAGTTCGCCCATCTTGAGAGAGTCTGGGTAAAGGGGCGGCTTCGTTTCTTGGAGAACGAGTGGCGCGCCGATCTTCTGGAAGGACACTCTGTGCGGGATGCACCGGATAACCCGGTGCGGCAATTATCGGGGAGACAGTGCGAGATCGCTGGAGCTCTCCGGACCTTGCACGACTCACTCGAAGAGCTTACCTGCGATCCACTCAGAAAATTTGTCTACCGGACACTGGGTTCTGATGAGATTGCTCTGCCTTTCATCAACGTTAGGGCAAGCATGAATCACCATCACAGCTACCCGGGAGGGTTGCTGGAGCATAGCCTTGAATGCATGCGGATTGTCCGGAATTTGTCCATGCACGATGTGCATATGCAGGAGCTGGGAATAGTCGCAGCCCTTTTTCACGATATTGGGAAGATCAGAGTGTTCAGCGTATTGGGACGCCGTACCAAGGCGGGGTCCGTCGTCCACCACGATGCCGTGACATTGGAATTGCTGGCACCATTTCTAAGCCAGCTGGACCTGGAATGGCCCGACGGCGGCATAGCACTTCGGTACTGCTTGACATGGAACCACACCGGCAGTTTTCGAGCCAAACCTCTTTTTGCTGTAGCTGAGGCCGTCAACTTGGCCGACCGCCTCAGCGCAGGGAGCAATGCTGAACATCTGGCTTTTAAGGATAGCCCCGGCTGGCAGCGGTTTTCAAGACTGAAGGAAGATACGCGATTTTGGCGACCTGAGCCATTTTCTCAAAGCTTTGAAGAGATTCCTAGTTGCACTGTCGCCTGGCCGTAGCTATCGTTCTACATAAACAGAAGCAAAAGGAGAAACCAGAGATGACTGACTTCGGATTTATCACAGGTTGCGTAATACTTGCAGTTGGCATATGGACATCGGGGTACTATATAAACCGGGCCATACAAGTCGCAGCATCTTGGTTAGCTAAGGCACTTAGTGTAAAGGTTTAAAAGAATGATATCAAGAGCAACCGCTGCGGTCGAATTTTTTTCTCAAGTTCCTGGAGATATTGCCGATAAGAAGAGTACATAGTTGATACCGCCCGACAGGGTGGGGTAAACAGGCCCAAAACCAAAGAGAAGGTAGCCAGTAGGTTACCAAAACGCACATTCAGTCCGGATAGCCCTGCCATGCTTACCGGACGGTGACCCAACGGTTGACCGGAATAACGGCAGTAAACCTCCGGCACCCTTTTCAATCCACCTGTACAGCCGATGACGGTGGGTGGATCATCGTTGAGGCATAACATGCCTGGCGTTTAGCCCTTCCTCTCAAGCAGCCATGATGGCTTGAGCCCGAAGCAACACTATTGCCGGCCGAAGCCATCTCCCTTCATGGAGGAAGGGCCAAACGATTTCCCGCCGAAACTCACAGTGGCTGTGATGGCGGGAACCCCATCGCGTCTTTTGGAACACGGCCTTCGCTTTTCGCAGCCAGTTTTGGTCGACCATCGCCAGAATTGACGAGGTTGCGATGCCAAGGGTACGTGTGTTCTAAATGAGACCAACCTAAAAAAAGGCCATCTCCCGCTTGGGTTATGGCCCATTTTTTTCTTCTTCCGTTGTGGCTGTACCGTTGCCACGTGCCTGATACCTCGACCTTTCCCCATGCTTCCTGGCCCCCTTGTCGGAAAACAGACCGCTTAGTCCTGGGCCGAGCTGTGTCTGCCTCGGAATCTCCTGCACTTTACAAGGAGGAGAAAAGTTCGAAGTCTCTTTTTTTCGCGACCGACATTAATGACAAGAACCTTTGCGACGGGCCTGTAAGCCTGGGAGGAGAAACAAATGGCTGATTTAAAAGAAGGACAGCAGGCACTTTTCGAGGGGTTTGATGCTGTAGTAGCCGTGCAAGCCAAGGCCCCGATTCCGCCGGCGAGAGTGAAAGTGAAATATGCGCTTGGGAAACTCTATAATGTTGCATGCAGTGAAATAAACTCACTGAGCGGCCAACCTCGAAAATTTTTCGATGAAGAGGGAATTGTGGCGCTTGCAGAATCCATAAAAAGATTCGGTGTGGTGGAGCCAATTCTCTGTTCCGTTGATGATGCCGGCCACCTCACTCTCCTGGCAGGGGAGCGCCGTCTCCGGGCTGCACGGTTGGCCGACCTTAAATCAGTGCCCGTTCGCATCCTTGACGGAGATCCCAAGGAAATATCGCTCGTTGAGAATCTGATGCGAAAGGACCTTTCCTTGGTTGAGGAAGCGGAGTCGCTGGCTTCCCTAAAGGAACTGCGGGTTTGGAAACTGGCAGACCTGAGCAAGTTGACAGGTAAGTCTGAACCCACTTTGTGCGAAATATTGTCTGTCACCAAGCTGCCGTCCCAGGTGCTCGAAAAATGTAGAACAGCGGCATCGGTGCCGCGGGATGTCCTCGTATTGATCTCCAGGTTGGGAACCGAATCAGAAATGATTGCTGCATTTGAGCAGTACGGAAACGGGACCGTAACTCGCCCGGATTTGAAGAAAGCCTCAAAACGGTTTAGCCACTCTGAAGGGACACCCGCCACAAAATTGGTTAGCAAGTTTTTGAAAACCCTGGAGCGGATTGATGCAGCCACCCTCAGCGAGGCTGATAGACGGTCATTTAGGGCAGAAGTGGAGAAATTGCAGGGGAGGATAACGATAATCCTTGAACTTTTGTAGGCTCATCCTTTTCGTGGTCTTCATAGGGAAATTTGGTATACCAAATTCCCCTATGTCTTTTGGTGTTTCCCTTGGGTCCGATGTCAGAGGGGAACTGAGGGACCTCCGGGGATCAGGCTGCTGGTGATGGCCCCCCGCGTCAGTTGGTGACGTTGCGCAAGAATTTGCCAATTTTCTTTTTTGATTCGCCTACACCCATTGAACTCAAGTTTAAAAGACTTGGCAGGTCCTTCCACCTCGCAGCCCTCCGCTTCCGCGGCGGCAACTTCAGCAGGAACATTGGGCGTCCACATTGCATAGGGGCCATCTTCACCGAGGAACAAGAACCCGCACACGTCAATTTCGCTTCCGGTGAGGCGACTACCGTCGCTGTCTTTACCCCTGTAGCTGATGACGGTTGGTATGCTAAATTCCCCTGCGATCCAACCAGCCACTTCCTTGTAGCCATGCTGGCCCTTAAACTGCTTATTCCAGGAAGTTCCTTTTCTGGGGGAACTAACACCGTGACGACCTCTTGGCCTGCAAAACTCAGGGTGTACCTCGCCCTTAAACACGACTCCGCAAAGAACACCATTGAACCTATTTATTGAGGCTTCTTCGACTCCAAGTTCTTTGATCAGGGTGAGGACCACTCTCCTTACTCGAGATCTGTCTGCGATGTGTTCCTTGACCATTTCCAGAGCACGCCCACCCTCGATTATGAATATTGCTGGTTCCATTCCTTATCCCTTCCGCTGTCCCTAAAGGGCAGCCTAGTCAATGTTGGAGCTATTTTATCTAGACACAGGGCCCTGATATCCGAACAACCGTTCGAGGATTTCTTTCACGTCGCCAGCTTTAAGCTATCAAGCGGAGTAGGTTTAAGCAGCCAAGTACACAGCTATGAAGCTGTTGTTGATTGAGGCAAACTGTGCACGATTGCCAACATGTACATTGCGACCCTAAAACCATTGCTTGATTTTACAGGGTATTTAATTTCTCTTGGTAAATTCAGCGACACTAATGGCGATGCGAGATCAAAAATATTTGTTAAGATACACCGCTGGATGCGACCAGGAGATTCTTTTCGAACCGGTGGATTCAGTATCTGTACGGTAAGTTCTCCTCTCACTGAGTATTCAGTAGCGTGAAGTTTTTTAATTTCAATTGTATTTTCTGAGATCCCGAGCTGGTGAGCCAATAACACCCGTTGGGAATCTGAGGACATATTGGTTTTTCTGGGCATAGTAAAATTCACACGGATCTGCTGTTGGGGGATGCCTAGAATAGCCAGGAATCGGATAAACTTCCTGGCGTGGTGGTGGCGGGGAAACGCAATTCCGCCTTCCGAGGCACAATAATTTTCAATGAAATGGCTTACTCCTGTTGCCAATATTTTTCGTTGAGCACCTCCGCATTTCTCATAGGAAGCAATCACATTCTCAGCCATTTTTTTGTCCGCATCAAGCCGAAGAGGAAGAGGGAAAGGGGGGTTATTCTTCGCCGAAACGCCATTAACGTGGCGCAGTCCTCCATGAATAGTCTTCATTTCCTTTATTGCAGATGCCGTTGAGCACCAAGTTATAACTTGGGACTCACTGAATCCGTTGCGTGCTGCAAGCTCAGAAAATGCTAGCTTGGCGATTTGGCGTTCACGAATAACCATTTCGACTCGCCTCCAGTGGGGTATTGCATTTCTCTTTATGTCGGTCTTTTCTGGAAGGGGCGATGAGTAGGCGGGCAGGGAAATAGTGTCTTGGATAAGTTGTGGCGGTACTGGCACTCGGTCGAGAACCGTGGACAAGTACCAGGCTTTTGCGCCACTTGTTTTCCCTGCATAGTAGACCTCATGTTGCTGAAGCCCAGTTAGAAACCTAATGGTTTCAACCTCTAGTGATGGTTGGTTGCACTCAATGCTGAGTTCTTGGCAGAGCAGCCAGTCACACAAGTGCAGGTAGTGGAGGAGTGTTACTGCCGGTGTGCTATGGCCGCAGAGTTGTGCAACAGCATAGAGCCCCTGGCGCCCAAGCCGGTGGTTCCCCAGGAGCGAGGCCCGGAGATCATGGCAGGATTGCGCCGAGAACAGGTGGTGGTCAAGAAAACTATGCAGTTTCCGTTCGTTCAGGCCAAAATCCCTGAGCAAGCGAAGTGTCAGCCATGATGCAAAGGAGTGGCGCAAATGATGGAATCGTAGCGAAGGATCTCCGGTCACCTCACGTAAAACCTGTTCGATTGGGGAAAACACGTCCTTCTCGTTCACGAGAGTTGTTGGTTCTGATTCCTCACAAAACAATAAAGAATTATCGATGTCGCCATTATCTTCGAGGTAGCGGTATCTGCGCCAATCTCTGAGAAGTGCGAGCTCATCAGGTTCCAGTAGGCTGGCTAATGGTACTCGGCGGATCGATTCGTTGGATTTGACATAGCCGTACCGGTTATTTCGTATTAGGAGCTCCGGTTCGGTGTAGCCTTGGAAATCTCGAAGTCGAAGCTTGCGGGCTTCACTACGCCGCAGACCGCACCGGAAACCGAGAATAGCGATGAGAAACTGCATCTTCTGAACCCTGGAAGCCTTGTCAAGTTTTGGAACTAAACCTTTCTTCACACGGTCGAATTCGATTAGCGTGATCAGGTTGGCATCGACACCTAGTTCGGCCGGGCCGGCCGTTACCGTAATGTCGCTGAAATCAACTGGTTGTACACCGCACCTTATCACTAGAAATTCATGAAATGCAGCAAGCCGGCATCCTACATTATGCTTCGACTTTTCGGTAGGGCACCTTTCAACAATTTCACTATATATATCGTGCAGTTCATCGCTCTCAAGCGTGAGGAGATCACTGCATCTAACAACGGAAATAAATTTTTTACCAATGGTCTCAAGGTAGGTCCGCACCGAAGTGACGCGAAGCGCGAGTTTTTTCCGGCTCCGTGGGAGTTCTTGGCGGTTGTAATGGGTAAGCAGATTTATACCCCAGTGAATAAGGCATGCAAGCGTAGAGCACATTCGATTATGATTCTCTTTAAAGAAGGTCTCCAGCTCAGTACGCACTTCGGAGGGTATGAGTTTTTTGTTGGGCTTCTTAGGGAGGATTTCACCCAGGAGTTTCCGCAGCAGTTGATCCTGGACTGTCGGCGAGGCAACCTCATTAGGTGACTGCAGAGAAAGCATTTCGTCCAATGGCTGTGAGTCGTCAGTTGGTTCGGGCGGGTCGGTACCAATAACCCTTTTGCCTGTGAGGATCCTTTCCCAAACCGCAGCCGGGAGTGAAACCGACTTGACTCTCCCTTCTGCGAAAGCAGTGAGAAAAGGAGAAACTGTGATTCCTAGGCGGGTAGCCGCAACGGCTAGCAGACCTGTTATCATTTCGTCATCTATGCGAGCGGGCTGAGGTAGTATCCGCTCAAGATAATGCCGTATCGCTAGCAATGGCGAAGGACGATGGACCGGATTCCTGTCGTCCGGAAAACGCTCGAACCAGCGTATGATAAGTATTTGCGTAAGCGGATCAGCAAACCAGCGCCTGTGAATCTCCCAAGTTGGCTTTATTTTGGGATTGCGGTTCTTTGCGAACTTTTTCCGAGAAGCCTTTTTTTCACGATCTACATGCTCTGACGTGAAGATCATATCAAGCCACAGTTTTGATCCCTGGCAATGTGGTGAGGACAATGCTTCAATGCAAGGAGTTAACCACCGCTTTTGAACGAGGCCACCAAAAAGGATGGCTGACAATAGAAGTTGCCCCATCCGGGCGGACGGTGTATCCGGTGCTTCATTGTTCAGGTTGGCAAGAAATAAGCTCTGCACTTCATACAAAATCGGAAGGTCCTGAAAATCTTCAGATGTGAAGCGGGGTTTGTCGCGTGGGATTACCACGGGAGGTTGAGGAATGGCAACATCCCAACCTAGTTCCTGTGTGCCTCTCTCCAAGCCGCTTGCAAGAAAACTAAGCCGATGTTTGAGAATATGGCCTGGGGAACTCTTCTTTAGAACCTCTACAAGCTCAGATGCTTCCTCAGCAGAAAGGGTTGCGCCCCTCTTGCCGGAGTACAGATCTGGATGCCGTTTGGCGAGGAGATTGAGAACCTTCTGACAGTAAAAGCGACGATGCCCCGCTGGTTTTGTCCGATCTTCACTCTTAGGAAGAAGCTCGTTCCAAAAAAACGCAAGGTCATTCATAATGCCGATCCCAGTCCAGAAAGCGCTTCCCACTCATCATTTTCAATGATTGGCAGCAGATATTCTTTGAGTGCTTCGCGGTAAGCAATCGGCGAAAGCCCTGAGTAGGTACCCCATGGCTCTTCTCCACGTTCCCAATGGCCCATTATCGAATTGATTGCTTCCAGTGGGCAGCCTGCTTCGAGCAGACGGGAACGAAGGTAATGTCTGGATGCATTGAAAGGGAGACCATAAACCTTCTGGTGTATGCTGCCGACATACTTGGGACCGAAATTCCTCACTTCATACTGATTGTCATGGTCATTCGGCACATAAAAAAACATGTAGCGTCCGGGCCCTTGGCGTTTGGGTGATTCCAGTAACGCATAAAAATCGTGGATCAAGTTGGAGAACCGGTAGAGAGTATTTTGAAGATGGTCTTGAAAGAGTCTGAGCTGCTTCAGGCAAACAGGTGGAATCCAGATCAGTCGTGAGTTGTAACAGTCTTCGTTATCTTTATCGCTGAGAATAGCGAATCCTGACTGCCAGTCGATCTCCGCAGCCGATAAAAATGGGTCGCGGACGGCGCGGAATCCGGTACAGAAGCCGATAAGATAGGCAGTGTAAAGTGTCATGGTGTTGTGGATACGCATTAGCCTTAAAACACTCGGCTTGGTTGAGGATAATATTTTGAGCCTATCTCTTAGATGAGAGGCCATAGTTTTGACAGTATCCTGAGTCGGAACAAAGGGTGAACCGACGAATTTTTTGATTTCTGGAAGCGTGGTTGGCTGTAGGGTTGTTTTTATCCCCTCATTGGGCCGCTCTTTTGAATGTCGACTGAGTATATCTGTGCAGACATTTCGGTAAGTCTTTTGCAATATGGAAATCTTGGTTGCAGTGTAAGAGGATGGGTTGATACCTAAAAAGTGGTGTCGACCTGTTAGGTACATCGCGGTAGTCAGATCTGATCGGTCTCGATGTGAAATGTTGTCAAACAGGTAATCTGATATTCTATTAACAGTCAGTCTGGATTGTGTGCCGAAATGTTTTTTTACTTGATTAAGAAATTCCTCGACTGCAGCTTCATAGTATACAACTTCATGGTTGAAAAGGTATTCAGATTCACCTTTGCGGAAATTGCTGACGTAAGTGTCGATGTTTTGCTCGATGCCTATTCCTGAAACAATTGGGTACGCATTGTCGACAGGACAGGTTTTAGTTACCTGGTGTTCATCAGGAAAGTACTTTCTAAACCTTGTAGCTGGTACAATCCACCAGTAACTGCTGCAGCTTTCGTCTCCCGCGACAACAAATCCTGGTTCAGTTTCTTTGCTGGAAAAGTCCCCTTGATAGCACTTGAGTTTGACGGCTCGTTCGATGCGTTGCCCTAGCCAGAATATTGTAGTGAGAAGCGCGCCCAGTTCGATAGCATTGCCGTTGGCTGGTGAAAAGGAGGATATGTCTCCTTTATCCATCAGATCGCTCACTGCCTCAAGAAATGAAGAAATCTCGTGGAGGGACAAGGTTTCCCACCTATACGGAAGGAGCTGATTGCGCATTGAAAGCTGGTTTTTTACCTGTCGGGCTCGTCCAGCCTTTTGCTGTGGTGTAAGGACTTCCTTTAGGATTTCAGAAGAATGCGCTATTTCAGCCCCTGAAACACTCTCCGCTGGATCGCAGCCAAAGGACTCGATTTCGTCGGACTCCTTTTGGGAGAACATTGGAGTCGAAAGCACCTCAATCAATGGGACAAAAGGCTCTTGCTCTGGGTCGAGGTTTGTCCCCATGCCCACTATGATGGCCGGATATTTTAAATATGGTGCTACCACGCGAATCCGGGGCCCAGGGCTTTCGACCGGATGCCGGTGGACAGGTCTTCGGATTTTCAAGAGAAACCGGAAGAGCGGGACTATCTCGGAAAGTTGCTCGCCACCATCCTGTATGATCTCGAGAATTTCCTGCGGTGTAGTCACAAGACTTGGCAATGCTTTCAGAACATAAGAATTCTTGGCGTCGGCGAGATTACGAATAGATAAAAATACTCTTTTTATCCGGTCGTTATAATCGTCTCGATCTTCATCCGTTAATTCTTCGTTTTGACGTTGTTCTTCCATCCATTTCCGCAATGTTGACACAGCAAGTAAAATATGGGCGAGTAGGGAAAAATAGCTTTCACAATTCAATGTGTCTGTTGGGCGAGTCCAGATAGCTACATAAACCTTATTTGTATTGTATATTCCAGTAAGCGGTTTTTTACCAGATTTGTGAAGTCGAGAGAGAAGTGAATCACAGTCCGGGTGATCAAGTATTTCCTTGCATACGGTTTTCCACTCAGGTGATATTTCCTTTGCTAAATGTAGGTCATAGTAAGGAACAATAGAAATTAAACGTGCAAATAAAAAATGGAAGTTTGCAAGAACCCGGCGGAGTTCGGTTGGAGGCTCTGGAGCTTCGATAAATTCGCGGAAGGAGCAAAGCGCAGTAGGCGAAATAGCCTTAGTATTTATATGACTCTCTATTAAGTCCCAAAAAATCATATTTTGTCCTGTGGTTTTTTAGGGAAGAGGGTGTTGTAAGCGTAACTAGTCTGATTGGCAAATTCGGTCTTTTTCTGGGCACCATCTATAAACAACTCTTTTATGATTCCAGTTTCAATAGAGTCAAAGATTTTACCAAGCGTTTCAGGTTTCTTCACGTTAAAGAGGAGATGAGTGAAAATGACGTCAGCACTGATTAGGAAGTTAATGTCATCACGGTGAGGTTGTTTAAGAGATATAACTGAAACACTTGCATCAACACCTAGTTTAGATTTGGCAAGATTCAAGGAACGCAAGCCGGACACACATGTATACCTAGTATTAGTTTCGTCCTTGGATTCAGTAACTACAATGGGATGTGCTGTGAGGAAAGCTGAAAATGCCTTGGGTGTCATACTAGAGCCTGAGGTCAAGGAGTAGTTGGTTTTCGCAAGAATGGTACTGAATTTCTCGTATCTGATGTGCGGCATTATAGCACCAATTTTGACGGTGGTGATTTTACCTACAGGAATCTGTTCACTCAGGGATTTTTTCACTCGGGGGCCTGTTTACTGTCTATGAATATCGGATTTTTTGTAAAGCCGTGAATTTACGCGCGGAATTTTTCAAATAATTGTTGAATATGGTATGCCACATTTTGCCTATTTTTTGCGCATTGATTTTGCCTCCAAAGGACTGATAGTTGCCCCATTTCAAGAAGCGATAGCCCACCAAAAAGGGTGGCTTCTTCTTGCTGGAAGAATCGCCATTTGTGTAAGGAGGGAGGGGACATGGTAACATCCGTCGTTAGCAATTTTCCGCCGCCAAGATCGGTGGGCGGTTGACACCGTTACGAAGTGTGTAGCCGCAGGTGTCTGTCATACTTGTATTCATGAAGAGGGAACGGCCAGTTCACTCTGGGGTGGACTACCGCACTTCTCCGGGCGGCCAGGAGCTTCTGGACGGTTTCAAATGAGCTTCAACGACAGCTCAGCCTTACTGAGCTCTCGATGCTGTCCTTTCGACCAATGCGTTCGGATGAGGAAAAGCTACCATGCTGCAGCTGATCCGGCAGGTGCAATGGAGAAAATGGCGATGGCTCATTGCTTTGCGCGAAAGAAGCCTGTGGGACTCGCGCTGCTCCTCTACCTTCAACGGCGGCGACAAAAATGCTGGCTTGATCGAAAATAATGGGTTGAAAAAAACCTTTTTGAATTGCCGAGGATTCCACGTAACCCTCCGCCGCGGTACGTTGGCAAATTATCGACAAGGTTGCAGTCAAAAAATGAAGTTGACATTTTGAGTTTCCGTGCCATAATAATTCATATTTTAAAGGATATCATATGACATTGAATGTTGATACTAAAAAAAATACACGCCATAAACTGGCAAAAATACTGAGTTTTAAAGGGTATAATGCCATGGGATGTAATATATTGCAAGAGTCAAAAGCAACCTTGCCAAGGTCGAAGTCGCGGGTTCGAATCCCGTTTCCCGCTCCAAATTCGAATAATAAAGAGGGTCAAGCCAAGTGGCGTGACCCTCTTTTTTGTCCAACTTCCTGACCGGTGCCAGGTCTTGAAATGCTACATTTTCTCCAACTGGCTCTTGACGATTCTGCTCACCGAACTGTAGTGGATACACAGGTAGTCGGCGATTTCTTTAAGAGAATATCCGTATTTAACGTGAGCCACGGTGATTGCGGAATTCCTTTTATCTTTGCAACTAGCGGTACAGCCACCCAGCACTTCTTCCAAGGAAGACCGGCCTACTAAACGCTGAGTCTTTGGGATTTCAGCAATCTCTTTCACGTTGCCGATCTGATCCCGTACCATTGCCACAAACCTATCCGTACCAAGTACTATCCCGCCTTTCAGGGCCTCCCATGGCGACACGCTGATCTTCATACCATCATAAACGAATTTGCGATAAATTTTTCGAGCCTCAAGCCTGGATGAACCGAACTGACTCAGGATCCAATCACACCTCAACCATGCCTCCCAATCACTTGTCCCATCAGTGGCAGTATAACTGCTCCAGCGCCATTGCTCCGGCACAGTAACCATCCCCGCCCTGACCGGATTGAGTACAACATAACGGCATAACTCCAAAAGGTGGGAGTCCTTTTCGATAAGTATCGCCCTGAATCTGCTCTGGAAAATATGACCGACCCGATTGTGTCTTCGGTTGAATGCCTGAGTATATGTACCGTTTAACTGGCGCATGCCCTGCGACAGGTTTGCGTCAGGTGTTTCAATGAGAAGATGGTAGTGATTGTCCATGAGGCAGTAAGCGTGGCAGAGCCAGTTATATCGGGTTACAAGGACGGAAATGCCATTGAGGAAAGTCTGGCGGTCGCTGTCATCAATGAAGATGTCGGCGCGTGCGTTTCCACGTGAGGTTACGTGGTAAACGGCGTCTGGAAATTGGATGCGTAGTGGTCGTGCCATGAACTTATCATACTAAAGGAATGTGGCTTTTCAAGACCAGGCACGGGGAACTGCGGGGAACTGGCACGGGGAACTTTGCGATACCCACGGCGCTACACTACCGCACCGCTTACAGCTTGCATATTCCACCCCGTGAAGTGCCCCTCTGTCTGTAAATTGGTATTCACTAAGTTTTTAGTGTAAAGAATGTTGACAAATAATTGCTAAAGATGTCGGTGAAGCTTACACTCTTTGGGCTAAATATTAGAAATAAAATATAAAAATATAATAATTATAACAAGTTAACCATATGGTACATTTTTTGCTTTTGGTGCGGTGGGCGTAGAATTCGGGGACAATATGTACGGGCGTTTTTTTTCTTATCGTGAGGTCCTAATTATGCGATATTTTCGGCATTTCTTTGCTGTAACAACATTGATTTCACTGTATGCTTCAAGCGCCACAGCCACACCAATTTCTGTTGCTTTAGATGCACTAAAATTCGTGGTGAAAAATCAGACCTCAATTGCAACTACCTTTGCTGTTGCCCACACTGCTGCTGGGACTGGGGCGGCAGGCTCGGGACTATGTGGCCCTAAAGTTAGTATTACAGGGGCTGGGGTTGCTTGTAATAGTAGTGATTTCTTTCCTCACCCTCTGCCCTTAGGCAATGATACAGCGATCGCTAGTGCCTTTGGGGCCAGTTGGTTGCTAGGTTTCAAGGGTACAGCGACAGCGAACGCCTCGGCATTGAAAGGGGATTTTGCAGCAGCCGGGGCTTATGCTCGCGGAGGAGCCGCGGCTTCAGCTATTGCCGGTTCTCTGGCTGCAACCGGTATTACGAAGGCAAGTGCTTCTTTTTCGCTCGGAGGGCTGACTATTACGGGCTCGAAAGATCCAACGAATTCCTTTTATGGCTTTGTCGTAAGTGACCAAAATCCAACAATTTTGAACGAGGAGCTTTTAGACGAGTCAGTCTTAGGGATATCTCCAGATCCATTTATTTCTGACGCGCTACCTTCGGGATTGGATATTGGACTTCCTGATAATATTTTCTATGCATTATTTCTTAATCTTGATGGTGCTTCAGGCAAATTAAATGTTTTGAATTTCGGTCTTTCAGTGACATCTCCTTTGACTGGTGCTGACTTTGAGGATATTTCTACATCAACTGAAAGTGCGTATGAACTTAAAGGTACCGGAGACGTAAATATAGATATTCCATTTCTCGACCTCAGTGCACCAGAGCAAATCGTCACTTTCGATGAGATGCGTCTCGAAGTGGCAGCAGTTCCAGAGCCAACCACGGTATTAATGATGCTTCTCGGTTTTACAATAATAATATGCGTTAGTAAAGGCAGTTTTATAAATCGCTCATAAGGTAAGTTAGAGGGAATAAGGCGTATCTAAGTTGTGTGGTGCGTACTTTTCCCGAGATGGGGCCTGCCTTGTCAAAGCTATGATGCCTTTACAACGATGTCCAATTATGGGGTGGTGATCGGATGCCTCAAACAACGCGGCCCCGCATAGGACAGGAGACAACTGGTTTGACACGCGCCGGCTATGTGGCACGAATAAATAACTATATGCTTAGAAACTGTTGAGTATAGAATAAAGAAAAGAAAAGGAGAATTGCCATGAGAAACAGTGTGTTTGCAGTGCTTATAGTGATCTTTATGTGCAGTATGAGCTATGCCCAAGATCACCAGAAGACACAACAGCCAGTGCAAAAATACAACAAGGCACTTGATAAGGCGGAATCTGCCATACGAAAGAAATTTGGACCAGCGATCGTGTCGATCACCAGAGATTTCCGCAATGCGAGTCTTGTCGTAGAAGTTGATGATAATGCGATGTCGAAGATTAGGGATTCCAAGAAGTTTCGAACTCCCAAAATTGGAGTTCGGGAGGCAAAGGCCGGCCCTATTGGCCCCGGCACCCTCCGGCCACCGGACGTACCGACTCCAAAAGTTCGAGAGTATGTGCCCCGCCCTGACAATGACATAACTCATTTCCCCAAGGTAGAGCCGGCCAAAAGCACTGTAGATCAGATAAAAAGCACAATTAAGCCATATATACCTTCTATTATACCGAAAATTGAACATACCCCTCATCAAACGACTATTTATGAGATCATAGGAGAGGATTGACCTTATATGTTTTCTGACGAGTGCCATTCATATGTTCGATAGAGATGGCGCCCAATTGTAACTCTTATAAGGCCCCTGTCTGTCAATAGGCAAAATGGTGCCTTGACGATTTTTAGTCGTTATTATTGATGAATCTGTTTCTGCAGCTTCTCTGTTTTGTCTTTATTTCTAATTACTGGGTCAGGAAAAAATCCTGCACCAAACTCCTATCAAAGCTCAATCGTTGCGATTGCTACAAGTGCAGCGATTACGAAGGCGTGACCTTCGCGGCTTAGAAACCGTACCGTTCCCTCTGCCGTCCCATTCAAAAGAACGCGCTCTTCGCTTGTGCGAGGCGCAGTTGAAACCGGGTTCAGGCGAGGGGCAGAACACTCAAAACTGGGCTCTTCAGGGTTTCCCGTGGGTGACAGGGTAAAGATCGAGCCCCCCAAGGCGGAACCAGATCATGATTTTGAACCGCTCGGCGTTCCGGTAACCGCGAGCTGCGTTCTTGATAGCCTCCACCTTCGAGTTTAGGCCTTCACTCAGGGCGTTGGTCACACGGTGGATGAAGTAGTTGAAAACCTGGGTTAGGCGGGACTTCAGCATTTTCGCTACCTTCACCAACGGGTCGAGCCGACAGTGAGTCGCCCAGAAATACCAGCTTTTCCAATGGGATTTAGCAGCTGAGAGGCGTTTATACCGCCACAGGTGCCGCAGGTTCTCCTTCAGCGCCCAGGCTCGCGCTGTCCTGAGGTCGCTTTTGCGCAACAGATAGAAACTGGCCCAGTACTTCCGAGGGACTCTCTCTTGGCCATAGAGCCACATGTACTTGGTTCGGGCGAGGCGGTTATCCCCTTCTTCCACTAATGCCTTGTGCTCTTCGCGTCTGACTTCATCGACCGCGCCACCCATGTGTTGCATGATGTGGAACAGGTCGAAGACGATCTTTTGCTCAGCATTAGGGACCTTGGCCAAGGCTGCTTGGAAATAGGCTTCGTGCATATCCATCGCGATGGCAGTGATTGCCTCGAGTTGCTCATCGGTCAGGCTCTCAAGATAGGACTCGAAGCTGCGCTTGTCACGGCCATCTGCGATGTGTTCAACGGTGCCGCGATCAAGGTCACAGACCAGGGTGAAGTATCGCTGGCCGCGGGCAATCGACTTCTCGTCGACACCCAGATGTTCGATCAGGCGAGGTTCCTTGCGCTGCAATCCGCGCTGGACGGCACGAGAAAGGATGTGCCACGCCTCGTCCCAGCTGATGCGCAGAATCTGCCGAGCGGCCTGGATGTGAGTCACCTGCATCACGTCGATTGCCAATCGCTCGAACAGCAATGTGAACCGGGCCTTCGGTTCAGCCCATGGCAGTCGCGCCTGGTGGACACCATCCTTTGGACATTGAACCCGAGGCGGTCTGGCGTGGAGAAAGGTTTGGAACTGGCAGCTATCAAGGTGACGCCAGGCTCTCTCTTCTGAGTGATCGTAGACCGGTAGCAAGTCACCACAGACTGGACAGGGCCACTTTACACCATTAGGATGCTCGGCATAAACATCAACCCGCTGCGTTTTGACATCCAGATCGACCTTAGCAACGGTCCATGGTGATTCCAGACCCAGAAGGTGACGATACAGTTCGGTATCTCGCATAATCTGCCCCCCTTTCAGGGACAAATTATACCAAACAAGACAAGCTTACCCACGGGAAACCCTGAAGAGCCCAAAACTGAAGGAAAAGATTCATATATGTGAGGAGCGGGATGGAGCTCTCATCTCTTCACCTGGCTTCCTGAGCATCATCAAATCGACTGGTACGCGTTCGCAGTCGCACCTCGTAATTTTCCACGGTCGTGGTCATGCTTGCCCACATGGTTCCAGTTGTGATTTTAGCTGTTCCATCCCCTCCAGCTTTACACCGTTGCCAGGAATTTCCCCCGGTCGAACGGCTCATTGTTTTTCAGCATGTAAAAGATCGCTCGTGCTAGTTTGTGGGCAAGGATGGAAATCGCTTTCCCTTTGCCATGGGTCTTCGCGAGATTATCCGCCAGGGTCTTCGCCGGTGGGTTGTGCCGCATGAATAGAAGGGCAGCCTCGGAGAAGGCCCACTTCAAATGGGCGTTGCCTATCTTGGAGCCGCCGGTCCCCTGTTTCTTCCCTGCTGATTCGTGGGCACATTTCACCAGTCTGCAGTAGGAAGAGAAGTCTTGAGCAGTAGGAAAACGGTTTATGTCGTGGATCTCATAGAGCATTACCAGCCCGAGTATCTTCCCCACGCCGTGGATTGATCGCAACAGCGCGAGGGCATGCTTGTTGTGGTGCCGGGCCGTTTTTTCGATGTTGGGTTAGAGAACCTTGAGGACATCGTCAAAGGCGTCGATCATGGCGACATCAATGTCGATGATCTTTCTCACTTCCGGATTAGGAAAGAGTCGAGCCACTTCATGGCGATTACCCTCTCAGGTAAGATCAAAGCCAAGAGGAGGCAGATTGTACTGGATCACCGTATTCTGAATGTGGGCCAAAAGCTCAGCACGCTTGCGCGCGAAAAAGTTCCTGCGGCGCAAAAGGTCCCGAGTAGCGCGCATCTCAGGCGGATAGACATAGGCCAGGGGAACATGCCCCGCGGAGAAGCACGGCGATCTTATGAGCGTCAATCTTGTCGCTCTTCGTCTTTCCGCCATGGACAGCCTTCATGTAAAGAGCGTGGCCGAGAACGAACTCAATCTTCTCGTTCCTACACAGGTCTGCAAGCCAGTACCAGGCGAACATGCATTCTACTCCGACGACCAGACCCTCGCGGTATGGAGCTACTATCCGGAGAAAGCTTTCGGGATCACAATTGATTTCACGACGAACCAGTACCGTACCCTCGGAATCGAGAATACAGACGTACTTTTTCCGAGCGTGAAGATCGATTCCACAATAATGTTTGTGCGTTTTGGTGTAAAATCTCATGTTGGCTCCCTTTGGAAATTGGTTCTCGCAAAGCCGAACATACACCCTTTAGCGGTGTATGCCCAAGGGGGGCCTTATACAGTATCCCTTCCCTTCCAATAGACTCCCCCTGCAGACATCCACAGGTAACTTCTCTGTCCGCCAATCCAGCTCTGTGCCTTGGGCGTGCCTAGCCTTTTTTAAAAGCGGGCCCGGCTCTCGAGATGAAAACGCGACCTTTTAAGCCCTGGATCTGCAGATTGGAGCGAGGGTCTCAAGCGGCGATGTCTCCCGTCGCACCGCACCGGGGCGTAGAATCCTACAGCAGCTCAGTAAACCCGGCAGAGCGATATTATAGTTGATAAATATTATGGGAATCTCTCAAGATTTCTTAGCCGCATGTCGAAACTATTAAAAGTGGTCTTACAGACAAAAGCCCTGTTAGTCCACTGGGCTTAGTCTTGGCACTCATACGAGCTAGTATCGAAGATGCTTTGTGTGACATAGAAGTCCGCCTCCGGTACTCACATCCCGATCGAAGGAGAATTTAAATGGCTGTCGCATCGGTTACTGAAACAATCCAGTATCTGACGTTCAGGCTGGCAGACGAGTTGTTTGCCCTCGACATCGTGAAGGTCCGGGAGGTGCTGGATTTCACAACCATCACCAAGGTCCCCCGGACCCCGGACTACATGCAAGGTGTCATCAACCTGCGCGGCAGCGTAGTTCCGGTTGTGGACCTGCGTCTTAAGCTCGGCATGACACGAGCCGAGAAAACCGTGCATACCTGCGTCATCATAGTAGAAGTGGAATTGGGTGGTGAAAATGTGGTTATGGGGGCGATGGCGGATGCCGTCCAGGAGGTGCTCGACCTGGAACCAGAGCAGATTGAACCGCCACCGAACCTAGGTACCAGGCGAAACATGGATTTCATTCGGGGCATGGGGAGACCTGCGGATGAGTTCATCATTATTCTCGACATCGACAGGGTCTTCACCATTGAGGAGTTGGACCTGTTGCACGAGCCCGACCCTATCGCAGTGAACGGCTGAACGGGTTACGCCAGTCAGCAAAACGGCAGACTACATGCTTCTTATGACGAAAGGAGGAAAACAGCTATGCAGTGGTTCAACAATTTGAGGATTGGGGTGAGATTGGGCTTGGGGTTTGCCCTGGTGTTGGTCATGACTGTATGCCTGGCTGTTGTCGGGATAACACGCATGGCTGCGATTAAAAAGGATTTCAATACTGTCGCCAAGGTCAACAACGTTAAAATTGCATTGGCCAACGACCTGCGCGGGCAGTTGAACGTGGTCACCCGTGCCGTGCGCAACATAGTCATCCAGACGGATAAAGCATCGCAGGAGAAGGAAAAGGAGAGGATTGCACAAGCTCGCAAAATTATGGATGACAATGCAACCAAACTCTCCACGCTTGTCATCACGGAAAAGGCCAAAAAGCTGGTGGAAGAGATCAATGCCACGCGGGCGGTGGCCCGGCCTCTTTTCAACAAAACCATTGAAATGGCGATGTCCGGTAAGCATGAAGAAGCCGGGAAATTCTTGATGACCGAAGTCAGGGATGCGCAGGGTAAGTTTTTTGCCTCAGTACAGGGCATGATAGATTTACAGGAAGCTCAAAATCAGCAACTGCTCGAGTCTTCGGAAAAATCCTATGACAGCGCTTTCCAGCTCATGCTCGCTATGGCGGCAGCATCGATCCTTCTAGGTGCGCTCTTTGCCTTTTTTGTGACTCGCTCCGTTACCAAGCCCATCAATAAAGCCGTCGATGTTGCCAACAAGCTCGCACAGGGAGATCTCTCAATCAGCATAACAGAGACAGGCAATGATGAGACAGGCAAACTCCTCGCGGCGATGCTGACTATGATCGAGAGCATCAAGGCGCTGGTCGCCGATTCCATGATGCTCTCAAACGAGGCGGTCGCAGGGAAGCTCGCCTCGCGTGCAAACGCCACCAGACATCAGGGGGCTTTCCGTGAGGTGATCGAAGGGGTAAACGGCACCCTGGACGCGGTGATCGGCCCGCTAAACGTGGCGGCAGAGTACGTGGAGAGGATTTCCAAAGGAGACATGCCGCCGCAAATAAGTGACGAGTACAAGGGTGACTTCAACGAGATCAAGCTCAACCTGAATCAACTGATTCAGGCGACCGACACCATCACCGCGGCGGCGAAGCAAGTGGCGGGCGGCAACCTGACCGTACAGCTAAAGGAGCGCTCCAGCGGTGACGAACTGATGAAGTCGCTCTCAGCCATGGTTGCCAAGCTCTCCGAGGTGGTGAACGACGTGAAGGTTGCCTCCGACAACGTCGCCACCGGGAGTCAGCAGATGTCCTCCGGTTCCGAGGAGCTTTCCCAGGGGGCAACCGAGCAGGCCGCCGCAGCAGAGGAGGCATCGTCCTCCATGGAACAGATGTCGGCAAACATCAAGCAGAACGCCGATAACGCACTTCAGACCGAGAAGATCGCCGTGAAGTCGGCAGCTGATGCCCAGGAAGGGGGCAAGGCGGTCGCCCAGACGGTGCGTGCCATGAAGGAGATCGCCGGCAAGATCTCCATAATCGAGGAGATCGCACGGCAGACCAATCTGCTCGCGCTCAACGCGGCAATCGAGGCGGCGCGCGCGGGCGAGCACGGCAAGGGGTTCGCCGTGGTCGCAAGCGAGGTGAGAAAGCTGGCAGAGCGGTCTCAGAAGGCTGCCGCAGAAATATCCGAGCTTTCCTCCTCAAGTGTCGATGTGGCCGAAAAGGCGGGAGATATGCTGGACAGGATGCTCCCGGATATTCAGCGCACTGCTGAGTTAGTACAGGAGATATCCGCGGCTTGTAGGGAGCAGGATACCGGCGCCGGACAGATCAACAAGGCGATCCAGCAGCTCGATCAGGTGATCCAGCAAAATGCCTCTGCGTCCGAGGAAATGTCGGCAACGGCGGAGGAGCTTTCTTCGCAGTCCGAGCAGTTGCAAGATACCATAGGTTTCTTCAACATAGGGGCTGATAAAACCGTGCGCAGCTCAGTGCGGCAGGCTACCAAGGCAGTGCCCAAGCCTCTAAGCAAAAAGGTAGCCTCGTTCAAGACCCCTCGGCTCTCTCACGCGGGCGCCTCTGGTGCTGACTTGCAAATGCAACAAGCTGACGAAGCGTTCGAGAACTTCTAAGTCAACCGGCCATACTCAGCGCAGCAGCACACCCAAGACTTGGGGTGCTGCTGTGCTGGGCCCCGGCCGTTACTCGATTGCTGGCAGGCGAGCGAGAAAAGGCAAGTGGCAAAACGTGACCTCAAGAAATGACCCACG
>Ga0364907_10126_pt2 | contig 26433 bp, 16 predicted proteins | sample ExccelJu500002D3_2_FD_206960 | JGI IMG/M metagenome (GOLD analysis project Ga0364907, IMG submission 206960) | Enriched cells from Trout Bog Lake Hypolimnion, Wisconsin, USA - BchlTB.July02.5000.02.D3 | ecosystem: Environmental > Aquatic > Freshwater > Lake > Hypolimnion/Profundal zone | place...
GGTTCATGGTCCCCATGCGCGGCAATCATGGCCAGGCTCCACGGCCCGATTGCCGCGCATGGGGACCATGAACCTTGCGATCGGAGCGCCGAGCACCGCCTCGGCCAGTTGGCAAGCAATCGCATCCAACCTGTGAGCGATGCAGGATGGCTGGGGTGATACATGATGCGAAATTATCCAAGGTCGGGTTCTGTCCGGTATGAACCTCGCACCGAATGGTGGCACATCATCCAGCCGCCGGGCCGCACAGGCCGTCCCGCCGTGGAGGAAGTGCAAACCTTGCAAATCACCGTGGGCGAAGTCCGCCAAGGAAGGGGCGACCGCGCATGTCTTTCGCGCAAAATCAGCGTCCGCAAACTCAATCAACTCGCCCCAATCCATCGGGCAACTTTTGGCGAGGAAATCGTGGCAGCTTTCCGGCGAAAAATGCCGAAAGATGAACCATTCCTTCTGTTTCGTCACAGTTGATCCGTGCCTGGCCGCGCTCCGCGCCACCGTCGCCGCGGCATCTACCTCGATGCACTAACGACCATGCAGTGAGCCGATGCCGATTCGCGGCGACGGCTCCAGAAATTGGTTAGGCTCATCTGGGTCTCTCATACTCGACCAAGCCATCTCCAAGATCCATGAACTTCCAGCGGGAAAGGTCCGAACCTCCAGAACTCGTTGACGGCATATAATACAGACCTCGTTCAGTGTGTTTGTCTCTCAATAAAACAACGCAAATGTTTCCACCGTCATGATACGTCTCAAGTGGCTTCAATTTTTGGATCTCGGCGCCCCAATCTGGGATGTAATGGCCCAATGCCAGCACTAGACGCTGGCGCTGTTCTTTCGACAGATGATGAACAGTATGAATAGGGCTGGCGCACCCGACCAGGCAAACAGCGAATAAAATGAGTGGTTTTAGCACGCGCATAATGAGCACTAACGACCGGCCGTGACGTGAGCCGCGCCGGATTCGTGACGTGGACCGCGAATGCGGATTGGCAGCTTTAATCGGCGGCGGCTCCGGGGAATGGTTTGGCGTCAATGTCGTATTCATCGAAACAATAAACCTAAAATGCACGCAACGGCGACGATGAGCAGGAGGCGGCCAAAGAATGGCATCCCACCAATCTTCTTCTGCTCGACGTCCAAAGCCCGATTTAGCTGCTCTCCGGCTGAACCCGAATCTCTCAACAATCGCAATGTCGCTCGCTCTTTCAGAAGTGACGGAATAAACATCACAAATCTGGTCAAAGCTGTTATCGCAAAAATAGTGCCGACCTCTCGCCACTTTCGCGGCGCGCCGCCAACATAGAAAAGCAAAGGCAGAAAGCTCCCAACGACCACGCTCTCGGCAACGCAAAGTAGTATCAGTTTCGCCATGACGCCTACTAATTAATATACGACTGGCTATGCACGAATGCGTGCACGCGTGACTTTTGCAAATCGTCCGACACCATGTAGTTAAGAAAGTACACATTCGCATTTCTGTCAAGGATGTTCAACGAAATAAGAATCTCACGAAATAAAAATCTCAAAATCCAACTCTCCCGGGTTCCGTTCACCCGCCACCGTCAGTTTTTGGTGAAGATGAACGGCCAACCTTGGCCGAAGGATGGCAGGCCCGTTTCCCTTACCCGCCTGCGCGCTGCGCTCCGCAAGTCGTTGGTCAAGTCCGCCCAAGAATGAGCCTCAAATGCCCCTTCGTCGGCTACCTTCTGCGCTGCGTTCACGCCTTGTAGTTGGTGTCCACCGTTACAAACTGATAAACCAGCCCATCCGGCAGCAGCCCGCCATCCCACAATTGCAGGCTCAACGGCTGCGCGCCATTGGCCGGATGGAGCACGCACGGCGTGCCCTGAAACGGCTCCCCCACAATTGCATATTTGCAAGCTAGCGCTTGCCCCTGGCGACAAATCTTCAAGCCATGGAGCAAAGGAAAATCGCGCACAATTCGGTTGATAATTAGAAGGGAGCGCATTGAAATTCGGACGTGGCTGCAATTCACAGAGCCGTGTTCCGTGAACCGGGGAGGGTTTTCAGGCAGGCTGCCACAGGACGGTTACATCGGTGAGCAGCGGTGCGTATTGCTTCAGAATCACAATGGGAATCGGAGGATTTGTATGGCGGCGCTCGCCAGAGCGCCGCTACGCTGCTGTGTTGAATCCGTGCGATGCGATGCCGCTCGTGAACGGAGCTTGAAAATGGATTTGTCCCGGTGGCTATAGAGATGCCAGCCCTACGGGCTTTTTGGAAGTGACTCCGCGTCTCTGTGTTCGCGTCTCTGGCACTCCTTCGGAGTGCGGGAGTGGTGGAAAGGGGATGTTTCCGGCATCCCTTCAGGAGAATGGCCCTTAAATAAGGTTTAATTTGCGCAAGCGAGCATTTTTGGCACGGACGGTTCGTTTGGGATGATCTACAAACCGATGGCGCGGAGCATCCAACCTTGGATATTTATTCTTTTTGCGTTTGATGGCGCGCGGTTCCCGCCGGCCGGGCCGTTCGCGAACCAGATCCTTCGCCAAGGTCTCCAACAGCGAGTCCCATAAGCGCTGGCGTTTGGCTTTGGATCGGGCTTGGCTCATGGCATAAGTAAAATGCCGTAGCGCGTCAATACTGCCTTTGAAGCTGATTCGCTCCAGTGGTTGGTGATGCTCGGCCGCGGCCTTGGCCATGGTGCAGCGGATTAAATTGTGGGCGATCAACCGGGCGTACATCTCCTTCTGGACCATTTCCGGACTGCGGCTGCGTAAGAATTCCATGTGCAGGGTGGTCTTAAGATCGTCCAGACACATTTCCAGCCGCCAGCGGCGCAGATAGGCCTCCAGAATGGCCTGTGCCGGGTAGAGTTTGGGATCCAGCAACGTGGTGAGGACGGTCAGTTGGCGCACTCTAAAAGCCGGATGCCGGAAATCGGCCTGTCCGGTTTGGAGGGAGGGGTGGTGCGCAAGCGCCATCCCTACCCCTATACGGCTGATTCAGCGCGAGCGTGCCGCCGGATTCCGCCGTGGCGCGCTGGGCTGCCAGCGTGGTGGGCCGCATCACCCCGGTGTATTTGGCAATTTCCGCAAAATCAGGATAAATCCACCATTGCCCCAGCTCATGGCTAATCACGGGCTCCGGGTAACCCGCCAGCACTTCGCGCCAATCCTGATCCCGCGCGACCGCCTCGTCGTGTTCCTGAAAGCGTTCCATGTAGCGTAGGACGTGGCGCTGGCCGTTGGTCTTGGCGCCCCACATAATGGTGGAGAACTCATCCTCGGGAACATACGACAAGCCGCTCCGTTGGTAGGCGTTGCTGGTGGAGGCATAACGGTGACGCGGATCCGTGCGTTTGCCGTGTTCCACAAAGGCGGCGAGCGTGTCCCAATCACCCGAGTGCTCGTTGCCCATGCTCAGCAACACAAAGCTGGGGTGATTGCCATAGCAGGCGAGAATACGATCCATCTCCTGGCGCAGATATGGCGTGCCAGCCCAGTCTTCCTTGACGTTGCCCCAGTAAGGAAGTTCCGCCTGAATCAAGATGCCTTCCTCGTCGGCTGCGCTGAACGCCTCATCCGGCGGACAGAACGAATGATAGCGAACATGATTGAGGCCGTGTTCCTTGCAGGTGCGAAAGATCCGGCGCCACTCCTCGACCGTCATCGGCGGACGCCCCGTTAGCGGCACGGCTCCGGCATCATGGGTGCCGCGTAAAAAAATCATGCGGCCGTTCAGCGTGAAATGAGCTGCCTTGACTCCAAACTCACGCAGGCCGAACACCGTCTGACATTTATCGGCCAGGCTGGTTCCTTCGGCGTCACCGTTGACCGTGGCCGCGAGGTCATAGAGGGCAGGGTGGAATTCGTCCCAGGTCAGCAGGTCCTTGCCGAGGTCGAGAAAGCGTTCGACCCGGATGGATTGCCCCGCGCCATTGAATGCGGCGCTGACCTCGGCCACCGGCGCCGCGTTGGATGGTCCGTGCGGAAAAATCTTAAAAACAACCTGTCCCGCCACCGTCATGCCGGTTTCATTGGCAATGACCGCCTCGGCCCGGATGCGGCGTTGATCCAATTCCGGGTAAGCTTGCAGGGTGGCGATAGAGAGCGGATCGCGCGCAATTAATTCCAAGCGTCCGACCATGCCGTTCCATCGAATCTGGATATTACTTCCGTAGCTGTGACTGCTGGCTCCCGGGCGCTGGCGATTGTCTATCCGCACCGTAATGCGATGCGCTCCTGGAGCCAGGCCGTCGCCCAGTTCATGGATCTGCGGCGTGTCCAAACTGTCCTGGTTGCCAACCAGTTTGCCGTCCAGCCACAAGCGGCTTTCCCACATCACGCGCTCCAAAAACAGACTTGCCCGTTTGCCGCGCCAGGATTCGGGAATCACAATTTCGCGCTGATACCAGGCTTGGCCCACAAATTCCTTCCGGCGGGTCAGCACTGCGCGCGAAGGCTTGGGCTCGTCGCCGAGGCCGGCATCATCCAAGGTGCCCGGCAGAGTGATGGGCTGGCCAGCCAGTTTCCGTTCCGGCCAACCTTCCTTGAAGCCCACCTCCTTGGGATCCAGCGTCACCGTCCACGCGCCCGCCAAGGACAGCACGGCGCGACGAATTTGGTTGGTCGTGGCGGACAGTCTTTTGCCGTCCTGCCCGATCTCATACGAACCGAATTCCGCGCCACCGATGCCCACGGGCGGTTGCGGCGAGGTCGCCGCGCAACTTAAGCTGACGAACAGAACCACCAGCAGGACAGTCAGCAGATGAAAATCAGCCGGCCGAAACCAGAGGCTGGTCATCGCATGGGTTGAAGGTTTCATTAAATTACGGCGCGACCATGGAGGGAAGACATCGGACATATGTCCAACAGGGTTTATCTTCATGATGTTTTGAGTCAGTCTGCACATCCGCTTACTTTCAGATGTGTAGGATACACTACCGTACCGCAGGTTTGCAAACCTGCCGTATGTATGAAAGGGTTGCGCGCAGATTTGTGGACGAGATGTTGACCAGTGAGCCGGGCCAGGTGTTGAAATTGGCTGATGCCTTTGAGGTTTTTCGTAGTTTTTTGAGGAAAAGAGCTTTGGCGGACATGAAAAGGTCGGAGTTCAAAGCAGTGGTTGGGCCGATGATCACCTCCAACTTCAACGACGGGCCCAGGAATGATTTGGCAGAGGATGGGAAGTCTGGGGTGAGGGGCTGGAAAAATGTTCGTTTGCTTCAGTCTGCCTCGGACGACAATTAAATTCCAGACAGCGAAGGATAATTGTCGTTGACAGCAGTCTGGGCCAAGCAAAAGAAGTGGCCGTTGGAATGGAAAATGACTGATCCTGAATCTGCCAGTCTGTTTTTGGGCCAGCTCTTGAGCCTGTCCAGCGCCTCCATCACCAAAGCACCAAGTCAAGTGGGAGGGATGAAAATGCAGCTAAACTTCCAAGAAATGGTTGCGAATGGTCAATGTTTTGATGCTGGAATATTACAAAAACGAACGCCTTTCAGGCACGTCCGCTACCCGCTTCTCAGGACGGCGCATGGCAAATTAAGTCAAGTAATTGCCAAAATTTGCAAAGCCATAGCAAGGAGACAATATAGAATTGCAGGAAGCAGGGTTGGGTCATGGACGGCAGCCAAAATGTGGATTATGAGATTTAAGATCACCAATGTTGGTCCTTTGCGGCAGGCTTTTTCAAAGCTGGCGCTAAGCGTTGCCAAATTCGAAATGGATACGATATCGTCATGACGAATATGTCCATGCCGGATCAACTTGACATCTACGTGGACGACACACCGATCACGAACATGGCACAATTTCACCTCGCTTTGCATCAATAAATTCAACATTATGAAAAAATTCTTTATCCTACCGATTTATGCCGGTGCGCTAATTTGGTTGTGCAATGGTTGTGTCACGTCTGTCCCGAAACCTGAAATCACCACTGAATCTCCCAAGGTTGATATGAGCGGGATGAAAAAATTTTACGTTTCGCGGGATGATGGCGATGGTGCCCCGGATAAAAATCATTTGCGCGGTCTCCAAGCAGTGCAGGAAGCTCTGACAGAACATGGTATGCCAGCCACCTCCGGGTTACCATCTGCAATGCCAACCGACATTGATTGCAAGGTAATCATTCACGACAGATGGTTCTGGGACATGGAAACGTATTTGTTGTCCCTTGATATCAAGTTTTACGATGCACACTCGGGTGTATTGCTGGCTTCCGGGCATGACAGGCGTGCCGCCCCCGTCCTTCGCCGCGATCCAGATTTCTTAGCATCTGAACTAATCGAAGCCATTTTTCCTGCCTCTGGTGGTTCCAAAAACAAATAAAAATATGACTCACAATCACAAGTCAGCCATTAATATTTCTCGTTTTGTTGCACTCGCCTTCACTGTTTGCGTAATTGCCAGCAGCACCGGTTGCGTTGACAGGATCAAATTCTCATATCAACCGGGTGTGGCTCCCGCCGCGACATTGCCAAGTTCGGTTGGTCTCGTTTTGAGCAAGGAATTCAAAAATTATGAGCATCTGACTCCCTTGTCCTTAAACACTGATGAAATGCACTCTCTGTTCGGCCCCGCATTGCAACAATATTCAACCTATGTCGCTCAGTCAATTTTTGGAAATGTTCAAATACTCGACGATCAGTCTCCGCGAAATGACGTTAAACTACTGCTTGTCCCTAAGGTAACAAGTTCAGATCTTCGTCCAGTTACGCCTGGATCACAATGGACCGCCTCCGGTTCCTTGGGAGTGGAATGGGACTTCAACGACCCCAAAACGAATGAAAAACTGTTTTCGATGCACATTCAGAGTGAAGCTACACACACCGGCGGAGTGTTTTCGCGACGTCCTGAACAGATCTTGCCGCATGTGGTCGAAAGTCTGTTCACCAACCTGACCTCGACAACGATTCAGCGATTTAATAATTCAAAGGACATTCAGCGCCTTAGCGGACACTAAACCGCATGAAACATTGTTAGGTTAACCCTCGAATCCAAAATGCAGGTTTACGATGCCGGTGTAGTGGGTTGGATTGGGAAGGTATTTTATATGCTTTGGCGGGGTCAATGGGAAAAACGGGATTGCTTGCACCGCGAACTGAAAGTCGAAAGCGGTGAGTTATTGTCTCATATCCCTTTCTAGTTAAGGGTTGTAAGGCAGGATGAAGGGAGTGAAATGCGCGGTCTCAACTCTTGTTGAAAATCATCGCCGCTCATTATTCATTTAGGCGCAGCTCTGTTTGGCGAAATGTCTTCAAAAAGAGCGCGTTAATTTGATGCAAAATGTTCTTGTGTATGAGTCGCGGATAGAGTGTAAACAACCTGTTGTCGATAACCTTTTAATTATTTGACAGCGATAATCCCAATTGCAAAAACCATAAACGACGCGGGAATGTGTGAAATTATGAACCTAAAAATGCTTGTAATCGCAACGGCGGGGATGATTTTTTTCCCAATAGGGGCATTGGCTGCTCTAAAAACGGCGGATGACGCCACGCAATTGGTTGTAAACTGGTTAAATCGTAACCCGCGACCGTTAGGTGCACCGTTGGGCCAAAGGCTCAAAGAAGTTGAAACCTACACCAATCAAAAAGGCGAGGCGATGTATCACATCGTGTATTTGAATCCGTCGGGATTTGTCATTGTGCCGGCTGACGATTTGGTCGAACCCATTATCGCCTTTGCCAGTCAAGGACGCTTTGATCCTTCCGTGAACAATCCGTTGGGCGCGTTGGTCAGTGGTGATGTGCCGACAAGGGTGGCTCATGCTCGCGCCATGACAGTAGCTGCTTTAAGTGGCCACTATTTAAAGGCAAGGAATAAATGGTTAGCCATCAAACATATTTCCGATGCGAATACAAACGCGGCAACGTCACCCACCGATATTTCAATTGTCTCCGATTTGCGAATTGCCCCGTTGGTTCAGACAACTTGGAACCAGACAACCGCCAACAATGGAATGGCCTGCTATAATTACTATACACCACCTTATGCGGCCGGATCATCGTCAAACTACTTTTGTGGTTGTGTGGGAACAGCTCTGGCCCAATTGCTTCGCTATTTCCAATATCCAACGGCCGGGGTTGGTACAAACTCTTTTACCATCGCTATCAACAACACGAACGCAACTGCTCACCTTTTGGGTGGCAACGGCATAGGTGGTCCATACTGCTGGACCAACATGCCATTAATTCCAAACAACCCGAGCGTAGGCCAATGTCAAGCCATCGGTGCCTTAACACATGACTGCGGTGTAGCACTGCCCTCGGATTTTGGACCGGGCGGAACAGGGGCGGGGGATGATGGACAATATACCGCTTTAACCCAAACATTCATGTATAGCAATGCCATTTGGGGGGAAAACTTTGATTCTTCGACATTTAAGCAGCCAATTTTAGGAGTTGTGAATGCAAATTTGGATGCGCGCCTCCCAGTTTCGTTTGGTATTGCCGGACATGAGGTTGTTTGTGATGGTTATGGTTACAGCTTGTCAACACTTTATCACCATATAAACATGGGATGGGGCGGAGCTGGTAATGCATGGTATGCTCTGCCGTTTATTGACTCTGATGCTTCCACAAACATATATGACTGTACTTATAATATTTTCACCAATGGAACTGGTGAAATTATCAGTGGCCGAATAATGTCCGGAAACGTGCCTCTGCCAAACATAAACATAACTGCTATACGCAAAGGAGGAGGGATATATACTGCAAGAACGGATACCAACGGAATTTACGCATTAGTTGCTATTCCATCAGCATCACAATACACGCTCACTGCAACAGGCACAAATTTTGCGCCTCTCTCAACGAATGTTACAACAGGCACCTCCAGTAGTTTCAATCTTCCTGGAGGAGACCTATGGGGGATAGACTTTAAATTGATTCCAACAATTGGTCCGCCAATGATTCCGATAGAACCAATACCACAATTATTGAATGTTGCAAATCCGCCTGCACTTTTTAACATAACGGCCTTAAGTTTTAATGCATTGAGTTACCAATGGCAATGTATATCCAGCCAAAATCCAATGTGGACGAATTTGTCCGACGGACCGACATATAGCGGTTCACTAAGTGCAAATCTTAGCGTGAATATCCTAAACGAGAGCCTGATTGGCAACCAATTTAGATGCATCGTAACAAATTCCTCGGGTTGCGCTACGAGCAATCCTGCCTCATTGATTGTTGTTGGGCTTTCGCCCAATTGTGCTGTGCCAGCACTCACAGGTCTAACTGCTTGGTGGACCGGTAATGCTACTGTTAACGACCAAGTTAGTACGAACAACGGCATAATGCAGACTGGGGCGACTTATGTCTTAGGAGAACAGGGGTACGCTTTCAACTTTGATGGATTAGCTGGAGGCGTTGACTTTGGAAATCAAATTGGCAATTTCGGAACAAACGATTTTACAATAGATTTTTGGTTAAATACCACATCAAGCGTCTCATATGCTGCCGTGCTTTCAAAAAGAGACTCTTACGGCCATGGTAATTTTTGGAATATTATTTCCGCAGCAGGTTACGTTGTTATTGAACTAGACCAAGACAGCAGTGGAGACAACTACATGAATCTACAAGCAGGAAGCAAACCTGTTAACGACGGACTGTATCATCATGTCGCGGTGGCGCGACAAGCTAACAAGGCAACCGTCTATTTGGATGGTTTTTTAGCGGCCTCTACTGCGACAACTGGGATAACTGTTATCTCGAACAACGCTGAATGCCTTGCAGGTTTCAGGTCAGCCTCGGATTACTGGGCCGGCACACTTGATGATATCCGGATCTATAACCGGGCTCTTTCATTGGCTGAAATACAAGCTATTTACCAAGCTGGTACCAACGGCATGTGCGTTCCATCCTCAGTTCCATCATTTCTTGGTACCCAACCGCTTAACCAAACGAATATGGTCGGTGGGACGGCTTGTTTTTCGGCGCTGGCGGAATGCGCCGCCGCGTTCACCTATCAGTGGCGTCGAAATAGCCAACCTGTTTCTCAAGCAACCGACTCGAAGTATGTTTTGACGCCAATACGGCTTGCGGACGCTGGTGCCTATGATGTTGTTGCAAGTAGTCCATGTGGTTCTACATCCAGCAAGGTTGCGATTCTTACTGTTATTCCTTCCCCAAACACTAATTGCGCTGTCTCGGCCCCTGCGGGGCTTGTTTCGTGGTGGGGAGGTGAAAACAACCCAAACGATCGTGTTGGAACGAATAATGCTGTTTTGCAAGGTGGTATTTGTTATGTAGCGGGTAAAGTTGGAAACGCATTTTGTTTTGATGGCACGAATGGCTCCATCAATTTTGGAAACCAAATCGGCAATTTCGGCACGAATGACTTTACAATTGATTTTTGGCTAAAGACGCAGGCAACTCAACAAGAAAGCTTGTTTTCAATGCGCGTTGCTTGCTGCTACGCGAGTTTTTGGAACATATTCGTCAACGGAGGTTTTATTCAATGTGAGTTCAGTCAAGATGCATCAGGCAGCATATATCAGAACTTTACTGAAACCCAGAAAGTCGTCAATGACGGGCAGTTTCATCATATCGCTTTTACGCGAAGTAATATTCTTGCCTCAATTTATATTGACGGTTTGGTTGCGGCATCCAGCATTGCTCCTGGTGTGGCCATGCTTTCTGACAATGTTCCATGTTACGCTGGCATTTCACCCTGTCCGTTGACGCCGTATTCCGGTATACTGGATGAAATCCAGATGTACAACCGCGCTCTTTCTGCTTCTGAAATTGCAGCCATCTACTTGGCTGGCACGAATGGAATGTGTGCGCCAACTCCGCTGATGTTCACAGGCCCACCAATCTACAGCCGAACGATCGGAGTTGTGCTAGATTCAACACTTCGCAGCAGCCAAAATTATCACATCCAGGCAAACAGCAACCTTGCCTCCAGTAACTGGATTACGCTTGCCAATTTTATTGCGGGAACCACCCCAATCTTCCATTTTACCAACAAACCAAATACGAATACATCGCAACAATTTTATCGGATTGTTTCGCCTTGAGTCCATGGCCGATCTTGATCTCAAAATCATCTCCGGCGGTCAAACTGGTGTTGGCAGAAGCGCGCTGGATTGGGCGATGGTAAGGCATCATGCGGTGGGTTCGGCGCCATTCCTACAACATTGCCCAAAGAGTTCAGGTAGTGGTCGAGCATTTCAGGGAATTTGTCGCTCCACTCCGCAAAAGCCGCGGCAAGGCGATTGTGTTGGTGGAGATGGAGACGATGCCGATTTTGGCATAAATTTTCCTCATCTCACAACAAATGCGAATGTGCTTTGGTTTCAACTAGCGAATCTTTATGACGCAACTGTTTACGCCAACGTTTACAACGCTACGGACCAAGTTTATGCGATCTGGTTATTGCCAATGTGTTTCGGCAATAAGCGGAGACCACAACTTTGCGCGGAAACGTGACGGCACTGGGACTGGTTGGGGATATGAAAGCATGGTTCCTGAAGGTTTATGTCCTGTTGTGGCCATAGCCGCAGGAGACACGTACAGTCCAGCGCTGAGACGTGATGGAACCTTGGCCGCTTCGGGAAACATTGGTTTCCAGCCCGCGACTGTTCCGGCTGGCTTGAGCAACGTGGTGGCCATCGCCGCCGATAAGAATTATTGTTTGGTTAACACTGTAATATGAAATCCAAATTATCGCGTTCGATTCTATTCAGCGAAAGCAACGCGAAGCGCACATTGTTGTTCTTAGCCTGCATGTTAGGGTGGCTTCGTTTGACAGCGGGTGCCGACTGGTCGCAGTGGCGCGGTCCGGATCGCAACGGCGTGGCTCCCGAAAGCCCGCCGCTGGCTGATGAGTGGCCGATACCTGGCCCCAAACTTGTGTGGCAGAATGAACAATTGGTACATGGCGGAGGTGAAACGGGTCATAGTTCTCCTGTTGTTGCTGGCAGATGCGTTTACCTTTACGAGAATTGGATGGATGCCAACGCCCAAGGCGGTGCCAACGACGCGGTGGCCTGTCTGAATGCCAGCACTGGATCCCTGCGTTGGCGATCAATATTTCCTGCCGACAAGGAGTACGAGGTGCGTAGCCAAGGCAGCACCCCATGTGTCAAGGACGGCCGGTTGTATGTAGCAGGTCGGAAGCGAGTCTATTGCTTGGACACCCAAAGCGGCAAACTTGTCTGGCAGCAGCCGATTGACTCGCCAACATCCGGTGTTTCCTGTTCATTAGCAGTGGTAGATGGCGTAGCCGTCCTGATCTGCCAGGGCTTTTATGGGTTTGATGCGCTCACAGGAAAGCTCCGCTGGCGGCGGGCAGAGGTGCCGGGGTCTTGGAACGGGGATGGCGGTTGGCCAGCCTGCCCGTCCGCTGTTTGTTGGCACCACGATGGAAAGAACTATGTTGTGTGTTCCTGCAAGTCCGTTGAACTCATGGACCCGGCAACCGGACGGGCAATTTGGAAATTGCCCTGGACTGAGGGCGGTTGGTCAAGCTGGAAAGGAAATAGCTCCCCTACAATAGTCGGGGATCAGATGGTGATTGATCAAAAGGCCGGCGGAATGGAGGGCTACCCACTCTCACTCGACACTCCAACAAAATTCTGGCATCTTCCCGACCACGATTGTGGAACCAGTCCGCTCATTTACGAGGGACACGTCTATACAATTGGCGGAGGCGACTATGGAAAGCCCACCAGTATCCGTTGCGCCGATCTGCAAACCGGCAGGATAAACTGGGAAAAGCCAACCCAGTCCCAAGGCTGCTCCTCACCAATCGCCGCTGACGGCAAGATCTTCGGTTATTTAAAGTTTGGCCATCTTCTGTGCATGTGGAAAGCCGATCCAGAAAACTATTCCCTCTTGGCCACAGCGACGGTTAAGGCGGACGGATATTCCTCACTGGCCTTTGCCAATGGCCGGTTGTATCTCCGGCTGAGCGACGGGGTGGCCTGTTACGATGTGACCCGCGTGACCAATCCCTCTAAAAAGCAACTGCAAGAAACCGCCCAAACTCTGGCCTTGAAATTTAACCAAGATCAAGCTGCCAAAGGCGACATGTCCGGATTACTGCGCATGGGCGAACGCTACCGGGACGGGGACGGGGTGCCCAAGGATGTGGTCAAAGCGTGTAATTATCTGACTAAAGCCGCTGCCGCCGGTTCACCAACGGCAAAGGAAGAGCTTTCAAAATTAATGCCGTCGTCCACAGTGCATTGAACCCGAAATCCAAAGTCGAATTACGCTGCGCTCGTCCCGCAGGCATTCCAGCCTGCGGGCTCTGGCGGCTTTCCAGTCGACAGTTCCCGAACGGAAACACGGGAGTGGAGCCAACGCGGGTTGACATCGTCTATCCGCCATCGCGGTTGCCACGATCAGTTCGGCCTGGCTCACTTCAAACAGACCGATATCGATCTTCCCCGCCCAAGCCCCAGTACTTCAAACTACCGGCGCTTTTTCATTTCACCTCTTCTCAAAAAAGCGCAGTCCCAATCAAGGAACTGCACTCTCTTCCCCAGCTCGAAATCAATTCTCACTTCTTCGCAGCCTTGACCTTCGCCCATCTCGCCTTGACCCCCGCAATAATCGCCGCCCTTCCAGCAGCACTCATCTTTCGCTTCTTGGCAGGTTTTGACGGAGTGAAATGAGCAGCGGGTTGCGCTTTGGCTTGATTGTGTTTGGCCCACCGTTTTGCCTGTGCTGCCCTGATAAACGCGGAGCGTCCAGTCCAAAAGACGCTCCGCGCTGAACCCAACCCAAAGACACCGGTGGTCCGCCTAGCGGACGGCTGCGTTACGGATAGGTCATCCGCAAGAACACGCTCGGATTTGCCGAATTGAGCGGGATGCTCACGTTGGTCACCGTCGTCGAGTTTGGCCAGACAAACCAGTTGGTCCCGAGGCCGGTGTTGAGGGCATTGGTCTGCACCCACAGACGCCAGCCGAGCCGGTCGGGCGGCCAGGCCAGGTTCAGGTTGCCGGCGCTGACGCCGCTCTTGAGGGCGAACGTGTTCGTGTTGACCACCAACTGGGTCAAGTTCACCGAGTAGAGGTTCGTGGTCACTCCATCCTGGGCCGTGACCAGCACTTTCAAGACATTCGTGGAGCCGGCGCCCAAACTGGTTAGCGCCATGCTGGGCACGCCCGAGGTCAGTACTTGGAAGGCCAGTCCGTTGAGGATCAATTCGTTCGAAGCCGTCAGGCTGGCGTTGGTCACGGTCAGCGTTGGCGTGATGCCGGAGGCGTTCGTTGCATAATAGACGAACAGATTGGTGGCAAATGTTGGCGTCAAATTATCCGCCGGATTCAAGGCCAGCGAGTTCAGATAAGCGTTCGTGCCGAGGGGCGCGACCGTCAGCACCGAGATGCCGCCATCCAGCGCGAGGTGGTTCGACCACGTCACGTATTGTCCCAGACCGCCGCGGACAATGGAGTTGAGGTTCAGTGAGGCGCCATTGGTAACGGGCTGATTGAACAGCATAAACCGATCGCCAGTCACCAGCGCCGGGCCGTTGTTGGTCACCGTCACCAGCCCGGCGCCAATGTTGGCGATGCCATTGCCCAGGACATTGACCAGATCGTTTGACTGAACGAGTGACTTATTGAGGGTGAGGTTCAGATTGCCGCCGAGAACCAGCGGGCCGTTGATAGTGAGGACGCTGGTGTTGGTGCTGAAACCAGCGGTGGGCGCAAGCGAGCCCCCAGTTTGGACCGAGACGGGGCCATTAATGATTCCGCTGCCGCCGAGCTGGCCGCCGCTGACGTTGGCCGTGATGGACGGACTGAGCGTCACCGAGCCATTGACGAGGAAGGTGCCGCCCGCAACCGTGCAGTTATAGCACTGGCTGTTACCCCCGGCATTAATAATGCCGTTGGCATCAATTACCAGCGCACCGGCATTGACGGTCACCCCTCGGGTCAAATCGGCCGGGCCGGAGATCGTCCAGATGCCGGCACCGTCTTTCTCCAGCATCAAATAATTCAAACCCGATGGATTCACCAAGGTCGAACTTGAATCAATGATGTTGGTGATGATACCGTTGCCCGCGCCCTGAAGCTGCAAGGTCCGGCCATAAGTGGTGTTGCCAATGGCGTTGTTGAACGTCGAAATCGTCAACTGACCGCTGGTGGACGCAATGGGCCAGTAATTATTGCCGTAAACTCCGTTCACCTGCCCGTAAATGGTGTTTGTGCCGCTCAAGTTTTCCAGATTCTGGGCGCCCAGCGCCCCGGACACCAGTACCATGGGAGCGGGAATATTGACGTTGCCAGCCAATTGCAGCCGGCTGCTGCTGACCACCCCCACGCCCAAGGCATACGAATTGGTGACCAGCAATATACCAGCACTCACCTCCACCGAGGCGGGGAAGGAATAATAAATTGATGGAAATTGGAAGAGATTACCACCCGTGAGGTTGTTGGAGGCACCAAGCGTGAGTGTGCCGGTGCCAATTTGGTTTAACCAGCCGGTGCCGGCAATCGTATTGGTGAGGGCTACATTGTTTGTGTGGTTGATGGCGAGCACACCGTTGTCGGACAACTGCCAACTGGCGGGCATGGGCGGGAGCCAGCCATTGTTGCCGCCGCCGGCGCCGGTTCCCAACTGCAAGGTGCCACGGTTGATTACCGTGCCGCCCGTATAGGTGTTGTTGTTGGCCAGGACGAATGTATCCGTGCCGAGTTTGGTCAACGTGCCCGGACCTGAAACCACCCCGCTCAGCGTGCTGACGCCGGTGGAGTTGCCGCCAATACTGGCGCCGCTATAATTGGCATTGGTGACCAGATTGACCGTCCCGGAAAAAGTTGCCGCCGTGCCGGTGCCATTCGCCTGCAAGGCGCCGTTGCCATCGCCATCGCCGTTCAACGTGAACGCCTTGGGAACCGTCCCGGTCATACCGCCGCCGGCGGCCACACTGACGCCGAGGTTCGTGACAATCACCTGGCTGGCGCCGCTGCCGAGCGCATTGGCATTGTTCAATTGCACCTGGCCATTATTGACGTAAGTGATGTTAGTATAACCCGTATTATTGCCGGAAATCACCAGTTGGCTGGAACCAATTTTGTTGAGTGAACCGCTGCCGGAGATCGGGCCGGACAGGTAGAGATAACCGGAGCCGCTCTGATCAATGGTCGCGCCATTGGTGCCGATCGTCACGGCGCGATTGAAGACGGAGCCGTTGGCGTCCGGGCCGGTGTATTGCAAAGCACCGCCGTTGAAAGCCAGCGTGCTGCCCGCACCCAGCGGCGAAGCCGCGCCATTCGCGGCCACCGAAGGCACGCTCACGACGCCGCCGTTCAAATTCACCGGCCCGGTGAAGGTATTGGCGGTTTCAATCGTCAAGGTGCCGGAATTGGTTTTGGTCAAAGTCACTGCTCCGTCAAGATAGCCGCTGCCGGTGAAAGCATAGTTGTTGGTGGAATTGACCAACACCGCGGAACCCGGTTGCGGTATCAGGTCGCCGGTAAGGTTCACCGTGGGGTTTACGGAAGTGTTGTCGAACGTCACGATGTCGCTTTGGGCAAAATAGGTCAGAAGACTCGACGCGCTGTTGGTCCAAACCAAGTTGCCGGTATCATTCGCATCCCACACATTGGCGGAACCGTCGCCCTCCCAGACAATGCCTTGGGCTGCCTGGCCGCCGACCACCAGTTGCAACTGATTGCCACTGGTTTGCAGCGTGTACGTTTGCCGCCCGCTGACGCCCGTGATGTGAATGTCGCCCACCGTGCCGCTGAAGGTGCCAAAGGTAGCAAGGACATAAGTGCCGTTAAGAGGGGAGCCGGTAATCAGGAGGTTGGCCGCGTTCCCGCCGCTGCCAACATTCAAGTTGCCCGAAACCACGAGCAGCGCATTGGTGCCGCCGCCCGGCGTGGTGGTGGTGGCCAAGTTATAGATGAGGGTATAGCCGCCGGCATTGATGATCGAGCCGTTGTCCGTTATGGTGCCGGCGCTGGTGAGCGTACCCGGATTCAAAACGGCGCCGGCCTGCAAGGTCACGTTGCCATTCAAAGTGAGATTGCCGGAGTTGGTGGCGCCACTGGCGACCGTGTAATTGCCTGTGACCGTGCCCAAGCCAGTGAGAGCCTGGCCGCTGTTGAGGGTCAAGGCTCCCGCGGTCACGTTAAACGCAGCATTCGAGGCGACAGTGATTACGGAACCGCCCACCGTGATGGCCCCGCTGGGCAGCGCCAGTGTGCCGGAATTTACCAGCGTGTTGCCGGTATGCGTGTCGCTGCCCGAAAGCACAACGGTGCCGAGACTGTTAACCGCCACATTGCCGGAACTCGCAATGCTGTTGGTGAAAGTGCCGCTGAAGTTCAAGGCCAGCGTGCCCGGAGAATTCACGGTGATCCCGGTGCCACCGCCAGCCGGAACAACGGTTCCGCCAGTGCCAAGTTGGAAGGTCCCACCATTGACCGTGGTGGACATGCCAGGAAAGAACGCATCCCGATTGTCCGTGCCTGCGAACACTTGCGTGCCGGGACCCCCAAACGCCAAATTGCCGCCCGTGAGCGTGGAGGCATTGGTAACCGCCGTGTTGTTGGCCACATTGACGGTGAGCGTGCCGCTGCCGCCGCTAGAGTCTGTATTCGTGCCTCCGTTGCCGGTGAGACCCGCGATCGTTTCCGTCTGGCCATTGAGGTCAAAGGTGCCGCTGTTTATAGTCACCATAACGGAATTGTAAATCTGGTCGCCGCCGGAGCCGCCCAGTTGCACCGTGCCGCCATTGAGAATAACGCCGCCGCCGTTGGCGTGAACGCTGCCGGTGCTGTTCTTGGCCAGCACCACGGTTCCATTGCTGACATTAATCGTCCCATAACTATTGTCGCCAGTGCCACTGAGCGTCAGGGCGCCGCCGCCAACTTTTACCAGGGTGCCGCCACTGGCAATGCCGAGCAGCCGGCCAGAATAGGTTGTGTCGGCATTATTCCCACCCACGGTCAGGGTAATGGGGGCCGCAGTGGTGTTATTGTTTGCCAGGGTGAGCGTGCCGTTGCCAGCCAAGCCGCCTGCGGTGAAGGCGTTGGCGGCAACGCCCTTGTCGAATTGCACTGCGCCGCCGGTGTTGGGCGTCAAGGTGTTGCTAATGAACGCCCACTGGTTGGAGATAACGCACGTCGCATAGTCAATCTCCATCGGGCCAGTGAAGGCGTTGGTGGCAGCGAAAACGACGGGGCCTGCCGAATAGGTTGTGGAAGCAGGGACTTTCCACATTTTAAGCCCGGACCCGGGAGTCATTTCGCCGATGGGACAATACAAGGTCATTCGATATGAGCTATAGACGCCAATGCCCGCGTATTGACTGGGCGAATCGAGCAAGATTTTGCGCCAAGCCGGGAGGGAAATGACTCCCGCATTATCGCTCGACCGGCTGGTCAAGGTGCCGCCGTCATGAATAATGAGGGCATTGGTGGCATTGCCAAACTGGTAATCGCCATTGATTTCCAGGAGGGCGCCGCTGGCGATTTCGGTGTTGCCGTTCAGGTAATTGGACTGGGTATTGTATCTGAACTCGAGCAGTGGCGCACCATTGTTGTTCTGGTAACTAATCCCTTGGTTGCCCGACAATCTGAAATACAGCCAGCCGTTTCCGTTAATGACGGGCACGCCACTTGAGACGGCGGCTTTGAGTTGATTGCTGCCATTGGCGGCCACCCCTAAATTTCCACCGGCAAGATTCAAGGTGCCAAAAACGTAGGGAAAGGCGCCGCTGGCCGCGATGTTCTCCGGCGAATTGGTGCAATAAGTTGTGGCTGAGGTCAGGTTGACTACAGCGTCCACGCCATTGGGGATGCCGACCGGATTCCAGTTGGCCGCAGTTCCCCAATTGAAATTGGCGGCGGTTTGAATATAGGTGCTCGTGGTTTGAGCCTGAAGCACGGTGGTGGCGGCGGGCAAAAATGCCAGCGCCAACAGACCGGTTCTCAGCCGGCGGATGAGAGAGGTTTTTGTCATGGTGGTTACGGTGTTGTTTTTCACGGATGTTTTGGTTTATGGGGATGGTTTGCCCAGATGGTCATGGAATTGAGTGCCGAACAATTGTCGCCAAGCTGTTTTTCAAGACTTTTCTGGTGAACATGCAGACAAATTAGCGGAATTGAGTCGGTCGGTATATAACCCTATCGAGCGATATGAGAAAATCTGTTTCCAGCCCAAAATCCCGCCATGCAGGCCTGAACAGCAGCGCGTGCTGCGATGGGAATCCGCGCGCGGTGGCAAGGCATTCACACTGAATTTGCGATGTTTCCCACCCCATTCAGCATGGCGGTGGATGTGCCACGCGGGGTGGCGTATGGCTCGTTAGGGGTATTCCCATCGCGGCGCCGAAGTGTTAATAATTGGATATTCACGATCGCAATACGGCAAGAATGAATGTGATTGCCAGTGCGGTCTGTGGACAAAATTATTCCGAAAACCAAATATCATGAGCTGTTCAATCTGGTCACGACGCTGGAAGGCCGGCCTGTTGGTGCTGGTGTTTGCGCCCCTCGCCATCGCCTTGCTGCCGGCCCAGAGCGTTTGGACCAATACCGCGGCGGGTGCTTGGGGCAACGCGGCCAACTGGAGCCCGAACGGCATCCCAAACGCCGTTGATGCCGTGGTCACCACCGGCAATCAGCTCGTCTTCACGACCAACGTCACCGGCAGCGGTCCCTTTCCCTACACCTTTGGAACCTTGAATTGCGGCAGCGGGCCCTTGGGAACCGCCAGCGGCGCCTCCACCAGCGCGCAACTCAAGGGGGCGGTCACCAGCGGGACGCCCATTATTAACGTGGCCAGTGGCGATACCTTCTTTTACTCAATTCTGTATGGCACGCAGGGTTTCAACAAGACCGGAGCGGGAGAATTGACGTTTCGCTATAATTCGTACGCTCAAGCCTTCACCGGCAACATCACCATTTCCGCCGGTACGTTGACCCCCCAACAGGACTCCAGTCTGGGCAATGCCACCAATGCGGTCATCATTGCCAACGGGGCGACTTTGAATGGAAAATCCAGCGTCAATAACCAAACCCTCACCGTCTCGGCCGCGCGGAAAATCATCCTGAACGCCGCTGGAGGCGCGGCCCAGTTGGGAACCTTCGGATTTGGTTATACGAACACGATTTTGGGGGGCATTAGCGAGGGGGCGGCGGGATCGGGCTTGATGACCACCGGCCAGGGTGCGGTGGTGCTTGACGGGGTCAACTCCTATACCGGCCCCACGACTATCAGCGCTGGCACGCTGACGATTGGCGGCGCGGGTCAATTGGGGGCCGGAGCTTATGCGGGGAACATTGCCATCTCCAACAACGCCGCTTTCATTTACAACAGCACGGCTTCCCAGACGTTGTCCGGGGTGGTTTCCGGCAGCGGCCCCCTGATGCAAAACGGCCCGGGCACGCTGACTCTGGCCGGCGTGAACACCTACAGCAATGCCACGTTGATTAATGCCGGCACCCTGGCGTTGGGGGCGGGGGCTTCGTTGGCCGCGGGTTCGCGGATCGTTCTGGCGGCCGGCGGAACATTTGATGTTTCCGGCCTCGGAGCTTCCGCCAGCTACACGCTGGGCAGCGGCGCCTCGCTGACGGCCGACGGGAGCACTGCGGCTGCCACGATCAAAGGTGGTGTGGCCGGCACCGTGAATTTAGCGAGCCGGCCCATCACTTTAACCTTTGATGGGTTGAATCCGGCGCTGGTGATTGCGCAGGGCACGTTGTCGCTGGGGGGCCAGACCATTACGGTGAATTGCACCAACTCCCTGGCCAACGCCACTTATAACCTGATCCAAATCAACAGCGGCAAGCTGGTTCACACGGGCAACTACGTGCTGGCGGGAACGGCTACCAACGGAGCCACGGGGTGCACACTGGGATTCGCCACCAATGCGGGGATTGCTTATGTGCAAATGATGATCACCGGTTATACGAACCCCGCGCCACCGAGCCTCCCCCCAATCAGCATGGTGCGAAGCAATAATTTTTGTAATTTGTCGTGGCTGGCGAACCCTCTGGGCGGTGTCTTGTGGGCGCAGACCAATGCTCTGAACATGGGCCCGGGCGCCAACTGGCAGGCCTGGCCCAAATCATCCGGGGGTACGAATGTCAGCATTCCGATTAACCCGACGAACCCGGCGGTTTTCTTCCGACTTTCCAGTGGTTACTATGTGAATTATTCCCTGACCAATATGCTGACCAATTGGGATGGACATTATGAATTGGGCAACGGGAACGTCCCGGGCAGCAATGCGATCACCAACCTCAGCGACAGCACCTACACCTGGGCAATCACGCGCGGTTCCAACGCCTTTAATTTTATCGTTGACAATGAAGGTTCCGGCCCGATTCTCACCAATGGTGTGGATTTGAAAAGCCGCGCGGAGTTATATGTGCCGATGCACTTTTACACCAACGGCCAGCCCAATACCCTTTGCGCGCACATCAATTATGTCATTCCGCCGGTCACCGATTATGGCTCAAACAACAACCCGTATTGGGTGATGCAGGTATATCATCCAACCGGCAAGCCCATGTGTCTGGTCAGCTTGGACAGTACGGGCATCCCTGGCATGGGTGTTTATACCTATATGCAGGCTGATGGAACCTCTTCCGGCGAGATTTCGACGCCATTCAATCTGATCAATCCACCTTATACCCCGCTTGGCGACGTGCGGTCGGGTAGCGGTTTCACGCTGATGTTAAAGCTGAATTTTAATGCGGATGCCACCACCTCCATGGTGGCGCAAATCACCCTGGCGTCCAACCCCGGCAAGGTGTACCAGGCGGCGTGTTCCGTGCCGATGCAAAGCGCCCTCAACCCGTTCACCGACGGGTCGGAGTTTTATTTGAAATTTGGCTCCTACAATGCCGGGGGCGCGCATCACCATGCAAAAGTGTCGGTCAGCTATTTTGACATGTATTCGGAAACGCCTTTTCCGGGCACCCCGGTCCGGGGCGTGGGCACTTATTATATTCCCGCCCTCCAGCGCCAAAGCAGCGCGGGCAATTACAACCATTTGAACATTCAATGAACAGACGAAAACAATGGCCCAGCGATTCCCTCACGACCGGCGAGGTTGGACGACTACAACCGGGCCGAAGGGCGCAAGGAGGTGACCGTCAACGACCGAGCGAGGCGATTTACGCCACCCGCATTCTGCCCCCGTATCAGGAAGGAAAGGTCTGCGACACGCGCAGCAAGGATGGCCGGTTTGCCTACGCCATTTGCACGGAGTGGCCGGGCCGGAACCTGACGCTCAAAGGGATCCGCGTGAACGAGGGCGCCACCATCACCATGCTGGGCGTTGCGAAACCACTGAAATGGGAGCAGACCGGGCAAGGCTTGACGATCAGTATCCCCGAAAAACTGCAGGATGAGAAAGCGCGTCCTTGTGAATACGCGTGGGCGATAAAAATTTCCATGCATTGCGGGACAGAATCGAATATTATTCGCGAAAATTGACAAACTCGAACCAACAAGAATTTACTACAATGAAAAAGACTGCACCACTCATGGTCCTGGCTTGCTCGCTGGTGGCCATTTCTTTGCACGCGGAACTCAAGCTGCCAGCCATCATTGGCGATCACATGGTGCTCCAGCAAAAGCTGGCGGACCCGATTTGGGGCTGGGATACCCCGGGGGCCAAAGTCACAGTGACATTTGCTGGTCAGACGAAAACCGCCGAGGTTGGTGCGGACGGGAAATGGCTGGTTAAGCTGGATCCGGTGCCGGCAAACGCTGAGCCCCAAAGCCTCAAAATCAGCGACGGTTCGCAAACCGTTGAGGTTGCGGACGTGCTGGTGGGCGAGGTGTGGATGTGCTCGGGCCAGTCGAACATGGGATTCGTGGTGCGCGACGACTGGAACGCGGATGTGGAACTGGCCGCCGCGAATTATCCCAAGCTGCGCCTGCTTTCGGTTCCGCGGGTTGGCACGCAGGAACTGCAGGAGAATTTCAAGGGCGCCTGGAGCGCAGCCACGCCCAAAACCGCCGCGGGTTTCAGCGCAGTGGGATTTTTTTACGGGCGTTATCTGCATCAGATTTTAGGCGTGCCGGTGGGGTTGATTGATGATTCCTGGGGTGGTTCTGCTGCCGAGGCTTGGGTGCGCCGCTCCAGTTTGGAAGGTGATCCCCGATTTTCCGCCCTGATGGAGCGCACGGTCAAGACGGAGGCGGACAAGCAGTCGGAAAAGGCGAAATCGGATTACGAGGCCCAAATGAAGAAGTTTCAAGCCGACGCGGCGAAGGCCAAGGCCGAAGGGAAACCCGCGCCGCGCAAACCGCAGTCGCCACAAGAATGGCTGGCTGGCAATCAGCGGCCGGGAAATATTTTCAACGGTGTGGTGAATCCGACGCGCGGTTATGGCATCAAGGGCGTGATTTGGTATCAGGGCGAAAGCAATGCGGGCCGGGCCGCGGAATACGCGGATTTGTTCCCGTTTCTCATCCAGCAATGGCGCAAGGAATGGAATCAAGGGGATTTTCCATTCTACTGGGTGCAGCTCGCGAACTACATGAAGCAGGAGCCGCAGCCGGGTGAGAGCAATTGGGCGGAACTGCGCGAGTCGCAGACAAAAACCCTGGCGCTGACCAATACCGGCCAGGCGGTCATTATTGACTTGGGCGAAGGCAAGAACATCCATCCCAAGAACAAACACGACGTCGCCGCGCGCTTGGTGCGCTGGGCGCTGGTCAATGATTACGGCTTCCAAATGCCTTGCCGCAGTCCCGAATTTCAGAATCTGGAAATCAAAGCGGATAAGGCCCTGGTGAAATTCGATTGCTTTGGCAGCAAGCTGCGGACGCTCAACGTGGACGAGGCGACTGGCTTTGCGGTTTGCGGCGCCGACCACGTCTGGCATTGGGCGGACGGCAAACTGCTGGGCGACGATCGCGTCGAACTGACCTGCCGCGAAGTGCCGGCCCCAATGGCGGTGCGGTACGCGTGGGCTAATAATCCGATTTGCAACCTGACCAGTCTGGAAGGTCTGCCAGTGACCCCGTTTCGCACGGATCAGCCTGAACACAAATGAGTATGTACCGCCGAAGGTTTGGCCGCGCGCTGGTACTGGCGATACTCGCACCGGTGCTGGCTTCGGCGGCACCCGGGATCACCTTGCGGACGGATAAACCCGCCGGCATCTATCAGCCGAGTGAGGATATCATCTGGCACGCACAGAAAAGCCCGGACCTGACCAATGAGATTATTGGCGCCAGCTATACCCTAAAGCAGGGAGGCGGAAAACTCCTTGGTGCCGGGCCGGTTGAGCTTAAGGATGGCACAGCAACATTCAGTTTTACCGCCCAAGATCCGGGGGCAATTCTCGCGGAAGTGACCGGTACCAATCGCGACGGACGGGTGGTTCATGCGCTGGCCGGCGCGGTGATTGCGCCGGAGAAGATCGCCGTGTCAAGTCCCTGTCCAGACGACTTCGACGCCTTCTGGAAAACAAAAATCGAGGAACTTTCCGCAGTTCCAGAAAATCCCGTATTGCAGAGCGCCGACGGCGGCAAGCCTGGGGTGAATTTTTGGAAAATTCAACTCGACAATATTCGCGGCACGCACATTCAGGGGCAGTTGGCCCGCCCGGTGGCTGGGGACAAATTGCCCGCCATGCTGGTGGTGCAGTGGGCCGGAGTTTACCCGCTGCAGAAGGAATGGGTGACCGAACACGCTGCCGAAGGCTGGCTGACCCTGAATATCATGGCGCACGATTTGCCGATTGACCAGCCGGCGTCGTATTACGAGCAATTAACCAAGGGCGCGTTGGCGAATTACACTGCCATTGGCAATGATGACCGGGAAACGAGCTACTTTTTGCGGATGTTTCTGGCGTGCTATCGGGCCGTCGAATATCTCACCGAACGTCCCGATTGGGATGGCCGAACGCTGGTAGTTAGCGGCACCAGCCAGGGAGGGCTGCAAAGTTTTGTGGCCGCGGGCCTCAATCACAAAGTCACCGGGCTCATGGCCTTGGTTCCGGCTGGTTGCGATGACACCGGCGATTTGGTGGGGCGCAAACCTGGCTGGCCTTACTGGATGGCCAGCGCTGGACACCACGACTTGAAGAAAGTCCGGGAGACGTCGCGCTACTTTGATGCCGTGAATTTTGCCGCTCGCGCCACTTGTCCGGCTTTGGTTGGTTTGGGGTTGATTGACACCACTTCGCCGCCTTCGGGAGTTTACGCCGCCATCAACCAACTCAAAGGATTCAAGGAAGTGGTGGTGCTGCCGGAGTCCAATCATCACGGGGATAACCATACGCAGGAGCCTTTTCTCAAACGCGCGGCCATCTGGCGCGCGAGCTGGCTGGCCCACCAGCCTGTGTCAACCAAGCCCACATACGGTGGAGAGCACACAGCAGCTTTAAAATGATTGTCCCACCAAGCGAACATGACAAGAAGGAAAGGTATTATAGCGCAGGTTCCAAATCGGCACCACCCTGCAAGCCCGGGTAGCCGTACTTTAGCCTTTAGACGAAGTCGGGAAACAGTCGGTCTTTAGCAGAGATGGTGGTTGGCTCCAGCGGCCAGCGGACCTGAAAAAAAGGATCGTTCCACCGCACGCCCCGCGCCAGCTCCGGTATATAGAATTCGGACATTTGATATAGGACTTCGCAATGGTCGGTGAGACATTGGAAGCCGTGGGCGAAGCCGCCGGGAACATAGAGCTGGCGGTGGTTCTCGGCGGATAGTTCAAAGCCCTCCCATTTTCCGAAAGTAGGTGAATCGCGGCGCACGTCCAGCAGAACGTCGAAAATCTTGCCGGCAGCGCAGCGGATCAGCTTGCTTTCGGGCTTGGGCTCGGCTTGGAAGTGCATTCCGCGAATGGCTCCGCGCAGCTTGGTGAGGGTGAGGTTGCATTGCGGCCAGCGGGTGTTTAAGTGGAGTGCCGCAAACTCATTTTCGCAATAAGTTCGGGCCAGGAAACCGCGTTCGTCCTCGCGCAGCTCCAACTCGATCAGCCACAGGCCGGGCAAAGAAGTGCGGGAGAATTTCATGTCACACCACCGCCACGCGCGGAATGGGAATGATGAATTTGCCGCCAGCCTCGCGGTAGGTCTTTTGCTGGGCCAGAATTTCGTCGGCGAAATTCCAGGTGAGCAGCAGGGTGTAGTCGGGGCGTTTTTCCAGCAGCGTTTCCGGCGGCACAATTGGCAGGTGCGTGCCGGGGGTCAGCCGCCCTTGTTTATAGGTGCTGCGGTCGGCTGCAAAATCCAGCGTCTCCCGTCCGAGTTCAAAGAAGTTTAGCAGCGTGCTGCCCTTGGCCGAGGCGCCATAGGCGGCAATGCTCCGGCCGGATTGCTTGAGCTGCGCGAGCAGTTCGCGCAGCGCACGCTTGATTTCCAGCACGCGCGCGGCAAAACCTTCGTAATACTTCAGCGAGGCGAGGCCTTTAGCCTGCTCATCGGCCAGCAATCTTGTGACCGAGGATTCGACGGCGCGGGCGCCAGCGTGGCCGGCGAACAAACGCAGGGAGCCGCCGTGGATGGCCAGCTTTT
>Ga0364907_10169_pt1 | contig 25828 bp, 24 predicted proteins | sample ExccelJu500002D3_2_FD_206960 | JGI IMG/M metagenome (GOLD analysis project Ga0364907, IMG submission 206960) | Enriched cells from Trout Bog Lake Hypolimnion, Wisconsin, USA - BchlTB.July02.5000.02.D3 | ecosystem: Environmental > Aquatic > Freshwater > Lake > Hypolimnion/Profundal zone | place...
CTTCGGCGGCAAGCGCGTCCTCATGGACCTGCTCGCCCCCCTCGGCCCCGTCTACCAGGCCGGAACCCTCAGCGGAAACCCCCTCGCCATGGCCGCGGGCAACGCCACCGTAAGTTATTTGCAGGAGCACGCCGCACAGGTCTATCCGCAGTTGGAAGCCACTGCCAAAGCTGTCTTCGACGGCGTTCAGGTCGTTATAGGGCAGAGCGAGGGTCAGTTGGGCTACCTGATCGGGAACGCCTGCGGAGCCTGGAATTCCGAAAGTAGCGACCCCAGAGCCGGCCTTGACCAGCAGTCCGTCCGCGTGACCGTGGTAGCAGCCCTCAAACTTGATGATGATATTGCGGCCGGTGGCGGCGCGGGCGAGGCGGATGGCCGACATGGTGGCCTCAGTGCCGGACGAGACAAAGCGCATCTTCTCAATCGCGGGGTAGATGGCTACGATGCGCTCGGCCAGGTCAGCCTCTGCGGCCGTGGAAGCGCCGAAACTGGTTGAGTTGCGGGCGGCGCGCTCGATTGCCTCGACGACGGGTGGGAAGGCATGGCCCAGGATCATGGGGCCCCAAGAGCCGAAGTAGTCTACGTAGCGGTTTCCGTCTGCGTCCGTGAGGTACGCGCCATTGGCGGACTGGATAAACGGGGGCGCTCCGCCGACGGCGCGAAATGCCCGTACGGGGGAGTTGACGCCACCGGGGAAGAAGCGCTCGGCGCGGTGCTGGAGGGCCTGGGAACGGGTGCGGACGGGAGCTGGGGTTTGGGAATTCATGATGGGTTCAGTATAGAAGGCTGAAGGTCAGGCTCCGCCTGAATTGAATCGCGCTGACTTGCGCAGGCATCTGGATGGGTGTGAATGAACTGGGTAAGACAGGTGACCGGCTGCTAGTGGTCTTTGACGGTTATTGCGGGCTGTGCAACCGCTCGGTGCGGTGGCTTGTGGCACGCGATCGGGGGGACCGGATGCGATTTGTGGAGTCGAGGTCAGAAAAGGTAACGGGACTGCTGGCTCGGTATGGCTTTGATGCGATGGCTGGACCGGGGACGATCCTGGTGGTTCGCGGTTGGGGTGGGAGTGCGGAGCGTGTTTTGACGCGGTCGGATGCGGTGGTGGCGTTGCTGCATGAACTGCCGCGACCGTGGCCGCAGCTAGGTACTGCGTTGGGATTGGTTCCGCGAGCAGTGCGCGACTTGGGATACGCACTGGTTGCCCGTTGGCGGTACCAAATTTGGGGGCGGCTGGAGAACTGCTCCCTGCCTGGAGCAGAGGAGCGAAGGCGCTTTCTATAGCGACTTTCGCTTATCTGCGGCGGCTTGAACGTTGAGGATGAGGCCTGCGATCTCAATGACGATGGCGAATCCAAAGATGAACCCGCGCAGGAAGTCGTTATGACTGGGCCAGAGGTTGAACAGGAACGGAATCCTTTGCCAACTGATGCCGACGACAATGAGCATCAATCCGACCGTGATCATTGTTAATCCCAGGGAGATGGCTTTCTCGGGGGATTCGCGAAGTTTGTCTTGAAGCATGATTCGGCCTCCGAGCCCTGACAAAGGATGGCGCGGTTGAGCTAGAGATTCATTGGGGTGAGCCGCCGAGTTGCTTCTCACTGCAGCGGCGGCTCCTGCGAAATGCATAGACAATGAAAACGAGGGAAATGCCGAGCAGAAACCCGCTCAGCCCATCGAACCATCCATGATGGCGGAGGCCGTAACACTTGCCCAGGAAGGGAAGCGAGAGGCCGATGGCGAGGCAGAGGTTGCCGAAGGCGAGGAACCTGCGGGTCTTGGGGTCGAGGTTGCGTCGGCCTATGCACATGGCTGGGTTTCCTTTTCTACTTCAGTCGTTGAAGCGGTACCAGGCGAAGAGGGACATCTTGATGGAGATAAAAGCGAGAGCGATTGCGAGCAGGTCCCAGCTCCAGATGTTGTTGACGAAAAAGCGGTACTCGAACAGTACAACGGACAGACAGGCGACGGCGATGCCGGCAATGCTGGAGGAACGGCGGCGGTGCTCAAGAAAGCGCTCGTCGACGAAGCGGCTGAGGAAAGGGATCTTGCTGAGAATGGGATGGGTCATGGCTGGCACTCCAACTGGAAGATTTGATCGGTGGGGCAAGAGAAGGTACGGGCAAAGATGAGGGCCAGCTCGAGGCTAGGCACGTAGCGGTTGCGCTCGATGGAGTTGATGCTTTGGCGGGAGACGCCAACCGCATGAGCGAGCTCCTCTTGCGTCCAGCCTCGGGCGGTACGGAGTTCCTTTACCCGGTTTGAGATGGTGTATGTCATGTAAAGCTGACTTTCCAAACCAGAGTAGCGGGTGGATTATGAAATGTCAAGCCGGCTTGTCATTTCAAAAGGTGGGTGACGGGACTGAAGTCATGCGGGAATTCGCGCAATGTGGTCTCGACCTGCACCAATCCTGCTAGAATCGACCTTTCCGGACATCCTTGCCGGCGTACAATCCAACCGCAGAAAGCCCTCACCGTGCCAGAAGAATCCAAATCGAAACCCGTGACGTACGCCGATGCAGGCGTTGATATCAGCAGTGGCGATCGAGCCAAGGAGCGCATCAAGTTCCTGGCGCAGAAGACCTTCAACCGCAACGTGCTGGGAGGAATCGGCGGTTTTGGTGCGCTTTTCCGGCTGGATTTGCAGCGCTGGAAGACTCCGATCCTGGTGAGTTCCGCGGATGGAGTAGGCACGAAGCTGAAGGTGGCATTTGAACTGGGGCAGCATCGCACCGTGGGCGCTGACCTGGTGAATCACTGCGTGAACGACATTGCCGTGCAAGGCGCGACGCCGCTATTTTTTCTGGACTACCTGGCCAGCGGACGGCTGGACGCCGAGGTGACGGAGAGCGTGGTGACAGGACTGGCTGAGGCCTGCAAGGCCAATGGCTGTGCGCTAATAGGTGGAGAGACAGCGCAGATGCCGGGCTTTTATACCGATGGCGAGTACGACCTGGCGGGATTTATTGTGGGCGCAGTAGACCGCGACAAGATGGTGACAGGCGCGGACATCAAGCCTGGCGACGTGCTGATCGGGTTACCGTCCACAGGGCTGCACACGAACGGCTACTCGCTGGCGAGGAAGTTGCTGTTTGAGGTGGCGGGCTACAAGGCCACGCAGTATGTGACGGCGATCAAGGAGAAGGCGGGCACGGCGCTGATGAAGACGCACCGCAGCTATCTGCATGCGATTCAAAAGCTGGTGGGCGCGGGGCTGACGACCGGTATGGCGCACATTACCGGGGGTGGAATTACAGAGAACCTGCCGCGCATATTGCCCAAGAACACAGGGGCGCAGATTGAGATTGGTTCGTGGCCAGTGCTGCCCATCTTTGAGCATTTGCGGACGCTGGGCCAGGTGTCAGAAGAAGAGATGATGCGCACGTTCAACATGGGCATCGGACTGATTGCAGCGATTCCGGCAGCCAAGTTTACGCGCGCTAAGAACCTGCTGGACCGGTCTGAGGAGAAGTTTTACGTGATTGGCCGCGTGGTCAAGGGCGATCGGCGGGTACATTACACATGAGCGGTTCCGCGGTGAAGGCGGGCGGAGAACCGGTGCGTCTGGGAGTTGTGCTCTCGGGCCGCGGTTCAAATTTTCTGGCGATTGCGGAGTCAATCCGTGCGGGCCGACTGACGGGCGCGAAGATTGCGGTAGTGATCTCGAACGTGGCCGAGGCCGGGGGCATTGAAGCAGCCAGGAGGCTGGGGCTTCCGCATGCGGTTCTGGTTTCAAAGGGACGCAAGCGCGAGGAGCACGACGGCGCGATGATTGCCTGCCTGCGGGAGCATCGCGTGGACCTGGTATGCCTGGCTGGCTACATGCGGCTGCTGTCGCCTGAGTTTGTGGCAGCGTTCCCCAATCGCATCCTTAATATCCATCCTTCTCTGCTGCCGGCGTTCACGGGGCTTGAGGCGCAGGAGCAGGCCTACAACTATGGCGTAAAGGTGGCTGGGTGCACGGTTCATTTTGTGGATGAGCATCTGGACCATGGAGCGATTGTGCTGCAGCGGGCGATTCCGGTGCTGGAAGAGGACGATGCGCACTCCCTGGCAGAGCGGATTCTGGTGGAGGAGCATATTGCCTACACCGAGGCGATTGGACGAGTTGTAAGCGGGGATTACCAGATCCAAGGACGGCGCTTTGTGACGCGGCCCCTTTGACAGGCAAGCCGGAGAAGGGCTGTCAAGGCGATGTCGATTGAAATGTTATATAACTAATTGATTTTACGAATGTTATATATGCGGTTTGCTTTGCCGAAGATATATCTCCAATGCCCTAACCTTGGAAGTAATCAGACAACAGAAGGAAGTGCCGTGCCGGGCGAATGAGCACGCCCTCCCCCATTTGGGCGGATGGCGCCGGGGCGCGGGACCTTTTGTGTCTGGGTGGGGCGGTTTTCCCCTGGATGCCAGACCGGAACCACGGCAACATTCAGCTCATTGAAAGCTGCTTCCATCTCAAAAGACCATGGCCGGCTCGCAGGGGGCCGGCTCATGGCATAACCGGTTGCGGAAGAAGTCGAGACTTCATGTTGAATTGAAAATAGTCGTCCTTGGAGTAAAGCCCAACCTCAATCGATTGGCGTTTGCAGCACGGTTGAAGGTGGCGATTTCAAAGAATGACCACCGACAGACTTCTTCTGCAGTTAGATGAAACCCGAGGGCACAGAGAGGACCAAGTGGCATGGCGAACATTCTGGTGAGTATGGAGAAGGGGATTGAAATTGGCGCTGAGGATGTGTTGAAGTGGCTGACCGGTGCGGGCAAGGCCGTGCATGCGGCACCCAAAGTGATTGCCGCCCTGGCTATTCTGGTGGTGGCGATGGAAAGGCCACTTGCAGAGCTTGCCGGTGCAGCCGCCAACCCGCTCAACATTCCCCTCGACATCCAGACTGCGGCGGACCTGAAGGTTGTGTGGCCAGAGGTGAAGCTGTTTCTTGTGAGTCTGGGCGTCAAGTTCTAGTGTCCTGTCACAGGAGTCAGTTGTAAAAAGCGCGGAAGAACAAAAGCAGATTCATCGAACACCACCCCCCTGAACAGAAAAGCGTATCGAGCCCCGTTCGCTCAGAATGACCGGGACTGTTTTGCTGTGAATCTCAGAGACGGGACACTAGAGAATTCTGCAAATTGAAGGAGCTATTTGAATGAAATCGATCTCGAATATCTGGGAACATCCGAAGACATCGGTCGCAGGGTTGCTGATTGCGATCGTGACCATTGGCAGTGTGCTTTCGAAGCAGGGCGTGACGCTGGGCTCCGCGGGTTCGGGAACCGTGGTTGCGCTGGTGAGTGGAATCGCCTCGGCCCTACTGGGGCTCTTGGCCAGAGACCCGGAGGGCGCATCGCCGGCTGCGGGCAGCACCGCCAAACTGGGCGCATGGGCTCTGATCGCTCTCCTGTTGCCGCTGCCAATGATGAGCGGGTGCACCGGAAGATCGGTTGCGCAGGAAATTGTGAACTGGACGCCAGCCCTGGCGAGCGCGGTAGCAGCGGCGGACGCAACCGGAGCGCTGCTGACGCCTGCCGATGCGCCGATGTTTGCAGCAGCAACGGCTGGATTCGATGCGGCCTCAAATCTGCTTGTCTCCCAGGCAAAGGCCTACCTGGCCAATCCCTCGGCCAGTTGCTTGGCACAAATGCAAAGCCAGGTGGTTGTCTTGCAGCAGCAGGTAAATGCAGCGATGTTGCAGGCAGCCAGAATTGTTGACCCAGCGAGCCAGCGTCATGCACTGGCGGCGATCCAAGCAGTGGGTACAGTGGTTAGCGCAGTGCTGGCGCTGGTTCAGTCAGTCTCAAGCAAGGCGGCCGTGGCGCAGATGGCGGCTGCATCAACAGTGAAGATGGCGGCAGTTCGGACCTATATGAACAATTCGGAGGCGGCTAGCGTTGTGGCCGATCATTATGGCGAGCCGGTTCTGATGGCGCGGGTGCAGATTGCAGAGGCTGAAGCGAGTGCGGTGAGGGCAGGCTTCTGAATGGCATAAAATAAGGGCCGCACCAAGATTGGAGCGGCCCAAAATCTACAGGTAGATTGGATTTACCGCTTACGTATTTGTATCCCGCGTTTCTCCCAAAATCAGCTTGAGAGTGAACTGCTTTCTGCCGCGCAGAATCGTGAGGCTAATGGTGTCTCCGGCCTGGTGTTTGTCCATGAGGGCGTTGATGTCCTGAGGGTCGGTGACCTCCTGTCCATCGATTGCGATGATAAGGTCGCCGCCCAACATGATGGGCGTGTTGCCCACGTAGGCTTGCTGATTGCCGCCGTGCAGGCCGGCGCGCTCTGCGGCACCGCCGGGGAGAACCTTCTGTATGAGGACACCGTAGTCAGCGGAGAGGCCCATTTGCGAGGCCAGATCGGGGCCGATGGCGTAGGAGACGATGCCGAGCGAGGGCCGCTTGACGCGTCCGTAACGGGTAAGGTCAGCCAGAACAGCTTTGGCGGTATTGATGGGGATAGCGAAACCGATACCGGAGCTCTGATCCGCGCCGTTGGATGCGATCATGGTGTTGATGCCGATGACTTCTCCGCGCGAGTTGAGCAAGGGACCACCGGAGTTGCCGGGATTGATGGCCGCGTCTGTCTGGATGGCGTCTTCAATAGGCGTGCCATCGGCGTTACGGATGGAGCGGATGGAACTGATGATGCCGCGGGTCATGGTTCCGCTGAGGCCAAAGGGATTGCCGATGGCATACACCTTCTGTCCCACGGCCAGATCGGCAGAGTCGGCCAATGTAACTGGCTGCAGGTTGGGCGCCTCAATCTGCAACAGAGCCAGATCATGCACCTTGTCCGTTCCAACTACTTTAGCTGTGTAGCGGCGCTTGTTGCTGAGCATCACCTCGATGCCGCGGTTGGCGCCGTCGACAACGTGGAAATTGGTGAGCACGTGGCCGGCTTTGTCGAGAATGAACCCGGAGCCCTGGCCCTGCTGCGGCACCGTTCCATAAAAGAAGTTGAACACCAAAGTGGTGGAGGTGATGTTGACCACCGAGGGAGTTACCCGCTTATAAATCGCAATGTTGTTCTGCTCTTCGGCGTCGTAGGTGGGCGCTGCCTCAGCCTCGGTAAGCTCCAGCGGTGAGCTGGAACCTTTGACGCCAAGGAATGAGAAGTGGTTTGCGGCGAAGCGGCCCATGCTCGCGGGGAGATGCGCGGAGAGGTACCAGAATCCACCCACAAGCAGGACAATCAAGAGAACCCGGCGCATTTTCATTGCTCGTACACCCTAAGAACCTTCCTGAGATAGATACGGCGGCTGCGCTCCGATGTTCCAAGGGAAGGCGCGGCCACCACTACTATTCTAAAGACAAGTTCCGAGGGAAATTGTTGCTATCCGCCTTCAAACGCTGCCACAGGGCTTCAACCTGGGAGCGAAGCAACGATTTATTGCCCGTATTTTCAATTACATAATCGGCCAGGGCTGCTTTTTCAGCATCGGGAATCTGGTGAGCCAGGCGGAGGCGGGCATCGGCTTGAGCAGCATCGCGGTCAGCGCCCTGGGGGCTCACGCGTTCCACATAGCGGGCTATCTTGACCTCGTCGGGCGCGGTGACCACGATGATGCGGTCGATGCGCCGTCGCCAATCTGCCAGCACACTCTCTTCTTCGCCGCGAGCGATGGCATCGCGAACCACTTCAAAGATAAGAGCCGACTCGACAACGGCGACGGCGAAGGGATCGCGCGCCAGGACCTGATCCATCCAGCGCTGCTGCGCGGCAATCACGGCCGGATGCACGATGGCGTTCAGTTCGTCGAGGCGGCCTTCCTGGAAGGCCATTTCAGCCAGGCGGGCGCGGTTGAGTTGGCCATCAGGACCGGCGACATGGGGGCCGAAGGCACGTACGATTTCGTCATGGACCGGCTGGCCGGGCTCCATCATGGCGCGGCCCAAGGCATCGGCCTCGATTACCTGGGCGCCCAGTTCGCGCAAGTATGCGGCGACCGTGCTCTTGCCGCTGGCGAGTCCGCCGGTGAGCCCAACGCGCAACATCAGCTAAAGCTCCCGCCGTGGCAATTCGCGTCTCATTTTGGCAGCGCGTACGGTGTTTGCCATGAGCATGGCGATAGTGAGCGGACCAACACCGCCAGGTACGGGCGTGTATGCGCCAGCCAACTCAAAGGCTTTGGGGTGTATGTCACCTACGAGAGTGGAGCCTCGCTTGGCGAAGGTGGCCTCGCGCCTGGCGTTGCCGGCAAAGAAGCGATCAAACTCCTCGCGTGTGGTGATGCGGTTGATGCCAACGTCAATCAAAGTGGCGCCAGGGTTGACCATCTCGGGGGTGATGAAGCCTGCGCGGCCGATGGCGGCTACGAGGATGTCCGCCTGGCGCGTCACAGCGCCGAGGTCGCGTGTTTTGGAGTGACAGAGAGTGACGGTGGCGTTTTGATGGAGCAGCAGCATGGCGGCGGGCTTGCCCACAATATCACTGCGCCCCACCACAACGGCGTGCTGTCCCGCGATTGGAATATTGCTGCGCTTGAGGATTTCGATGACTCCGGCAGGTGTGCAGGGCGCGAGCGCGGGACGCCCGGCCTGCAGGCGGCCGGCATTCACGGGATGAAAGCCGTCCACGTCTTTCGATGGTGAGACCGCATCGAGCAGAGCCTTGGTGTCAACGTGCGCGGGCAAAGGCAACTGTATGAGGATGCCGTCGATATCGTCGCGGGCATTGAGGCTGGCCACCAGGTCGAGCATGTCTTCTGTGGTGACGGTGGCGGGCGGCGCGATCAGTTCGCTGTAAATGCCAAGCTCTGCGCAGGTCTGCACCTTGCTGCGGACATAAATCTCTGAAGCGGCGACATTCCCCACCAGTACCGCCGCCAAGCCGGGACGAACGCCCACAGCGGCCAGTGCACGTACTTCTTCTGCGACTTCAAGCTTGATGGCGGCGGCAATCGCCACGCCATCGAGAATCTTTGGCATTCGACTCTCCCAGAACTCATGGTATCTCTTCAGGGCACTGGGCAAGTTTGGTGCTTCTCGGTGCGCAGGAATAAGTTACGTCACATGCAAATGTGATTTATCTCACATACAGTTCTCAGGTCCGATCTTTTACTGTGATTCACGCGGGGAATGTTGTACCTCACATGAAATAAAGTCACAGCACGTTCCGGCATTGTCTAACGGAGATTGGGCTTCATGAGTGTTTTCAAGGATGCAGGACATCTTTTCAGGTTTGCGGGGCTATTCGTACTCGCCTTTTTGCTGTTTCTGGTGATACGAGGGTTTGTTGTCCCCAAGACCTTTGGGCAGTATGGTCACTATCGCGGCGCGGCTATTGGTGATGTTGCCGCCCACCCGGTAAAGTTCGCGGGTCACCAGACCTGCGAGGCCTGCCACACGGACATTCTGGACGTGAAGAAGAACGGCAAGCATGCGCATGTAAACTGCGAAGCCTGCCACGGAGCCCTGGCGAAGCATGCGGACGATCCAGCGTCGGTGACGCCGGTAAGACCGGATACAGCGGTGCTCTGCGCCCGGTGCCACACGGCCAGCGCCGCGAAGCCGAAGGGTTTTCCGCAGGTTGTGCCTGCTGACCACTCTACGGGGCTTCCGTGCCAGACGTGCCACAATCCACACAGTCCGGCCATGGACGCGGGTGCTGCCGCAGGAGGTACGAAGTGAATATTTCCCGGCGTCAAATGCTGATCTTATTGCCGGCCGCGGCGGTTGCGTGGAAGTCAGTGCAGGCGGGAACGCCCGAGGACTCGCCCAACTACAAGATGACCGATCACTGGTGGGGAATGCTGATTGACGTTCCCAAGTGCATTGGCTGCGGCAACTGCGTACGCGCGTGCCAAACCGAGAACGACGTGCCGGATGGAAACTTCCGCACGTGGGTGGAGCGTTACCACGTGACGGACGAGAACATGACAAGTCCTGAGGTGATTTCTCCGGACGGTGGCAAGGAAGGGTTTCCGGTCGCGCAGGAAGACGCAGGGAAGTACTTTTTTGTACCCAAACTCTGCAACCACTGCGCGGACTCTCCATGCACGCAAGTGTGCCCGGTGGGCGCGACCTTTGTTACGCCCGATGGCGTGGTGATGGTGGACCAGAGCTACTGCCTGGGCTGCGCGTATTGTGTGCAGGCCTGCCCGTATGGCTGCCGCTACATTCATCCTGAAAAGCATGTCGCGGACAAGTGCACGCTTTGCTATCACAGGATCACCAAGGGACTTACGACCGCATGCTGCGAGACCTGCCCAACAGGAGCGCGTCAGCTTGTGGATTTGAAGAACCCGAAGGATCCGATTCACGAGTTCCTGAAGACGCACAGTGTGCAGGTGTTGAAGCCTCAGATGGCAACCGGCGCAAAGGCCTACTACTACGACCTCGACGGTTCGGTGCGATAGAAGCAGCTTTTAATTGAAGACGGGTGAGATTTATGAATGGTGTTGAAGGCTTCATGTATCCGAACGAAATCGCCCTCCAGTGGAGCGTGCTGATTGTGCTGTACCCGTTCATCACGGGCTTGGTGGCGGGCGCATTCATTCTGGCGTCTCTGGAGCGTGTGTTCCGGGTTGAGGCGGTCAAGCCGACCTACCGGCTGGCGCTGCTGACGGCCTTGGCGTTTCTGCTGGATGCGCCGCTGCCGCTGCAGTTGCACCTGGGGCATCCGGAGCGCTCGCCGGAGATGTACTTTACGCCTCACAGCACGTCGGCGATGGCGATGTTCGGCTATGTGTACTTGTGGTACCTGATGGCCGTGCTGGTGTTGGAGATCTGGCTGGACTACCGTCGCGACATCGTACTGATGTCGCAGCAGTCGAAGGGCTTTCTTCGCCTGATCTACAAGGTGATGACGCTGGGGTCGAGCAACATCAGCGAGCGTTCGCTGGCGATTGACGAGCGCGTGGGCTGGATTGTGACCATCATCGGCATTCCTTCGGCATTCATGCTGCATGGATATGTTGGATTCATCTTTGGCTCCATCAAGGCTAATCCGTGGTGGTCGTCCCCGTTAATGCCGGTAGTGTTCATCTTCTCGGCCATGGTGTCAGGCATCGCCGCGGTGATGCTGCTCTACATGGCCATCACCAAGCTGCGCAAGCAGAAGATCGATGTGCGCTGCGTCGACTCGATTGCGATGTACCTGTTCTATATCTTCATCATCGACTTCAATCTGGAGATGCTGGATCTGATTCACCGCATCTACGAGGCCGACGAGTCGTTCAAGAGCCTCAACTTCCTGGTCCACACTCAACTCTTCATTCCGCATATCGTCATCCAGATACTGATGGGCACGCTGGTGCCGATTGTCCTGCTGGGCATTACGCAGGTGATCAAGCTGCCGGAAATTGTGCGCAAGCGGATGTATGCGGTGGCGGGCTGCCTGACGATGGTGGGCATCTTTGCGATGCGCTGGAACGTGGTGATCGGTGGCCAGTTGTTCTCAAAGAGCTTTCTTGGATTCACGACCTACAAGATGGCACTGGTGACGCGCGAAGGGTTGCTGGCGGCGATTGCCCTGACTATTTTGCCCTTCATCTTCCTGTGGGTGCTGATCAAGCTGCTGCCACCCTGGGGTGAGGAGCACGAGGCTGCCGCGGCGGACTGAAGAAGCTTAAGACTCAACAATTCGGGTGGAAACAATGGACGGTCTCCCCGAGGAACTAAATCGGCTTGCTGAACGCCTGGAAACGCTGGAACGGCGGGTTCATGCCCTTGAACATCCCTCGGAGGCGGCCATCCCGTTTGCCGCGCAGCAGGCGGTTCAGTTGCCGGCAGCGCAGGCGGTAGCTGCCGCACCCGCTCTTTCAGGAGAGCCTGCCAGTTCAATGGCTGGCGGTGCGTTTGCGGTATTTGGCCGCGCCATGCTCGGCATTGCCGGAGCTTACCTGTTGCGGGCCGTGGCGGAGTCCAGCGTGCTTCCACGCATGGCCGTGGCAGCGATTGCCATTCTGTACGCACTCGCCTGGCTGCTGGGGGCCTCGCGCGTAAAGGCTGGGAACTGGCTTGCTGGCATAACGTATGCTGGCACGTCGGCGCTGATTCTTGCGCCCATGCTGTGGGAACTTACGTTGCGCTTCAAGGTGCTGCCTGCGCCGATAACCGCCGCCGTTGTATGCGGGTTCTCAATCGCAGCTACAGTGCTGGCATGGAAGCGCGCCCTGGCGCCAGTCTACTGGGTGACCAATGTTACTGCTGCCGCCATTGCCCTGACTTTATCTATTGCCTCACATCAGATGGCGCCGTTCATTGCAGTGCTTCTGGCGATGACTCTCATCGGCGAGTACTGCGCGGCAAATGATCAGGATTCTGGTGTGCGGATAGTTGTGGCGATGGCTGCCGACGTGGCGCTGTGGGTGCTTATTTATATCTACACCAGCCCGCAGAGTGTACGGGCAGATTATCCGTCTATCAGCGAGGTAACGCTTCTTGTGCCCGGCTTTGCGCTGTTTGCGATTTTCGCATCGAGCGTGATCCTGAAAACCGTGGTGCGCGGAAAGAACATCTCAGTCTTCGAAACTATCCAGACGATGATCGCGTTTCTTCTGGCGGCTTGCGGCCTGCTCTATTTTGGCCCGCACATTGGCGCGGCCGTTCTGGGAGTCAGCTGCATTGCTTTGTCCGCTGCGAGTTATGCGGTGACGTTTGCCTGCTTTGACCGCGCGGCCAGCCGAGATTCCGCTGCGCGCAATTACCTTGTGTTTGCAAACTGGAGCGCGGCGCTTCTGCTGGCCGGCAGTATGCTGTGCCTGTCGCCGTGGATGATGACAGTGTGCCTGGGAGCGGCCGCAATTGTGGCCGCAGTTGTGGGCGAGCGGATGCAGCGGCAGACCATCGAGTTTCATGGGCTGGTGTTTCTGGTGGCGGCCGCAGCGGTCTCCGGGCTACTGAACCATGTTTTACAGGCTATGGCTGGCCTGCTTCCCGGTGCGCCGTGGTGGACTATTTATGTGGCAGCGGCGTGCGCTGTTGTCTGCTATGCAGTGGTTAAGCCATGCCAGAACGAGCGGTGGAAGCAGCAGGCGCTTCACCTCGCATTCGCCTCCCTAGCGGTGGGCGCGGCGGCCGGTCTGCTGGTGCAAGGGCTGGTTGGCCTGATCGGGTTGAGCGTGATTCCCGGCGCGCACCACGTGGCGTTCATCCGCACTTTGACGATCTGCGTGGCGGCGCTTGCGCTGGCCTACAGTGGCGCGCACTGGCGGCGGATGGAGCTTACCCGCATTGGCTATGCCGCGCTGGCGCTGGTTGCTGTGAAGCTGGTGTTTGAAGATTTGCGTCATGGGCACCTGGAGTTCATTGCCGCATCAATCTTTCTGTTTGCAATTACGCTGATTGCCGTTCCCCGCGTTGCTCGTATGAGGCAACAGGTATAAGCAGCGTCGGCCATGCATGCAGAATTTCTAAAGTAAGTATTTATGGACAGCCTAAAGTCAGACAAAGTCCCGGGACTCCTTATCGAGTCCCGGGACTTCGCTTTTACAGTTGCGTAAAACTGCTCAGCGGTACATGATCGGATACGGCTTTACGGCGTGACGCTCGGCGTGTTTCAGCTTCAGCTTGCAGATGTGAACGTCGTAACCGGTTCCCGGCAGGAGTGATTCCAGCACAAAGGACTCAGTGCCGCTGGTCTTTAGCTCGCGGTAGCGGAAGATGCCTACCTCTCCTTCGCTGGTTTCAGCACCGCCTGTGGGCGCATCAAGAAAATGCTGCGCATCGGCCACCGAAGGGGCAGCGTGGGTATCGCCTGCGCTGAGGCTTTCGGCTGCATAGGAGCGGACCAGCTTGGTCCAGTAGCGGGATAGAAGGTCAGTATCGGCAAACAGGTCGGCCCACACAATCTCGCCGCGCACCGCCACAACTACGCCGACAGCATGCTCCTGACGGAGCTGCGCAATCACCTGCTCGCGCGACTTCATGACCGGCGCCGCGGCCTCGTCTACCTTTTCACTGACGGCGCTGTTCTGCATCACCTTGGCATAGCTGGTGGTGCCAAAGGAACGTGGAGGGGCCATGTCGTAAGCAACGCCGCTGCCAATAGAGGTTGAGGCTGAGGGCGCGGCGGCGATCTCCATCTGCGAGATTACGCCATGTACCGAGTCCCAAACCTGTTGCTGGTCTTTGGCCACCATGGCACGCTCACGGACCGTGGGCTGAACCATAAAGCCGTGGGAGGGCGCTTTTGCAGCCGCACCAAAGGTGGACGAACTCTCAGTCCAGCGGCCCGGCTCAATGCAGAACACTCCCAGGTAAATGGGGTCGGCTCCAGACGGAACAATGCGGTCCTTAGCGATGACACGGTCCTGCTTGCCGCCGGTGACAATTTCGCCAGCCAGTAGCAAAAGTGGTTTGCTTGAGTGATTTACCAGCACCAGCGTGTTTACCTGGTCGCCGCGCCGGCGCTCTTCCGGGAACTCTGGAAAGCTGCGATAGCGATCGTCGTGGAAGACGGGCCCGTCATTGCTGGGCGGGGTTGTGCCTCTGTGCCGCACCAGACCTTGCACGCGGCCTGCCTCGGTTACTTCGACCTCTCCATTCTTGATTCCTTCGTCAAGGGTAATAAAGGGGGTTGCGCCGGGAGACTTGCTGTTGGCCCGGACTACCGGAAACAAAAGCAGATTGCCGCTCTCGATGGGGGCAAGCACCCGGAAGGGGCCATTTACCGCTTCAGACGGCCCGCCTGCTGCCTTCACTCCGCCCTGCTGCTCATAGGCCGCGCATGCAAGCAACAACACGGCTGCCAGCCCAAACCTGCCCAGATTCTTCATATCGCTCCTCCGCCGGCTTAAGCGCGCCGGCCTTTGACTCAAGAACGTCTGGCCCTGCCCTTCTTGCATAATTTTTTTGGACTGTGGTTTTGTTGTGCGGTTTTCGAGTATCTTGAGGGGCGTGGGGATAACGCCGATCCAATCCGTGGCGGGCTCAGCCGGTGCGGGCATCGCCGGGCTTCCGGGCTCGATTGACCCTGCCTTGCTCCTGGAACTTTGGAGCGAGTGCGATGCGCCAGGCTGCGGTGTGACGCAGGCCGAGTTCAACGAGATTCTGGCGCTTGCCGGCGCGGTGCATAATTTTGGACTTGCAACGGGGGCGGTTGTCTCGCGGCAGCAGCAGGCGGCATACCTTCGTAGCCTCAAACTGGGCGATCTTGTGCTTGCGCGTGCCTGCGCAAGCGGAAACGAGCGCGCGTGGGAACGGTTTATGGTGCTCTATCGCCAGCCCCTGACCCGCGCGGCCATTGCAATTACCGGCAGTGAGACGCTGGGCAGCGATCTGGCCGACCAGCTTTACGCGGAACTTTATGGCCTGTCGACGCGCGATGGCGCCAGGCGCTGTCCACTGGACTCCTACCGCGGCAGGGGTTCGCTGATGGGCTGGCTCCGGACCATTGTCGCCCAGCGCTATGTTGACCACCATCGCCGCAGTCACCGGGAAGAGCCGTTGGAGGAGCTTGACGCTCCAGCCAGGGAGCCGGAGCCTGAAGAGCTGCCCGCCGATCTCGCTGTGCTGAAACAAGCGGTGGCAGAAGCACTGTGCGGCAGGGAAGCGGAGGAGAGATTTTTGCTTGCCACCTATTATCTGGATGGCCTAACCCTGCAGCAGATTGCCCGTGTGCTCCACGTGCATGAAGCTACGGTGAGCCGCAAACTGCACCGCGCTACAGAGAGCATCAGAAAGCAGATAGTGAAGAATCTACAAAGGGTCGGGCTCAGCCGGCGAGGGGCAGAAGAGGCGCTTGGAGCAGATCCGCGCGATCTGGATATGAATCTGAAAAAACTGCTGCAAAAATCTCTACCGGATGCGTTCCAAGAGAGTGATGCCCGATGAAACCATACTCCCAACTCGATATTCACCCCGACGCGGAGAGTCTCAACGCCTTTGTTGAAGAGGCGCTCGATGAACGGGAACGCGTGCAGATCCTGTCGCATCTGGCAGGATGCAGCCGGTGCCGGGAGACTATCTACCTGGTTCAGGAGGCGGCCCCGGTGGTTGAAGCGGCCCCAGAGGTACCAGAACCAATTCCGGCTCCTCCGTCCGCAATTCAGCTCGGCTCATGGCTTACAAACTGGCAGCTTGCATGGATTCCGGCGGCGGCGCTGGCTGCCATCCTGGCGCTGGTCTTTTTTATGCACATTCGGCGCGTAGACCAGGGTACGGAGATGGCGAGACTTGCGCCTGCGCCAGCCCCGCAAATTCAGGTGGCCGCAACCGGGTTGGAGCAGCAGGAGCAGAAAGCCGCGCTGGCAATGAAGCCGGCAGCGCACGAGGCTGCGAGGCAGGCTCCGCTGGTGAACACCAAAGCCACACAACCGAGCATGGCAGACAGGTCGCTTCAGGGAGATTTATTCGCTTCGGCAACGCCTGTTGCCGAGCCGGAGGCTACTGGACAAGTGCAAGCAGCTAAAACCGAGGCCGCAATGCCTTCCAGTACGTCTGGAGCGAGAATTCCGGTTACGGATGCGGGGCAATACCGATCTGGCCCCTCGGTGGCAACCTGGCAGCAGTTCCCTAGCGCGCAGCAAACCCCCGCTGTTGCAGCCAGGGAAGCGGCCCAGGCAAGAGCACGGGTGATGGCAGACGGTGTGGGAGCAAGCCGAAGCCAGAATGCAGTTGCTCCCGCGCCGCAATACCAGGAAAAGTCTGTTCCCATGGGCAGCCTTGAGATTACTGATCAAAAACGGCTGGCAGGGATTCTAGCCGTATACCGGGCCAAGACGACGGGGCTGCCGAGTGGGCTGACTGCCATTGCTACCGCGACAGCAGAGCATCTTACCCTGGCGATTGACCGGTCAGGCGCACTGTTCCGGACGGAAGACTCAGGAACGAACTGGGAGCGTGTGGATACGCAATGGAGCGGGCGCGCCGTTCTTGTCCGCGCACTCAAAGCCCCCGGCAGCAATGCGGCGGGCTCCTCGTCAAGCGGAGGTGCGGAACATGGAATCATCTCCACCGCAAGCGATGGCGCATCTGCTCCCGCGGCTGCCTTCGAAATTCTTAATGACCAAGGTCAAGTGTGGTTTAGTACGGATGGAAGAAACTGGAAAGCGAAACAAGAGTAGAGAAATCGCAGCCCAAAATAGTAACTAATTCACTGACTGCCCAAAGCTTTGGGCAATTCGAGCTATAGAAAATCGCATTTCCTGCCGACAGACTAATCAGAGGAGTACGCTGGCGGTGCAGACTGAAACAAAAGCGGGCAAAGTGGCGAATCTCCCGTGGGCGAATCTGCGCTTGCCTCCTTTTCCGCAGATAGCGATTCGCATACTGCAATTGGCCAGCAACGAAAACGTGCAGTTGCATCAGCTGAGTGACCTGATATCGTCTGATCCAGCATTCGCCAGCGAAGTCCTCACAGTTGCCAACTCCGCGCTTTATGCGCCTCGCTATCCCTCCAGTAGTATTCTGCAGGCAATCGCCGTGCTTGGCGCCAATACGTTGCGAGGGATGTGCATTACGGTGGGCGTGCGCGCCTATCTTGGCAAGTCCATGCGCTACCCCTCAATGAAATGCCTGTGGCGTCATAACCTGGCATGCGCCATTATTGCGGAGCGGCTTGCCACAGCGGGGTCGAGGGAGAAAGACATTGCGTACACGGCTGGGATTCTTCACGATATCGGCCGCATCGCGCTATCGGTAATTCAACCCAGGGAGTACGCAATCCTACTCCAGGAGTACCACGGAACGGCCGACAGCATCCTTGAGCGCGAGCGAGAGTTGTTCGGCTGGGACCATTGCGAGGCGGGCAGGCAGTTAATCTCCAACTGGAAACTTCCCTTTGAGCTTGAGGCCATTGTTTCCGAGCATCATTGCGGGAAGCAGAAGGATGGCGGATGGTGCATGGCTGAGCTAGTGAAGACAAGTTGCCGGATGGCGGATGCAGTTGGTCACCCGGCATTTCCGGGGTGCGAAGTCAAATCATATCCTGACCTGCTTGAGGAAATCCCGGCGCACCAACGCGAACACTTCTTCCCCGACGTTCAAAGCCTCGCTGCCGAAGTTGCCGACAGCATCCATGGAATTGAATCCGTGTAACGCCGGCCTGTTGCTACCACCATTCCATCAGGCGTCCTGATATTGGCTTCACGCTGGATTCGGGCCTGGTGGAGCGGAGTAAGAGCAGCGGGCACTGCACCAGCCTTACGAGTTTTTCCGCAATCGAACCGAAGGCCATCGGATGCCATCCGGTGATGCCGTGCGTTGAAATCACAACCATGTCAATTTTTTCGCGCTCGACTACATCAACAAGAATTCCCGCCACGTCATTTCCATCTTCGATACAGAAATCCACCTTGATGCCCTTGGTTGCAAGATCGGATTTGCATGCGGCAAAATGTGTCTCCGCATCTTTCCTTACCTTCGCAAGAAACTCGGTCTCGGGGGCAAAGTCAGGAAAAGTAGTTCTTGGGAAGGTCGGGATAACATGAACAAGGTGGAGCTTGGCGTGAATCTGCTGAGCAAACCCCGCCGCCACCTCAAGCGCAGCATGGGAAGATTGGCTGAAGTCGACAGGCACTAGAATTTTTGTGGGGATAATTGATACAGAAATTTCGGCCATACTATTCACCTCGCTGGCTACTCAGGCAGCCAACGTTACATTGTCGCCAATTTCGGTTTTGGATTCCAGCTGGTTTTGTCAGTAGTTTCATCTTTACGGTGCAAATCTTTTGCCTTCAACAAAAACGCTTGGCCGTAGCGGCGCGGCAATAAAGTATGCAAGCTCGCGATAGTCAGTGAATTCATGGATCAGTAGGTCGGCGTGCTTGCCAACCTCCAAAGACCCTACGCGGTCGCCCACCCCAAGGCTATACGCGGCATTGAGAGTTGCGGCGGCAAGCGCCTCTGCAGGTGTCAGGCGCATCTGGAGGCACGCCAGCGACATGATGAAGGGCATTGACGCCACCGGCGATGACCCTGGATTGAAGTCTGTGGCAAGCACAATCCCCAGGCCCATCTCGATCATCTTCCGAGCTGGCGGGTACTGCTCACGCCCCAAGGCAAATACTGAGCCCGGCAGCAGTACTGGCTGCACAGCCGCTTCGCGCAGCAGGGCAAGCGCTTCGCTTGTCACGGCCTCAAGGTGATCAGCGGTTGCCGCGCCTAATTCCGCAGCAAGCGCCGTTCCAGTTCCGGGCCTGAACTGCTCAGCATGCACACGCAGCCGGAACCCGTTGTGCAGCGCTGCCTCAAGCACTGTGCGCGCTTCATCCACGGTGAAAGCGTTGTCGTCGCAAAAGACGTCGCAGTAATTAGCCAGCCGAAGCGCTGCAACCTCTGGAATCAGCTCGTCTGCAATCCAGCGTACATACTCTTCGCGATGGCCGGCAAACTCCGGAGGCAGTGTGTGCGCGGCCAACAATGTGGGAATAATGCGCGCCGGGCCCTCTGCATTGAGCTGCGACAGCACACGCAGCAAGCGCAACTCCGTTTCCCGTTCCAGCCCATAACCTGATTTGGCTTCGATGGTGGTGGTGCCACAGCTGAGCATCCAGTTCATGCGCTTCCGAGCCAGGGAAACGAGCTTCTGCTCCGTGGCTGCGCGCGTAGCCATCACAGTACTTAGAATGCCCCCGCCTGCAGCTGCGATCTGCTGATAGGTTGCTCCCGCGATGCGCTGTTCAAACTCCGCAGCGCGATTGCCGGCAAAGACCAGATGAGTGTGCGCATCCACAAAACCAGGGGTTACGCAGCGACCACCTGCATCAACAACTTCAGTTCCGGCGGGCATGCGGGCACCCATCTGAGCGTAAGAACCGGCTGCAGTAATCAGGCCATCTTGAATCAGTAGCACAGCATCTTTAACCAGACAGAGGTCGCGCAGTTCCTCGCCCACTCGCGGACGCGCGGGTCCTGCCAGCGTCACAAGCTGACCGATATTAACGATTGCGAGTGATTGCGCCATCGCTATTTCTCCGCCATCGGCATGGCTATGCCCTGTTCCCGAGCTGTTTGCTGTGCAAGCTGATAACCGGCGTCGGCGTGGCGTACCACACCCAGGCCGGGATCGTTATTCAGCACCCGCGCAATCTTGCGTGCAGCCATCTCTGTGCCGTCGGCTACCGTTACCTGTCCTGCATGCAACGAGTAACCCATGCCCACGCCGCCGCCGTGGTGGAAGCTTACCCAGGTTGCGCCCGATGCAGTGTTGAGCAGCGCGTTCAGAATGGGCCAGTCGGCGACGGCATCGGAACCGTCGAGCATCTTCTCTGTTTCACGATAAGGACTGGCAACGGAGCCCGTATCCAGGTGATCGCGCCCAATGGCTACCGGCGCGGATATCTCGCCCTTACGCACCAGTTCGTTAATCGCCAGCCCCATGCGCGCGCGCTCTCCATAACCCAGCCAACAGATGCGCGATGGAAGCCCCTGAAATGCGAACCGCCCCCGCGCGAGCTTGAGCCAGCGGGTGAGGATTTCATTTTCAGGAAAAAGCTCCAGTGCAAGCTCGTCGGTACGGGCAATGTCATTTGGATCACCAGAGAGCGCCACCCAGCGGAAAGGCCCTTGTCCGGTGCAGAACAACGGACGAATATATTCCGGCACAAATCCTGGAATCAGAAACGCATCCGCGCACCCGGCATCAAACGCAAACCGGCGAATATTGTTGCCGTAGTCAAAGGCCACCGCGCCTGCCCGCTGCAAAGCCAGCATCGCATTTACATGCACAACCATGGAGGCTGTTGATCGTCGCACATATTCATCGGCGTCGCGCTGCCGTAGCTCGGCGGCTTCGCCGAGTGTGAGTCCCTGCGGGATGTAGCCATTGAGCGGGTCGTGCGCGCTGGTTTGGTCGGTCACTGCATCCACACTGACGCCGCGCCGCACAATCTCCGGAAGCATATCGGCGCAATTACCCACCAGGCCCACGCTCATGGCGCGCCCCTCGTGTCGCGCAGCCTCACAGAGACTTAGCGCCTCGTTCAAATCTGCGGTCATCCTGTCGCAGTAGCGCGTATCGACTCGGCGTTGAATGCGGCTCGGGTCCACGTCAATAGCCAGCACAACTCCCCCGTTCAACGTGACTGAGAGCGGTTGCGCCCCGCCCATGCCGCCTACGCCGCCGGTAACCACAAGCTTTCCCTTCAGTGTTCCGCCAAAGTGCCGCTCGGCCATGGCCGCAAAGGTCTGGAAGGTGCCCTGCAATATTCCCTGGGTGCCGATGTAAATCCAACTACCCGCGGTCATCTGGCCGTACATCATCAGGCCCTTGCGGTCGAGTTCGTTGAAGTGCTCCCAAGTGGCCCACTTGCCCACCAGGTTTGAATTGGCAATAATCACGCGCGGAGCCATGTCGTGGGTTGGAAACACCGCAACCGGCTTGCCCGACTGAACGAGCAGGGTTTCCTCTTCGCCCAACTGCTCCAACTGGCGCACGATTGCGTGATAGCACTCCCAGTTGCGCGCCGCCTTGCCAATGCCGCCGTACACGACCAGGTCAGAGGGTCGCTCGGCCACCTCTGGATCTAGGTTGTTCATCAGGCAGCGCAGTGCTGCCTCCTGCTGCCATCCCTTGCAGCGCAACTGGCTGCCGCGCGGCGCACGAATAACTCCAGCCGTTGTCATCGTCATATGCTTCTCCCTGGGATAACACTCGCTCTCAGCACATCGCCCCCACAATCGCAACACAGCAATATTACCGGCAAACGCGCATCTGCTTAAGCGGCTGTAGGCACACTCAACGCAGTCATGATGGCATTGGCTATGGCGGCGGGGGGTGCAGCAGTGCCGTCCTTTTGCGCATTTGCCGTTATGGCGGCGAAGACGCCGTGGATGCGCACGGCGAGCGCGGCCAATTGAACAGGATGAACAGGCAGGGTCCCTTTCATAAACAAATCCCCGTTCTTTTTAAGGAAGGCGGCCGTCTCTTTTACCATCATGTGCGCTTCGCGGCCTGCTTCATCCTCATAGTCGAAAACCCACCGACCGACACGGCGCGCAATCTCCGGCTGGGATTGCGCGTCAACGGCAGTATCCGCCGCTGCAAAGAACCGGCAGTCATATTTACGGCAGGCTCGGGGCCGAAACTCATAGATGGAGCATTTGCCGTGCAGCAGCATGGGGCAATGGCCCTGGTCGTTGTAGCCCATAAGCACATGGCTCCTTGGCCGACCTGGAGCGGGAAAGAGCAGCAGGCGCGGAATCCGATCGAGGGTCTCAGCCTCATCCGGTTCGATGTGTACGAACATCGAGGATCGGCAACACCCCTTGCAAGTTCCGCACGGGACATCGGCTCCTTTGTCTGACGATTGCAGCGAGGCCTCTGCACGGGAAAGCCAGGCAGAAAAATTGCCGGCAGGCAGAGCAGTGGATTCAGCGGAGGCTTTCATGTTGCGAATTCCCATTTGCAAACTCTGTTCTACCCGGCTCGTGTCGAGCGGGTCGGGACCACGCCGGAACTGGAAGGACTACTTGCAAGCATGTTCCGGTTGCCGGATGGAGCCACACTTATTATCCTTCTTTTCGTGCCCAACACTCTTGTTGAATGCGTTCCCAACTTCTCAGAAGGCCGCGACCGTGCCAAGGTCGATGCCATAGTCGAAGCCATGACTATCCCCGGCGTTTACCTGCTCGACCGGGAGATGGACCCTGACCACAACCGCTGTGTTATCACGCTCGTCGGCGAGCGCGAAGCCATTCAGGAAGCGGCCATTTGCGGAGTCGGCAAGGCAGCGGAACTGATCGACCTTACGTGCCACCAGGGCGCGCATCCGCGCATGGGGGCTACAGACGTAGTCCCATTCATCCCCATCGAGGGCGTCACGCTGGAAGACTGCGTGGCCATGGCACGCCATGTGGGGGCCGAGATCGCCAGGCGCTTCCACATTCCGACCTACCTGTATGAAGCCGCCGCCACTGCGCCCGAGCGGCAGAGTCTTGAGAACATTCGCCGCGGACAGTTTGAGGGAATACGCAAAGAGATAGCGACTAACCCAGCTCGCAAACCGGACTTTGGCGAGCCGCGCGTGCATCCCACGGCCGGGGCTACGGTTGTGGGCGCGCGCAAGTTTCTGGTGGCTTACAACATTTTTCTCAACACGCCCGAAGTGGATATTGCAAAAAAGATCGCCAAGGCGGTTCGCTTCTCATCTGGTGGCCTGCGATTCGTGAAGGGCGCTGGATTCCTGGTGCGCGGCATGGCCCAGGTATCAATGAACCTCACCGATTTCGAGCAAACCCCCATCCACCGTGTCTTCGAATTCGTAAAGAGGGAAGCGGCGCGTTACGGTGTCGCCCCGGTCTCCAGTGAAGTTATTGGGCTCATTCCAAAACTCGCCCTAGAGCAGGCAGCGGAGTGGTATCTGCAGATTGAGAACTTCAACTCATCGCTCATTCTTGAGAATCGCCTGGCCGCAGTGATGAGCGGCAAAATGGCTCCCGGAGGGCCGAGCGCACCACTTCGCGCCGGTATCGAGCCCTTTATCGAACAACTGTCCGCTCCCACCGCCACACCCGGCGGAGGCAGCGCTGCCGCCGCCAGCGGAGCGATGGCAGCCGGTTTGGCCTGCATGGTAGCGTCCATGTCTCGCGGCAAAAAGGCTTATGTGCAATTTGAAGCCGAACTCAGCGAAGCTATCGCGCGTCTCACCTTGCTGCGCGAAGAACTTAAGTTCGCCATCGATGCCGATGCTGATTCCTACCTGGTGGTAATGAAGGCCTACAAGTCCGCAAAGGAGTCGTCTGATGCGGCCCCAGTGATTGCCGCCGCACTCAAGCAGGCGGCCAGCGTACCCATGGGTGTGGCTGAAAAGGCCTTCGAGGTGCAGCAGATTGCCACGAAGCTGACGCCGATTACCAACCCCAGGATGAGCTCCGACCTGGTGACCGCGCGGGCCTTGGCAAAGGCTGCTATCGAGGGCGCGCTCGCCAATGTCGAGATCAACCTCGAATCCATCGATATGGACTCGTCCGACGACGCAGCCTTTGTTACGGGTACCAGAAAGCGCGCGGAGGAGATGAAAGCTAAGCTCTGAGCCGGTTGGCCCAGAGAAGAGTTTCGAGCAGTGCCCCTCAGAAAGCTGCTGCCTCGTTCTCGATTCAGGCATGATGCATCAATTGGCATTGCCTCGCTGATTGTCTGCGTGGTTCAAGTAAATGCAGACATCCTTTGCCTGGGCATGAATTGCGAGCACCTTTGTTTCAGGATTCCATGTAAAACTGCCGCCCTGAACGCGCACTGGAACGCCAGCGCCAAGCTTGAAGCGCTCGATAGAATGTGCGTCGAACTTTCTGTATGAAATTGCGTCTGCTTTGTATTCGATCTTTTGAATTACGGAGTTTGTGCGAAGCAGATGGTTCTGGTCGTCCGGGGCAAGCTCTGGCATGGAAGCCATGGCGCGGAGATAATGGCGCACGTAGTCGCCGTAACCATCGGTGAGCCATATATCGTCGTTCGGGTAGCGGTTCCGGCCGTCGTCATTGACCGAATAGGTGGCCCAGTTAAGCCGTCGAACCTGCTCGTCCCGGTCTGCGCAGTCGCTGGTTTTCTCGCAGTAGAGCAGCCGTACCCATGCGTGCCGCGCGGTGTGGCTGTTTCCGGGCACCAGATACGCAGTTTGCTCGTTGATCGGCATCACATGCAGCGCGGCAAAGCTGTGGTTGCCAAGGCGAGTTTCAGTCCATTGCAGAATATTCAAAGCCTGTGCGCTGGCGTCACTACCCCACTCTGGATGTTCCAGAATGTAGGCTGCCAGCGTGTCTGCGTTAATCTCCGTGTCGGAGTAGTGCTCAGTCCCAATATCTTCGAAGAATGGTCCCCACTTGTTAGCGGGCAGCACATACTTCTTGAGCCATGCTTCGACAAGTGCGGATGCGCGCCGGTAGTTCCTGATTTTTCCCATGCGCAGGGCTTGCAATTGACTGAAGAGTTCGAGCGTTGGCGTCCAGTTTGTTGTGTAGGATGCGGTGATCACTTTGCCATCCCTGGTGCCTGTTGCCGGTGTACCTGTCGCTGCATCCACCCGAAAGCCCCACGGAGAGTGGTCGGCATCGCCTGGCATGGCAGTGGCTTCCAGCGCATTCGCAATCTTTATCGCCGCCGTGAGGTAGTGCCTGTTCCCTGTCAGTTTGTAGAGCAAGACGAGATTGGCTCCGAAGGCCCCCGCTTTGTCAGGCTGGAGATAACCTTCGCCGCCTCGCATATCGCCGTCGAAGTGCCCTGAGCAAACTTCAAGATCGTAGGGATAGGGCAGATTGGCATAAAGCAGGCTGGGAGCCGACATGCCATGTTTCAGATAGAAATCTGCCATCATCGTCATGTTGTCGTGTAGAGCAGGGTCACCGAGATAGCCGTAAAGAAGATTCCAGGAGTCGATGGTCATGTCGATCTGGTCGCCGCCGATTCCGCGTGGGTCATCCTCATTCTCCTTCCATACCTGGTGCTGCAGGTAATAGGGGATTCCATCTCCGCAGGTTCTCATCCCCTTCCAGAAGTTCCACAGCAAGCGCAGATCGTGGTCGTAGGCCACGGATGGCTTGTTGTTATACCAGGGCACAATCGATCCGTTTGAGTCTACTTTCACGTCGTGGTAAACGATGTGCGTGTTGTTCACCGGGAAATCCCCGCGCATCTGGGCAAGCGCGAATGAGGTTCCCGATGGAGCAAGGGGTAGGAACAAAACTCCGCATAGGGACACAAAAGTTCGCAACGAGTACACACGGCGAATAGCTTGAGTTCTTGCAGTCATCTGGCTTCCTCAGCGTAAAAGTTGGCCTTGCCATTTACGTTATCAATAGGCGGATACTGAAGCATTGAGAGGTACCGCAAGGGGGCAGGGATGCTGAATCGACGGTCATTTTGTCTTGGTGCACTTTCGCTTCCCGCAATTGCGTCAGCGACTTCTGCTATTACGCTTCGTGATTGCTCTTTCCCTGTCAGG
>Ga0364907_10174_pt1 | contig 25501 bp, 15 predicted proteins | sample ExccelJu500002D3_2_FD_206960 | JGI IMG/M metagenome (GOLD analysis project Ga0364907, IMG submission 206960) | Enriched cells from Trout Bog Lake Hypolimnion, Wisconsin, USA - BchlTB.July02.5000.02.D3 | ecosystem: Environmental > Aquatic > Freshwater > Lake > Hypolimnion/Profundal zone | place...
AGATTTGACGAAAATGGTATGCTTATTCCATCGGAAAATGAACATAACGGATTAAAGATAAATCATCCGGAAGGTGAAGTGCTAAAAGAGGATGAGGGGGATCTGACAGATGCTATCAAAGAGGCTGAGCTTGTGCAGGCTCTTATCCCGTGGAAAGATTGCGCATATGACAGAGACGGAAGCATCAAAGAAACAAAAGACTTGAATGATCAGCAGAGAGAAAAACTTGCCGCAATCGACCAGAAACTCGCTAATCCCGAAAGCTTCGCGAGGGATGCCTTCAGAAGGCGCAACGCTGCGGAAGGGTTCGGCAAATGCTTTGACGGAGAGAATATAGGCTATGACCAGCATACGGCAGTATCAAGGCAGGATAACGTGGATATACTCAGGGATACAGGCCTTACAGTACATCCGTATGGAAGTAACGATAGCTGGGATAAGCGCATGGACACAGAAGACGTGGAGCCTAATATCGAAGCTGGAGTAGAGGCAGCGGCCAGAAGATTCAAAGAACAAGGCATCGCTGTCATGGATACTATTTCGACGGACGGCGACGGTGACAGAGGGGCGTGGTTCAGCAGTGATGGAAAATTCATATACGGCGATAAGATTGATGGTTTGGCCATCATAGGATTAAGGCAGTTTTATCCCAATACGAAGATAGTATTCGTCGTTACCGCTACCTGTAACGAAGCCATGATCAAATTGCTTAGGGAAAAATATGGCATACAGGTCATAAAGGTCGAGGTGGGGTCGCCGTATGTAGTTTCAGAAATGAAAAAGCAGGAAAAGCTGAACCCCGGCGCAATAGTCGTAGGCTGCGAAAGGAACACGGGATTCTTCATACAGACGCCGATAAAACTTCCTAACGGCAAAACGATAAAGAAGCTTGCCACAAGAGACGCCACCTTTATCCATATCTTAGTAAATCTACTGATAAAACAGATGGGGAAGAAGACCATTGAAGAGCTTATCGACAGCATATATACGGGCGAGTATGAAAGCTATTCATGGTCGGGCGGCATCACCGATAAGGGCAAAGGATGCGAAAAATATACGGCGCCCATAGGTAAAGCCATCATGAGAAGCCTCTCTCCCCGCGATAGGGATATGCTGGTGATAGAATTTGGGCAAGGCAAGGAAGAAGGAAAGGTTTATTATACGACAAGAAAAGAGTACTACGGAATAGTAAAGAAGGAAGGCCCGAATACGGCAGATACTGCCGTGACAAAGAGGATGCTGGGGGCAAAGGAATATTTAAAGACGGTCTTTACGGACGCCCGGGGTTTTGACGAGATCGTAAAGATGGAAATTATAGACGGAGTGAGGGTGTTCTTTAAGGACGGCACCATAGTCCACCTGAGGCCTTCCGGTAACGAAGCAAAGTGGAGAATGTATCCGGAGGCAAAAGGAGGGAAGGGCCAGAGGGCGAAGGATATCACCAAGATGATGTACGATATCTATCCGCAGATGATCAGGGATTATCTAGGCAGGATCGGCTCGAGGCCGAAGATGGAGATAGCACCGCGGGATGTAGTCGGTATAAAAGCGTCTTTGAAGAAGCTTTTACCCGGTCTCGTCATACCTGAAGATGGCATGTTGAAGACGAAGGAAATGAGGTTCGGCGCAATGCGCCAGCATCTGCTTGAAAGAGGGATAAAGTTTGACGATGCAAAAGGGTCTTTCACGGTATATAGCAGAAGGACATGGAATAAATTCGATGATACAAAGCAAAAAACCGGTTTTGAGGTTTCTTTAACGGCTTATCCGAAAGAGAAGAGGGTCGTTTACAGCGAAATAAAAAATGGCGAAGAGATCATGCACATCGAATTTACAGGCGAAAAGGCCTGGGTCGAATTGGGCGTGGGCTTGGATAAGAATATGCCCGTAGGTAAATTTCTGGACATGATCTTCCCGGTCATGTCTCAAGAAACGATCAGAGCAGGCGAGATGGCCGGTGCGGCATTTTTCCCTCTCTTATATATGACGTCAGAGAATGAGTTGGAACCGAGCTTGTGGGGTCCGGAAGATGCGGACGTATTTGAGTTCAGGCCTGCAGCTCAGGCTGCTGCTCTCACTACTCAAGCCGCGCAAGCTGCGCCTCAAGAGGCCGCCGCGCCTGCCGCGACCGCAGCCTCCATCGACATCACGCCCGAAACGCATCCGGAGCTCTTCACGGTCACGCCTGCGACTCCTGCGCCTGCCGCGAATCCGCCGCTAAGCGCTTTAGCGGTCTCGCCCGGCCAGGCAGGATCTGTTTCATTAGAGGTGAAACCTGAGGCCGGATGTGATAGATTATTCGGGATGAACGAGGGGGATATGGAACGGTCATTTGCAGACGAGATCAACGGTTACCTGGAAAATTACTCCGGGATCGCGAATCCGCAGGAGGTCAGGAGGTACGTTAAGCTTGTGTCCGACCGCGCCCTCGATGTAGAGAACGCGCAGGTTTCGATCGGTTTACAGAAGATGGCGTCCAACGCGCTTTCGATAATATCGCTTATCAAGGACGGCGAGGGGCTGGCAAAGATATATAAAGGACAGAATACCGCAGGTAACGTGCTCGATAAGATATTCATGCTCAGGGTGACCAGCGATCCGAATAGGATGGTGAAGGGTGTCGATAAGAACGGCAGGGACAGAGGCCTCAGTTATCTTGACGCTGACTCCGTAGCCGGCGCCGGGTTAACGATATCCGCGACCGAGAATCCGGGCGATCCCAGGGCGCTTCATTTCAGGGGATTTGAGGGCATAGGGAAGCTCGACGGCAATATAATGAAGGATGCCATCAAAGACCAGGCGAAATTCGAGCGCCAGACGCGCGATGGAAGGTTTGTGATGTACGGTATGATCCATATAGGCGGGTATCACAAAACTTCGGCTTGCCACGGGACCCTGCCGGGAACATTACAGCGCGTAAGCACCGGCCCGGGACACTTCCAGGGGCCTAGCGTGGACGAGAAGCGCATCGATGAATTGTGGGATGACGATTTATCCGCTATCCAGTGGGTCATAAGCAAAGATAGCGTAGCCGCTCAGCTCCTTAAGGCCGGGGACATAGCCGTAGCGCCGTTCGGAACGGTTGACGCTATGGCCGGGTTCGAAACGTTCACGGACTATTCGACCGAGATGCCTCCTAAGGTATTGACGGCGGTTGCAGGCACCTCTGTAATTGAACCGGTAACGCCGGCGATGCCGTACTTCGCGTTGAATGTAAACGGAAAATTGGTTTTCGCGGCTAACGATAATGTAGCATGGTTTACGCAGCTGCCGGAACTTCTGGGAAATATATCCATGCCGCAGGGGCGGTATGCCGGAGCCGATATATACACGAGATATTACCTCGCTAACGTGCTCCACAGCGCCTTCCTGCCGTTGGAGGATCAGGCCAGGATGAGAGCTCGGCGCGAAGGCGTGCTGTTTCTCATGACCAAAACCCAGGTCGCCCGCGCGGCACAGATCGCAAAATTTATCGAATCCGGCGCGCCAATGGTGTTGCAGCCGCGCATGGATGAAAAACCATGGGGCAGCAAAGTTGCAGGCATAGAAAAACCGATAGGCGAGTATTGGTACAGCTCACTCGAAACCGGAACATTACCTCAGAAACAATTTACCGAGTCTAGGGTTGCTGTCCCCGGTGTATCTGAACCGGTCAGCCTGGCGGAACTGGTGGCTGCCAATCCGGGGTCGGTTTTAGGAATAAACGTAGTGGCTGCCTTTGGGACGAAGCCGCTTCTTCTGAAGTATCTTACGCCGGGCCAGACGCCTCACGTTTCCGACCTTTCAAGGCAGGTCCATGATACGAAGAATGAGCTTTGGGTAGTGGCCAAGACCACGGTTGATAATCCGCGGATAATACTTGGGTGGAACGAAAACCTGGTGGCTAAGCTTATGAGCGAAAACGGTAATGATATTGAAAGAGCCAAACAGGTTATCACGAAGTCATATGAAGCCGCGCTTGCCGAATATACAAGATTGCTTATACAGATGAATGGATGGATATCTCATTTTACCGAGAGCTCGAATCGGGAACTGCAAGCAGCCGGAGATACGCTGCGGTTTTTTGATACTATGAGTAAGGAAACCGCAACATTGCTTGTTACTGACAGGCCCGAATTGGTAAGAAAAGATTTATCGGAATTATTGGCAGCGGAAGAAAAGCTTAATTCATTTTACAATTTCCGAAAGGTCAGCGCAGGGGACATCATTCCTATCCCAGCCGGCACTGTGCACGCGCTCTTAAACGGAGTCGAAGTTATTGAGCCGCAGATAGAGGGAAGAACACTTCCCCTTGAGGATGGTGCCCGTTACCCGATAAGGTATGCGGTGGAAGTTGAAAAAGGCAGGGTAAAGACTATAAAGGGCGAGCCGGCTCAGGTAGTGTTTAATGCGATAAATCTTAAGTATGCGCCTGAACCTTTTCCTGTGGTATCTGAAAAACAAGGCGTAAAGGTCGAAGAGTTAGGAGTGTATCCGGGACTTACGGCCAATAAAGTAAGTCTTGATAAAGGCGCAAGCCATGAGGGGACAACCGCAGAAGGATATCATATACTTACGGTAAGTAAAGGCGAAGCTACGATAAAGACAAAAGGCGGTGAGATTACTGTCAGGGCGCCGGAGACGCGGGAAGAATTACCCATGCCCGTTTGGGTTCCTGCTTCAGCCGGAAAGTATACAATAGTTACTGCTAATGGCGCTGAGGTAGTTGATTCATTCTCGCCTGTTTCGACAGTCAAGACAGAAGCCGCCGTACCCGAAATGACCGCGGCCGAGATAATCGCCGTCGAGAACAAAGAGACAGGATTGATAGGCGAGCTCGGGAAGACCCTGGAATCCGACCAGATGAAGGCCATGATCAAGAGCCTGGGCACAGACGGATATATAATAAACGCATACGATAGTGCAGTCGAATCTGCGAACGAATCGGCCCAGATAGCTCAAAAGCTCATAGAACAGACTTTTAAGGACAATTCGGCTGAGGGCAGGGTAATAAGTATCCGTAATAAGACCGGCAGGGCTCTCATCGATGAAATAGATAGGATTAGCAATCTGCCGCAATACAAAGGCAAGATACGCGGCACAATCACTACTACTACCGCTGAAGCCGGCAACGCCGAAGATGCCAAAAAGTTCGGCAGCGTCATTGACGTAGCAAGGCTCAAAGACGGCAGAGAGCGCTATATCTCGGCCGCCGGCCTTCAGAACCTTGCTATGCGTATAGTGACTGCCGATATAATGTATAAGGATAAAGGCGTCTATAGGGATGAGGGCGCGAGGTTCGTATTAGAGGCGCTTGACCCGATCGCTCTAAGCCTGGATAACAAGCCGTTTACGAAGGATGATGTCATGCAACTTCTTAATGCCGGCATCTTCAGGATACTGCCAAGGATAGTGCCTGTCAATGCGGAGGCTATAAGAGAGGCTCAGCGTGCGGCCGTCGCGGCCCTGCGTTCGATGTAATCGGCCACTGGTCGATAGTAGTCAGTAAAAAGTGCCCGGGGTTCATCTCGGGCACTTTTCATCCATGGGGTAGAAAAAATAACCAATAAATGTTGAAACCCTAAATTCTAAACACTAAACTCTAAATAAACTCAAAATGGCACAAACACAAAACTCAAAACCTCATGATCTGGGCGAAAGAACAGCGAAATTCGCAAGAAGAACCAGGGATTATGTGAAGGACTTATCGAAGACCCTGTCGAATATTGAATATGCAAAGCAGCTTATTAGATCGGCAGGATCGGTCGGAGCGAACTATATAGAAGCAGAAGAATCGCTTAGTAAAAAAGATTTTTTCATGAGAATGAAGATATGCAGGAAAGAGGCCAAGGAAAGCAGATACTGGCTTGAGCTTACGGAACCATTGGAAAATTCTTCGCAGGAAAGAGATTTATTGATCAAGGAGGCAACGGAACTTACAAAGATATTCGGTTCCATAGTAGAAAAATCGAAATAGTTTTTTGGTTTTAGATTTATTGTTTTGGGTTTGTTTAGGATTTAGAGTTTAGTGTTTAGTGTTTAAAGTTTAGGAGGTTCATGACTCAAAGCAAGTCCTCTAAAGTCATCTTCCACCTGCTGACCTGGTTCGTTATCCTGACCCAGATCACGACCTCCGCGGCGTTTGCCGATCTTAAAATCCTTTCAAAAGCCACCCTCGCCCCGCAGTACATAGACCAGCTGAACCCGCCGGATAAAAAAGCCGCCGGGGAAACAGCGCTGAGCATGGAGATCGCGGCGGTTCTCGACTACATAGGACGCAGCCATTTTGTAGAATCTTATCCCGTCGAATACGTTAAAATAATTACACGTAACGAATTCAGGAACACTCAGCCGTGGCTTGATGCCGTGGACCTCGATAGCCTGAGCCTGAGCGGCGGTGTCCTCACAGTCTGGTACAACGACCCCGATGACGGCCGGCGCCACCAGGCGCGCATATTCCCCAGGGACCACGGAACGTCGGAAGATTTTGGGATAAGCTTCAGATCGGAGCCCACGGACCCTGTGACAGAACGCACAGAACCTCCGGATGGATCCGGGCCCCTCATAGGCCACGGGTTCAGTAAAAGAGACCTCGATAAAGTAGATATCGTTTCATGGAAAGATTCAAAACCCTTCGAAGACCTTCTGGCCAAATTCGAAACCACCGTATTGCCGCGTGCGCCGAGCTATATGCGGAAGCGTCTTTTAGAAACCCTGAAGCTGTTTAAGGAAGGCGCCGATGGACGCAGGATGGGCCTCGCCTCCTCCGTGTGCAGGGATAAAGAACATTACTATCTCGGGTTCGGGACGTCGAGGTCTATCGGTATCGGCCATGAATTCCTGGATCCAAGCAATCCGTTAAGCGAGCATGCGCTCGAGACGTTATTCCATGAATTGTATCATGCCACTTTCGGCAAGCCCTCGGACAATGAAGATATCGAGGACAGCGCGGTAGTTCATTACGAGGCCATAAAAGCGGCGGCGCTGCTCTTCTGGGGAATGTCCAGGGACGAAGCGGACGAAATGGTCGGGCTTAGGACGCTAAAGCTCTGCAAAAATAACAAGTTCGGGGAGGTCGTACGCAATTGGAAGTCGGATCGTATCTGGGCGGATACGAAAGGACGTATCTCCGGCGCCATAACCTCCGGAGATCAGTCTTTTCTCATCGATACCCTTAGCTATCTTCTGAGATCTCCCGAATATAATTCCGGAAAAGTGATAGAGCTTCTTACGATCTGGGACGGGATATACAGGGCGTCGAACGGAAACAAGTCAGATGTTCAGGGCCTGATCAAACAGGTTACCGGGGCGCTCAATAAGGAAAAGAAGTATAAATTTGCGAATCTCATCTGCAGCCCCGCCTACCATACCCTCTATCACGCCAATCACATAATACAGTCCATATTGGACGAGAGCAAGAACGATATTGCGCAGCAGATCCTCGAGCTTAAGATAAAAGAAGTTGCCGGAAGGATAAAGAGAAATCCCGCCTATCTGTGGGACAGGGAAATGAGATCCATTCGTGAAATGGCGCTGGACACGCTGAGCCATCCGGAAGGCGTTACAAAAGAAAGGATCCATGAGCTCGAGACGCTTTATGACTTATATAGAGATGGCGGTCTGGACCCCCGCAGGCTGAAGCGCGCTCAAGAACTAAAGGACAGTTTTAATCTTAAACCTGGGGAAGTTATCGGTTACGGTTCGATGGAGTATGCTACCACCGAAGACCTTCTATTCTTCGCCGGAGGGCTCGGGGCACTTGCGGGTGACCATGCTAAAGCCGGAAGTGACCTATTGCCGGCCGGAACATTCGTATGCGTAGGGGGTTATTACAAATTCGGCTATCTAAACCAGGTGATAGATAGTAATAGATATCAGCAGGCCAATTACGAAAGGATGAAGATCGAGGAGTGGGGTGAGATTGCGAAAAACGCCGATGACAAAGACATCGTGATTTCCTTACCCATGCCGGACGGCAACACTATCTATGCTAAGGCCTGGAAGATGGAGATGGGGCGTACTGACCTTTATCTTATGACTACCGATATAGACGAAAATAACGCCAATCCGTATTACAAAGGGTACCTGAATTATACTTATGACGCCGATGACGAGCGCAGGATCGTGCAGGAGTACGTGATAGGCGTCGGTGGAGAGCGGATGCTAAACGCTCTCGGTATGAAGACCAAAGTGCTTCACTTAAACGAGGGCCACGTGGCGTTTACGATACTTGAAAAGGCGCGAGGACTTCTCATGGAAAAAATAGAGCTCCTGAATGCTCAGACAGGGCTCGGGTATAAGATCGAGAACCTGGAACGCATCCCTATCGAGGATAGAAGGAAATACGGCCTGACGCTTGAGCAGGCGCTGGATGCCGTCAGGCGCATGGTGGTATTCACTTCGCACACGCCGGTAGCGGCCGGAAACCAGACGTTTCCTGTACGTATCGCGGAAAGGTATATCGGGAATTATCTTAAAACGTTCGGCGGACAATTCGGCGATATAGGCTTCGAGCCTAATATTCACGACGGCAGATTCGACATGACCGAGTTTGCGCTCACGTTCTCCAACCGTTTTAACGGCGTAGCGCGCAAACACGCCGAGGTTTGCCGGAAGATGTACGCAGCCGGTAACGCCAAGATCCAGGAGCAGTTAAAGCGCGAGCGCCCCGAAGCGATAAACGTGACGAATGCGGTGAACCGCGAATATTACCAGCCCGAGGAGATGCAGGAGCTGCTCGGGCAGAAGCTGGCCGCGCTGCAGGAAGCAGGTTCGATAGCAAAAGAAGTTACCCTCGATAACATATCGTGGATCGATATGTGGAAGGTGGCTGATTCCATAACGGATGTGGAGATGGAAGACATATCGAAAAGGATGCTCGAAAACGGCATAAGAGAGCTTAAGGCCGTGCGGAACCAGGGTGCGGTGGAGGGCTCGCGCATACTTCCTGCGGAGTTTGATATCGATCCAAACGCTTTAATTCTCACATTCGGCAGGAGAATAACCGGATATAAGAGGCCGGATTATATTTTGGAAAAAGACGGAGATCTGGACATAGAAGCATGGAGAGCCGTGGTAAAGGAGGCGAAATCCAGGGGAAAGAAAGCACAGATAATATACACCGGAAAAGCTCACCCGGCCGATGATGCTTCGAAATCCACACTGCAGAAGATCCTGCATATCGCCATGTTTGACGAGGATCTGAAGGGTACTATACTTTTCATAGAGAATTACAATACCCAGATAGCCAAAGCGCTGGTAAAGATAGCAAGCGCCACCCTGAATAATCCGATTCCGCCCGAAGAAGCAAGCGGTACGAGCGGCATGAAGTACGAGATAGCAGGTAAGGTGAATCTTTCTGTCATGGACGGATGGACGCTTGAAGCTGGAAAGGACGGATCTTTATGGGGGGTGTATCCTTTTGTTACGAGGAGTGAATTTAAAGATATAGTATGCGGGGATTGGAGATTCGTAAACCGCGCGGGAGAATCGGTCGCGGGACCCGGCATCGGCAAACGCGTCCTGACGCATGAGCAGGAAGTGCGGGACGGCAGAAAGATCTTCGAATGTCTGGATCCGGCATGCAGGCACGTATGGGCCGTAGGCGCGGATGATCCGAACCCGAGCGTCTGTCCGAAGTGCGGCAGGCCGGCCATAAAGAACAATTCGTACAAGGAATTAGGGCTCATGGACATCTTTTTCGATCACAGGTCGAGGTGGTGTCAGATGATGCGCGAGTCCCTGGCCATGGGGATGTCATATTTTACGAGCCACCGTATGTTTAAGGAGTATATAGAAAAGATGTATCTTCCTACCATCGAAGCATCCGAGAAAGCCAAAAAAGATTTCATGGCCATCGGTCTCGAGCCCAATGCGCAGGTGCAGTCCACTGTCGGCGACGCTACGAAAGACCTGAGCGGCAAATACACGGCAGGCGCCGATAGGGCTATCAAAAACCTCATAGGAAATGACGAGGTGGTCGAGCTCGCCGTCGAAAAAGGAGAATTAAAAGCTTATAAGATAATTTATGTTCTCGGATATGGGTTCCGGAGACCCGGACCCGGCAAGTATCTCGGATCGCCCGTAAATATAAATACCCTGTTCACAAAAGAAGAGCAGAGGAATATTAAGTCCTGGATATCGTGGCCCTGGATAAAAGGAAGTAAGGTAAGGCTCCGGGTCGCCGTTAATTCATCGGCGCTCGGCTGGGGTGAAGATATCGACCATACGCTGGTGGCGCACGCGGGCTATCGCGACGGCGCCATATACATGGGCCTGGGCTTACTTAAGAAGATATTCCAGAAAGGCAACGAAGCTTTGAGGGATGAGGTGCTTAAGAAAGACGAGCTCCGCCATCTGAAAGGAGAGCTCCACGGCAGCAAGGAAGAATACGCCGCCAGGCTTAAGCTGGTGTGGGCCGCGCTTAAGGATGCGGCCGCGATCGAGAGCGAGATGGCTGAGATACACGAAATGAACGCGGGTCTCCTGCCGTCCGTCGAGAAGGACAAGGTGCTTTACGAGGTCATAGAGGAGGAGCTTATACCTGTTACGATGATATCCGAAATGCACAGCCTTGCCCGTGAAACGGAAAACCTGAAACTGCGGGAGAGGATAAAGATAGTGAAGCGCAAAGACCTGCAGAGCGAGACGGCCAGATTGAAAAGCGATCCCAATAACATAATCCTCGCCGCGGTCCAGCGAAAATACGATCTTAAGGTCCTGCCGGAAGGCGTAAAGGCGCTCGTATTTACGGGCACGGACGGAGGGGCGTTCGGATTTAAGCAGCTGGAAGGCATCATAGCCGCCCTGAGGGCGCTCGAACGCGGTGATGCCGCGGCTATTACGAGATTATACCGGATACTGACCGGTACAAAATTTGCCGGTAAAATAGACGACCTGTCCAGATACATGACCGACCCTCAGGCCCTGGCCGATGTAATATCATTCTCGCTTGACCCTAGCCAGGCAAAAGATCCAGCAGAACTAAAACATTTGAACCGTCTGCTGACTGTCTTCCTGCACGAAGCGTAACCCCCTTTTCCCATTGACGGTATAATTAGCATATGATAATCTGGATTCTCTTATGGCTATCATCAAGACAGGTATAATCGGCTGCGGCAGCATATTCCCGATGCATGCGGAGTCTCTTCGCAGGATCCCCGGCGTAAAGATAGCCGCCGTGTGCGATATTAAGGAAAGAAGAGCCGCGGAAAAGGGCGAAAAGTATGATTGTAGTTACTACACAGACTACAAGGATATGTTTGCCTCCGAAAACCTCGACGCAGTCCATATATGCACACCGCATTACCTGCACCTACCGATGGTACTAGAAGCCGCAAGGCGCGGCGTGAATGTCCTAGTCGAAAAGCCGATGGCGCTAAATCCGTCCGACGCTAAAAAAGAAGTGGATGCGTCTAAAAATGCCCGGATAACATTAGGCGTCATATCCCAGAACAGATTCAATCCCGGTTCGGTCCTCGTAAAGAAAAGGGTCTCCGATGGCTCCCTCGGGAAGCTCAAGTCCGCCAGGCTCGTCCTTTCGTACTGCAAACCCGACAGCTACTACAAGAAGAGCGACTGGAAAGGCCGCAAGGCTCTTGAAGGCGGCGGTGTAGTCATCGACCAGGCGATACACTTCCTCGACATATTGAGATGGCTCTCACCTAGTTCGATAGAATACGTTGAGGCCAATGTTGCCAACAGGATGCATTCCTTCATAAACGTGGAGGATTCCGCCGAGGGCGTTATCAAATTTAAGGACGGTTTTTACGCCTCTTTCTACCTCATGAATTACTACTCCTACGACGACGATCCCGAGATAGAGATAGATTGTCAAAAGGGACGCGTCAACATAGTGAAGGATTCGGCCAGGATCTGGTACTTTAAAGGAAAGCACGAGAGCGCCGAGCCAAAGAAGAGCGAGTATATTGACTATGGCGACGGCGTGAAAGATTACTGGGGGTATTGCCATTACAATCAGATAAAAGATTACTACGATTCGCTAAAGGCCGGGCGGAAGCCCGCGATAACCGGCGAGGACGCGTTGAAAACTCAGCAGCTTGTATGGGCGATATACGAATCATCGCGACGCAGGAAACGAGTGTATCTGTAGTTTTAGCAAACAGCATACAGGGAACAGGATACAGGAAAAAATGAGATTTGGATTTAAAGATTTGGATGTGTGGAAGAAAGCCGTTGATTTTGCCGGCGAAGTAATTGCAGTCACAGAAAAACTAGAAACACCCAAAAAACATTATAGATTGGTAGAAAATGCGGAAGTAGCTGTTGTTTCAATAGCAGCCAACATAGCCGAAGGTAAAGGAAGAGCATCGAAGCGGGAGTTTATCCAATATCTTTACATAGCACGGGGCTCTCTATACGAAACAGTCACTGTATTAGATATATTTCGGAATATCGGATGGATTTGCGATACGGACTATAATAAACTTCTTACAGATGCCGAAGAGATAGTTAGGATGATATCAGGTCTTATTGGGTCGTTACAGCGAAAGATTTAGCTTTTCCTGTAACCTGTTTGCTGTTAGCTGTAAGCTAAATCTGGAGGGATGGTGACATGACGTTGCGAGTAGCAGTGATCGGGTGTGGGAAGATCGCCGAGCGCGCGAGCCTGCCGAACCTGGTGAATTACAAAGATAAGGCCGAAGTCAAGGTTCTATGCGATATCGACGAGTCCAGGGCCCGGGCCCTTAAGGATAAATTCTCACTTTCCGGCGCCGAGATCGAGAAGAATTGGAAAAAGGTCGTGAAGCGTAAAGACATCGACGTCGTATTCGTAGATACGCCGAACTACCTTCACGAAGAGATGGCGGTGGCCGCATGCAAACATAAGAAGCACGTCCTCGTCGAGAAGCCGATAGCGATATTCACGAAGTCCGCCGATAAGATGGCCAGGGCTGCCGCGAAAAACGGCGTTTATCTGATGGTCGAGCAGACGCAGAGGTTCGACCCGGTTCACCAGGCCGCGAAGAAGGTGCTCGATTCCGGCATACTCGGGAAGGTCCACAACATCCGCGGCAGGATCGGCCACGCCGGCCCCGAATACTGGTCCGAGGGCAAGGCTCACTGGTTCTACGATAAGAAGAAGTCAGGCGGCGGCGCCATGATAGATATAGGCGTTCACATAACCGATCTCATCAGGTGGCTCGCCGGGAAGAAGGTGACGGAGGTGTTTGCTACGATAAGGACCATCGAGAAGGACGTCCAGGTCGACGATAATGCCACGGTGCTTTTAAAATTCGAGGACGGCACGAAGGGCGAGATCGAATGTTCGTGGACGACCAGGCCCTATGAGGTGACGACATCCGTTTACGGATCGAAGGGAAAGATGATGACGTCGATCGGCACCGAAAAACCGATCAAGGTCGTCGTGGCGAAGACCGGCAAGGGGGAGGATCCAAACTGCATCCTCGAGGAGATATATCCCGAGCTTGAGTCCACGGCTTCCGGATGGGAGAACGCCGTCCACTACTTCATCGACTGCGTGATAGATAAGAAGAAGCCGTTCGTATCCGGCGAAGAGGGGCGCGCGACGATGGCCGTCATCAATGCGGCGTATGAGTCGAACGCGAAGGGAAAGTGGGTGAAAGTCAGATAGTTGGATAGCCAGTTTTAGCTCACAGGGAACAGGATACAGCACACAGGTCATGAGCGCAAAATTTATTTTCCTGTTACCTGTTTACTGTGAGCTGTAGGCTAAAACAAGGAGATGCCACGAATGAAGCTCGGTCTCTGCACCTGGTCATACAACCGGACTTTCGCATCCGGCAAAATGGATCTCGAAAAGTGCCTGGAGATCTGCGCGAAAGATCTGAAGGCCGGCGGCGTTGACATCATCGACGTGCATTTAAAGAGCCAGGAGCCGGATTATCTACTTAAGATAAAGAAGCTTGCCACGGACCTTTGCGTGACGATATCGGCGGTATCGCCGGGCAACAGCTTCGGCAAGGATACTGAGGCAGAGGAGAAGGCCGAGGTTGCGAAGATCAACAGTTGGACGGACACAGCATATCTTCTGGGCGCACCTAATTTAAGAATATTCGCCGGCTGGGCCCCGAAGGAGAAGCACGCCGCGCTCTGGCCGAAAGTAGTGAAGAGCATCAAAGAATGCGCCGTTTACGCCGCTAAGAAGGGCGTGACGCTTGCCATCGAATCGCACAACGACGGCGGGTACCTGCCGTCGTCGGTGGAGACGCTGAAGCTCTTGAAAGACGTGAACTCGCCCTGGGTGAAACTCAATCTTGACACCGGCAACTACCACGATAAAGACATGTACGCCGCGCTCGAAAAATCGATGCCCTACGCCACCCACATGCATGCGAAGATCCACAAGCTCTCGCCAGACTGCAAGGAACTCGAATTCGATTACGACAGGATATTCAAGATACTGAAAAAAGCGGATTACCGCGGCTTCTTCAACGTCGAATACGAGGGGAAGGAAGAGGAGATCGAGTACGTGCCGAAGGCGTTTGAGATGATCAGGCAGTACATAGCGAAATACGAGATTTTTTAGCTAACAGGTTACAGTAAACAGGTAACAGAAAAATATTTCCCTGTTACCTGTACCCTGTTAGCTGTTACCTAAAACTGGACGATTTGAACCATATGCGCAAGCAGAGTTTTATTGCACAGCTGAACCGGCAGAAGTGGTCATTCCTCTTCATCGCCCCCGCCGTGATACTCTTTGCCGTCTTCGTGCTCGGGCCGCTCGTCGCGTCATTCTACTGGTCGTTCACCGAATATAACGGGATACACGCTCCGAGATGGGTGGGGCTGGCAAATTACTCGAACATATTATTCCACGACCAGAGGTTCTGGCATTCGATACGAAACACCGTCTTCTACACCGTATGCGTGATACCTCCCGGAGTCATACTGGCGCTTCTTCTGGCGATAGCCATCGACCAGAAGATACGGTTCAAGAGCTTCTTCAGGATAATATACTTCATTCCGGCCGTCACCTCGGTCATTGCGCTATCCGTCATATGGAAATGGATGTTCGCCGGCGAAAAGTATGGCCTGATAAATCACTTCCTGCTCGCCGCCGGCTTTAAGCCGGTAGACTGGCTCATGAGCCCCACTTATACGCTGCCGGCCATAATAATAATGTCGATATGGGCGGGCCTGGGCTACAACATGATACTCTTCCTGGCGGGCTTACAGACGATACCCACCACGGTCTACGAGGCCGCGGACATAGACGGCGCGAACCTGTGGGACAAATTCCGGTACATAACGCTGCCCCTCCTGAAACCTACCATGGTATTCGTGGTCGTGATGGGGGTCATAGCCTCGTTTCAGGTATTCGAGCGGATATACATAATGACGGAATCCGAATTCGGCATCGGCGGCGTGCTCGATTCCGCATTAACGGTGGTCGCCTACCTGTATGACATGGGATTCAGGAGGTTCCAGATGGGGTACGCCTCGGCGCTCGGTTATATCGTATTTGCCGTGGTATTTCTGATCACGCTCATCAACATTAAGTTCATAAAGACTAAGGTTGAATATTAACCCGAAAAGTGCTATACTTCCACTTCCATGAAGAAAAAAATCATATTTGCCTCTGATTTCGACAAGACGCTTTCCGTAGGCGACGTAGGGTGCATATTAAGCGCAAAGCTGGGGATATCCGCCGAGCAGTTCAACCGGAAGATAGAAGATATAAAGCGCAAGAACATAGTGCAGCTCGGCGGAGAGCTCGCGCATCTTATAGTCCGGGATACCGATTACGCCGGTAAGGTGACCAAAGACCTTCTCTATCAGGTAGGCAAAGAGATTAAGCTCAAAAAAGGGGTTGCCGACCTGATGAAGATATTGACCGAGGGGATAGACAATTACGTCTTCAGCCCGTACGTAGTATCCGCTGCGCCGAAAGAATGCGTCGAGAAAGCGCTGGAAAATGTCCTGTCAGCCGACAGAATTTACGGTACCGCCTTTACTTATAATAAAAATGGCGTCGTACAGGACGTCGAAAGGACGAACGCCGGGCATGCAAAAGTAGCCACGCTTGACATGTTGAAGGAGAAAGAAGGCGTTCCCAGGGACGCCATAATATACGTGGGGGACGGTTCGAGCGACATCCACGTGATGCTGCATATATTGTCATACAACGGTTATCCCATAACCGTCTCTCCGTCGCCTTACATGGGGCATATCTGCCGCAGGAGCGTGATATCCGAGAACGTTCTTTCTATATTGGTGCCCGTTCTCGAAGACCTGCTGAAATACGATAAAGAGAAGATCCGGGCGTACTTTGAGGGCAGGGGGCATCAGATATTGGAATGGAATAGAGCCGATACGGAGTGGCTGGACATAGCGTAAACGAAAACGGTCAATACAAGGAGAAGAATAAATAGATGAAAACAAAAAAGTATCCCATATGCAAGCGGTATGCGGGCAATCCCATCCTGACCGGTAAGGATTTCCCGGCTGAAGCCGACATCAAGAACGTTTTTAACTCCGGCATCGTGAAGCATAAAGGAAATTATGTCATGATCTGCCGGGTGGAGAACTCCGCGCTTGTCGACCGTTTCTGGATCGCGGAGAGCAAGGACGGCTATAATTTTAAACCGCATCCGAAGCCGGTGGACATGCCGCATAACGATCCGGACTTCAAGAAATATTCCGACGGCATGTATTACGATCCTCGCGTGACGAAGCTCGGGGATACGTATCACATGGTCCACGCCGCGCACAGCGGACACACCTGCCGGCTGAGCCTGGTGAAGACGAAAGATTTCAAGAAATTTCAATGGGAGGGGTTCATCTCCGAAACGGATAACCGTAACGGCGTGCTATTCCCGGAAAAGATAAACGGATTGTACGCGCGCCTCGACCGGCCCAATACCGGCGCCGATACCGGCGATATCTGGGTCTCTTATTCTCCGGACCTCGTCTTCTGGGGCAAAAGCGAATGCGTCTTCAGGAACTGGGAAGGTATCCGCTGGGCCTGGACGAAGATCGGACCCGGCGCGGTTCCGATAAAGACGCCCGATGGGTGGCTGACCATCTTTCACGGAGTACGCACCCAGTGCAGGGCGCATTTCGTATACCAATTAGGCGTTTGTCTCCTGGACCTGAAGAATCCGGCAAAGGTCAAGGCCATGTCCGCGGACGCTATCCTTATTCCCGAGGAGCAGTACGAACTTGTGGGGCAGACCCCGAGCGTCGTATTTACCTGCGGCGCCGTGGTGGAGGATAACGGCGAGATCAAGCTTTATTACGGCGGTGCCGATACGGTACAGTGCGTGGCTACCACGAGCGTAAAGCGTCTTATTGACGCATGTTATAATCGTTAAGGCGGATCCTAAAAAAAGGAGAAGACGTAATGCCAGAACCTAAATTCGTCGAAAGAAGGAAGGCTCCCAGGGACCGTCTTCCGCTTGCCACCAAGGCGGCCTACAGTCTCGGCACGGCAGTCGATATGTGGGGCCTCTGGCTCTACCCTTCAGTCGCTTTTGCGGTCTTCAACCTGTATCTGGGCGTCCCGCCGTGGCTCGTAGGCCTTGCGCTTACGCTTTTGCGCATATACGACGCCATCGTCGATCCCATAATGGGATGGCTGTCCGATAATCTGCGTACGAAATGGGGCCGCCGCCGTCCGTTTATCCTGATCGCCGGCATCTTAAGCGGATTATGCCTGCCGATACTGTTTTTAGTGTCGCCGGGATGGGCGGACATAAAGTTCTTAGGATTGTCAGCCGTCTTCTGGTACATGATGATCTCCACGATGCTTTACATGCCGCTCATAAGCGCTTTCACCGTGCCTTATTACAGTTTGGGCGCGGAGATGTCCCCCGATTATCACGAGCGCACATCCATCATGTCCTATCGAAGCATAGCCCAGAAGGTGTCGGAATTGGGCAACTATTACGCCCTGCGGTTTACTAACCTGGCCTGGTTCCTCCTTCCGGGGACTAAGCAGAAGAACACCCTCCTGGGGATGCAGGTCTACACGTCGATATTGGGCATAGTGATGGCCATCATCGCGATAATCATCTTCTTCAGGGTCAAGGAACGATACTACGAGAAGGTGGTGGTGAAGATCACCGAGAAGGTCTCCATCTTAAGCGGTTTGGGCGAGACCTTAAGGTGTAAACCGTTCCGCCAGATGATGGTCATGGGCGGCGCTTTTACTCTGGGCACGAGCATGGTGGGCGCGCTCGGCTACTACGCCACGGTCTTTTACGTATCCTGCGGCGACAGGATCGTAGGAGACAACTGGCAGTTCTGGATGGGCCTGGCCTTCATGCTGGGCGGCATCATAGGGGTTCCCCTGCACGCGAAGCTGTCCGGCCGGATCGGCAAACGCGAGGCGGCGGTGGCGGCCTGCCTCATAGGCATATGCGGTTACGGCGGCTCCTGGTTTTTATATACGCCGGCGATCAAGTGGCTGCAGACGATCTCTTCCGGTTTGATGGGGATGTGCGCGGCCAGTCTCTGGATGCTGCATAGTTCCATCGGCGCCGATATCATCGACTACGACGAGCTGAATACGGGGAAGAGGAGGGAAGGTTCTTTTACCGCCTGCGCTTCCTATATCCTTAAATTGGGGAATTCATTCGGGTATTACGTTTCCGGACTCATCCTGACATGGTCGGGTTTTACCTGGAGCGTCAAGGTGCAATCGCCTCAAACGATATTCTGGATCCGCTCGAGCCTTGCCTCTCTGCCGATCGTGGGGCTGGTCGTCGCCATGATATTCGTCATGCGCGTGCCGCTTACGATGAAGAAATCCGAAGATATCCGCGATAGCCTCGAGGACCGCAGAGGTTCGGTCTAAGCGACAGTTTCTTTTTCGGGCACTACGTTCTGCATACGCGCCAGGGCCTCCATCTCGGCGAATTTCCTGGGCGTGACCGTTTCGGAGCCTTCCATGGAAGCCGTTCCGGCCCCGAATAAATTTCCGGTGTGCACGGCTTCCTCAAACGATCTTCCTTTTGAGAGCGCGTAGAGAAACCCCGCTTTAAGCGAGTCTCCGGCAGCCGTAGGGCACGCCTGCATTATCCTGACGCCTTTTTCTTTAATGATCTTATCGTGCATAACGAGGATCAGCCCGTCTTTACCCATTGAAACGAGCACTCCCAGAAGACCATACTTTTTCCTCAATTTCATCGCGTACTCTTTAACGGCTTCTTCGGAGATCGTATTTTTATCCAGGATGCCCGGCCCTGCCAGACCGCTTGCGTTCAGGATGTTAACGAATTCTTCCAGGTTCGGCTTGATGATATCCTGAGGCTTTTCTCTCGGGATATCCAGGACCGACATCGTCTCCTCGGAGCCGGCCATGAACTTGAAATCGATGAGTATCTTCACCCTGTCCCGGTACTGTTTTTTTATCCGCTTGATAAGCGTTGCATAACAGGCAAGGCGGCTATCGTATCTTATCGCGCCTCCCGCCGAAAGGGTCATCCAGACGCTATCCCGGCCTCCCTTGAACATCCCCTCAAGCATCGTCATGGTTTCCCGGTTGATATTCTCTACCGTTTCACCCGATAGCCCATCGGCCCATTCGAACATCCCGGGAAGCGTTTCGCCGTCTATGATATTGTAGACCGCCGCCTGCTCGTCCTCTTGGCCGTCGCGGATGAAAGAGGGGATTACGCTATCGCTTAAGAAGCCTCTTTCCCAGGCGCCGGTGATCTCGCCTCCTTCTCTTCCCGTCCGCGCCACGAGCGCGATCTTTTCGCCGAAAGCGCCGAAGACCTTCGATACGTTTATCTGGTCTCCGCCCGAATCGATGCGGTATCCCGCCAGATCGAGCGCGCCGCCTGGAGCGGTTTTCCACTGGAGCGTAACGTCGAGCGGACCGAAGTAATTAATTCCCAAAACGCCGGCGTCCTGCGCGGGTCCGGTCTTTTCCGTGCCCCGATAGCTCCTTCCGCCCCGCGGCAGCTTTATGGATTTTATTACATGATGCGCGATCTCGCGGTTTATGCGCCTCTTCTCTTTATCGGGCAGGGTATCATAACGGCACTCCACGGCTTCCTTTAAGGAGGCCGGCGTAAGTTTCTCTATGCCGAGATCCTTTGATAGTATGTCTTTGATGTTCATGGCTATCATTCTACACTTTTTGGTATTTACAGTATATAGTTTTTTCCGGACAGTTCTGATATAATGTTCGGACGAAAGGGCCTCAAGATGGAGCTAAAATTCGGCACAAGCGGATTGAGGGATACGGTCGAGAATATGACCGATATGGAATGCTATATAAACGCGCGGGGTTTCATCGCATACCTTGAAAGATCCGGAGAATTTAAAAAAGGCGATGCCGTAGCTTTAAGCGGGGACAGGAGGCCCAGTACATACAGGATAAAAAGGGCGGTCGCGGCCGCCATTTGCGATATGGGCGGTAAAGTGGACGATGAGGGGCAAGTCCCAAGCCCGGCCCTGGCTTACTACGCAATGCGTAATGATATCGCCAGCATCATGGTCACGGGCAGCCACATACCGGCTGACAGGAACGGGATAAAGTTCACGAAGAGTTCAGGTGAGATATTAAAATCGGATGAGCCGGGCATTTTGGAGAACGTAAGGAAAGAAAGAGCAAAGATCGGTTCCATCGCCGCGGAAGATTCGATCTTTGACAGAAATGGGGCCTTCAAGGCGGCGCCCGGGTCTAAATTCAGCGGACTCCTAAAAGCCGAATGTCATGCAGGGGAGGCCGTCAAATTATATGCAGAAAGATACAGGATCGCGTTCGGGAATAAATTTTTTCCTACAGGCACGAAGATATTTTTATATCAGCATTCCGCTGTGGGCAGGGACGTCGTAAAAGAGATCTTTGAAGGTTTGGGCGCAGAAGTCTTTGCTCCCGGTATCAAGGTGGACGACGAACCCCTAAGGAGCGATGAGTTCGTTCCGGTCGATACCGAAAGCGTTTCCGATAAGACGCTGGACATCTTTAGGGAGGTTCTCGCGAAAAACGGCATCGATATCGGGATAACGCTGGACGGCGATTCGGACAGGCCGCTTTTGGTCTACAGGGAATACGAAGAAGGCAAGCCGACGGGCGGGGTGAAATACGTATCCGGCGATATCCTGGGGTTACTTACCGTATTGGGCTTGCAGGATATGGGCGTGAAGGTGGATGCCGTGTGCGTCCCCGTCAGCGCAAACGATGCCATTGCAAAGGTCTGTAAAGACAAGGGTATAGAATTGACCGAGACCCGGATAGGGTCTCCGTTCGTCATCGCCGCGATGAATGATTCTATCAACGGTCATTCCGATAAATGGAACGTGGTTTCATGGGAGTCGAATGGCGGTTTTTTAACTGGAACCGACCTTAAGATAGGAGATAATATCCTCAAGGCCTTACCCACCAGGGACGCGGTACTTCCGCTTTTAAGCGTAATACGTCTGGCCGTAAAGAGCGGCAAAGGCGTTTCGGGATTGATTAAAATGCTCCCTTCAAGGTTCACGCATGCGGACAGGAAGAAAGACATTACTGTGGAGACGGGCAGGGCCATAATAAGTTATCTGACCCCAAAATATCCGGGCGGGAAGGAAGAGCTCAAAGCCATTAAAAAAATAATAGAAGAGGTGTTTCTTAGGGGAGATGGTTTCGGGAAGGTTCGGAGCATCGATTATACTGATGGAGTAAGGATACTGTTCGATAACGGAGAGATATCGCACTTAAGGCCGTCAGGTAACGCGCCGGAGTTCAGGAATTACGCCATAGCGGATTCGCAAGACAGGGCCATGGAGATGGTGAGGATAGGGATCGAAAAGGTGATACCAAGGCTAATTCTTCTATCTTTTTAGACGGCTTTTGATATAATAATAGGCAATATGGAAATACTTAAGAGCAGGCGGCACCAGAGCATCGTGATGAAGACCGTGATATATTCCTTTCTCTTCCTGGGCGCGGTCTCCATAGCGATCCCGTACGTCTGGATGTTCGTCACAAGCATAAAGCCGGTCGAAGAGGTGCAGTCATACCCGCCATCTTTTCTGGTGAAGCATCCGACTCTTCTAGCCTATCATGACCTGTTTCATCTCATCCCGATACTAAGATACGTCTGGAACTCAATATACGTTGCGACCACCGTCACCTTCGCCAACGTCTTCTTCTGCTCGCTGGCGGGCTACGCGTTCGCTAAGCACAGGTTCTGGGCGAGGGATAAGATATTCTTCGTCCTTCTGGGGTCGCTCATGATACCGTGGCAGGTCAATATAATATCCGGCTTCATACTGATGCGTAAACTGGGCTGGCTCAACTCATATAATTCGCTCATAATACCTTCGATGGCCGGCGTATTCGGCGTATTCCTCTGCAGGCAATTCATAATGTCGATACCGGATGACCTGGTGGACGCCGCGAAGATCGACGGATGCGGTGAGTTCGCGATCTACAGGCTCGTGATACTGCCGCTTATAAAGCCCATCCTGGCTACGCTGGCGATATTTACGTTTATGCAGCAGTGGAACAACTTTATATGGCCACTGATAGTGATAAACTCAAGCGCGATGCGCACGCTGCCGCTCGGCCTGTCCGTGCTGAACGGCCAGTTCGGTACGAGGTTCGCGATGATCATGGCAGGCGCGGTAGTGGCGACGACGCCGATGCTTATAGTGTTCCTGGCGTTCCAGAAGTATTTCATGAAAGGGATAACGATGACCGGTTTTAAGGGGTACGGAGCACCGTAGGCCGACAAATAGGAGATAGAGATGAGAACAGCGAACAGCAAACAGCAAACAGGAGACAGGAAAAAATTAAGAATTAAGAAGGCATTGCTATGCCTGCTAGTAGGCATGTTTGTCTTTACGAACGTGTCTTGCGCGCAGCAGACGGAAACCCCGGCTCCGGCGAAGGCGAAGCAAAATACGGTCAACGAACAACGATCAACGAACAACGATCAACGAACAGCTAGCGATGAGCTTGTCTATCTGAAGGTCCGATCCGCCGAGGTGTCCGGTTTCGACGAGACCCCGGATTGGGCGCCGAAGCCCGATCCCATGGCGCCGTTCGACGCCGACCTCGAGACCCGCTGGTCTTCCGGGTATAAAGACGGCGAATGGATATACATGGATTTCGGCAAGCCTAAGACGGTATCCAAGATCGTGATCAAATGGGAGCAGGCCTATGCGCCGAGCTTCGAGATACTCTCTTCCGACGACGCTAAGGCCTGGACGAGGATCGTGATGCTCGAAGGACAGAAGGGCGGCACGAACGATATAGTCTTTCAGCCGGTTACCGCGAGATACATAAAGCTGGTCGGGCTTTCCCGCGTCAATACCGACTGGGGCATATCGATATGGGAGATAGAGCCGTACGGGCCTAAGGACAAGAATCCCGGAGATCTTCCCTATGACCAGGTATTCACCGGCAAGAGCGAAAAATCCGCAATAGAGAAGAAGAGGGAAGAGATAAATCTGGTCGAAGGCCAGGTGGTTTCTTCGCCGGGCCCCATCACCAACTCCGAGTTCCAAAAGGGCGTTAACTACACCTCGTGGAACACGGATGAGCTGAAGACCGATATGTCCGACTATAGCCTGATATACCTTTCCCAGCTGGGGGTGGGCGAGATAGCGCTCATGGCCGTGTATTATCAGGACGACGCGGGGTCTAGCAAAATATACTACGACGAGAAGAAGACGACGAGCGACGAGTCTCTCGGCCACGCCATAAATATCATACACTCGCTCGGCATGAAGGTCATGCTGAAGCCGCACGTTGATCTGGTCGACGATGAAGCCAGATCCAATATAATACCCAGCGACGCGTGGTTCGCCAGCTACAAGGAGATGATACTGCATTACGCGACTTTAGCCGCCAAATATAACGTCGAGCTCCTCTGTATAGGTACGGAGCTTTCGAATACGACCACCGAAAGGTGGAAGGAAAAATGGATGGATATAATAAAAGCGGTAAAGCAGGTTTACAATGGCCCGCTTATTTACGCCGCGAACTGGGACGAATACGAGACGGTATCCTTCTGGGATACTGTCGATTATATAGGTATGGACGCCTACTTCCCGCTTACGAGCAAGATAAATCCTCCGAAAGAAGATCTGATCGCCGCGTGGAACAAGCAGGCTGACGTGCTCGAGAAGTGGCTCGAGACCTCCGGCCACAACAAGCCGATCGTATTTACCGAGATAGGATATGATACGGTGCAGGGATGCAATAAACAGCCGTGGCGGATATTGCCGACGCTGGCCTCCCAGATCGAGTCGCAGGACGAACAGGCCAATTGCCTGGAGAGCCTGCTCATCGTTCTTACAAACCGGCCGTGGTTCAAGGGGTTCTATTGGTGGAACTACTTCCCCAGACCCGATATAGGACCGCTCGGGTACACGCTGCGCGGCAAGAAGGGCGAGAAGGTGCTGTCGGAGTGGTTCAGCAGACTGAAGTAGAGTTTTAGCAAACAGGTTACAGCAAAAAGACTACAGTATGATTTTCCTGTTCGCTGTTTGCTGTTAGCTGTAAGCTAAACGTGCATAATTGGATAGTATTCATGCGCATACTAGTCGTTGAGGACGAGAAGAAGATCGCCGACTTCATCAAGCGCGGCCTCAAGGAAGAGGGCTACGCGGTGGACTCCGCATACGATGGTGAACAGGGGCTCTTTCTTGTCAAGACCAACGTTTACGACCTCGTCCTGCTGGACCTGATGCTGCCGAAGCTGGACGGCCAGAGCCTATTTAAAGAGATGCGTAAGATGAAGATATCCTTCCCGGTGATAATGCTGACTGCGAAGGATGCCACGAAAGACAAGGTTGCGGGATTGGACCTCGGGGCCGACGACTACATGACGAAGCCGTTCGCTTTCGAAGAGCTCCTGGCCAGGATACGGGCCGTCCTGCGCAAAAAAGAGGGCCGGGACTCCAAGACGATAAAGATCGAGGACCTGGTCATGGACCTTTCCGCGCACAAAGTGACCCGCGCCGGCAAGGAGATACCCCTCACCTCGAAGGAATATTCGCTCCTCGAGTACATGATGCGGAACTCCGGGACAGTCGTCACCAGGACCATGATATCCGAGCATGTGTGGGATATCAACTTCGATACGTTTACCAACGTCATAGACGTCTACATCAATTACCTCAGGAACAAGATAGATGCCGGACATGCAAAGAAACTGATCCACACCGTACGCGGAAGGGGATATGTTATTAAAGTCGATAAGGTTTAAGATAACGATCCTCTATATGGCGATCCTCGCCCTGACGCTCACGTCGTTCAGCCTAATCCTCTACTATAACGTAAAGGCCGGCCTGTCCGGCAATATGGATACGCTGCTTAAGTCTAAAGCCGGAGGCATAGCGCAGGCGGTCGACGCTTATTGGCAGGCCGCCAATCTGGAGGCGATAGACGAGGGCGCGGCATCCGACATATTGAGGAAACGCCGCAATACGAATTTTTCCAAAATAGCGCAGAGGTGGGTCAAGGAAGAGTCGACCGACCCCAAGCTCATCGATATAATGGTCCAGGTTTTCGATACGGACGGCAACGCCATAGCGTCTTCCAAGAACATAAACCTATTGACCGGGATGTCGC
>Ga0364907_10177_pt1 | contig 25301 bp, 20 predicted proteins | sample ExccelJu500002D3_2_FD_206960 | JGI IMG/M metagenome (GOLD analysis project Ga0364907, IMG submission 206960) | Enriched cells from Trout Bog Lake Hypolimnion, Wisconsin, USA - BchlTB.July02.5000.02.D3 | ecosystem: Environmental > Aquatic > Freshwater > Lake > Hypolimnion/Profundal zone | place...
TATTCCACAAGGTCAAACCCATCGCCTGGCGAATCCCGGCAAAACTCCGCTTGAAATCATTGAGGTGCAATCGGGAAGTTACTTGGGTGAAGATGATATTGTGCGATTTGAAGACACTTATGGGCGTGGTTAATATTTATATGTACAAAAGTCATACCAAATATAATTATAAAAATTACCTATAAAAAATGAAAAATAATAAAAAAGTCGCATTAATTACTGGTATTACTGGGCAAGATGGTTCTTACCTTGCTGAGTTTTTATTGGAAAAAGGTTATATTGTTCACGGCATTAAGCGCCGTGCTTCCTCTTTTAATACTGAGCGCATTGATCATCTTTATCAAGATCCACATGTCAATCATCCAGATTTGATTTTGCATTATGGTGACTTAACCGATACCAGCAACCTAGTGCGCATTATTCAGCAAACCCAGCCTGATGAAATTTACAATCTCGGCGCTCAGTCTCATGTGGCGGTTTCATTTGAGTCCCCAGAATACACGGCTGATGTTGATGCGATGGGGCCACTTCGTATGTTGGAGGCAATTCGTATTTTGGGCTTGGAGAAAAAGACCCGCTTTTATCAAGCCTCAACTTCTGAGCTCTATGGATTGGTCCAGGAAACTCCGCAAAAAGAGACTACGCCTTTTTATCCAAGAAGTCCTTATGCGGTAGCTAAGCTCTATGCCTATTGGATTACCGTGAACTATCGTGAAGCTTATGGGATATATGCCTGTAATGGCATTCTCTTTAATCATGAATCCAAGCGTCGCGGTGAAACCTTTGTAACTCGCAAAGTCACCCGAGGTTTAGCGAATATTGCCCATGGCCTTGAGCAATGTCTTTTTATGGGCAATATCGATGCCTTGCGCGATTGGGGCCATGCTAAAGACTATGTTCGTATGCAGTGGCTTATGCTACAACAGGATGAGCCAGAGGATTTTGTGATTGCTACTGGCGTCCAATTTACTGTTCGTGAATTTATTATCCGCAGCGCTAAGCAACTTGGTATCGTTCTGAGGTTTGAGGGTGCCGATGAAAATGAAAAAGCTATTGTTGCTTCTATTGAGGGAGATAAAGCACCAGCATTAAAGGTAGGTGATGTGATCGTACAAATTGATCCTCGTTACTATCGTCCTACTGAAGTGGAAACCCTTTTAGGTGACCCCACTAAAGCTAAAGAAAAACTGGGTTGGGTTCCAGAAATTACTTTGGACCAAATGATTGTAGAAATGGTGGAAAATGATCTAGAGCAAGCTAAACAGCATGCTTTGCTTCAAAAACATGGCTTTAATGTCCCTGTTGGCAAAGAAAATTAACCCCTGAAATTGTTTACCCTTAAAAATACCTAATGACCATCAATCCTAAGCAGAAAATCTATGTAGCAGGGCATCGGGGTATGGTCGGTTCGGCAATTGTTCGTCATCTTGAATCGCTGGGTTATAAAAATATCATTAACCGCACTCATGCTCAATTAGATTTAACGAATCAATTAGCCGTCACAGAATTTTTCGCCAAAGAAAAGCCTGATCAGGTCTACTTGGCCGCTGCAAAAGTTGGCGGTATTTATGCGAATAATACATACCCCGCGCAGTTCATCTATGACAATTTGATGATTCAAAACAATGTCATTCATCAGGCGTTTACCCATGGTGTAAAAAAACTTCTTTTTTTAGGATCTAGCTGTATTTATCCGAAACTAGTCCCCCAGCCAATGACTGAAGATGCCTTGCTTACGGGTAAGTTAGAGCCAACGAATGAGCCTTATGCCATAGCCAAAATTGCTGGCATCAAGATGTGCGAGAGCTATAACCGCCAGTATGGGCAGTCGCATGGCATTGACTACCGCTCTGTCATGCCCACCAATCTGTATGGTCCAGGGGATAACTATCATCCAGAAAATAGCCATGTGATTCCAGCACTCATTCGGCGTTTTCATGAGGCTAAAGTCAAGCAATTACCAGAAGTCCTTATTTGGGGTACTGGTACGCCAAGGCGGGAGTTTTTATTTGTAGATGATATGGCTGCCGCCTCTGTGTTTGTGATGGAATTAGACAAGGCTATTTATGACGGGCAAACTGATCCAATGAAAAGCCACATCAATGTCGGATTTGGATCGGATGTCACGATTGCCGAGTTGGCTAAGGCAATCGGATCTGTGGTGGGGTATCTGGGTAGCATTCGGTTTGATGACACTAAGCCCGATGGGTCACCTAGAAAATGGATGGATTCTAGCTGTCTCGAGAGATTGGGATGGAAGGCTCAAGTTACACTTAAGAGTGGTTTAGAAAAGGCATACGTTGCTTTTCAGAAAAGCCATTAATGATTTATTTGACGCTTTTATTAAATTGGCTAAATCGTAGGTAAATTACAGTAAGGATTGCAGTTCATGGGTCAGTTCGAGATAACAGCAAATCGTGCTGTTAAGGTAAGGGCTACAGATAGCTTACGAGGTGCCCTGCGACGCTATGGTTTTCTGGGAAGTGTACGTCTATTTAGGGATATGGTTTTAACTAAATGCATTTCCCACAAGATTCGATTAATCCGCTATCCCTACTATTTGCGGGGTGTGTCTGCAATTGAATTTGGGAAAAACTTTACTTCTGGAGTAGGTTTGCGCATTGATGCTTTTGGGGAAGGTTTGCAACAAGTAAAGTTTGGTGCCAATGTGCAGCTTGGAGATTATGTGCATATTGGTGCCGTCGAGTCTGTGGTTGTTGGCAATGATGTCTTAATGGCCAGTAAAGTCTATATTTCCGATCACGATCACGGCACTTACGGTGGAGATGGCTTCCCAGTATCCTTGCCAGCAGAATTACAGTCAGAAAAATTGCTATTAGTTTCCCCAGTACGCATTGGGAATAATGTGTGGTTAGGCGAGGGTGTTAGCGTACTGAAGGGCGTTACTATTGGTGATAACTCTATTATCGGGGCGGCTTCTGTGGTGAATAAATCCATTCCTCCCGATTCAATTGCCGTTGGCATTCCAGCTAAGGTTGTCAAGCAATATGATTATGTTTTAAAAGAGTGGGTTCCTGCCCGCAAGTAATGTAATTCATGATGTATTTGCGGTAACTTCTCTTTATCTCTTGATAATGATGTTAATGGCGGCTTCATCTTTGATATTCATGCTGTTTTCTGGCGAACAGCAGGAATCCATGGTCCGAGTCAAGTGCTTGCAATCCCGTGTATATCTCCAATGCTGTTGTCATTTTTATTCTTTCTTTTGATTTTGAGGTTGGCAGACTTTACATCCAGATCTGTTTGATCTTTTCTTTGCCTTTATTTTGGGGATGGTCCCGGTGTTCTTGTTAACCAAGTCAAAGGCTTCGTGTGATTTGACATCTATTTTCTGTCTATCGTTTAGGTGGATGGTGAAGGCCTCAGTATCGCGCGATATCGACCACTTTAGATTCCATGCGGGAATCGTCGAGGTCCTTTGTACCACTATTTGGAAGGCAAACTAAAGATTGTGCCCTGACGCATCCCAAGGTAAGAAAGTATTTCATAGCGGTTCTTAGGTTAGTTTATTTAATAATTCAGGCTGGGCATTACTAATAAGCGGGGTTTTATTAGATAAGGGGGTCTTTCACAGTTATGGCTTTAGCGTGGCATATGATTTAACCCTCAGGTCTGGAGGGCTGCAATATTTTTATTCCCAATGGCGGCATTAAGAGTCAAATCTTTGCCTTAGGAAAAAGCTCCACGAAAGATTCTCAATAGGCAAAAAACCCAGCCAATTAAGCACCGTTGCATTATTAAGGCTCATGGACGATTTTTGACTCAAGAAGCGCTAGATGAAAAGTAAGGGAAGTTAAAAAAAGACCCTTTTAGCTCTGGTGTTTGCTAGTTATAAGCGTATCGTTCTAAGGGTTTGTTGATGGGGCTATGTGCTGACAAATTATTCTTAGAGCCAGTGTGGTCTTAAAATACCTAAGTGGCTGTTTTTTAATGAATTAAGTTTGTTTTTGGTGCATTAATTTGGCCTAGTTGATTATAATGCCCAGAGTTGCTACGACATTCGTTTAGGGGTCATTTTGTTTTTAATTATTGGTCATAATCTATGGAAAAATTCTGCAAATGACTGATTTAATTAATAATAGTACTCAGGGCTGTTTGGATGGGGTCGATATCCCAGCAAAAAACTTGACAACTTTTTTACCTTTAATAGCCATTTTGTTATGCACCTACAATGGTGAGAAATTTCTAGCTGAGCAGTTGGATTCACTTGAGTCCCAAACCCATCAAAATTGGGTACTGTATGTCAGTGATGACGGATCAAACGATCAAACGATCAAAATTTTGCAGCAATATCAGATTAAATGGCCTTCGGGAAAATTAATCATTCGTGGCGGGCCTCAAAAAGGCTATTGTCAGAACTTTTTATCCCTAGCCTGCGACCCCGAGATTAAAGCTGATTATTATGCATTTTGTGATCAAGATGATGTTTGGCTCCCTGAGAAGTTGGCGGTAGCGTTACTGGCTATTGTCGCCAATCAAAATATTTATATACCCTTTTTGTACTGCGGACGCACTATAAACGTTAAAGATGACTTAAAGCCCTTCGGTTTTTCGCCCCTGTTTGTTTTCCCTCCTAGCTTTCGCAATGCGTTAGTACAAAGTATTGCTGGTGGTAATACGATGGTGTTTAACTTGGCAGCGAAATTGCTGATAGAAAAGGCAGGTCTCGTAACGGTCCCTTCTCATGACTGGTGGCTATATCAATTAATTTCAGGAGCGGAGGGCGATGTTTATTATGATCGAGTTCCTTATCTCTTGTATCGACAGCATGCTAATGCTTTGGTGGGTGGAAATAGTACATTTGCTGATAGGATTGAGAGGGTAGTATCGTCATTGCAAGGGCTTTATCGTGACTGGAATACGCAAAATATTATTGCTCTAAAAAAAATCAATCATTTGCTTGCGCAGAACCATCAAGATATTTTGAAAATGTTTGAGCTACTCAGGGGCGCGAGTTTATGGGATCGTCTTCGTTTAATGGAAATCTGTGGGTTATATCGTCAAACGCGACGGGGTACATTAAGCCTGTTTATAGCGATTATTATTAGACGTGTTTAGAGATGGCCTCTGCCATACTGCTATAGCTATTATTTGTTAGGAGGGGTACGTGATTAATATTGTTATACCGATGGCTGGTGCTGGAAGTAGATTTGCCAAGGAAGGTTATAAGGATCCAAAGCCTCTAATTCAGATACATGGTACCCCCATGATTAAAGTGATTATAGGAAATTTAAGGCCAAAAGTAGAGCACCAATTTATTTTTATATGCCAAAGAAAGCATGTGATTGATTTTGGGTTGCGCGCGAAATTGCAAAATTGGTCTCCTGGTTGTCAGTTGGTAGAAATTGATGGACTAACAGAGGGGGCTGCTTGTACTGTTTTGGCAGCAAAGACATTGATTAACTCAGACCAGCAATTAATGATTGCGAATAGTGATCAATACGTAGATATTAATATCAACAATTATTTAAGCGCGGCTTCAAATCCAGAGGTTTCTGGCTTGATTATGACTATGAAGGCAAGCGATCCAAAATGGTCATTTGTTGGGCTGGACGAGGAAAGAATGGTTAAGCGAGTAGTTGAAAAGCAGGTGATATCTGACGAGGCCACCGTGGGTATTTATAACTTCAGCAAGGGGAGTGATTTTGTTCGCAGTGCTGAGGCTATGATTGCTTCAAATGATCGCGTTAACGGGGAATTTTATGTGGCACCTGTATATAACTCAATGATTCAAGCGGGACATAAAATTGGGATCTATAACATTGGATCGGAGGGGGCCGGTATGTACGGATTGGGGATTCCCGCAGATTTAGAAAACTTTTTAAAGCTCCCCGTCTCCAATAAGTCTGTGTTGGCATGAGAATCCTAAGTCACCGAGGCTATTGGCGGGAGTTGGGGGAAAAGAATTCATATGCAGCATTTAGTAGATCTTTCAATTTGAATTTTGGCATTGAGACTGATGTGAGAGATTCGCAAAATTCATTAGTAATATCTCACGATATGCCAAAGGGTGGTGAGATGACTCTGGATGAATTGCTAAAAATGGCGGAAGGTAGGGCTATTACATTTGCATTAAATATTAAAGCTGATGGCTTAGCTGAAAAAATTGATGAACTATTAAAGTCTCATAAAAATAAAGACTGTTTTGTATTCGATATGGCAATTCCCGATATGCGCGCTTATCTTGAAGTAGGGATTCCAGTTTTTACCCGTATGAGTGAGATTGAAAAAACCCCTATTTGGTTTGAAAAGGCTAAAGGTGTTTGGCTTGATAGTTTCGATTACGAATGGTATGGAAAAAATGAGATAAATAATATTTTGTCTGAAAATAAGGAGGTATGTATCGTGTCGCCAGAGTTACATAAGCGAAATTACTTGGGGCTTTGGGAAGCGTTAAGGGAGTATTCAAAATTAGATCGAGTGATGATTTGTACCGACTATCCTGAAGAGTGTGCCGCCTTTTTTGAAATCCAATTATTAAAAAGTGAAGCTAGAAATGATTAAGGGTATTTTATTTGACATGGATGGCGTGCTCATAGAGGCTAAAGACTGGCATTATGAAGCGTTAAATAGAGCCCTGGCATTATTTGGTTATGAAATTAGTAGGTATGATCATCTGAAAACCTATGACGGCCTTCCAACAAAAAGAAAGCTAGAAATGTTAACGGTGGAACGTGGTTTACCGAGGCAGTTACATGCGTTTATAAATGAAATGAAGCAAGTTTTCACAATGGATATTGTGCATACCAATTGCAAGCCAATGTTTACCCACGAGTACGCTCTGGCAAAATTAAAATCAGAAGGATATAGACTGGGGCTTGGTTCAAATTCCATAAGATCGACGATCGAGCTCATGATGAGCAAAGCGAAGTTAAATAGCTACCTTGACTTTATGTTATCTAACGAAGATGTTTCAAAGGCTAAGCCCGATCCAGAAATTTATCTAGAGGGCATCAAAAGGTTAAACCTTACCCCTGAAGAGGTATTGATTGTTGAAGACAATGAGAACGGAATTAGAGCTGCTATTGGATCCGGTGCCAATGTGATGATCGTAAAAGAAGTTCACGATGTAAATTATGAAAATATTAAAAAAAAGATTGCAGAGATTAATGAGGCTTCATTAACATGAACATATTAATACTTGCCGCTGGGCAGAATGCTGTAACTGAGGAGGGTTACCCCCTTTGTTTGACAGAGTTTGATTCAAAGCCACTGATACAGTCCCAGATAGAGCAATGCATGAACTTACTGCCCTCGACCCTTATAGTCGCGCTGAAAGATGGTGATGTAAAACAGTATCATCTTGATGACATTGTGTCGTTGATTGCGCCCAACGCGCAGATTCTAAAAATTGAGGGGGAGACTCAAGGCGCTGGATGTACAACGTTGTTGGCTAGCGAGTGGATTGACAATGATGATGAACTTTTGATTATCAACGGTAACGAGCTCTTATCCATTGACTATATGGTGGTACTTTCCGAGTTTAGAAGAAAAAATTATGACGCAGGTGTGGCGGTATTTGAGTCAATTCATCCAAGATACTCATATGTCAAACTTGACAGCGATGGCTATGTTATTGAAGCCTCGGAAAAAAAACCTATAAGCAAAAATGCTACTGCTGGGTTTTACTGGTACAGATCAGGAGTTGAGTTGATTGAAGCCTGTAAGAGCATGATCAGGAAGGGTGCTTCAGTAAATGGAGTCTACTACATTTGTCCTGCATTTAATGAGCTGGTACTAATGCAAAAGAAAATTGGCATTAGTAGAATGGAAGGGGAGTCCTATCACCCCTTAAAAAATGAAAAACAAGTGAGCTTGTATGAATCAAATTTAGATAAAGGTAGGTCGTAATGATAAATTCAAATCTAAATTCAATGGTGAAGGGTTGGTTTGTTGGAAAATTTGACCCTAGTATTCTAGATACCGACGTGTGTGAAGTTGCAGTAAAAAGATATTCCGCTGGAGATTTCGAAGGCGCTCATTATCACAAGATCGCAACAGAGGTGACCGTAATCATTTCAGGGAGCGTTAGAATGTGCGGCAAAGAGTGGGGAGAGGGCGATATCATTTTATTGCACCCTGGTGAAATTACCGATTTTCAGGCATTAACTGATTCTGTGAATGTAGTTGTCAAGATTCCAGGTGCACTTAATGATAAGTATATGGCGCCGCAGGATGAATAATGTCTTGAAGTTAGCTGTATTTGAGATTCAAAAAAGGTCGCTAAATACATATGCTGGTTTGATTTGGAGTCTGATTAATCCAATAGCGCAAATTGGGCTACTTTATTTCGTATTGAAGTATATATTTAAAAGTAATATCGAGCATATAGAGCTTTGGCTTATTAGTGGAATGGTTGTTTGGATAACATTTCAAAACTCCGTTGTAAAAATGAGCAACACACTCGTGTCTCGAAGAGCTTTGATTCAGAATAACAACATCACCTTTGATCTTTTGGTCTTGGTAGATTTGTCTGCCGAAGTCTTGGTATTGCTCCCATTTTTTATTTTGGGTTTGTTGGCCGCAAGTTATGATGGCGTAGGATTGGCTAATGCATGGTATATACCAATATTCTTGACTTTCCTTATGATTTTCCTCTACGGGGCGGGCTTGATTTTAGCGACCATTACACCTTTGCTTAGGGATGTGCCATATCTTGTTGGAATTGGCATGCAGATATTATTCTGGATTACTCCGATTGCATATGCTAAATCTAGCGTTAGTGCAGGAGTTAATAAATTGATTAATTACAACCCATTCTCTTATTTCATAGTAATTTCACAAAAAATCTTTATGGGTGGCGATATTACTTTTATGGATTGGATCCCAGTTGTTGTTATTTCCTTAATATTTATCTCCCTTGGGAAATATACTTCAAAACGACTTGCCGCTAAAGTGATGATATTTTTATGATTGAAATTGTAAAGATTGTCAATGCAGTTATGAAGGTTCCTGTTGATCAGCGGCACCAATCCTTGAAAAGCCTGTTCCTAAATTTAAGGCACTTGAAAAAAAGAGAATCAAGGAAAATTTTGGATATTCATGAATTCATCGCTTATGAAGGTGACAGAATATGCATAATAGGACGAAATGGAAATGGTAAAACTACTTTTTTAAAAGTAGTTGCGGGAATATATAGGCTTACTGAAGGAGTATTAAATCGCAAGTATCAGCCGACCATTGTTCTTGCGGCTGGTATTGGGTTGGAAGAGGAGTTGACGGTTGAGGAAAATATTGAACTTTCACTAATTTATAAGAAAATTAATGGGAGTAGGTTAAAAAGATTTAAGCTCGATATTCTTGATTTTTGTGAGTTAACCTCTAAAAAAGATATTCAATTTAAGCACTTATCAACTGGCTATAAAAGTCGCCTGGCTTTTGCCATTGCAACTTGTGAGCGCCCTGATCTTCTTATTCTTGATGAGGTTTTAGGTGGGGGCGATGAATTCTTCATGAAGCGGGCTAGGGATAAAGTTTTACAAATTATCAATGAATCAAAGGCTGCATTGATTTGCACTCACGCTCCAGATGACATGATCGGCATTTGTAATAGGTGCCTAGTATTTGAGGACGGAAAAATAACTTTTGATGGAGACCTGGAGCAAGGCATAAAATTTTATAGATCCGGTCAACAGGGAGAATAGATGACTTCAATCGTAATATGCGGCCTAGTTCGAGACGAAGATCGCTTAAGGGCAAAAATTCGCCTCTATCATGAGTGGTTAAAAAATGGCCATATTCTTGATATTGTATATTCCACTTGGATAGGGGAGGTTGATAGATACCCTGGTTTGAGAGAGTATTTATCTCAACTTTCTGTGAAGATAATAGAGATTGAGGAGCCTAAACTTATTCTTAAGGGTGGACACCAACTTCATCAAATGTTAGCTATGCATTATGGCCTTGAGGCGGCATTAGGTACTTATGTATTAAAGACTCGAGTTGATTTATGTGATGATAGCGATGCAATGCTTGGCCCCTTCAGGCTTGGTACCAATCCTGCAAATGATTTTTTAAATGTCGGCATTGCCAATAAGATCTTAATTGAAACAGCGCGCCTTGAATTGCCATTCCTATGCACGGATGCTCAATTCTTTGGAAAAAAAGCCGATTTGATGAGGCTTGTGAGTCTTTCTGCCGAATTTGAGTTGCTGTATAACAATATGGCTGTTGAACAATGCTTCTTTTTTAATCCTTTTAGAGAGCTTGGAATCTTTAAAACACATTTTTACTGGAATTTACCTCATTTCAGCGAAATTAACAAGCAAAGATTCGAGCAATATCAAGAGATTATTTCTTCAGAAATTTTGCTGAATGTAATGATTGCTTGGTGGGTTATTTTGGATCAGTATTTCCAGATTGGCTGGCAACAAAAAACAGTAGCTGAGGATGATTTTAATTCTATTTTGGAAGCTTTTGAATTAGATGGCGAGGATAAGTGGATATCTAAAGGTGATGGAAGTGGGGTAATTCAAAATTCTGCATTTGTGTCTAAGTTAATAGCCATTATTGGTGACAGTAGAATAGAAGAGGTTAAATCAGCGATTCACTCATACAATCGTATATCGCCAGTTTCAATCCCACAGTATCTTTTTGATTATTACGAATCATATAGAGAGCGTTTTAGTAAAATAGAGACACCTAAAGCCTGCTCTGAGGGGGTCTCCATTAAAAAAATAAAGGGTGCTGCGCAGCATTTTTTCGTTAAAGATGATAACGATAAAGCCAGCACTCGCTACCACGAGCAAATCACTTATTTGCGAAGAGAGATTGATGTTCTCCAGCATCAATTAAGTGGAGCGCTAGAGCAAACCTTGCTCCATCGTTTTCTTATATTGACGGTTCCTAGGCGAGTAAGAGAATTTCTTGCAAAGCAGGCGCCAATATTGACCAGGTTTTACTCTAAAAATCTAATGAAAAAAAATAAAAATGGAGCATGATTATTTTAATTATTTGGAACTGGTAGCAATTCGGGCTCAGGCACGTTTTTTTGAATTGAGGCATCAAGAAATCATCACTCGTCTGAATGCTTCTTTTTTAACTAGATGGTTTTGGAGGTTTAAATCGCTAATAAAAAGGCTTCGCTCTAAATTAAGGGGGCTAATATTAGCGAATCCTATCTTAGCCATTGTGCTGCTCAAAAAAAATTTTAAGAACCTCGATGTTAAGAGTGTTGCCTGGGAAGACCTAGGTGATAGTCTTGGGATTTTGTTAAATGAAGAGGGTGCTGAAAATTTTTCAAAGAAATTAAAATTTTCGACTGGGAATAAAAAAATTGCTTTTATTCATGCTTTTTACTTAGATTCATTAGATGAAATTCTTAAGCTTTTATTACTTGTAAATTCAATCGATATATTAATTACAACTCCAAAATTAGAGCTTATTAATTATTTGAATTCTTTATTTGGCGATAGAGACGATATTATTGTGATGTATTGTGATAATCATGGAAGAGATGTGCTGCCGTTTTTGAGTTCGCTGGCAATTTTAGATATCTCCCCATACGAGATTTTCGTAAAGTTGCATACAAAACGCTCATATCATTTACCAAAGGGAATGGAGTGGTATCACAAGGCTACTTACTCTATCGTAGGGAATCCATTTTTATTTGAGTATTTGGCTGAAAAATGCAACGTCTCAAAGCCAATTCTTATTGGTTTTGAGACGTTGCCTGTTAACGATCATTTTAGTACAAATTTTGTTCACATGAATAAATTAATTCCCAATTTCAATAAATTCACTCCTGGAAAATTTATACCTGGAACCATCTTTATGGGGAATCAAGCAGCGCTGAAGCTTTTTGTTGAAAAGAGAATGCATCTTAATCAATTCGAATTCGAGGCTGGTCAGCTGGACAGCACATTACCTCATGCTTTGGAAAGATTCTTTGGGTATATTTGCTTGGAGAATGAGGGGTCTGTTGAAACCGTGCATGAAGTTGTTTGTAGATCTGGCCTAGAAAAATCTTTATAAAGAGCCCTTTTCTTGAATAAATTGAATTTAAATGAGCTATTTTTCAGTATCAGGTTTTTATGAATCTGCCCTCTCTGTGATATGCTTGCCAATGCATTCATGAGTACATGCTTGCCTGGAATCGTAAGTTTAACTACGCCTTCATACTTGCCGTTGATGAATGCCTCAAAACTTGCTCCGTTTAAGTTGTACTGATAATTTACGGCGCATATGGTATTGGACCTGGATAGTCCATAACTGATAATGGGACCGCTTATTTGAGCCAAAATTCGCTGGATGCCCGGGTCATCTCCATTTACGATGACGCTATTCCTTGCTCTATTAGCAAATGCTAAAAATGCCTGATCAAGCGCCTCTTGAGAGCCATAGTGGTTAAGATGCTCTTCATCTATATTGTTGATTACCGCATAGGAGGGGCAAAAAGTATGAAGATTTCGAAAAGCTTCACAAGCTTCAATAATAAAATGCTCTCCATTTCCAATGTGCGCTCTTTGAGACAGAAGATTGGGAACGTTAGCGCCAATAGCAAAACTTGGATCCATGTCTGCATTTCGCAAAATCCATGAAATCATTGCCGCGGTGGTGGTTTTCCCATGTGAGCCAGCAACCATTACCGAGCATTTTTCCTCGCAAATGAGATTGAGGCAGGCTGAACGACTTAATATGGGAATTCCCTTAAGGCGAGCTTCATTTAGTTCGCTATTGGATTTTGGAATCGCATCACTCGCTACCACGAGCTTCGCGTTATTGAGGTTTGAGCGTGAATGACCTCGATAAATTTTTACCCCATGAGAAGTAAGCTTATCCGTTTCATCAGATAAATAGAGGTCACTGCCTGATACAGTTTTACTAAGTTGACTTAAGCATTGAGCTAACCCAGACATTCCTGAGCCATTGATGCCTATAAGATGAATTGTCTGAGGGATCACATGAAGAGCAGTGGTCATTTAAGTAATTGAGATATCCCCAGCTAAGGCATAAGTTCCAATGGCTTGCAATTCGCGCATGACAAAATGACAGCCACTTTCTGTTTGCCACCAGGTTTCAGAAGGTGGGTCATCGGGATGATTGGATGGGAGCATGATGAGATCAATATGCTTTGGCCAAGATGCGCGGGCTGTCATAAGGGCACGGCGCATATGAAAGGGTTTTCCAGAAATAGATACTCTACGTATGTTATTCCAGTGAAAGTGGGTTTGAATCAAATCGCGCACAAAAAGAAAATTTTCCTTAGTATTGGTTGCTTTCGTCTCAATCAGAATCTGGGAGGCTGGAACTCCTTTTGCAATGGCATAACTTTTATATAATTCCGCTTCACTGGACATGCCATTTTGAAATTGAGGCCCATGACCTGAAATTACAATCCATGATGTTTTTCCGGTATGGTAAAGCTCTATAGCTGGTTCAATGCTGGAGTAAGTTGGACTGCCGAGTACAAAGGCAAAATCTACGATTGCGGGAGAATCTTTGATAAAGAGAAAATTCGTAATAGCCTCTCGTGAATCCATTATTTTATATTTCCCTTATCAATTGCCCCTTTAGTAAATGAAAATTTAATTTGATTAATTTATTAAAATCAACATTTACTAAAGAAGTGCTAATATTTTTTCGATAGATTGCTCAATGGAAAGTTCGGCGGTATTGAGAATGATTTCCGGGTGTACAGGCGGCTCATAGTTACTTCCTACACCTGATAAATTTTTCAATGTACCGGCGTTAGCTTGCTTGTAAAGACCCTTGGTATCTCGTTTGGTGCAATCTTCTAGTGAAGTGTTGAGATAGATTTCAAGAAAGCGCCCATCTCCTGCCAAATTTCTTGCTAGGTCCCGTTCTTTTTGAAATGGCGAAATAAAAGCGCAAATAACTATGAGTCCTGCATCCATCATTAATTTGGCTGTGTGTGCAATGCGCCGGATATTTTCCGTGCGATCTGCATCGCTAAAGCCTAGGTCTTGATTTAAGCCTAATCGAACAATATCCCCATCCAATAAGAAAGTGTGGACTCCTTGCTGATACAGCGCAACTTCTAAGGCATTTGCTAGAGTGGACTTTCCGGCCCCAGAAAGGCCGGTAAACCAAATAATCTTACCCTTTTGTTTTAATAGGGTTTCTCGATCCCCAATAGAAATGTTTAGACTCGGGGAAGTGAGGTATTTTGCGACCATGTGTCATTATCCGGTAAATATTTGGGGGGTATTGTAAAAATATTCTTATAAAATACAGAAATGAAAAAAATTGTTTTGCATTACACATGTCCGTTCTTAGTCATGATCTTGCTGGGTTTTGACTCAGGATCAGTCTTTGCCCAAAATGCCCAATTTGAGTATGACCTAAAAATAACAGCCGATCCCGCCAAACGCGCAGCTTACCTTAAGTAATCAGGAGAAGCGCCAAGTCCTTATGAGCAAGTTTATAGTTTAGTTAAAGGGTCTATGCAGGTTGCGACAATTGTGGATAAGGTGGATCTTCGCAAAGATCAATACCATATTAGTTCGACTGGTACTTTGGGTGCGGTGCTTTCTACTGTGCTGCAAGATCAAAAGCTCATCCGAGACTCAGTTGGCGCAAATGGCCCAAAGGGCTTGCTAACAAATACCTATCAAGAAAAGCGTGGAAATACTGAATTGCTTATTGCTAAAGTAGATGCGCCTAAAAATACGTTGAATTTTTACAAAGTTTCCTCACGCACTCCCCCAGTTGGTGGTGCGCCTTATGCCGGACAGCTTTTGGACATGCTTACTGTGGGTTATCAGTTTATTGGACGTGAATTACCAGCTAAATCTATGGTATTGCCTGTGACTGATGGACGCTCACTCAAAACTTATACCTTGGTGCGAGGTGAAGCCTGGGAATTTCCTTTTGATGGGGCTAAAGTAAAGGCTGTGAGGTACTATAAAACGACTTCAAAGGATGACTCAGCCACATTTGAGGTTTGGTTTTCAGAAAAAGAGCATGCCCCCCTACGTTCAGTCATTGGATTAAATGCGCAGTACGGCGCCACAATTCAAGTGGACCTCAAAAAGATCCCTGCCTTATAAGCAAGCGGTATTCAAACTATTCTTGGGTAATTCCTCCCACTTTCTTGGTGGGATGGTGTATTCAGTTTGCGAGAAAGTGGGGCATGGTAATCTCCTACTTACTCAATTAATGTTTGGATTTGCGTAGTGAATACCTCCCTTTCAAGTCTCTGGCAGCAAGCGCAACAGCACGAATTGGCTGGTAATCTGACGCAAGCAGAATCTAGCTATCGCAGTATTCTTCAGGCGGAGCCCGCAAATGCTCAGGCATGGCATGCCATGGGCTTGTTGGCCTATAGCACTAATAACCTAGATGGGGCTTTTCACTGCATTGCTCAAGCAGTTCGGTGCGAGCCCCAAGAGGCTCTTTACCATCGCAATTTAGGTGAAATCGCACGTCGTATAGGCAAATTAGAGCAGGCGATTTTGTCAGGCAAAGCAGCTTGCTCGCTCTCGCCAAATGATCTGGATGCGCAGTACAACCTAGGCCTGGCATATACCGATGCTCAGCAATCCAGTAAAGCGATTTTGCATTACCGTAAAGCCCTAAAAATTAATCCCAAGCATGGTTTATCTTGGAATAACTTGGGCTCTGCGCTTGAGCAGCAAGGCGATAAGGCGGGCGCATTAAAAGCTTATCAAAAAGCGGTAGCTATTGATCCTGGGCATGCAGAAGCGCAAAACAATCAAGGGGCTATATTTAGCGAAGAAGGTAACCTTGAGGAAGCTCGCGCCAGCTTTGGCGCAGCGATTGCTGCTCGTCCTAATTTTGTAGAGGCACATTACAACCTCTCTTCATTAAAAACTTATCAATTAGATGACCCCCATTTAGCGATGCTCGAAGGGGTTTATGCTAATCGTGAGCATCTTTCTGACCATGCGCGAATTCGTTATGACTTTGCGCTAGGAAAGGCTTTGGATGACATTGGGCAATACGATCGCGCCTTTGCCGCTTATGAGGAAGGCAATCGCCTGCAGCATGCGATATTGCCGTGTGATGAGCGCCGTGCCGATGAGTTAGTCGATGCCATTATTGATACTTTTACACCAGAGTTTTTTGCAAGCAAATTAGAGCAGCGCCCCCTTTCTTCCGCTAAGGGCAAGACCCCGATTTTTATCGTCGGTATGCCGCGTTCAGGTACCACCTTGCTTGAGCAAATCCTCTCAAGCCACCCTTCGGTGTTTGGTGCCGGAGAGTTGACGATTCTCAATGAGGTGGTATCGGATATTACAAAAGCATCGGCAGAGCGTTTTTACACTCAAGAGCTGACAAGATTATCCAAAACCAATTTGCAAAAAATGGGTAAAGATTATGTGCGAAGGGTTTGGAATTTATCGCCAAAGAGTGCATTTATCACTGATAAAATGCCAGCGAATTTTTTCTATCTCGGCTTAATTTATTTGGCACTTCCTAATGCCAAAATTATTCATGCGATGCGCGATCCGATGGATTCGTGTTTTTCCTGTTTCTCGCGCCTCTTTAATGACACGATGGAATTTGCTTACGATCAGCAGACCATTGGTCGTTACTACCAGCGTTACATGCGCCTCATGAACCATTGGCGCAAAGTCTTGCCTGCTGGAACTATTCTGGATTTGCCATATGAGGATATGGTGGCCCATACTGAGACGCAGTCTAAAAGGGTGCTCGAATTTGTGGGGCTACCTTGGAATGCTGATTGTTTAGAATTTTATAAAAATGACCGCTTAGTGCAAACAGCCAGTGTGGCCCAAGTACGAAAACCCATTTATAAAACTTCGGTAGCACGCTGGAAGCATTTTGCACGCCATCTCAAACCCTTGTATGAGTTGGTGAAAGAGTTCCGCGATCCAGGCGATATTCCTGACTTTAGCCTTCCCGCTCCATCCCCGGTGGCTATACTTCCCCAGATCTCTGCGACACCAGCCCTTTCTCAAACGGTGGTTGATCAATGCCTAGCCTTGCAGGGCAAAGGAGATCATCAAGCCGTAGTTCAATTGCTCGATCCCTATATGCCGCAACTGGGGGAGGATGGGGCATCGGCATCTTTGTGGCACTTGCATGGCATTTCCCTATATCGCTTAGATCGATTCGAAGAGGCTCGCACTAGTTATGAGAGGGCGCTACACCTTCAGCCGCAATTTCCTGGTGCTCTAAATAGCTTGGGATTTTTATTGCAAGATATGGGGCATATCGAAGAGGCTCGCTACTGTTTTGAAGGGGCTCTGCGTTTTGCACCTGAGATGGCGATGGCGCGCTTAAATTTAGGAATGGCACAACTTAAGCTGGGTGACTTTGCAAACGGCTGGGAAAATTATGAGGCTCGCTGGACTGGCTCGGCTGAAAGTGCCATGGGTACGTTTGCCCGACCAAGCTGTCCGTTGCCACAGTGGAATGGCCAAGAGCAAACCCAAGATAAGCGCTTGTTAGTCATTACAGAGCAAGGCTTTGGCGATACTTTTCAATTTGCCCGTTACTTGTCTCAAGTTGCGCCGCGTTTTGCCAAGGTCGGTTTTGTCTGCTCAGCGCCGACCTTGCGTTTAATGGAGTGGGCTTATGCCAATCAGATTGTGCTCTTTACCCATCTGCCATTAGATTACTCGACGTGGGATTGGCAGTGCGCTTTAATGTCTTTGCCACGCGCCTGCCAAACCCGTCTGGACTCCATTCCAGCGCAAACCCCTTATTTGCAAGTGCCTTTAGTGGCTAAAGCACATTGGTTAGATCGCTTAAACACTGCAGCCCCTGGTCGATTTAAAGTCGGGCTTGCTTGGGCTGGTCGTAAAGTGCATCAATACGATGGAAGACGCAGCATGGGGTTTGCTCAATTAGCACCTTTATTGAATCTTCCTTTTATTACCTGGGTCAGTTTGCAAAAGTGGGCCCCTGAAGAAGTGCGTCCTAACATCCCAGCACAGGTGGATTGGATAGATTGGACCGAGGAGCTTACAGACTTTGGTGATACAGCATCCTTAATAGAGAATTTGGATTTGGTGATCTCCATCGATTCATCGATGGTGCATTTGGCGGGAGCACTGAACAAACCTGTATGGATGCTTAATCGCTTTGATACCGAGTGGCGCTGGCTTCATGGTCGAGCTGATAGTCCGTGGTACCCGAGTGTACGCATTTTTAATCAGCCGCGATTTGGTGATTGGGGTAGTGTCATTGATCAAGTGGTCATGGAAATTGGCACCTTGGCAATTCCCCAGGTTCCGGCTAAAGAACGATCTTCTCAAGTGGCCACTATTGCGCAGGCAGCCCCAGTGACTGCTGCAACTCCGTTACAAAATCTGAGCATCGATCAGGCGATTCAATTAGCGAGTCAACTACATGTGAGCGGTCAATTAACGCAAGCCGAGCAGGTGCTACGCCAAATTTTGCGTATTGAGCCTTTACATGCTCAAGCCTTACATTTATTGGGAGTGGTGACTTACCAAGCAGGGCAAGCCATCCTAGCACTGGATTTAGTGCGCCAAGCGATTTCTAGCGATCCTACAGTAGCGCTCTTTGAAAGTAATTTAGCGGAGATGTGTCGCCAGCAAGGTCGTATCGATGAAGCGATTGCACACGGGCAAAGAGCGATTGCCATTGACCCCACCATGGCCTCTGCTTATAGCAATTTAGGGGTTGCTTTATTTGATGCCAAAAATTATCAGCTTGCACAGGCTATGCATGAAAAAGCTCTGGCTATTCAACCACAACTATTACAGTCTTTGAATAACTTGGGAAGTATTGAGCGGGCACAGGGAAACCGGGATATTGCGCTTGAGTGGTATCGCAAGGCGCTCAGTATTGATGCTAATTTTTTAGAGTCATTGACTAACCTAGGCGCAGTCTTGGTCGAAGAGGATCGTGCTCAAGAAGCCATTGAGCCTTTATTAAAAGTACTGGCAGTTTTCCCTAATTCGCCTGAGGCTTTGTGTAATTTAGGGTTGGCTTACTTTAAATTGGATGCATTTGATAAAGCGCAGTCTTTGCTTTCTCGCTCCTTGCAAAATCGCCCCCAATACGCAGAAGCTTTAGTAGGCTTAGCTAAAGTTTATCAAGAACTAGATCATCTTCCAGAGGCTTTAAATTTATTACAACAAGCCGTTAATCAAACAAGCGTGAAAGCTGACGCCTGGTGTCAACTTGGTAGCCTTTATACCGAAATGGCTAAAGAAGATTTAGCTAAGGATGCCTTTGAAAGGGCTTTAGCACTCGAGCCTGCTTATGTCGATGCGCTTACGGGGTTAGCCAATCTTTCGCTGGAGGCTGGCGATAGTATGAAAGCCAAGCAGATGCTTGAGCTTGCCTTATCGATAGACCCTAGTCACATCTCTGCGCACTTTCATTTAACGCAAGTAGGAAAGGTTAAGGCTGAGGACTCTAATTTGGCAGTATTAAAGACCTTGGGTTCTACAGTAGAGGCTTTATCCAGTGATAAGCAGATCTCAGTGCACTACGCATTAGGAAAGGCTTACGACGATCTTGGAAGCTATAAAGAGGCGTTCCCGCACTTTTTAGAAGGAGCTCGCTTAAAGCGAAGCAAGCTTCAATTTGATTCCAATGAAGAGACTACGAATATGAATAGTCTTATTGATTGGTTTACCCCTGAGCGCTATCAAGCATTGCGTGGAGCGGGAGTAAGTGATAAATCTCCGATCTTTATTTTAGGAATGCCACGTTCCGGTACTACCCTCACAGAACAAATTATTGCTAGCCATCCTTTAGTCCATGGGGCAGGTGAATTGCAAGATTTGCTCCAGGTGGTTCAAGATCATGGGTCTAATGGGCAGGGCATTGGCTATCCAGGTAGTCTTGTTGGTGTCACTAAGGAAAAATTAACCCAATGGGGTGGGGAGTATTTAAAGCGATTGCGGATCCATAGTGATGATGCCTTGCGGATTACCGATAAGATGCCATCAAACTATTTAGCCTTAGGGTTAATTCCACTGATGCTACCTAATGCCAAAATCATTCATGTCAAACGCAATCCCATTGATACGTGCCTGTCGTGCTTTACACGTTTATTTAATCGACACCAAAATGCGACTTATGACTTAAAAGAATTGGGGATGCATTACCAAAATTACGCCCGGCTAATGGATCATTGGCGCTCCGTTTTGCCCCCTGAGAGTTTTTTAGAGGTTGAATATGAGGCGATTGTCGAGGATATTGAGCCTCAAGCTCGCAAACTAATCGAGTGGATTGGATTAGATTGGGATCAGGCTTGTTTGGATTTTTATAAAAATAAACGCAGTATTCGTACCGCCAGCCTGACTCAAGTTCGTCAACCCATCTACTCTTCTTCGGTAGCGCGTTGGAAAAATTATGAAGCATTCTTACAGCCACTATTAGCCCAATTAGAGCCCCTATTAAATGTCTCCAATAAAGGCGCTTGATTTTCAGTAATGAGTCTTCACCCCCTAAGACTTGTGTATTGGGTTGCGATGGGGTGCTCTCTTTTTTTCTTAGGCGGGTGCGTCTCCTTGGATGGGCAAGAGCGCTCTCACCAAGCCCAGGATTTGGCCCTAGTTTTGCATTGGCAAGAACTTAAGATAAACACTTCCCCATATGATCTACGGGCATATCTTAGCCCGCAAAAATCCAATGATGGTGTTCTGACTATTTATATTGAAGGCGATGGCTCATCCTGGATACATGGCGAGTTTCCCTCAAGCGACCCCACGCCAAAAGATCCCATCGGCTTAAAACTTGCTCTTGCGCAACCCCAAGGGGCAGTTGCTTATTTGGCTCGACCTTGTCAGTTTGTTGGATTAGAAAATTCGCGGGTTTGCAATTTTAAAGTCTGGACTACTGAGCGTTTTTCGCAAAAGGTAATTGACTCAATCAATCCAGCGATTGATCTACTTAAATCTCGCGCACAGGCTCAAAGCCTGATATTAGTTGGTTATTCCGGGGGTGCGGCTGTTGCGCTTTTGGCGGCATCGCAGCGACATGATGTCCAATCCATCATTTCGGTCGCAGGTAATGTCAACCCTCATACCTGGGCAAAAAACTTAGCACTAGAGCCTTTGGACGATTCGCTAGATCCACGCGAAGCAATTATCCAGTTGATATCGATTCCACAAATTTATTTGGTTGGCGCAGAAGACCGCTTGGTACCTTTAGATTTAACGACTGCTTTTATTGAGCAATTTCCGAAAGGTAGTGCGATTGAGGTACTTGAAATTCCGAAAAATGGTCATGTGTGTTGCTGGGTTGAGCAATGGCCTTTACTATGGACGAGATTAATTAAGCCCCTTGCCCCAATAAAAAGCCCAATGAATCATTTATGAGTGTAGAGATTAAAAAAGTCGGCGTTGTTATTCCCCATTTTCATGCGCGAGAAGCACTAGCGGTTTCCGTGAAGTGTTTACAAAAACAAAATGGGGTAGAAGTTGATATTTTCGTTCATGACAATTCAGAAAATAATGTGTTATTCACGCGGGCAATCAATATTGGTTTGCGGCGGTTTGCTTTTTCAACTGACTATGATTTTGTTTTGGTCTTAAATCAGGACGCCAATTTGCATCCTGATTGCTTAAGTCAGCTGCTAGAGACGATGAATCAGGGGGTTAATGTGGGAATTTGCGCCCCAATTGCCTTGTCAACTGACAAAAGTATCAACTGGGCGGGATCTGCCGAGGCATTCCCTTGGGGAAGGCATATCTCCTATAACTTAACGCAGTTGCCAAAGACCCCTTTTGAAACCTACTGGGTGAATGGTGCCTGCATGTTGCTACGCACGGCGATGATTCGCGAGATTGGGCTTTTTGATGAAAATATGCACTTTATTTGCTCTGATGCTGATTACTCCTTTACCGCCCGCTCCAGGGGTTGGCGTTGTTTAGTGGTGCCCAAAGCTTTTGTGGAGCATGAATTGGCGGGAAGTGCTAGCACTCAAAATACTTGGCTTAACAAGATTAAGCTGGAAGATCAGTTGTACTTTGCAAAAAAATGGATCACTGGGGATCTATATCGCCATTTGGCTCTTGAGGGTCAAAAACTGACTTCTGAAAATATGGAAAAAATTCTCTTAGAAATGCAGCAACTTATAGCGACAAATTAGGGTAACCCCTCACCCCCCCCTTAGACTTTTTGGATTAAATCCAACAAGTCCTTATTTATATTGTGTATTTAGTCTCTCATAGGTATATTCAAGTGTGCTTTTTCGACGATTTTTTCGAAGGCTTTCCTTTTATCGTTTCTGACCTCCTCTAATTTTTAAATAAAAACAACTTTTCGTGAATAAGGCCTATCGAATCATCTGGAACAAAGCACGCAAGTGCTTGATGGTCGTTGGCGAAAACGTGAAGTCAGGTGGTAAGGGCGGTAGCGGTAAAAAGGCGATAGTGGATGCGGTTGCTGTAGCAGTAATGTTGCTGGGCGCCTCGAGTTCGCAGGCAACCGACTGGACTTCTGGGAGTTATCTAGTTGATGGCGCATCTAATCCAAGTATTTCTGATTGATTGACGGCATCTGGATTGATTGGCGGATCTTTGGAAATCATCGATCCAGGATCCATCTCTGGAAGCCGTAGCGGTGTTTCAATTAGTGGTTCTACCCTTTCTGGAGATATCAATAACTCCGGAACTCTTGTTGGAAACCCTGTATTTACCTTGTTTGGCGGGAATGCTGCGCTACTTATTAACCAGTCAAGTCTGGGCGGCGGTATTACTAACTCTGGATCCGTCTCTGGAAATCAAGGAATTTCCCTTAAACAAACAACAATTTCCAGTGGAATAGATAGTTCTGGAACTATTTCAGCTTTCACTGGAATTATCCTCACCAGGTCGTCTGTTTCAGGTGGTATCGCTAATAGCGGGACTATTTCTAAAATAGACCCTTCTGGTAATGCGATAAGCATTCTTTCGTCCATCGTGACTGATGGCATTACTAATAGCGGCCTTCTAAATAATAGTGGCTTTGGCGTTAGCATCGGCCTTAATGGTAGCGTTTCTGGTGGCATTAACAATAGCGGAACGATTAAAGGCATAGCAGGAATTTCCTTAACGGGAGCCAGTCTTTCCGGCGGCATTCAAAACTCTGGCTCCATTAGCGGTCGCTCAGCGGGAATTCTTATTGGATCTTCAATTGCTGATTCGATTGATAATTCTGGTTCGATTACTGCGCTGACTGGGCCAGGGATCGGAATTGTAGGTAGCACAGTCACCAATGGCATTGCTAATACGGGATCAATTTACGCTGCTACCAGTGCAGCTATCTTCATTAAAAGCAGCTCCGTTACTGGTGGCATCACCAACAGTGGCTCTATTGGCGGAGTCGGGCACGGCATCTATGTCTCCAACGCTAGCCTGACTGGCGGCATCACCAACACAGTAGGTGGCACCATCACTGGTGCTCCTGGTCAAGGTATTGCAATTACCGCTAACTCTACTGTTGATTTCATTGCTAATAATGGCGGCCTTATTAACGGCATTACCAATGCTGGAACCATTACTGGTTCAAACATTGGTGTGTTGGTATCTTCCCGTGGCCAGATCAGCAATGGTATTAATAACTCAGGCACTATCTTCGGAAATAGCACCGGTATTCTGATTCAAGCTAATAGCACGGTCACTGGCGGCATTGCAAATACCGGTACCATCATAGGTGCTGGTGCTTTTACAGGACATAGTCACGGTCTACTTATAGCTGGTCAAAGCACCGTCATTGGTGGCATCACCAATAGTGGCTCAATCTTTGGAGGCACATCTGGCATTAGGATTCAGTCTGGCAGCTATGTCACTGGCGGCATTACAAATACAGGCACTATCGAAGGTGGAAGTTTTGGTATTGGTATAGCTGGGTCAAGCATTGGTGGGGGGATTTATAACGCTGGCTTTATTTTCAATGGCAATCCGATATATGGTGGAATTCTCATTGAAAATTCTGTAGTTTCTAATGGTATTACTAACAGCGGAACTATTAGTGGAATAGGCGCTGCTGCAGGCCTTTTGTTGCAAACTTCAACGCTAACAGGTGGAATCACTAATAGCGGTTCTATTGGTGGTGGTAGCTACGGCATCTCAATTAGTAATGCCAGCCTCACCGGCGGCATCACCAACACAGTAGGTGGCACCATCACTGGTGCTCCTGGTCAAGGTATTGCAATTACCGCTAACTCTACTGTTGATTTCATTGCTAATAATGGCGGCCTTATTAACGGCATTACCAATGCTGGAACTATTACTGGTTCAAACATTGGTGTGTTGGTATCTTCCCGTGGCCAGATTAGCAATGGTATTAATAACTCAGGCACTATCTTCGGAAACTCCAGCGCCATCAAGCTTCAAAACGGTACTGTAACGGGTGGCATTACCAATAGCGGTTCTATTGGTGGTCAGTATTACGGTATCTATCTCGCTTCTTCCAGTCTGACTGGCGGTATCAACAATACAGTCGGAGGCTCCATTACCGGCAGTCTTGGTCAGGGTATTGTTATTGACACTAATTCTATTGTCTTTGGTATTGCCAATAGAGGCGGATACATCAATGGCATTCAGAATGCTGGTCAAATTTTGGGGGCCCCTAGCGGTATTTCCATTGAGGCGGGGGCCATTGTCGATGGGGGCATCACTAATTTAGCATCTGGAACTATCGGTAACTTACGCCCTACGGGTGGTGATGATGCCGCAATTCGAATTGTTAGTGGAAGCTCTGTCTCTGGAGGAATTCATAATTTTGGTTTAGTTAGCGGTTCGTCCCATGGCATATTTATTCAAAACTCTTCTTTGAGTGGTGATATCGCCAATAGCGGGCTAATTACAGGTAATGTCGCTATTTCAATTGAAAATAGTTATGTCGATGGATCCATTCAGAATCATTCCTCGATAGCCGGACTTTCTCAAGGTATTTATTTAGCTGGTTCTACTATAAGCGGTGGATTGGTTAACGCGGGCACTATAACGGGGGGTATGGGCCTCGCAGTCTCCGGTCAAAATGGTGTAACTATCTTTAACAGTTTAGTTTCCGGTGGGATTGTAAATTCTGGCTTGATGCAAGCGGATTGGGTTGGCTTAGAGCTTTTTAATAGTTCAGTGCAATCTGGTATCAATAACTCAGGGACGATTTCTGCGCTTGGCGGGGTTGTCCTTTCAACATCACACCTCAGTGGTGGAATTGCTAACTCGGGATTAATAGCTGGGCAAGCAAATGGTTTGTATCTACACCAAAGCTTGCTTGAGGGGGGTGTAACAAATAGCGGTGTCATTTTAAGTGGCGTGGGCATTGGTCCTGTTGTACCTGCTGCCATCTCCATCATCAGCTCCACCCTCACCGGCGGCATCCTGAACACCGGCTTAATTGCCTCTGCTAATGGC
>Ga0364907_10184_pt1 | contig 25053 bp, 24 predicted proteins | sample ExccelJu500002D3_2_FD_206960 | JGI IMG/M metagenome (GOLD analysis project Ga0364907, IMG submission 206960) | Enriched cells from Trout Bog Lake Hypolimnion, Wisconsin, USA - BchlTB.July02.5000.02.D3 | ecosystem: Environmental > Aquatic > Freshwater > Lake > Hypolimnion/Profundal zone | place...
TTTAATAGTGGTGCAGTGGGAGGATTTAATTTGTCAGCGGACCGGATGACTATGCGATGCACTTCATGCGACAAAATTTAAATGTGGTGCGAAATTATAGTCTATTTGCATCAAAACGATTCTGAATTGCATTTCTGACAGACCGGTACCGGCATCGACTTGTGGAATGATTAACAGGTGTGGTCATGAATCGGCAGATCGCACCTGTGAATCACGCCATTGTCTTGGTAATAAGGCTTGAGTAAAGCGACGCTTCTGGTGTAGAATCCTGCCCTGACTCGCGAATTGGTCGTGAGTTTGTAGGTCAATTGTAATTTTGAAATCGCGAATTCTATCGTTAAAAGGGTGCTCATTCGATGAGTCACTGATGGAATTCCAGACAAAACCCTGGAGAAAATTATGGCAGTAACAATGCGTGAAATGCTGGAAGCCGGTGTCCATTTCGGTCACCAAACCCGTTTCTGGAACCCAAAGATGGCACCGTACATCTTCGGTCACCGCAACAAAATTCATATCATTAATCTGGAAAAAACCCTTGGTTTGTACCAGGAAGCAATGAAATTCATCCGCCAGACCGCATCAAACCGTGGCACCATTCTGATGGTCGGCACCAAACGTCAGGCCCGTGATCTGATCGCTGCTGAAGCCAAGCGCGCCGGCGTGCCCTATGTAGACCAGCGCTGGCTGGGCGGTATGATGACCAACTTCAAAACTGTAAAAACTTCCATCAAGCGTCTGAAAGACATGGAAGCCCAATTACAGGAAGGCGCAGTTGAAAAACTGACTAAAAAAGAAGCACTGATGTTTGATCGCGAAATGGTCAAGCTGCAAAAATCCATCGGCGGTATCAAGGATATGGGCGGCGTACCTGACGCCATATTTGTGGTTGACGTTGGTTACCACAAAGGTGCGATCACTGAAGCGGCAAAACTGGGCATTCCTGTTATCGGCGTTGTCGATACCAACCATTCCCCAGAAGGCGTTCAGTTCATCATTCCTGGTAACGACGATTCTTCCAAAGCCATCGCCCTGTATGCCCGTGGTGTGGCTGATGCAATTCTGGAAGGCCGTGCCAACGCACTCAATGAAGTGGTTGAAGCAGTTAAAGCCGGTTCCGATGACTTCGTTGAAGTTTCCGAGCAGGTTTAAGGTACATATTAAAAGTCATCCTGCGATGACTTTGTAAAAAAGGGGCCGCTTAGCCCCTTTTTTTTAAGATGATTAATTAAATGGAATCAGGAGAGTAGCATGGCAGCGATTACAGCAGCGATGGTAGGTGAATTGCGCGCAAAGACAGATGCACCGATGATGGAGTGCAAAAAAGCATTGACCGAAGCAGAAGGCAATATGGATCGTGCGGAAGAAATTCTGCGTGTCAAATTAGGCGGTAAAGCGTCCAAGGCGGCGTCCCGCATTACTGCGGAAGGTGTGATTACTGCTCACGTGGCAGGCAATGTCGGCGCATTGGTTGAAATTAACTGCGAAACCGACTTCGTGACCAAAAATGATGAATTCCTGGCTTTGGCCAATGCCTGTGCCAAGCTGGTTGCAGAACATAACCCTGCCGACGTGGTTGCCCTGTCGGCATTGCCGCTCGGTGACAGCACAGTCGAAGTTGTGCGGACCACCTTGATCGGCCGTATCGGTGAAAACATGTCAATCCGCCGCTTTGTGCGTTTTGAATCTGCTGATAAATTGGCCACTTACCTGCACGGTACCCGGATCGGCGTCATTGTTGATTTCGCCAGTGCCAATGAACAGGTCGGCAAGGATGTTGCCATGCACATCGCTGCGATGAAGCCGGTCTCATTGTCGGTTGACCAGGTTCCAGCAGATCTGATCGAAAAAGAACGCTCGGTAGCGACACTGAAGGCAGCGGAATCGGGCAAGCCAGCCGATATCGCCACCAAAATGATCGAAGGTTCGGTACAGAAATTCCTGAAAGAAGTCTCATTGCTGAATCAGACGTTTGTTAAAAACGACAAACAAACCGTTGAACAGATGCTCAAAGCAGAGGCTTCAGCGGTAAAAGCGTTTAAGATGTTCGTGGTTGGCGAAGGCATCGAGAAAAAGCAGGATGATTTTGCGGCTGAAGTGGCTGCCCAGGTTGCTGCTGCTCAAAAGGCATAATTTCAGCAATATCCGGTTTAAAAATAAGAAAGTACCTATGAATTTAATTCTGACCAACAGAGGCAAAGCTCCCCACGGTGGCATGCACCGTTGGTCAGTTATTCAAAGTTATCGGTAATGTAGCGGGCCAATAGGCCCGTTTTTTTTAAATGTAGCCGGTAGCAGGGATCTGCAGGACCATCATAACCAGTTAAACACAGTGGAGAAAAAATGTTGAAAAAATCAGCTTACAAACGCGTACTACTGAAACTGTCTGGTGAAGCTTTAATGGGAGAAGATGCCTACGGTATCAATCGCGCAACAATCGAGCGCATGGTCGCTGATGTTGCTGAAATCAAGGAATTGGGCGTTGAGCTGGCCATTGTAATTGGGGGCGGCAATATATTCCGGGGCGTGGCTCCCGGTGCGCAGGGTATGGATCGTGCGACTGCCGATTATATGGGTATGCTGGCAACGGTGATGAATTCACTGGCACTGGCCGATGCCATGCGCCAGGTTGGCATCGTTGCGCGCGTGATGTCGGCGATTGCCATTGAGCAGGTTGTTGAGCCCTACGTCAGACCCAAGGCGCTGCAGTATCTGGAAGAAGGCAAAGTAGTGGTATTTGCTGCCGGTACCGGCAATCCGTTTTTTACTACCGATACCGCTGCAGCATTGCGCGGTGCGGAAATCGGGGCTGAAATCGTATTGAAGGCAACCAAGGTGGATGGCGTGTATTCGGCTGATCCGAACAAGGTGAAAGATGCGGTACGGTATACCACTATCAGTTTTGATGATGCTATTTCGCGTCAGCTGCAGGTGATGGATGCCACGGCATTCGCATTGTGCCGCGACCGCAATCTGCCGATCAAGGTATTTTCCATCGTCAAACCGGGCGCGCTGCTGCGCGTTATTCAGGGTGAGGATGAAGGCACACTGGTGCATGTCTGACGCGATGCGGCTTAATTCAAAAACGTTTTAATTGATTATTTAATTGCAGGAGAGACAAATGACTTTGGCTGATGTTAAAAAGAATACGGAACAAAGAATGCAGAAATCGCTGGAAGCGCTGAAAGCCGATCTGGCCAAAGTGCGTACCGGGCGCGCCCATGTTGGCATTCTGGATCATGTTCAGGTTGATTACTACGGTAACCCGACCCAGCTTACCCAGGTGGCCAACGTCACCCTGATTGATGCGCGCACCATCGGCGTGCAGCCATGGGAAAAGAAAATGGTTGCCGTGGTTGAAAAGGCGATCCGCGAAGCCGATCTGGGACTCAATCCTTCCACGCAGGGCGATATGATCCGTGTACCGACCCCGCCACTGACCGAAGAGCGCCGCAAGGAATTTGTGAAGCTGGTTAAGAACGAAGGTGAAGATGCCAAGATTGCCGTGCGCAATATCCGTCGTGATGCCAATGAAGCCTACAAAAAAATGTTGAAAGACAAAGACTGTTCGGAAGATGATGAGCGTCGCGCCCAGGATGATGTGCAAAAGCTCACCGACAAATTTGTCAGTGAAGTTGACAAGCTGATTTCTGAAAAAGAAAAAGAGCTTTTGACGGTATAAATCAGGACGATTGCACAGCCATGACTGAACCAAGTTCCACCATCGCCATCCCTGCCGTTGACGCGATACCTAAGCATATTGCCATCATCATGGATGGCAATGGGCGCTGGGCCACCAAACGGTTTATGCCGAGGGTGGCCGGGCACTCAAAAGGCGTTGATGCAGTGCGCGCCATCGTCGAGTCGTGTATTGAACAGGGTGTGAAATATCTGACCCTGTTTGCCTTCAGCTCCGAAAACTGGCGCCGACCCGAAGAAGAAGTGTCGATACTGATGCGTCTGTTCATGACCGCGCTGGAGCGGGAAGTCAACCGCATGCATGCCAACGATATCTGCCTCAAAGTCGTTGGCGATCTGACCCGTTTTCCGCTGCCGCTGCAGGAGAAAATTCAGCAGGCGCAACACAAAACCGCCAATAATTCCCGTCTTACAGTGACTATCTGCGCCAACTACGGCGGACGTTGGGATATTGTGCAGGCCATGAATCAACTGCGTGCCGCACAGCCAGATCTGTTGACGATTGAAGAGCAGCACCTGACCCCGTATCTGTCGATGGCGTATGCGCCCGAGCCGGATCTGTTTATACGGACCGGCGGCGAACAGCGCATTTCCAATTTCCTGCTCTGGCAGCTGGCCTATACTGAACTTTATTTTACGGATGCCTACTGGCCTGATTTTGGTCGCGCTGAACTGTTGGCCGCCATTCAATCTTACCAGCAGCGCGAGCGGCGCTTTGGACGCACCAGTGCGCAGTTGACCGAAACCAAGAAAGCTTCCTGATGTTAAAAACCCGCATTATCACAGCCATTGTGCTGTTGGCCGTGTTATTGCCGGTACTGTTCTTTGGTACCGCTGTCGAAGTGCTTGCCTTGAGCGCCGTATTTTTTGGCGCGGCCTGCTGGGAAGGCCTGCGCCTGTTTGGTCATAAACTGATTATTCCTGCAGCCTGTATCTGGACAGGGCTCTATGTCTGGCTGGGTTATACCGGTATTCCGGCCCAGTTCATGCTGGTCTGGCTGCTGGGCGTGCTGGCCTGGGTAATTCGCTTTATCCCGTCGCTGAAATTCGGGCTGCCTGCGACTGGCAGCGGCAATGTTTCAAACCGACTCTACAGCGCGATGTATCTGGTTTCGGTGATGGCCTGTTTTTTGGCCATGCTGGTGTTTCAGCGTCATTCAGCCATGTATCTGTTGTCGGTAATGGTCATTGTCTGGGTTGCTGATATCGGCGCCTATTTTTTCGGCAAGGTGTTCGGCAAGCGCAAGCTGGCACCGACGATTTCACCCGGAAAATCATGGGAGGGGGCGCTGGGCGGGTGGATTTCGGTACTTGTCCTGGGCGCACTCAGTACACAGATTTCTTTTTTCGCGGACACCTTTTCGGTGACCGTACAGCAGCGCTGGGGCTGGTCTGGTTTAGGTCTGGCGTTGAGTGCCCTGAGTGCGGCCAGTGTCTGTGGGGATCTGGTCGAGTCGCAATTAAAGCGGCGCGCGCAGATGAAAGACAGCAGCAATTTATTGCCGGGACATGGCGGCGTGCTGGATCGCATCGATTCGCTGATTCCGGTGCTGCCATTGGCGATGTTGATTATTGAACTAAGTACCAGACCATGAAACAGAAAATCACGATTTTAGGTTCTACCGGTTCCATCGGTGTTTCTACACTCGATGTGATAGCACGTCATGCAGATCGGTACCAGGTCGTCGCCCTGACGGCGCATACCCGCGTTGACGAGCTGGCGCGGCAGTGTGCGCAATTTCAGCCCGAATTTGCCGTCGTCGGTACGGCCCAGGCAGCTGAGCAACTGAAAACCAGACTGGTCGCCCATAACCTGAAAACCATCGTGTTGTACGGTGCCTCAGCCCTGTGTGAAGTGGTGCTGCGCGCTGATGTGATTATGGCGGCGATTGTCGGTGCTGCCGGATTGGCGCCAACGCTGGCTGCTGCGCAGGCCGGCAAAAAGGTGCTGCTCGCCAACAAGGAAGCGCTGGTCATGTCGGGGCAGCTGTTTATGGATGCGGTCGCTGAGCATGGTGCCACACTGCTGCCCATTGACAGTGAACACAACGCCATTTTTCAATGCCTGCCCCATGATTTTAAACGTTGTCCCGCACAGCAGGGCATTGCCAAAATACTCCTGACTGCTTCAGGTGGTCCGTTCCTGAACCGCTCACTCGACTCATTGCATGACGTCACACCGGAGCAGGCCATCGCGCATCCGAACTGGGTGATGGGTAAAAAAATCTCGATCGATTCCGCCACCATGATGAACAAGGGACTGGAAGTGATCGAGGCGCATTGGCTGTTCGGCACGCCGGTCGAGCAGATCGAGGTGGTGATTCATCCGCAAAGCGTGATTCACTCCATGGTGTCGTATGTGGATGGTTCGGTGCTGGCGCAGCTTGGTAATCCTGATATGCGTACGCCGATCGCTTATGGGTTGGCCTATCCGGAACGGATTGCCTCCGGCGTCAATCAGCTCGATATAACCAAAATGGCGCAGCTCAGTTTCCAGCAACCCGACCTGAAGCAATTTCCCTGTTTAGCTCTGGCATTCGATGCGCTGCGTGCCGGGGATACTGCACCTGCTATCCTGAATGCGGCCAATGAAGTGGCCGTGCAGGCATTTCTGGACAAGAAAATCGGATTTTTAAAAATTCCGGAACTCATTGCTGAAGTCATGAACCGGGTCGCAAACCGTCGCGTTACGGATCTGGCCGGCATCATGGAACAGGACGCCCTGGCCCGCATCGCTGCCAACCTGCTGATCAATTGATATGGATTTCCTTCAGACCGTTCTCGCCTTCCTGTTTGCGCTTGGCATACTGATTGTGTTCCATGAGTTGGGACATTACTGGGTGGCGCGACTGTGTAATGTCAAGGTGCTGCGATTTTCACTGGGCATGGGCAATGTTATCTATTCACGCCGTTTTGGACCGGATCAGACTGAATGGGTTGTCTCGGCCGTCCCGCTCGGTGGCTATGTCAAGATGCTGGATGCACGTGAAACGGAAAATGGAGAAATCAGTCAGGCCGACATGAGCCGGGAATTTACCACGCAGTCAGTCTGGAAGCGCATTGCGATTGTAGTCGCAGGACCGCTGGCCAATTTTGTTTTGGCTATTCTTTTATTGACCACGCTGTTCATGATCGGTGTGCCGGAACCAGTCGCCAAACTGCGTGCTCCTGACAGTGCAACAGTGGCCTATCGCATGGGTTTGCGCGGCAACGATCTGGTGACCGGCGTGAACGGCAAGCCGATCCGGTTCTGGTCGGAACTGCGCTGGGCAATGCTGGAAAGCGCCATTGAAAAACAGCCTGTCATCTTGACCGTCAAGCCGACCGGCACTAGCGAAACCGTGCAGGTCATCGTCCCGCTCCAGCAGTTGTCAACTGAGGATATTGAAAGCGATTTTCTGGGCAGGCTGGGTATGAATCTGGCGCTTTCCGAAGCCCAGTTGGGCAATCTGATGGAGGGCAGTCCGGCCCTGCTCGCGGGCCTGCAAAAAGGCGACGTCATTATTGAAATTGATGGCAAAACCATTTTGGACAACCGGGATCTGATTGAAACGGTACGGGCCTCACCCGGTAAATTACTCCATGTCAAAGCCAGACGGGCAGGTGCAATACTTGAGTTTTTGGTAACGCCATTGTCGGAAAAAACCGAACAGGGAATCATCGGCAAGTTAAAAGTCGAAGTCAGTTCTGCACCTGAAATGCAGAATCACAGTGATTCCCTGTCTGACGCACTGCCCAAAGGCATGGAGCGTACCTGGAGTGCGAGCATACTGACATTGAAAATGATCGGGAAAATGATACTGGGTGAAGTGTCGCTTAAAAATATTACCGGTCCATTGACCATAGCGGACTATGCCGGCCAGTCGGCCAAAACCGGATTGGTCAGCTATCTCAGCTTCCTGGCATTTATCAGTATAAGTCTGGGCGTAATGAATTTACTGCCCATTCCTGTATTAGACGGCGGACATTTGTTGTATTATTCGCTGGAAGTTTTAACTGGGCGACCGGTTTCAACGCGAATATGGGAAATGTCCCAGCGTGCCGGGTTGGCCGTTTTGCTGTTATTGATGGTGATTGCGTTTTATAACGATATTGTCAGATTACTTCCAGCCTGAACCCGCCAACAGTGACACGCGATGATGATCTGCACCTTTGCTAAATAAGAATACTGTTAAAGAACACTTGCCAATGAAATTACAATCTGGGTATTTTCCTCTTCCAAATTTTCCGCGCCGTTTGATTGCCGTTGCTGCCTTTGCCCTGTTGGGCAGTGGCTCTGCTTTGGCTGTGCAGCCATTCGTCGTCAAGGATATCCGGGTAGAAGGTGCGCAAAGAACTGAGGCCGGCACCATTTTCAGTTATTTGCCGGTCCGTGTTGGTGATACGTTTACGGATGAAAAAAGTACGGCTGCGATTAAATCGCTGTATGCAACCGGATTTTTCAAGGATGTGCAGATTGAAGTGCAGGGCGATGTTCTGGTCGTGGTTCTGGAAGAACGTCCTTCCGTTGCACTGGTCGAATTCACCGGTATGAAAGAATTTGAAAAAGACGTGCTGATCAAGGCGCTCAAAGAAATCAATGTGGGCGAAGGCCGGATTTTCGACAAGGCGTCGGTCGATCGCGCCGAGCAGGAGTTGAAGCGCCAGTATCTGTCGCGCGGTCTGTACGGCGTTCAGGTGAGCACCACTGTGACACCGATTGAGCGTAACCGGGTCAATATCAATTTTATTGTTGATGAAGGCGAAGTGGCACGCATCAAAAAAATTACCTTTATCGGCAACAAGGCCTTTTCCGACAGTGAGTTGCAGGACCACATCAAGCTGACCACGCCAGGCTGGTTTACCTGGTACAGCAAGTCCGATCAGTATTCCAAGCAAAAGCTGTCAGGCGATCTGGAATCCCTCAAGTCGTTTTACCAGAATCGCGGCTATATCGAAATGAATGTGGAATCAACCCAGATTTCGATCACCCCGGATAAAAAAGACATCTACATCACCATCAACATGACAGAAGGTGAGCAGTACACGGTGACTGACATCCGGCTGGCAGGCGAAACCTTCGGTCGTGATGATGAATTCAAGTCGCTCATTACGTTGCAGTCCGGTGAAACCTATTCGGCGGCCAAGTTAACTGAGAGCACCAAGCGCATTACTGACCGCATGGGCAATTTTGGCTATGCCTTTGCCACCGTCAACGCCAATCCGGATGTGGACCGTGACAAGAAAGAAGTCGCCTTTACCATTTTCCTGGATCCAGGCAAGCGGGTTTATGTGCGCAAAATCGGTTTTGCAGGCAATACGACAACCCGTGATGAAGTCATTCGCAGGGAGTTCAGACAGTTTGAAGGCTCCTGGTACGATGGTCAGAAAATCAAACTCTCGCGTGACCGGGTGGAACGCCTGGGCTTTTTCAAGGATGTCACCATTGAAACGCCGGAAGTGGCCGGCAGTTCGGACCAGATTGATGCCAATCTGAATGTCACTGAAAATCCGACCGGTAACTTCACCCTGGGTGCCGGTTATTCGCAGGCGCAGCACTTTACCATTTCAGGTGGTCTGTCCAAGAGCAATGCCTTTGGCAGTGGCGATACGATTTCAATCAACGTCAACACCAGTCAGATCAATCGTACGATTGCCCTGTCGCGCTATGAGCCTTACATCACCGATGAAGGCATCAGCCGCAGCGAGGAAATCTATATGCGCACCAACACCGCGCCGATCGGCAGTGTGGGCAGTTATAACGTCAGGTCGGTGGGTACTGATATGCGTTTTGGTGTGCCGTTCACCGAGCTCGATACCGTGTTTTTTGGGCTGGGCGTTGAGCATACCGTAGTTGAAACCAACATCGGCAGTCCATACCGCTACCAGAAATATGTTTCCGATTATGGCAATGGGAAAATTTTCTACGTTCCGGAAAATCCGGTTACCGGCGCGCCTGCCTTTATTGATGAAGTGCCAGGTGTTGCCAATACCAATGCGTTCCCGATGACGATCGCCTGGCAACGCGACAGTCGCGACAGCCCGATCACACCAAGTGTCGGCAGTTATCAGCGCGCCAACCTGGAAGTGTCCGTACTGGGTGAATTGAAGTACATGCGTTCCGTTTATAACCGTCAGTATTACCAGCCCTTGTTCAATAACTTTGCAACCCTGGCATTAAATGGTGAAATTGATTACGGACGTGGCCTCAATGGCAATCCCTACCCCATCTTTAAAAACTGGTATGCAGGTGGTATTGGTTCGGTGCGTGGCTTCGAAACAGCGTCGCTGGGCAGCAAAGATCCGGTCACAGGCGATTCAACCGGTGGTGCATCGCGCCTGATCCTGAACGCCGAATTACAATTCCCGTTCCCTGGTTCGCAGGGTGACCGTTCGCTGCGCTGGTTCCTGTTCACGGATGCCGGTAATGTCTACGATGAAGGCGCTGCTTTCCGTGGCGGAGTCAAGTCTGCATACGGTCTTGGTATTCAATGGCTCTCTCCGATGGGACCGCTCAAGCTGAGTCTGGCCCATGCAATCAATGCAACAGAACTGGATCGTAAAAAACCATTCGACTTCCAGATCGGCGGGGGTTTCTAAGTTGCCATTTAAAAGCTATCATGCTGTAGTTTTGTAAGAAAATAATTTCTGCGGAGAATGATCTTGAAACAATATGCCATGTCATCGTTGAAGCATTTTTTGATTGCCTCTGGCTGTATGTTGGTCCTGCTCGATGCCTCGGCGCAGGAAACCAAAATTGGCTACGTCAGTACTGAGCGCATCCTGCGCGAGTCAGAGCCAGCCAAAGCCGCCGAAGCGCGGATGGAAAGCGAATTTTCCCAGCGCAGAAAAGATCTTCAGGACTTTGCTGCAAAGATCAAGGGAATGGCTGAAAAACTGGACAAGGATACGCCGGTGCTTGCCGAGACTGACCGCGTAAAACGTCAGCGCGAACTGGCCGACATGGATCAGGATTTTCAGCGCAAACAAAGGGCTTATCGTGAAGATGTGAGCCAGCGCATGAATGAAGAAACCGCCAAGTTGAATGAACGTACCACCAAAATAATCAGACAGATTGCCGAGTCGGAAAAATACGATGCGATTTTGCAGGATGGCGTCTACTTCAGTCCCCGTATCGACATTACTGAAAAAGTGATGAAAGCCTTGAACAAATAATGAATGGCATGCAGCTGACTGACCTGGTCGAACGTCTGGGTGGTCAAATAATCGGTGATACCGATCTGGTTGTGGTTGGTATCGCTCCGCTGGAACACGCTGACGCACGCAGTCTTACCTTTCTGTCCAATCCCAAATTACGCAAAAAAGCCTGCGATACGCAGGCCGCTGCCATCATCATTAAACAAAGCGACGCCGAGTTTGTGCAACAGTCACAGTACCGCGGTGCGTTGATTATTGTTGATAATCCCTATGCCTGGTTTGCCCGGGCTGCGCAGTGTTTTGAAGAACTGGACCGCAAACCGCTCGTTCCCGGAATTCATCCAACCGCCTTTGTTGATCCGGCTGCGACAGTTGCTGCAAGTGCAGTTATTGGGCCGCTGGTCTGTATTGAAGCCGGCGCTGTGATCGAAGACCATGTGCAGATTGATGCCGGCTGTTTTGTCGGACATGACACCAGGATCGGCATCCAAAGCCGCCTGCATGCCAATGTCACGGTGCACTATGGCTGTCGTATCGGCCAGCGTGCCATCATTTATTCGGGTGCCGTAGTCGGCAGCGACGGGTTTGGTTTTGCCAACGAAGCAGGGCGCTGGATCAAGATTCCGCAAACCGGTGGTGTGCAAATTGGTAACGATGTTGAAATCGGCGCCAATACCTGTATTGATCGCGGTGCGCTGTCTGATACGGTGCTCGAAGACGGCGTCAAGCTGGACAATCAGATTCAGATCGGTCACAACTGTCATATTGGCGCCAATACCGCCATGGCCGGCTGCGTTGGTGTGGCTGGCAGTGCCATTATCGGTCGCAACTGTACTTTCGGCGGTGCGGCGATGGTGCTAGGTCATCTGAGCATCGCAGACAATGTCCATATTTCTTCCGGCAGCATGGTGTCGCGTTCGATTGTCGAACCTGGTCAGTACACCGGATTTTATCCGCTGGCCAAAAATGCCGACTGGGAAAAATCGGCTGCCATCGTGCGCAATCTCGATGCCATGCGCGACAAGATACGCAGTATGGAAAAGGCCCTGCAGGCACTGACCGAAGCGAAGAATTCAGAAACACCAAAATAAGCAAATCAAATCGACCATCGAAAGAATTTATGACGACTCTGGACATCAATCAAATCAAAGAATATTTGCCGCACCGTTATCCCATGTTGCTGGTGGATCGGGTTTTGCATTGGGAATCCGGAAAAAATATTACAGCGATTAAAAATGTCACCGTCAACGAAGAGTTTTTCAACGGCCATTTTCCCAACAAGCCAGTCATGCCAGGTGTGCTGATGATCGAAGCCATGGCGCAGGCTGCTGCACTCCTGTCATTTTTAACCATGGGTCAGAAACCGGATGAAAATACGATTGTGTATTTTCTTGGGATCGACAATGCCCGCTTCAAGCGTCCGGTCGAACCGGGTGACCAGTTGAAACTGGAGGTGGAAATCGTCAAGGTGGCGCGTGGCATCTGGAAGTACAAAGCGCGCGCAACGGTGGATGGTCAACTGGCCGTTGAAGCCGACATGATGTGTACCATGCGCAGCAAAGAAGATGGAAAAGCCAAACCGGAGCAACCCCAAGCAGCGGAGCAATAATGAGCAAAATCCATTCAACTGCGATTATTGACAAAGAAGCGAGTCTGGATAGCACGGTTGAAGTGGGTGCGTACAGCATCATTGGCCCGCATGTCCAGATCGGTGCCGGCACCAAAATCGGACCGCATGTCGTAATCGAAGGCCATACCCGCATCGGGTGCGACAATACTTTTTTTCAGTTTTCGTCGATAGGTGCAGCGCCTCAGGATAAAAAATATGCCGGCGAACCGACTCTGCTGGAAATCGGCGACCGAAACACCGTACGCGAATTCTGTACCTTCAATCTGGGCACGGTTCAGGATGGTGGTATTACCCGGATCGGCAGCGACAATCTGATGATGGCCTATGTGCACATCGCGCATGACTGCCAGGTTGGAAACAAAACCATTTTTGCCAATAACGCGTCGATCGCAGGGCATGTGGAAGTCGGCGACTGGGTCATTCTCGGCGGCTTTGCCGGCGTGCACCAGTTCTGCAAAATTGGCGCGCATGCCATGCTGGGCATGAATACCAGCCTGACTCAGGATGTGCCTCCGTTTCTGATCCTGTCCGGCAATCCGGCCGCAGCGCATGGCCTCAATATTGAAGGATTGAAACGGCGTGACTTCAGCCGCGAGCAGATTAACGGCATCCGTCAAGCCTACAAATTGCTGTACAAATCCAAACTGACGCTGGATGAAGCCAGAGTTGCCATGCAGCAGGCGCAGCTTGAACACCCTGCCGCGCACGACGCCATTCAACTCATGCTCTCGTTTTTGGATACGTCCACACGTGGCATAGTACGCTGATGACCCGCAAGATCGCCGTGGTGGCAGGAGAGAGTTCGGGCGATTTGCTCGCCAGTCGGCTGCTGTCAGGGCTGCGCCCGGCACTGCCCGATGCCCATATCCACGGCATTGGTGGCAAGCACATGGCCGAATACGGATTTGCCTCCGACTTCCCGATGGAGACGCTGTCGGTGCGCGGTCTGTTTGAAGTGCTCCGGCACTATCGCGAAATCAAGGGCGTACAAACCAGTCTGACTGAACAGCTGCTTGCAGAACGGCCTGACGTTTTTATTGGTGTCGATGCGCCGGATTTCAATTTCACGGTTGAACAGAAACTCAAGGAAGCCGGCATTCCAACCGTTCATTTCATCGGCCCTTCAATCTGGGCCTGGCGCGCCGGTCGGATTAAAAAAATCATCAAATCGGTTTCACACATGCTGGTTATTTTTCCGTTTGAACCGGAAATCTATCAGGCAGCCAATATACCGGTGACTTATGTCGGTCATCCTCTGGCAGAAATGTTGCCGCTGCAACCCGACATGAACAAGGCGCGTCAGGAGCTGGGCCTGCCGCTGGATGCGACCGTGGTGACGATCATGCCGGGCAGCCGGCTGTCGGAAATTCATTACCACACTGAAGCCTTTATCGGTGCTGCAAAACTGCTGTTGCAGCGTGATCCGACTATCCACTTTGTGGTGCCCATGGCTGGCAACCGTCAGCGCACTGCCTATATTCAGCGTGTGGTCCAGGCCGAATTGTCCGATGTCCCGATTTTGCTTATCGACGGTCGTTCACACACGGCCATTACTGCGGCCAACAGTGTGCTGGTTGCTTCGGGGACCGCAACGCTGGAAGTGGCACTGCTGAAAAAGCCGATGGTGATAGCCTATAAACAGATGTGGGCCACCTGGCAGATCATGCGCCGCATGGGCTATCAACCCTGGGTAGGATTGCCGAATATTCTGGCCCGTGAATTTCTGGTGCCGGAATTGTTGCAGGACGCTGCAACCCCCGAGGCGCTGGCTGATGCGATCTGGCAGCAACTGCATGACGATAAACTGGTCAACCGGTTGCAGCAGCGCTTTCTGGATATGCATCACAGTTTACTGCGTGACAGCGCCAAAGAAAGCGCGCAGGCTATACTGCAGATCATCAACAAATAAAGAGTAGTGATCATGTTCATCGATTCGCACTGTCATCTGGATTTCCCCGAACTTTCAGAACGTCTGCCCGAGATACTGGCAACCATGCAGGTCAACCGGGTTGAGCGTGCCCTGTGCGTGGCAGTGGATCTGCCCGATTTTCCGCGCGTGCTGGCGCTGGCCCAACAGTATCCTCATCTGTACGCATCGGTTGGGGTTCATCCGGATTACGTCGATACGCCCGAGCCGACAGTGCAGCAACTGGTGGATTTGTCTGATCACCCCAAAGTCATCGCCATCGGTGAAACCGGACTTGATTATTTTCGCCTGACTGGAGACCTGGAATGGCAGCGCAAGCGGTTTCGCACCCATATTGAAGCCTCACGCATTACCGGAAAGCCGCTCATTATCCATACCCGTGCAGCATCGGAAGATACCATCAATATCATGCGGGAAGCCGGTGCCGGTGTGGAGCAGGGTGGTGCAGGTGGTGTGATGCATTGTTTTACCGAGACGCTGGACGTGGCGCTGGCGGCAGTGGAGCTGGGCTTTTATATTTCCTTTTCCGGCATCCTGACTTTCAAAAGTGCCAGGCAGATTCAGGAAGTGGCCAAAGCCTTGCCGCTGGAGCGCATTCTGATTGAAACCGATTCGCCTTATCTGGCGCCGGTGCCGCATCGCGGAAAAATGAATGAGCCGGGGTGGGTGAAGCATGTTGCCGAATATCTGGCTGATCTCAGGCAAATTCCTCTTGCTCAGGTCGAGCAGCAAACTACCGAGAACTTCTTCAAGTTATTCAAACTCGCTCCAGCCTGACTGGTTGCACGTCAACCCGTCCTAGTAGTCAGTCAACCTAATTTCTGTAGTTAGAAATTGATGGATTTTTTTGTCTGGCAAGGCGTGAGGACGCCGCTTAGCTAGCTAAGCAAGGACGAGCAACGAAGCCAGGCGAAAAAAGACACGATTTATAGCTATAGAAATTAGGTTGACTGACTACTAGTTGGCTCCTTGCGAAACAATATCGTTTCGATTTGATTCCTGAGTGCGAACCAACCCCATCTCCGAGACACTGTCAGTAACGGCTTGGCCCGGCTCCATATTGCGCCTGCTTTTGGGGCGCTGCCTGACTGCATTCGATGTGACGTTTGGGCTGAGCATACTTTTCAAAACTGCTGCGGGATTTCACTGTTAATGAAACTGATCCTCGGATCAAAATTAGGAGAGTAGTATGCAGAGTTCCGTACCAATTCCAAACATCTCACCGCGTTCTAGACGCTTCGATGAAGCTTCAATTTCAAACAAAAAAAATAGTCAAACAGGTTCCACTGAACCCACAGGAGCACCAGGAAAAGGTGCTCTGACTCAAATTTCCAAATCGGCCGGCTTGACAGCACCGCCAACAAAAATACCGCGTCGGGATGACGTGATTACCAATTTGGTCGTTGGCTCAACGGCTAAAAAGAGAAATTCCGAGGACCCAACACTGGCGGGCTCCCTTGTCCTCGGATCGATGTTGGGTTCCAGTCTGTCTACAAAATCTCAATCAGACTTGATTGACTCCGCTGGCGAACGACAAAAAATGTCAAACCACACATCAGCTGGCAAGAATATGTCGAAGTCGCGAAAACGCCGGCTGGAACAATCGCAAGAAACAACGATCAGTTCCCCAGTTTCAAAATCGCCGCATCCATTGAGTCGCTCATTAGTTAGACGGCATCACACAATGGCAACGCGGTCGATGACCGTACTGGAACGAGTAAAAAATACGCCGCAAGGGTTGCGAATTCAACCTGAAAAATATCTGTCAGGTCCTTATATAAAAAAGCATTTGGTGCAATTCAAAAAATACGATGCACATTACCTGACGCCGGCGGAGCGACTTGATGAATTTGGCCGTGCTCGGCTTGGCAGACCGGACGGTGTATTCGTGATGCGCGGAGATGAGATGCGCGACATGCTTGAAAAGGTCGGTGACAGCTGCGTTGAAATTGAAAAAAATATTGGCCTTGATTCAGGCAGTTGGCAGGGAAAGAAGATCAAACATCTTATCGTCAAAAACGCACACGAGTTTGGTTTGAGAATGGCATCAGGCAATGAAATTGGGACTAATCGGTTTTGGAAGCCAGGCGGAAAAATTCCGTCAGGATATTCGGAAGCCGTATTAGATCAAATTCCAAAAGGGAAATATGTAGAGAGATTGATTCGGGGATCAACAAGATAGTGAAATGACTTTTTGCATTGATCTACCGGCCGGTCTATTTTGCAAGTGAGGTGGGTTCAGGCTGCATGGTCGCACTGAGCATGCAGCGTGAACCGAAAGTCATTTCATTCCACCCTCGAAAGCACTGGCTTCCCCTGTCTGGATATGTTCAGCGAATATTAATGTGTCGCAATCTGTATTCATCTCCCCCATTAAAAATTTCCGCAGCCAGTGCATCTAATGATTCTGAAGATTCTAGAGCCTGGGCAACTTCTTCGGGATTGAGCGGTATGTTTCTGTCGAACAGTGCAACCGTGCCACATACAACTGACAGAACATATTTACCATCAATTCGATACAGGATATAGGACCACGGCTTTTTCACAATGACTTCTTTATTTGTTTCAAATTTTTTACCTCTTTTGGATTCTCTCGCTGAAGGTTTTTCTCTGGCACTTTCGGTACTTGCCGATGCGCCGGAGCTGAAGGTGGCAGGGACTCGTGGAATATTATTAATCATGGGACGTTCTCCTTTAAAGCAGGAGCTGATTATATTGAAAAGCCAAGATTGGAAACAAGGCTTTGATGATACGTAGATGCACTCATTGCCTTTTTCTTGATTCGGTTGACATGGTTTGAAAAAATATAGTTCCGTTTATTTGCAAGCCTGCTGTCAACAGGTCTGAATTTGATCACGTTATGGAAGTGCGCAGATATGCTGCGCTAACTTAAAAACCTTAGAGGGAAATACCATGAACAAGCTGATCACCACTTTTGTTGCTGCTACCTTAGCCATGGGTGCAGCGTTCGCACAGACACCTGCAACAACTTCAACTGCGGCCACGCCGGTCGTCAAAGCAACTGCTGCTGCGAGCACAGTGAAAGCCTCTGCCGCCACTCCGGCAGCACCTGCAGTAACTGCTGCCAAACCGGCCGCTGCTGTCAAAGTTGCTGTCGCACCGGTCGCCAAAAAGGCAGTGACCGCTAAAGCTGCCGTTGAATCAGCACCGACAAAATAAGTCGTAACGGTAATGAAAAAATCGGCGCAGATTGCGCCGATTTTTTTAAGAAATTTCAGATCTGAGTCAGTTTATTCAAGGCCAGTCGCAAGGTCTGTTCCTGTTTGGCAAAGCAGAATCGCACCAGTCCGGATTCCACTCCCTTTCTATAAAACGCTGAAACCGGAATGGCGGCAACGCCGACTTCCATCGTCAGCCATTCAGCAAATTCCAGTTCCGGCAGGTCAGAAATTTCCCGGTAATCCACGCATTGAAAATAAGTGCCCTGGACCGGCAATAACCTGAATCTGGTTTTGGACAGGCCCGTGCGAAACAGATCGCGTTTGATCTGATAAAAATCGGATAAATCCAGATATGGTTGCGGGTCCTGCAGGTACGCAGCCAGCCCGTACTGCATCGGCGTATTGACTGTGAAAACGGTGAACTGATGAATTCCACGCTCATCGCTACCGGTGCGCACAGATAACCGACTTTCCAGCCGGTGACATGGAAGGTTTTTCCAAAACTGGAAATCACAAAAGCACGCTGCACCAGTTCTGGATGCGAGCAGATGGAAATATGTTGTTTGCCGTCATAGACCATGTGTTCATACACTTCATCCGACAAAATCAGAATCTGCTTATGTTCGGGTCTGCGCAGAATGTCCGCCAGCGCATTAAAGTCCGCCGTGCTTAAAGTACTGCCGGTCGGATTATTCGGCGTGTTCAGAATGATCAGCCGGGTTTTGGGGGTGATCGATGCGGCCAGCCGATCCCAGGGAATGCAAAATCCTGATTCGGAAAGTTGCATCGCAATGGTGACAGCGCGCGCACCGGTTAATTCAATGACAGGAAGATAGCAGTCATATGCCGGTTCGATAACGATGACCTCATCGCCGGGATGCACGCAGCACTGGATTGCACACATAATCGCCTGGGTGGCACCGGCAGTGACGGTGATTTCAGTCTGAGGATCATAGTGGTGCCGGTACAGACTTTCCACTTTATCGGAAATCATGTCGCGCAAAACCGGTACTCCCGCCATGGGAGGATACTGGTTGTGTCCCTGTTGCATGGCCTGTGTAACCGAATCGATGAGTTCGATATCGCAGTCGAAATCCGGAAAGCCCTGACCCAGATTGACCGCCTGATATTGTGCTGCCAGAGCCGACATAACTGAAAAAATGGTATTTCCGACATGAGGCAGGCGTGAAGAAATAAGGGGAGTATTCATAAAAAATGGAAGAAAAGTGGAAACAATTCCTGTCAGTTTAGCAGTTCATCTTGCCACGCGACTATGTTTACTATTCAATTTATGTTTAATTTGCCAATATTTTTCGTACTTTTAACCCGACACCTTTTACATCCAGTTGTTCAATATCAAGTTGTCAGGCAGATACCTATCCTAAAATTCGTTCATTAACTTGCTGCACTCGTTCTGAGTGCCCAGAACCAGGAATTTTGATCATGACAGATTCAACCGTTGAATTGGAAGCCTCTCCTGCCACACTTGCCGCGCAGGCTGTGATAGCCGATACCACCCCTGTATTTGATGCGGACCTGATTCGCAAGCTCAATCAGCTCGGTCCACGTTACACCTCCTATCCAACCGCCGACCGGTTTTCCGAAGCGTTTCAGATCAGCGATTATCAGAACACCGTAAAGGCGTTGGCCAGCCAGCCGCTGCCGCAGCATCTGCCGCTGTCGCTATACATACACATTCCGTTCTGCGCATCGATCTGTTACTACTGTGGCTGCAACAAGGTGATCACCAAAGACCGCAGCAAGGCAGAAATTTATCTGGATTACCTCAAGCGTGAAATCGCCATGCAGTCCACACTGTATGAGGGAATGAAAAAAGTGGAACAGCTGCATTTCGGCGGCGGCACACCGACCTACATCAACGACGAACAGATGGGTGATCTGCTGGCTACGTTGCGCAGCCATTTTGAATTTGCGTCGGATGAAGTTGGCGAGTATTCCATCGAAATCGACCCGCGCACGGTCACGCCGGAGCGCATCAAATTATTGCGCAAACAGGGCTTTAACCGGGTCAGCCTGGGGATTCAGGATTTCAATGCGGAGGTGCAGAAAGCCGTGAACCGGATTCAGCCCGAAGCGGAAACTCTGGCAGTGATGAAAGCCGCGCGCGATGCGGGTTTCCGTTCAATCAGTGTTGATCTGATTTATGGACTGCCCAAGCAGACTGTTGACACCATTTCCCAGACTCTGGATCAGGTCATCAGCGCCGACCCGGACCGGATTGCGATTTACAACTACGCGCATCTGCCGCATATCTTCAAACCGCAGCGACGCATTGAGGCCAGCGAATTGCCTGATCCGGAATCCAAACTGCAGATGCTGTACCTGTGCATACAGAAACTGACCAAAGCCGGCTACGTGTATATCGGCATGGATCATTTTGCCAAACCGACCGACGATCTGTGCCTGGCGCAGCAGCAGGGTAAATTGCAGCGCAACTTTCAGGGCTATTCAACGCATGCCCAAACCGAAATGCTGTCCTGCGGCGTGTCTGCCATCAGCGCTGTGGGCAACTGCTACACCCAGAATGAAAAAACGCTGGACGCCTATTATGAGCGGCTGGACCGCAATGAACTGCCGATCGCACGCGGCTATTTTTTGTCCAAAGATGACATGATGCGGCGTGACCTGATCGGTCAGCTGATGTGCCATTTTGAACTGGATTATGCGCGGCTCAATGCTGAATTCGGCATCGACTTCACGACTTATTTTTCCAGGGAATTAAAGAATCTGGATTCCATGGTGGAACATGGTTTGCTGAGTCTGACGCCGACTTCGCTCAAGGTCAGCCTGAAAGGTCGCCTGCTGATTCGTAATATCTGTATGGTGTTTGACGCGTATCTGGGCAAGAAAGAAGAGCCGTTGCGTTATTCAAAAACGATATAAAAAAAGGGACTTGCGTCCCTTTTTTTATGACCTGATCAAATGATCAAACGCGGCCAGTGCTGCTTTGGCACCTTCACCTACCGCAATCACAATCTGCTTGAATGGCACGGTGGTCACGTCGCCGGCGGCAAACACACCAGGGATGGAAGTCTGTCCGCGTGCATCGACAATGATTTCACCGTGACGTGACAGTTCCAGTGTTCCTTTGAGCCATTCGGTGTTGGGCACCAAACCGATCTGGACAAAAATACCTTCAAGCGGCACCTGTTTCATTTCACCTGATTTCAGATCCTTGTAATCCAGTCCCGTCACTTTGCTGCCGTCACCCCGGACTTCGGTGGTCTGGGCGCTGGTATGAATGGTAACGTTGGTCAGGCTGTGCAATTTGCGTTGCAGGACTGCATCGGCGCGCAGTTCAGCACCAAATTCCAGCAGCGTGACATGACTGACGATACCGGCCAGATCGATAGCTGCTTCCACGCCAGAATTGCCACCACCGATCACGGCCACATGTTTGCCTTTGAACAGTGGACCATCGCAATGCGGGCAATAGGCCACGCCATGGTTTTTGTATTCGCGCTCGCCCGGTACGTTAATTTCACGCCAGCGCGCACCGGTCGCCAGCACCACCGTTTTTGCTTTCAGGGTGGCACCGGACGCCAGCCTGATTTCGTTAAGCGGGTTATCTTTGGTTGCAGGAATCAGCTTTTCAGCACGCTGCAGATTGATGATGTCGACATCATAGGTTTTAACGTGTTGTTCGAGCGCAGCGGCAAATTTGGGTCCTTCGGTTTCCGTGACGGAAATAAAATTTTCGATCGACATAGTGTCAAGCACCTGTCCGCCAAAACGGTCGGCCACCACACCGGTGCGAATGCCTTTGCGCGCAGAATAAATCGCAGCAGCAGCACCAGCCGGTCCGCCACCGACTACCAGCATGTCGAATGGTTCTTTGGCATCCAGTTTCTGGGCGGTACGCTGCTCCATTCCGGTGTCCATTTTTGCCAGAATTTCTTCGATGGAAAGCCGGCCCTGATCAAATACCTTGCCGTTCAAAAAAATGGTTGGTACGGCCATGATTTGACGCTGTTCAACTTCCTGCTGAAAAAGTGCACCATCGATGACAACGGATTGCACGCGCGGATTGAGCACGGCCATCAGATTCAGCGACTGCACGACTTCTGGACAGTTCTGGCAGGTCAGAGAAATATAGGTTTCGAAATGGAAGTCGCCGTCGAGTTGACGTATCTGTTCAATGACTGCTTCATCCACCTTGGGCGGATGACCGCCGGTCTGCAGCAATGCCAGCACCAGCGAAGTGAATTCGTGCCCCATCGGGATGCCGGCAAACCGAATGCTGACTTCGCCCTTGTCCTTGTGGAGTCGGTTGATCGAGAACGACGGTGTATGTGCATCACGTTCGGTGCTGACAGTGAGCGTGATCAGGTGCGACAGGCTGGCGATATCTTCCAGCAGGGAATGCATGTCTTTTGAAACATCCGTGTCATCCAGCGAGGCCACAAGTTCAACCGGATGAACTACTTTTTCAAGATAGGCTTTTAATTGTGTTTTGAGATTGCTGTCCAACATGGTGTTCCTCGTTGTTCTGATAAATAGGTAGAAAAGGGCATGCGGATCGGCATGCCCGTTTTCGATAAATTAAATCTTGCCGATCAAATCCAGTGACGGTGTCAAAGTGTGCGCGCCAGGTGTCCATTTGGCTGGGCATACTTCATTCGGATGACTGGCCACGTATTGGGCGGCCTGAACTTTGCGCAGCAATTCTTTGGCATCACGGCCAATACCGTTGTCATGCACTTCGATAATTTTGATTTTTCCTTCAGGATTGATGACGAAAGTACCGCGCAGTGCCAGACCTTCTTCTTCGATCAGAACTTCAAAATTACGTGACAGAGCCAGAGTCGGATCAGCCAGCATCGGGTAGGTGATTTTGCCGATGGTGTCGGAAGTGTCGTGCCAGGCTTTGTGCGCGAAATGGGTGTCAGTGGAAACGCTGTAGATCTCAACGCCCAATTTCTTGAATTCTGGATATTGTTCTGCCAGATCGCCCAATTCGGTCGGGCACACAAAAGTAAAGTCAGCTGGATAAAAAACAAACACCGACCATTTACCTTTCAGGGTTTCATTGCTGACCGGGACAAATTTGCCATTGTGAAAAGCGGTTGCATTGAACGGTTTAATTTCAGTATTAATTAAAGACATGATGACTTCCTTTGTGTGGTTGGAGGAGTTCGAATGGTAGGCCATCGGCTTGAATTAGTAAAATTGATTAATTGAATTAAGTTAATTAGTTTTAACTATCAATAATCTTTTTGTTATAAATATTTGCAAAAATGATGAATTTGGTTAAATAGTTGTCGCAGCGAAAACTAAACCACACTAATATGTAGCCTAATTGTGTAGCAGATATGATTTTTCAAATTGATATCGACTTTTGGATTACTTCGGCAGCACAGTAAAAAATAATTATTAAAAGTCATCAAAGGCGTTGAAAGGGGAGTGGATGTTCACAAATCTGGATGTTCGTACAATTTATCTGGTGCTGGCCGTACTAAGCATTACACAGGCATTGCTGATGTTTTACGTGCGTCAGGTTCATTACAACTCTGCTTATGTTGCCGAATGGGCCCGAGGAAATGGACTGATTGCTCTGGGATTATGCCTCGTTGTCTTAAGTGAAGTAATTTCCCCTCCGTTACTGACCATCCTTTCCTACATGCTCATCATCTGGGGCAGTATGCACATTGCCTTTGGTGTGGCACTGGTTTCGGGCAAGCGTCCCCAGTGGAGTCTGCTACGGATCATCTGCATCGTGTTCTGTCTGGCCTACGCGCTGGCTTATTCGGTCGATCTGCACGGTTTTGGTGGGATTGTCTTATTTACCATTGCATCCAGTGTTTTCTTCGGTTATTCAATATACTGCTGCTTTTCTGCACAACGCGATGAATTACGTGGCAGTCTGCGGCTGGTAGCAATTCTCAGTGCTGCCTATATAGTCAGTCTGTGCATTCATCTGATTGGTTCTTATCTGGCAGATGCAAATCACACTTCAAGTTCAATCTGGCACAGCGGCGCTCTGATCGTCAATATCGTGCTCGGCTTTGCGCAAACCATTATGCTGATCGTCATTACCAGTCACCGGCTGCAAATGGATCTGCAACAGCAGGCTACGCACGATCCTCTGACCAACGTGTTTAACCGTCGCGCTCTCATTACGTTGGCCGAACGGGATATCGCGCGCAGCAACCGGCGCGGAACGCTGATCAGCGTGCTGATGATCGATGCCGATCACTTTAAAAAAATTAACGATGCCTATGGCCATGCGGCTGGCGACGCGGTGCTGATTGCCATCGCTCAAAAAATTCAGGGTGGTTTGCGTGCTGAAGATATTCTGGCCCGCTTTGGCGGTGAAGAGTTTCTGGTGATGTTGCCGGATACCAGTCTGAAACATGCCTGTGATGTCGCTGACCGGATTCGGATTGCCATCAGCAATATTTCCCTGCCGGTGTTGCCGGACGGTCACCGGTTTACCGTCAGTATCGGCGTTGCAGAACGTCGTGGAGTGCAGCAGAGTTTTGATGAACTGGTTGAAATGGCTGATCAGGCTTTGTATCAGGCCAAGAGAAATGGCCGCAACAAAGTCATCGGCAGCAAGCCTACTCCGGTGCCTGTGTATCATACGCAGGACAGCATGGAAGTCGCGGCCGCCTGATATTCAGGTGGACCGGAGGAAGTCATCGATCTGAATGACTTCCCGAGCCTTGGCACATCTGCTACAGTTCGCCCCATGACAAAAACATCCCCGAAATGTTCACTGGATCGTATCCTGCAGTCGCAGGGATTCGGCACCCGTAAATGGTGTCGGAGTCTGATTGCCGATGGTGAAGTAAAAATTGATGGCGTGGCAGTAACCGATTATCGCAGCACGTTTCAGACCGAGGGATTGAGTTTTGAACTGTTTGGCGAAGTGTGGCCGTATCGTGAGCATGTGTACATTGCCCTGAACAAGCCGGCCAATTTTGAATGTTCGAGAAAGCCCAGTCATCATCCAGGCGTACTGACCCTGCTTTCCGAGCAGTGCGGCTGGCGCGATGTGCAACCGGTGGGGCGACTGGATCACGATACCACCGGGTTGCTGCTGATGTCGGATGACGGTGCCTTCATTCATGCGCAATCCTCACCCAAACGCCATGTACCCAAAGTTTATCTGGCTACGACCCACGAACCCGTAACCGATCAACTGCTTGAGCAACTGCTCGGCGGTGTGCAGTTGCACGATGAACCGGAGCCGCTGTTTGCCCTGATCTGTAAAAAAGTGGCGGAATTCCAATGCGAGATTGTTCTGGAACAAGGCAAATATCATCAGGTTAAACGTATGCTTGCAGCTGCCGGAAATCACTGCTCATCGTTGCAGCGGATTGCAGTTGGCGGCCTGACTCTGTCAGAACTGGGACTGGAAGAAGGTGAATGGTGTTATCTGGAACAGCGTCATCTGGCGCTGCTCCAATCCTGAAGTATCAATTAACGGGCCTGACATCAGCTTTGCTGTGCTGACA
>Ga0364907_10186_pt1 | contig 24987 bp, 22 predicted proteins | sample ExccelJu500002D3_2_FD_206960 | JGI IMG/M metagenome (GOLD analysis project Ga0364907, IMG submission 206960) | Enriched cells from Trout Bog Lake Hypolimnion, Wisconsin, USA - BchlTB.July02.5000.02.D3 | ecosystem: Environmental > Aquatic > Freshwater > Lake > Hypolimnion/Profundal zone | place...
ATCGTATCGTTCCGACATATACCAAGTCTCAGATCACGCCCCTCAAAAACAATTACAACGGGGTTACCCCCGACCCAGGCTACATCGCAGGATGGAATCTGACTCTCGACGGACTTGCTTCCGGCATAAATGTCTCTCTTGATATTCGGAATCTCCTGACGCGTTTCCCGACCCACGAACAGATCACGCGGCTTGTATGTGTCGAAGGTTGGAGCGCGGTAGCGTGGTGGGCAGGCCTGAGGTTCGATGATCTGCTGCATGCTTATCCGCCTATGTCACAGGCCAGATGGGCCCGTGTGGAGTCGTCGGTCAACCTCGATGCCTCGGGCAACGCTGATTCATACTTCGTTTCGCTTGATCTGCTGACGGCCCGTCACCCGCAGACGCTACTTGCGACCCACTTCAACGGTCAGCCTCTTACCGTCGAACACGGCGCGCCCCTCCGCCTACTCGTTCCGGTTAAGCTTGGACTGAAGAATGTGAAGGCGATTACTAAGATCTCTTATTTAGCGGAAGAGCCGAAGGACTACTGGGCTGAGCGGGGATACTCACGCTACGATGGGATCTGAGAACATCCGATTCTGTGGCTTCAGGCCGCCTTTGGTGCCGTCTCGCTGGCTTGAGCAGGGGATGACGGATACCAATCACAGAACGTGTTTTCCAAGCCATCATTGAGGATATGCCTCCGGACCTGTAGAGTCCGGTGCGCGCCACGATTGACCGCTGACTCGATCAATTCTGAAAGTGTGCGATGTTGAACAGTCGAGGCTTTGAAATCGCTTTACGATTACGCGAGGAATTATCAGTGATGACCGCTCAACACGAACTGGAGGCTCCGATTGATCCGTCTCTGAGCATCAGCGGTGCCATGCACAGGCCGGTCCATTACGGTCCCATGCGTGAATGGAAGAACAAGCCGTGCCCGACGACCCAGGATAGAGACGATGCCCGCACAAGACAGCGGTGAAGGCAATCTATCAGCTGGCCTGACGGGCGAAGAAGCCAGAGCACTACTTGCAAAGTATGGCCCAAACGCGATGCCGGACACGGCGATCCAACCGTGGCGCCTGGCGTTGGCCAAGTTCTGGGCCCCGGTTCCGTGGATGCTGGAAGCCGCAATAATCCTTCAGGCAGCGCTGCACGAATTTATTGAAGCAGCGGTCATTGCTGGGCTCCTGGTGTTCAACGCTGCTCTCGGATTCTTCCAGGAGGGACGTGCACAGGCCACTCTTGCAGCGCTGAAGTCGCGGCTTGCTCTGACGGCTTCTGTGCGGCGTGACGGCGCCTGGAAGAACATTCCTGCCACTGAACTGGTACCTGGCGACACGATCAAGCTGTCGCTCGGTGGCGTGGTTGCTGCCGACGTAAAGTTGATCGATGGATCGATCCTGCTCGATCAGTCCATGCTCACCGGCGAATCTGTCCCAATTGAAGCTGGAGTGGGTCTGCAAACGTATGCAGGGGCGCTGGTCAGGCGCGGAGAAGCCACGGCAACCGTCACCGCAACGGGGACGCACACGAAGTTTGGACATACTGCGGAACTGGTCCGCACCGCACATGTCGAGAGTACCCAGCAAAAAACCGTCGTGCGCGTGGTTCGGAATCTTGCAATCTTCAATGGCGTCATCATTCTCATGCTGGTGGCGTACGCCCATGCCCGCAAGATGCCGGTGGGCGAGATTATCCCTATGGTTCTCACCGCGATTCTCGCGTCGATCCCTGTGGCACTACCAGCTACGTTTACGCTTGCAGCGGCGATTGGCGCAAAGGCTCTGGCGCGCTTGGGTGTGCTACCAACCAGATTGTCGGCCGTGGATGAGGCGGCAACGCTGGACGTTCTCTGCTCGGACAAAACGGGGACGTTAACACTGAACGAGTTGGCGCTAACTACCATCCATCCTGAGACTGGCTTCGATGAAGCACACTTACTGGCGATGGCGGCTCTCGCCAGTTCCGATGGCGGACAAGATCCGGTTGACACGGCGATTCGCGCTGCTGCCGCGAAATCTGGAATCGCCGATCTTCCGAAGCTGTCCAAGTTTGTTCCATTCGATCCTTCGAAAAAGATGTCAGAGGCCACGGCAGTTGATTCGATGGGCGGCACAGTGCGCGTTGTGAAGGGGGCGTTTGCGGTGGTCATCAAGCTGACCGAAACAATGCCAACAGCCGCAGCAACGGCCCAGCAACTCGAAGAGAAGGGCTTCCGGGTTCTGGCGGTTGCCGTGGGCACAGCGACAACTATGCGGCTTGCGGGATTGATTGCGCTGAGCGATCCGCCCCGTACGGATGCGGCGGAGCTTATCAAGGACCTAAAGACTTTAGGTGTGCGCACGGTTATGGTAACCGGTGACGCACCGGCGACTGCGGCGATCATTGCCAAAGCTGTGGGACTCGATGGCGCTATCTGTCCGCCTGGGCCAATTCCAGAGAGCGTGCACCCGGAAGACTTCGCGGTCTTTGCAGGCGTTCTGCCTGAGGATAAGTATCACATCGTTCAAGCGTTCCAGAAGGGCGGCCACACCGTCGGGATGTGCGGCGATGGGGCCAATGATGCGCCAGCGTTGCGTCAGGCACAGATGGGAATAGCGGTTTCGACAGCGACGGATGTCGCCAAGTCGGCGGCCGGAATTGTTCTGACCAAGCCCGGACTTGAAGGTGTTGTGGCTGCGGTGAAAGAGGGCCGGGTAACTTTTCAGCGCATCCTGACCTATACCTTGAACTCCGTTACAAAAAAGATTGTGCAGGTACTCTTCCTGGCAGCGGGTCTGATCATGACCGGACACGCAATTTTGACCCCGATGTTGATGGTCATCATCATGATCACTGGCGACTTTCTGGGCATGTCCTTGACGACGGACAACGTGCGACCGTCCCCTAAACCCAACGCATGGCGAGTCGGCAACCTGACGCTCGCGGGTGCCTTTATGGGTCTCTCCGAGCTGGGGTTTTGCATCGCCGTGCTGGCCGTCGGCAAGTTCCGCCTGGGCCTTGGAATTGAGACGCTAAGAACTCTCGCCTTCGTGGTCATCGTGTTCGGCAATCAAGCAACGACATACACAAATCGAACCCGTCAGAGCCTGTGGTCGACCCGCCCAAGCCTCTGGCTGGTACTTTCATCGGTGGTCGATCTGTCGATCGCTTCAACGTTGGGCATATGCGGGATTGCTATGGTGCCTCTACCATTACTTGTTATGAGCGGTACGCTCGCAGCGGCAGTCGTCTTTGCGTTGATCGTGGACATTGTGAAGATCCCCATATTCAATCGCCTGAAAATCTCCTAAGGCCGAGAATGCATGGACCTGAGTATTCTGCTTCACACGGAGAGTCGCCAGCGAATTTGTGAGTCTTCGCTATGCTTTGAAAGACGTATTACCCTGAATTTCCTTTTGCGAACCAATCAGAGCTGGAAAAGGAAATTCCAGGTAAAGTAGGAAGTATGAATGCTATGCAACCACCACCAGATTTTTCCGCCGTACGTGAACAATGGAACGAGCGCTACCGCGCAGGCGAGCATACCGGGACTGATCCCGATCCGCTGCTCCTTCATCTCTATGAAGAATTCATCGCGCCCTTGTTCCCTGAACTGGGACGGGGACTTGACCTGGCTGGAGGCGCAGGCCGCCACGCCATCTGGATGGCAAAACAGGGCTGGCAGATGACCCTTGCCGACCTCTCCGATGAAGCCACCGCCGTTGCCCGGCAGAACGCGCAAGCTGCCGGTGTCGAACTGCAGACAGTCAGCGAGCCAGGCATCGACACGCTGATGCGGGCATCGGCCTCGACCGCTGCACAGTATGACCTCATCATGGTCTTCCAGTATCTTGACCGTTCTCTCTTTCCTGCCATGCGAACTGCCATCCGGCCCGGCGGCCTCATCCTCTACAAGGCGCACACCATTGATCATCTTGCAATCGGCGATGGCAAAGGACCGAAAGACCCGGAGTACCTGCTGCAACGTCAGGAACTGCTGCGCGTTTTTTCCGGTGCGCGCGTGCTGTACTACACCGAGACCGTCGTCCGTCGCGGAACCCAGTGCCTCCTGGCGCAGATCCCATAGCGTAGAAGATCAGGTCTCAGAATCGAGAGGGTGGGCACCTAGCCGAGAGCAAGCTGTCCTGGTTCCGCGCGCAGCGCTTGTCTGACGATCGTAAGCGCCGGACCGATAAGCGAAGCAAATCGTCCGCATAAGTTGGCAGCAGCACAGCCCTCAAACCACCAGTGAAGCGATTCCACGCGTAGCAGGCCAGCATCTAAGCTGGCAAATGCCGAACACTAAAGGATCAGTGCGGCGGATTGTCGTCACGGAGTTTTTCGGCCGCAGGTCAAGAGGTCTCATTGCAGCGATGGGGATCTCGTTGTTTGCGATCGTAAGCGTATTAAAGTTCGTGAGTGGTCCTGACGTTGTGTTTTCGGCGATCTACCTTATCCCTATTGTGTTTACGACTTGGTGTCTGTCAGTTTCCGCAGGACTAGTCATGGCAGCAGCAAGTACATTGACTCTTCTATCTATAAACCTTTCCGAAACGCACAAGTACGTGGACCTGATTGTTCCGTACTGGAATGCAGGAATGGATCTTGGGGTATTCCTGATTGTGATTTTCATTCTCTCAGAGGCAAAGCAGCTATACCACCGCGAGCGAGAGCTTTCACGCACGGATTTCCTGACGAGCTTACCAAATAGCAGAGCGTTTTCAGAGGCACTGACAGCGGAAATCATTCGCGTGCGGCGTTATCGTCATCAGATCACGATCGTTTACCTTGACCTGGACGATTTCAAACAGGTTAATGACCGCTACGGCCATCACGCGGGGGATATGCTTCTTTCCACATTCGCGGAGTTGCTGCGCAGCAAAGTACGCGATGTGGACGTGGTGGCTAGGTTGGGTGGTGACGAATTCGCGCTGATGCTTCCCGAAACTGATGCCGACGCTGCGCGACTAATTCTGAACAAGATCGACGGCGCATTGCACGAAGCTATAGCCTACCCTGGGCAGGTATACCCAGTCACCTTCAGCGCCGGGGCAGTAACTTTCTCAAGACCCCTCGACTCAATTGCACAGATGATCCAACATGCTGACCGAGTGATGTACTCGGTAAAACAGAACGGCAAAGGCCGGGTCGTGCAAGAGGTGCTCGGCTGAAGGTGCAGCGGCGGATAGCTCTGTTGGACGAGGACTGTACCACCATCTCTATACCTCTTAGGTTGTGCTCGCATTCGCGGTTTAAGGGTGCTGACGATAGAGATTGATCCATGGAGAGGAAGTAGATGAGAAAGGGGCGTCGCATTGTGGCCGAGAAATCTCCCTGTGTATGCACGTCTGGCGGCGACTGGACTGACCGTCACGTGATCCTTATTCCCGTCAGCGTTCGAAATTGTCTCCTCCGCGTCGCTCCTACTCACTCGGATGTACTTTTCGAGTCTGCTCCAGAGTTAATGTTCGTCGCTGGGAGGAATCCAGAAATCAGCAGATACTACTCCACACCGCATAGACTTGGCAGACTCGGTAGGCCATGGTTTCAAATTCAGGTGAATTATCCGAAACTCTGGTTCCAATTCAGGGTTAGTCTGTTTACTATCGTGGTTGGGAGCAAGTGATGAGAGGGTTGTCCCGAGGTGGTGCGCTGACGCTGTTGGCGGTGCTCGGAATCCTTCTTGTCTTCCTTGTCTTCCTTTGTTCTGCCGCTTCCGCACCACTTAGCACCATACAGGGGACGGCGCCTGCGTTTCGGGCACTAGATGTCGAACGTGGGCTGGATGTTGAACGCGGACTGTTTGCTGCAATGAGCGCGAGTTTGCCCGTGGGTGCTCTGCGGCGGTGCGTTTTTCACTTGGCATCGCTGATGCGAACCACAACCCCGGTAAGTTACAATCCTGAAGTTTTCACTCTCCGCTGCTAAATTCTCCGATCCCCCGTTCCCCAAAATCAGACTTTAATTTTTCAGCTTCCCTTAAGGAGGAGTTTATGAATGCTCGTTTCCTGCGATTCGCAGGTTATTCGTTTGTTCTGTCCGCGATCCTGTTGATTGGCGCCTGTCATAAGAAGGCAGTTCCCGCACCGCCAACCCCACCACCCCCGCCAGCGGCGAAGCCAGAGGCGAGTTTGACTGTTTCGCCGACGAATGTGCAGCGCGGCCAAACAGTGCAATTAGCCTGGAAGACGCAGAATGCCACCGACGTAAGCATCGATTCGCTTGGAGCCATCGCTCTGACGGGGAGTCGAAGCCTTATGCCTTCGGATTCGACAACCTATACGCTTACGGCCAAAGGTCCCGGAGGCACCACACAGGCAACCGCCCGGGTCACGGTAACCGTACCGTCGCCCCAACCCGTTGCGACGGCAGTCCCTTCGGATCTAGAGCTGTTTCAGCGCAGCGTGAAGGATATCTTCTTTGACTATGACAGATATGACGTGAGACCGACGGACGCCGCAGCACTCAAAGCGGATGCGGATTTCCTTGCCGCTCACCCGGGCATTGGAGTCATAATTTCCGGACATTGCGACGAGCGCGGCTCCGCAGACTACAACCTGGCGCTCGGATCCAGCCGGGCCAACGGAGTCCGCGACCAGCTTGTAAAGCTGGGAATTGCTTCTGCACGCATCAAAACGATCAGCTATGGGAAAGAGAAAGGATTCTGCAGCGAAATGAATGAGCAGTGCTGGCAGCAGAATCGCCGCGCACACTTCTCGCTCGATCAATAACAGAGGGTGAGTAATAGGTGGGCGGTTCTTTAAGTCCGGGACCGCCCGCCGCGGTTCGGGGTGGGGAGAGAGCGCTACGACCGGATAAGAACGCCAGGGCTGGCAAGTGAAATAATAGTGAGCTGTGAGCATCCGCTTTGGTTGTGGGTTCACAGACGGAGGTACAGCATTGTTTTCGCGAATTCATTGCCTAATACTCGGTTTTTGTCTCGTCACCGGCTGTTTTGCGTTCGCCGATAGCTCGTTTGACCTTTCCGGACCGCGGATGGAGGTGAAGGTAACGCGGGCGGACAAGACTCTGCCGATAGCCGAGGTTGCCAATTTGCAGCCCGGAGACAGGCTTTGGATGCATCCTGCATTCCCCGATAACGAGACCGTGCATTACGTGCTGGCGGTTGCATTCCTTCAGGGAGCCACGAATCCGCCGCCGGAAAACTGGTTTACAAGAGCCGCAACCTGAGCCTTTGCGGGTTCGAGTTTCGTCAACACTGTCCTGACCAAGCAATTCAGATCTGCGCTGGGGCGGAGGTATGATTGGCCGTGGAGCGAGAACACTCGCGGGGACACCCACCCGGAGCCTACAATTACCGTTGCCGGAGGGGTGGGGTATGTTCCCTTCCCCCAGCCAGCGCTTGAGCCACAGTTCTTATCCAGAGCGATGGATTGTCCCCTGGGCAGTTATAGTCAGCGCCATCGAATCCAAAATCACTTTTCCGAAGCAAGGCCACGATCGGCACGCCAGTCAAACCTTCGCGAAAATGAGCAATCAGTTCTTGGCGGTCAACCCATGAAGCTCCATGCCCGATGACGACAACTCGAATCGGCTGTTTCAAGAGCTCCCGATCCAATGCGTCGGAAAAGCCAAGTACGGAAATCACGTTATATCCGAGAGGCTCGAGAATAGCCCTTCGCTCCGACAGTAGACCTGGAGAATATTCGATCTGAAGAACCGTTTCCATAGGCATTGCGTGACTTCCTTTGCCTAGCTCAGGCCGCACTTTCTCAGAAAGAACATTGCCGGGCACCAGTTGGTAAAGGCCGATTGAAAGAGGTTGAGTCCGACAAAAGCCGTGAACCAATACCAGTAGTGGCTCACGGTCATGCCGAGAACAACCGACAAAAGTATGAAGAACCCTGCCATCAACCTCAATCCACGTTCAACAGTCATTGTGTATCTCCTTTTTTAGAGTTCGTTCGGTGAAACAGCGCCCGGCAGAGGCTGGCGTCTGGATTCCACCATGTAGTAGAGAATCGGGACCGCCATCCGCGAGAGCAGAGTGGATGCAACTTCTCCCGCCATGAGTGAGAGCGCAAGACCCTGAAAGATCGGATCAGAGAGGATGACGCTAGCGCCTACCACAACGGCAGCGGCGGTAAGCAACATGGGACGGAAACGTACCACACCGGCATCCACCACTGCGTCTGCCAACTCCATTCCCTGGGCACGGCGGAGCTCGATAAAGTCGACGAGAATGATTGAATTTCGCACTATGATGCCCGCGCCAGCTATGAAGCCGATCATGGATGTTGCAGTGAAGAATGCTCCAATCAGGGCGTGTGCGGGCAGGATTCCGACGAGGGTTAGTGGAATCGGCGCCATGATTACAAAGGGCACTAGGAAGGATCGGAACCAGCCCACCACCAGAACATAGATTAGAATCAACGCCGCGCCAAAAGCCAGGCCGAGATCCCGAAAAACCTCGATCGTGATGTGCCACTCTCCGTCCCACTTCATCGCGTAGCGGTCAGTGGATTCAGGCTGGACCGCGTTGTAGCGTTTGAGCGCGTACCCGGCGGGGAGTTTCAAGTGGTCGAGCGCCTCGTTCATCTTGAAAATTGCGTATACCGGACTTTCCGCTTTCCCCGCGACGTCCCCGGTCACATAGACCACGCGCTTCATGTTCTTGTGGTAAATGCTGGGCTGCAGCGTCGTCGCCACTGTTTTGGTAATCTCCCGCAACGAGACGAGCGAGCCATCCGATGCGATTAGCTTTGTGCTTTCCAGCGCGTCGAGGGAGGAGCGGTCGGCGCGCGTCATGCGAATCGTGATTGGGATATCTTCGCGTGAGGTCTGTGAGTGAATAAGTCCAGCCTCGGAACCCTTCAGCACGGTCGTAAGAGCATTGGTAATGCTGGAGGAAGATATGCCGTGAAGCGCGGCCTTCTCCTCATCGACCTCAATCCGGTACTCGGTTTGCGGGTCTTCTACGTACCAATCCACATCGACAACGTCCGGAGTTTGCTGAAAAATCTGTTTGATTTGTTTTGCGACATCAATCCGGCCCGCAGTGTCGGGACCATAGACTTCAGCGACCAGCGTCTGCACGACGGGAGGGCCCGGTGGAACCTCGCTTACTTTGATCCGTGCGCCGTACGGCAATCCGATCTTCTGAAGCTCAGGTCTGAGACGCTTCGCGATCTGATGGCTTTGCGTGCTTCGATCTGCCAGAGGGAGCAGGTTGACCTGTATGTCCGCCTGATTCGGCTGATCGCGTAGATAGTAATGCCGGACAAGTCCGTTAAAGTTATACGGCCCGGAAAGTCCCGCGTAGAGCTGATAGTTAGCAACTTCCGGCTGCTGGCCGAGATACTGGCCAAGTGCCTGGGCGACACGCGTGGTCTGCTCAAGCGTGGTCCCATTGGGCATATCCACAATAACCTGGAACTCGCTCTTGTTATCGAACGGCAGCATCTTTACCTGCACGAGCTTGAGCGGCACGAGAGAAACAGCGGCGAGCAAAAGGAGAACAATGGCGAATATGAAGAGGTAACGCCACTTGGCGGAATGCATCATCGGCGTCATAAAACGCCGGTACAGAACTGTCGCCCAATCTTCTTTCTCGTGCGCCCCATAGCCTGCCGTACTTACCCTATGTCGCATCAAGCGAAGAGAGGCCCACGGCGAAACCACAAAGGCTACCAGCAGCGAAAACATCATCGCCGACGATGCTCCCACCGGGATAGGCATCATGTATGGCCCCATCAGGCCTTGTACAGATGCCATGGGCAGGATGGCTGCGATGACAGCAAAGGTTGCCAAGATCGTCGGGTTGCCCACTTCCGCAACAGCTTCAACGGCCACTTCGGCCAAAGGCCTCCCCTTACTCTCCGGGAGGCGGAAGTGCCGAACGATGTTTTCGACAACGACAATCGCGTCGTCGACAAGAATGCCAATACTGAAGATGAGTGCGAAAAGCGTCACACGGTTGAGCGTGTAGCCCAGCAAATAAAAGATACCGAGCGTCAGTGCTAGAGTAACCGGAATTGCCAGCAGCACTACGCCCGATTCTCTCCAGCCGAGGAAGATTGCAATCAACAGCGTGACCGAGAGAGTGGCAAGCAGCAGATGCTTCAGCAACTCGTCCGATTTTGCCTTGGCCGTCTCGCCGTAGTTGCGCGTTGTTGTAATGTTCAGATCGGTGGGAAGCGTATTTCCTTTCAGCTCTGCGATTCGAGCCAGAACATGATTGGAAATATTCGTAGCGTTGGTTCCCTTCCGCTTCGCGACGGTAATCGTGACAGCCGGAAACTCTGCTCCAACCTGCGCATGTGGATCGTTTTGCAGTGCTCCCTTGCCCACCCCGAAATTCACATAGCTGGTCGGCTCGGCCGGCCCGTCAGTGATTTGATCGGCCACATCACGTAACAGGATGGGGTGCCCGTGACTGACGCCGACGACAACTTGCTCCACGTCTTCACGGCGCGCAAGCAAAGATCCGGCATCCACACGGATTTGCTGGTTCTGGCTGGAGAATTCTCCCGCCTCCACGGCTGCATTAGCGGCTTCGAGCCTTGCCACGACTGTTGCCGTCGATAGTGCATAGGAGGCCAGCTTCGACGTGCTGAGTTCCACCCGCATGGTGCGCGGCTGTCCCCCGAGGATGCGCGTCTCGGAGACATCATCGACCTGCTTGATCGAGTGTTCAAGCTCGGCAGCAATGAGGCGCAAATGGTACGCATCGTAGTTCTTGCCCCACAGAGTAAGAGAAAGAATGGGCACATCGTCAATCGAGCGTGATTTGACGATGGATGGAGAAGCACCCGCGGGCACATGATCGAGGTTAGCGTAAAGTTTACTGTAGACCTTGACGAGTGCATCTTCCTGCTTGGTCCCTACGTAAAAACGGACGATGATGAGACTTGCGCCCGGGCTGGAAGTCGAATAGACGTACTCGACACCTGGAATCTCCCTCAGGATCATTTCCAGCGGAGTCGTAATCCGCTGCTCGACTTCAGCAGGCGCTGCACCGGGCATCGCCGTCATCACGTCGAGCATCGGCACGACAATCTGTGGCTCCTCTTCGCGGGGAATCTGCATCACTGCAAAGATGCCGAGCACAAGGGCCGCTACAATCGCAAGAGGCGTCAGCTTCGAGTTAATGAAGGTCTGGGCAATTCGCCCAGCGATGCCGAGGTCGTGCTTCATTGCCGAACCTCGATGCGCTTGCCGGAGAGTTCACGTTCGCCCGGAGAATCGATAACCGTTTCTCCTGCGCTTAAGCCTGACAGGACTTCAATTGCATTGTCGTGCGGATTGCCAACTGAAATGTATCGCAACTCCGCTACATGATTCTGTCCGATGACGTAGACGCCCTGCATGGAGCCGTGAGTGATAACGGAACTCCGGGGAATGATCAGGACGTCCTTGGTCCCTCGCAACAGCAGTGCATTCCCGTACATTCCGCTGTGCAAACCCGTCGCGATAGGCAGATCTATCTTCACCAGGAAGCTGCGGCTTCCCGGATCGGCTGAGGGCACGATCTGTGCGACCTTACCGTTCAGTGGTTCGCTGCCAAGTGTGTCAATTCTGACTGGAATGCTCGCCTCTGCATGAACAAAAGGAAGCAGCGATTCATCTACTGAGACCTCCAACCTGAGAGCCCCGGCCTTTTCGATCGTCATAAGCGGGCTGCCAGGTGTTGCCATCGCACCCGGATCGACCTTGCGTTCCGTAACAATTCCGTCAAACGGAGCGTGTATCCGCGTGTATCCCTGCATCGTGCGCGCTGCGGATTCAGCGGCTCTCGCTTCACCTTCCTGCGAGCGCACCATTGCAAGCCGCGCCGATGCGGCTTTTGAACGGGACTCAACTTCGTCGAACTCCTGGGGGCTGACGCTTTTTTGCGCTTTCAGCATTTCATAGCGTTTGAGCGTACTCGCGGCAAGGGCTGCATCGCTTTCTACTGCAGCAATTTGTTGTCCCATGGCTACCACGGAGGCGTGTGCCCGATCCGCCTGCGACGCAAGTTGCGCCGCGTCGATGGTGAGGAGGGTTTGACCTGCACGGACACGATCACCCTCGCGGACTGCAATGCTCGTGATCGTTCCCATGACCTGTGACGACAGTGCGGAGGACTCCAAGGCGCGCACGGTTCCGACCGTATCCACCGTCTCCGGCAGCTTTTGATTGGCTGCCTGGAAGACACGAACGTCGCGGATCACCTCTGGCGTCGTGGAAATTTCCGTCTTCTTCGAACAAGCCGCTAGGCCGGCGATTGCCAGCAGAACAACAGCGTAAGAAACATAAGATCGATGGATATTCATTGAAAGTTCACCACCTGCTCTGCGTTCAGGGTTCCAGTAGCCAACCGGAGTGCCGCGTAACTTAATGCGTTGTGATAGACGGCCTGCCAATAACTGCTCTGACTCTGGCGCTCCGCATCTTCGGCGCGTAGAACATCGGTCAAGGGGACGAGTCCTGCATCATAACGATTGCGCAGGATGCGCAGGCTCTCTGCTGACTGTGTCATCGAATCCCTTGCGACTTCCACCATCTTGGCCGCGGATTGATGACCAAAGTATGCTCGGCTCACCTCAACACGGATCATGCTCCGCGCCGATTCCTCGCCTGCCTGCGCTCGCAGCAGCGCGGTTTTCTCCTGCTGAAGGCGAGATCGTTTTTCAATGGGAAGTAGGTCTACGCGAAGCTCTGCGCCAACCATCCAGTTACTGCCCCCGGAGCCCGCAAAGCTCTGGCGGTCGGTTTGCCAAGAGCCGAAGGTATCCACGCGGGGCCCGAATTCCGACTTGGCCGATTTAACTGCTGCCTGCTGCGCGGAGATCTGTAGAGCGAGACTCTTGAGGTCGGATCTGTTCTTAAAAGCCTGCTCTACCTCGTCTGCCAGCGCGGAGGTAGCGAAATTGTGTTCGGCAAGTTGTTCCAAATCTTCTGGCCGCTGCGCCAGTGCGACTCCTATGGCCGCTTCCAATTCGGACCACGCGGTTTGTTCTGCGCCTTGCGCTTGAATCAGCTCCTGTTGCCGCGCTGCCAGGTTGACCTGCGCGGAGAGTGCGTCTGACTCAACTACGAGCCCCGCATCTACGCGCGTACGGCTCTGGCCATAAAGTGCCTGTGCCGTCTCAACCGCATGCCTTGCAACCTCCACTTCGCGAGTCGAAATCAGCACGGATTCATAGCCTTCAACCACACGGTAAATCACTTCTTGGCCGGTTCTTCCCGATGACGCCGCCGCACCCTGCTTCAAAAGAGATGCGCGTTTGATCTGGAATTGAGTGTGCAGAGAATCGAAGGCCACCCAGCGCCCGGAAAAGGCAGTTGTGAAATTACCGAGGGGAGACGGACGGTTCAGGCTGTTCAGACCGAAGTCGGACGCCTGGAACACCTGCTGCCTGAGTTTGGTACCGAATGCATAGACAGGATCATCTCCACGAGTCAGATTTTCAGAGAATTGAATTTGCGGTAATAGAGGAGCTTTGGAGAGGCGGAAGCCTGCCTCAGATATGGCTACGTCCGCCGCCGCCAACTTTAAGGCCGGATTGTGTTCCAGCGCGGCTGCCACTGCCTGCCGCAGCGTCAGCTTCGGCTCCTGAGCCACCGAGGAGGACGCCAAAAAAAACGTCAGGAGAATCGCAATTTGTATTTTGTGAAAAATTATCTTTGACATCGCTAGTTGGCGCCACCCGGACGCTCCTATGCGAAGAAATGCAATTAGTGAGCAGACGTTACAGCATCGAGCAATAAAATCTCAGAAAGTCTTGAGAATTTCCATCCGATTAAACACAAGTGCTTATTGCTCATCATGTTGCGAGTGGTGGTATCGAGAACATGAGGAAGTCAATTAGACAGGCTGCCGAGAGCAGACGTGCGGAGAATTACTGAACAGTATAGCAATCGCCATTCAGAATCTCGTCGCATTTATCGCCATGCATAAAGGCAGCAAACTAGACTATAAGTTTGCGACCCTCGTCAATCTGCTTACGTAGCACGTTCCGAATGAGTTCGCAGGCATTTTTCACTTCCGGCATGGCCAGGGTACAGGACATCTGCTTGCCGACTCGACTGGTAGTGACCACTCCGGAGTTTCTCAGAACCGCCAGATGCTGCGAAAGATTCGGCTTGGAGATTCCCAGTTCCTCGAGCAATTCTGAGACGTATCGCTCCCGTTGCCCGAGCATTTCCAATATTTGGATGCGGACAGGATTGGCAAAGGCCTTGCATATCTGGCTTTGCCGCTGATAGATGAGCCGGTCTGTCTTGCTAGCACTGTTGCCCTTTACCTTTGGATGCGGTGCGGTCGATTGAGCTTTACTCTTCGGCAACCCTTGCTCCTCTCCAAGCCCGAAACAACTAATCACTTTTCGGCTCACTCGGCGTAGTTGATTGGAATTCCTGCTGCCATCTTCTCTGCTCTATTTTAGTCTGTTTCCACCATTTGAAGTGATGTTTATACGCAAAGAGCTCGTTGACCCTCCCTGTAATCATTGAGAAGAAAGCAGGTCGCTCTTCTGGGAAAACCGCACCCATATACGCATGTACCATCAGACCGGAGACAACCATTCCAACAGCCAGAAAATGAAGTAACATCGCCCAGGCGACCACCGAAGTTTCAAACAGGTGGAAGCTCATGATGATGCCCGTAACCGCAATCACTGGAAGCGCCGCGTACACCAGTAAGGCAAATAATTTCTGCCCGGCGTTATAGGAGCCCTGCTCCGGCAGCGCTTCCTTTGTCCGGTTTAGAATCAGCAATACGCGTATTCGCAACCATTGCCAGTCATCCTGATCCAACCCGATCTCGTTGACTAGCACCTCCTTGCGAAGATAGTTGCGATAACCGAAAACACCATAGACCAGGAACACGATAATCCATGTCAGGCCGATCGCGATGTGAACGCGAAGAACATTCGCTCGCGAACCGAGGGCGCTGGCTATCATCGTGGTATACCACTGAGGCATGACTCGATAAGCCGCTCCCACGATCAGCGCAAGTCCGGAGATCAACTCGATCAGCCACACAGATGCATTGAACCAGTGCAAGAGAATGATCGCCACGTCATGCTTCTTGATATTTCGCTGCTCCATGCCAGTAGCTTCTTCTGCTGTGAGCGCGATGGGGTGTGTCGGGATAGGTTGTGCGTTCATATTCAGTCCTCAAAACGTTTTTCACCAACGGCAAGTTGGCGGAAGAATGCGATGGCTTGACCAGCAAAGGTGGCGCCCACGGCTAGCAGGACCAGTTTTTTGGCGATGGCTCCCCAGATGACACCGGGAGCGATAGTACGGGGTGGCACGGGTGCAAAGCTGGCGGCCTGCACTTCCAGGTGCTCCGGCGTTCCTGTGTAATAGACATTAGGACCGATGGAGACCGTGTTGGTCACCATGCGGCGTGCGCCTTCGCGATAGACAAGGCGATAGACGTCGCTGGAAGAATCCTCGAGATCCCCGAAGACCTTTGCTTCTCCGGGGCAGGTTAATACACAGGCCGGAGCAAGCCCCTGCTCGCGGCGTGGTGTGCAGAAGTCGCACTTATCTGCTTTCCCCGCTCCGGGATCAATGTAACGCGCGCGATAGGGACAGGCGGCCACGCAGGCGCCGCAGCCGATGCACAGCGCGCGATCGATCTGTACCGTACCATCCTCAGCCTGATAGGTTGCTCCACTGGGACATGCCGGCACACAAGTGGGCCGGTCGCAGTGATTGCACTGGTTCACGTGAAAGCTGGTGTTGAGGTTGGGAAACGTGCCACTAGTTCCAGTCTCGGGAACTCGCGTCCTCGCATAACCGTTTGGTACATCCCACTCCGACTTGCATGCAACGGTGCAGGACTGACATCCTACGCACCGTTCCGTCTTGATGACCATTGCATAGCGCGCCATCGTGATTACCCTTTCCCCTCATATGTCAGCAAACGAACAAAGTTCACCCGCATTCCCGTTCCGCCCATGATCGGATCCAATGCCACCCGCGAAATAAGCTTCGTGTCAGAAGCACCGTGCCGGTTGGCTCTTCGCATCTTCGGCGCGATAGCACCGAAACCATGCACCATGTAGGCGCAGTCGTCGCGAATTCTCTCTGTGACACGCACGTGGATAGGGTCGCTCCGGAAGCCATCCTGATTCTCAAGCGCCACCGGATCGCCCTCCGCTAGCTTCAATAGCGCGGCGTTCTTCGTGCTGACCCAAACCTGGTTTTCCGGCATCAGGTCGTCCAGCCAGGCATTGTTCTCCGTACGTGTAAACGAATGCATGGGAGCCCTGCCATAGATCAGCCTTAGGTAGCCGGAGGGCGGTGGTTCCGGCGCTTGATACACGGGCATGGGATCGAAGTGAAGGTCATTGAGCACGGTGGAGTAAAGTTCGATTTTTCCGCTCTGTGTGGGAAACAGCGGTCCATCTTCCTCCGCCCGATCCTCGATGTAAGGCTTGCCCTGGAAGGAAACTGCACCCAGACTCATCAGCTCGGACATATTCACTCCCATCGGTGTGACAAGGCGGCGAAGATGATCGTCCGGGTCGTTCCATGGAAAATATGCTTCCAAATCCAGCCTCTTCGCCATCTGCTTCGCAATCCACCAACCTGGCTTCGACTCATACATCGGCTCACAGGCAGGCTGCCTTATCGCGACAAAGGGAGGCTTCGAAGTCGTCGAAATCGCGGGAGGGTCGTAGCGCTCCAGGTAAGTCGCTTCCGGCAATACGATATCCGCGTAGTCAGACTGCTCGTTCGGAAGCACGTCTACAACGACAAGCAGGTCGAGTTGCTTGATCGCCTCCAGTGTTCGCTGTTTCTGAGGGATACTCTCAAGAACGTTTTCTCCATAGACGATCCATGCTTTGATGGGGTAAGGCGTTGCAGTGATTGTGGCTTCGACGAGTCCCTGGGTCAGCCCCTGTGCCTCTTCCGACGCCAGTGGATACTTGTCACCACCACCGTCGGCGCGACCTTTTTCGGAGTCCGGCATCGGAGGCAGGGGGATCCTCCCTTGTTTCAACTTTGTCGGCAGGAAGATTCCGCCCTTGCGGCCATAGGCGCCGAGCAGAGCTGTGAGGATTGCCATCGCGCGTGCGCGCTGGGTGTCGTTGCCGTACCAGGTCACATGACGACCGGGGTGGAGCGCCACCGCAGGTTTCGCCGCACCCATGGCACGCGCCGTCTCCCGAATCTGGACGGCAGAGATATTCGTTAATGCCTCTGCCCATTCAGGCGTGAAGCCCTGAACATGGGCAGCCAGCTCCTTGAATCCGATGGCATATTGCTCGATGAATTTCTTGTCGTATAGATCTTCTGTGATGAGAACGTTGGCCCACGCCAGAAGCAATGCAGTGTCGCTGCCCGGCTTGATCGGGAGCCACCAGTTTGCTTTGGAAGCAGCTGTTGAGAATCGTGGATCGACCACGAGCAGCTTCGCTCCCCGGCTCAGGCCTTCAGAAAAGGCCGTAACCTGCGAAGTAAAGACGTTTTCCCCGATGTGGCTTCCAATCAAGACAATCAGCTTGGATTCCACTAAGTCGACGGGCTCCGGTGAATTCACAGGACGGCCGAATGTGAGCTGATAGCCGACATCGCGCGGCCCCGTGCACTGTGCGAATGCAGTTTCAGCTGAATTGGGCGTGCCATAGGCTTTCATCAATGTGGCAAAGAAACCTGAGCCTACACCGTGCGGAAACAGCGCAACCGCCTCTGGACCGTACTTCTGTTTAATTTCTTTCAATTTGCCGGCAAACTGATCGAGCGCCTCATCCCAGGAGGCGCGTTTGAACTGTCCGGCGCCGCGCGAACCAGTACGCAGCTGTGGGTACTTTAACCGGTCTGGATCATAGAGCAGTTGCGTCCCGGAATTTCCACGCGCGCATAGTTTGCCCTTGGTCAAAGGGTGATTGGGGTTGCCTTGCAATTTGAGAACTTTGCCGTCTTTGACTTCTGCTAATACTCCGCATCTCCAGAAGCACATCTCGCAATTAGTGGCGATCAGTTCGACGCGCTCACTGCCACGGCGTCCGGGCAGGCGTGATATGGGCTCTGCGCTTGCGCTGCCAGCCCCAACAATTGCCGCACCAGCAGTTGATACTCTCAGAAAATCGCGCCGAGAGATCTTGGAATTCATAATTGCTCTCCGAACATGGCTGAAAAATGTGGGACCGGCGCAGGCCGGTCCCACTTAGGCGGACATTAGAACCTCGCGATCATACTGAGCGCGAACTTGTTGGCTGTGTTGAAAGTCGGAAAACCAAGAACCTGGGGAGTACCACTGAGTTTCTCGGGCGCTCCCACGTCCCAGCCAGAGCCACTCCACTGCGCGTCGTAGTGGATGTAATCCGCCTTGGCGATGAAGTGGGGATTGATACGGTGCGTTATATAAGCCTCGTAGACATTGCCGCGAACGCTGGTCTTCGGCAGGATAATGTCGTCTTGCGCCTGGGCGAAATTGAACCAGTACTTAGAGCCATGATTGAACTCGAAACCCGCCTTGGTGCGGTCATTCGGGAAGTCGTAACGAGCACCTGCATAAAGCATGTACCCATCGTGGTTGACCGGAGTGCTAAACGGATCCGACCCTAGTCCACCGAAAGGTCCGGTGACGTTGATGGGGCGAAGCCCAGACCAGTTGACGCTCCCGAACAAGTCGAAGCGCCCACGATGCTGCTGGAATACAACACCGGCCAGGTCAATTGCTCCCAGGTTCTTCGTCGGCGTAAAGCGCAACACTGCCGGAGGAAGCCCTGTCTCACCTGTCAGCGGATTCGTAGTGAACACGGTAAGGCCGTCAAAGCCGTCGGTGACGTCGAAGGCACGCGCAATGGTGACCTGAAGAAGCGTTTTCTCGGTGTTCCAAAGATCGAGATTGCCGCCAATGAAGTGTGTATCAGACAAGCCATTCGACTGACCATTCGCTAGAGTGCCATTACCGAAGCCTGAGTCGTATCCCACTCCATAGCAGGCGCGGACTGTGGTTTTCTCGCCGAAGTGATAGCCAACCGTGATTCCGTCAAATTGGTAGTCGATCAGTGTTGCCAAGGGAGTTCCGCCCCGAGGTTCGTCCTGACGCAGATTGAGCGGCGGACCTTCCGTTGACGGCCGGCGTCCTATCGAGAGATAGAGCGGGGAGCCCGCGATATTGGTCCAGTCAAAATACGCCCGCTCAACGCGCAAGATATCCGAGTTCGGAACGGTTGCGGTTGTACCGTCCATATTCACAGTGTTTGGTTGGCCGTTAAATACTTGGACACCCGTCGAGTCGCCAAATACCTTGTACATGCTGAGCCGGCCGGAGAAGCTGAAGTTATCGGTCATCTTCGCGTTGAAATTCAGGCGAAGACGGTTTGTCTGGAGGGCCTGGTTCTGGTACTTGGCCGCCGCCGTCACGCCGATTTGCTGCAACAGGCCCTGCTGAAAGGCAGCGAATCCCACCGGGCCGAACATCTGCTTAAAGCCTGCTACTGCAGTTTGCAGACCTGAATATGTGACGTTACTGAGGAACTGTTGGTAGAGGGCGTAGTTATTACCGCTGCTGTTGATGAAGGTGGTTGCGCCCATGCCTTGTGCGCCTGCTGGCGCGTTGAGGGGCAGCATCGGATTGCAGCCAAGCGCTCCGTTGTTAAAACAGAACACTGTCCGAACGAGAGCATTTTGCAGCTGCATTCCATCGTAGTGCGCGGGAATCTGTTCAAAAATGGAATGCACTTCATAGCGGTAATCGCCGCTGAAATTCAATCGGTCGAGTGCGGTGTGCATTTCAGTTTTCTGGACGCGTTCGTCCAGCTCTTTCACCTGTGCCTGTAAGTCAGCGGTCGTGGAAGTCGATTCCGTGGCTGGCGTGGTGGTAGTCGCGGTCGCCGGAGCGGGTTGTGCAGTTGGCTCGGCTTTCTTTTCCTGCGCTTCGAGTCTTTGCTCCAACTCGGCAAGAGTCTTCTTCAGTTGCTCGACCTCCTGGCGCAGCTGGGCGTTGTCATTGGGTGTGCTGGCAGCCTGTTGCGCCCATAATCCTGGTGCGCACGCAAGGCAAAGCAGCGCAACATAGGTTGCGATCCTTCGTTTCATACGTATCCTCCCTCGTCAGCCTTCAGGTGTTCAGGTTCGTTAACCGCAAGTCGCCGGTTGTTCGGAATCGGCGGCGTGATCGATTGCAAAACGCTGCAGGGCTTTCATCTGCTCGGGAGTGAGCGACTCCAGCAGCTTTTTGCCCGTCTTTGGGTGAACCACGCTTTTGTGAGAGGAGACGAGCTTGGCAGAGAAGAAGGAACGCCACTGTGCCTGCGTGAGCGTCATGGGCGTGTATTGCTTGTGCGGTGAGCCTTTGTCGTGGCACACCCTGCAGTTATCGCGATAGAGGGTCTTTCCGTCCATTCCGCCGGCAAGCGCACTGCCGACGAGAATGAATATAGTCACGACCATCATTGAGAGAAAACGACGTGTATGCATGTAAAGCCTCCAAGACATGAGGCACTGCGTATTTGTTGAACCGCTTCTAGGAAGCGGGGATAAGAACGCCAGCGCCAGCTGAGACTTTGCTCTTAGTCTTAAAGCTTGTCTGTGACACAGATCACTTATTGCTGTATTAATAGACTTCGCAACTATGCAAGTGTGCAACAATGGAACTACCTGAAACGGGCCTCATGGATTTATCCACGATGAAGCTGCGGCCAACCATTTGAATGCGGGGTGCGACTAATAATCGAGGAATCCTGCCATGACTGCCTGCAGGACAGTTCTTTCCCCAGGCGATGGTCTCCATGACGCACATGGGCCTCATCGGAAGATGAACTGTCGCCTGGATTCGAAGACAATCGCGGCTTTCGTGTACCTTTACCTTCGGTATCTTCTGAATCCAAGCCTGCCTCTAAGGCGTCAGAGAATAGGCCAGAGACGTTTACTTACATTCACATCTACAACAATCCAGCAAGGAGACAATCATGAAAGTGTATCTCACAGTCGGAACCATGTTGCTCGCATGCGCCAGTCTCGTTGGGCAGAGCAGTCCGTCCTCACAAGCCGGTGGACAATCCACCGGTATGCCGCCCAACATGCACATGGGGGAGGAAAAGAAGTCCAACGACATGCCCCCAATGAAGGACCACATGGCGAAGATGCAAGCTGAAATGAAGCAGATGAAGTTACGGATCGAGAAGCTGCGGGCCGATGCGGAGAAGGTTCAAGATCAAAACACAAAAGCCGCACTGCTCGGTAATGTCGAAATGTGGGAACATTTCATGAGCCAAATGCACTCGCATATGGAAATGATGGATGGCGGTGGCATGCACCACATGGGGATGATGCCGAAAAAAGAGGGCATGGGGCACTGCAAGATGATGGATCAATCAGCTCAGCCCGCCCAGAGTGGCCCAACAACCAAGCAATAACGAGGCAATTCTCTCACCAATAGCGGCCGCTGTTGCGGCCGCTATTCTTGATTGTTCGCAGCGCGTCTATGTACCCACTCAATTCTGCGGGTATTCCTGCCGGTATTGAACACCTCGAACAAATCCGAATCAGTTACGTTTTGCGCTTACAAATCTTTAGATCGCTGGACGCGATTCTAGGTTCTGTCGCGCCACTCCGCCAAAGGTTTGTTGTTGGCTTGGCGGACGGTAACAAATTTATTGTCCAATAGCGGATTGGTATAAGGATGATCGACACGTATATGCTTACCGCGCGTCTCTTTCCTAAAGTCGCCCGCGTGCATGATCAGTTGGCCGACTTCAATCAGATCCAAGGCTTCCTGGCAGCGCATCAACTCGTGCGAGTTGCTGGCAGTCAGGCCACCAAGAGCACTCTCCTGCAAACGACCTAGATACTCCAGGCCGGTCTTGAAAAGCGCCTCCGATCGAACTTCGATACCCGCATAATCGTTCATCACATTCTGCACTGCCACCGTGGCCTCTTTCCATGAAGGTCCGGATTTCCGGTCAAGAATTTGAGAGTAAAGTTCTCTCTTTTTCTCGACCAGCGGGCTGTCCTCGGCATTTTCGAAGCCGCTGATCGTTGCCGCCCTTGCAGCGGCATTGCGTCCAGCGATGTGACCGAAGATACATGCGCCGGCGATATCCGCGCGGAAGTTGCCCACTTCGTCCCCGGCGGCGTACAACCCCGGCACATCCGTCTCGGCCTTTTGATTAATTTGGACGCCGCGACCGATCAGGATAGGCTCGTACTGCTGAAATTCGACCATGTGTTTACGCAGATCGATTCCCTGATTCTCCATCGCTTCCAGCAGCGAGGTGTCGCCTTCCTGTGTCAGCCCCCAACGCATGTAATTGAGGTCCTCTTCCGCAATGCCTGAGCAATCCATGTATACGGACTGACCGGCTTTGTTCTTGTAGGTAAAGACGCCGTGCCAGATGTCGGCGGTCACGTCGCCCAATTCCTTGGTGGGTTGGGTCACAAACGGGCCAGCCGGTTTGCCATCCAAATCTCGCAGTACGCCGATCCACGTTGCCTTGCCGCAGCGGGCAAAATACTTGGGGCCGGCGTGCGTATTCGGCATCTCGATGTTGACCAACTTGGCTCCTGCACGATAAGCGGCAGCTCTTCCTCCGCCGGTGCAGGCGGGGCAGTTGGCCGTGTTGAACATCCAGCCTGCAGTTCGCGGAGAATAAAGCCGGCTTGTATTTCCGGTGGTCAGGATGACGTTCTTGGCTCGGAAGACCTTTATCTCCGGCTCATCTTCAGCAATACTGACTCCGATGGCTCCGATTACAACGCCCTCTTTGTTAGTGATCACATCGGAGATCGGCACCTTGTTCATGATTGTCACTCCACGCTTTAAAGCCTCGCGCGTGAGAACTTCTTTTTGCGGCGCTCCTCCATATTTGAGGAATATTCGTGGGCGGCCCGGCTTGGCATGGCCGTTGAATTCCCAAGTTCCATGAGGCCGCATCGGAATTCCCCACCGATCCCAATCCTTGACCCGATCGAAGGATTCCATGAGGAAGAGATGGGTCATGTCCTGATCCAGCCACCCCCCGGTGAGGCATTCGTTCATTTCCTTCATAATCGGTGCAATGTCGTTGCCATGGATTTCCGGGATATAGCACTGAAAATGGTCATTCCCTGTGGCGCCAGATCCGCTGCGCTTGGTGTTGGCCTTTTCCGCAACCACTACCTTGGCACCGCCGTCCGCTGCGGCGATGGCGGCCATAAGACCTCCGATACCGCCACCAACTACCAGCACATCGCATTCAATTGATTTTTTATCGATTGCAATCATTATTAAATCCTCCCATTACCACTTACAACAGTGGCGGAATTCGCTAGTTTTTATGCGGTGAAGCGGTGTACAGCAGCATCGCAGGCAATGGAAGGCGCAACTGAATTGCTCCGTTCGGGCAATCGAGTTTGCAGGCGTTGCAGTGCCAGCACTCTTCCGGATACTTTACTTCTGTTTCGCGACCGTCTGCGGACCAGTGCAGCACATCAAGCGGACAATTATCGATACAAGTTCCACAGTTACCACATATTGTTTTGTCAATTACGGGTGGCATTTGCTAGACCTCCAAAGGTATCTCCCGAGCTTAGTTCACAGTCGAGCGCGGCGAGAGGATTCATATTACTACGCCAGCTCTTATCAGGTGGGACAGTAATATGCAGAGGATCGCCCCCATGGCCCGGAGATCGTGATATCCCATTATTTAGCGGATGACTTCCTCATTGACGCGTGCGGCCTTGGGCCTTAGTTTCAGGTTCATGGTAGAACGAGCCCCATGAGACGCAGTAGCCAACTGTGCGGACCCTTTTAACCGAACTGAAGCTTACGCTCGTCCCCGTCGGCCAGGATGAACCCTCAGGCCTGCCGCGAGACGGGCCTCACCGAGCGAACCTGCGATCACTGGCGCAAGGAATACGGCGGGTTGAAGCTGAAGTGGGCTCGTCGCACCGAGGAACCGGCGGCTGATTTTGGCGACGGCGGTTGCTAGAAGAAAAACCGATAGCCGCCAGATTTTTCTTCCTGCGGTTGCGGCGTCGCACCTGGTCTTGGGTTTTGGGCGATTAGCCAGGCCAGAACTACCCCAATATGGCTCCAGTCCGTGTTGCCGGCATTCGCGGTGATGCTTCTGTTATCGGCCTTTGTATCAGTCGGTACACGATGCCCACTGATTGAGCAACAAAATCAACAGTGCGATCAAAAATGATGAACAATTATTATTGACGCTCGCGATATCCTGCAGTATCGTATAGCCGCTTAAGTGCATATTGCATCTATTAAACTTTCACACGCTACGGTGTGTCGGCTTGTGGCTGATGCCCGCTCCCAGTGGGTGAAAATTTGCTTCGTTACACGAAATACGGGCCCTGACCGTCTAGTTTAAGAGGGTGCACTACACCACAATTATTTTCGCCACTCTCAGACCAACAGGGCAATGTCAGCAGCTTTTGAACAGACTTTACACAAATGCCTGTCTTATTTTTTGTACTCTGCAAATTGAAACGAAGAGAGTGGAGGAACGCGGATGCCAACCGATACGGTCGAAACAAAAGAAACCAACCTGATAACCGCTAAGTCAGACAGTCCACAGGCGAAACCTTCTAGATTCACAGCAGTTCATGGCCTGATTATTTCCATAGTGATCGCCGTCGTTACCTATGCCCTCCCGACAGGTTTAGCTTTCAAGGGACACATGACTTTGGTGATATGTCTCTTCACCGTTGCAATGTGGGTATGCAACGTACTTCCGATCGAAATTACCTCTCTTTTATTTTCCGTACTCATCGTGGTACTCAATATTTTGCCACCCGGTAGGGCATTCAGCGGTTATGCCGATCCGACGCCATGGTTCATCATGGCGGTGCTCATGTTTGGCATCGCGGTCACCGAATCGGGACTTGGCAAGCGAGTATCGTTGAACCTTGCCAAGGTCTTCGGGACAAGCTTTGGCGGAATGACGATCGCTTTGATGGTTACCGGTTTCGTGCTCTCATTCCTTACTCCGGCTGGCGTAGAGCGGGTTTTGATTCTCTACCCCATCGCGCTGGGAACAGCGTTTGCCGTGATGGGGGCATCGATGCGCGGCAGCAATGTGACCAAGTTTTCGATGTCCGTGGCCTACATCG
>Ga0364907_10188_pt1 | contig 24959 bp, 46 predicted proteins | sample ExccelJu500002D3_2_FD_206960 | JGI IMG/M metagenome (GOLD analysis project Ga0364907, IMG submission 206960) | Enriched cells from Trout Bog Lake Hypolimnion, Wisconsin, USA - BchlTB.July02.5000.02.D3 | ecosystem: Environmental > Aquatic > Freshwater > Lake > Hypolimnion/Profundal zone | place...
TTATATCGTAAAAAGGACGAAAGAAAACATACCTTCATTTCCACTGGAACTTTTTAATATATCGCGTTCTGTGATATACCTTCATTTCCACTGGAGATTTTAGAACGCGTAAAATAAAAAACACGCTTTGTTAAATAGATATATTTAACAACCTTCATTTCCACTGGAAAAAGTTAAATTGTATTAATAAAAAAGTTTTGTTATATATAATTATTTTTTTAAACAGTATCGTATTATCCAGTGTCCGTTCTCTAAACCTTCTGTTTTTTCTATTTCTTTATTTTCTATCAAACTTTCTATAGATTTGACCATCATTGATTTTTCTATATGCGTTCTTTTTCCAAGCTTTCCTTTTTCTATTGAACCACCATTTGAACGTATAACTCTCATTATTTTTGACATATCGCTTTTTGAATTTTCGTCATTTGCTTTATCTAAAACATATTCCATTCGTGGAAGTAAATATTCATTCACTATATTTAGTGCTTCATCTACCCACTTATCCGGAAGTTCTACGAGTTTTTTATCTTTAACCGTTTTCAAAAACTCTATATCAAATATACTTAATATCATAGCGAGTTTATAGGCATGTCCAAACGCTCTCTGTATAGCTACTCTTTTATTTACAAATTCTGGAGAGAGATATTTATTTGTTTCTGTAACCTTCCATTTTTCTATACGCGAACAAACACCAAACGATATTTCATCTTCTTTCAACTGGCACATTATATCTGCAATTTTTCCTACACTTTCTACAACTTCATCTATTCTTTTTTGTTGTTCTATAGAGATATTAATATTTTCTCTAACCTCTCCTCCTTCTTCATATACCATTAAAAATCTTGGTAAAAATCCACCATCTGCTTGTTCAGACGATGCGAGCTTGTTAAATTGGTCGGTTGTCATTGCAAACAACAAACTCGCAAATGGATGCTCACAAACCCATTCATAATCGTTATTATCATCTTTCTTCTTTTGTCGTATTGATACTTTACTGGCAACTCTTTCACCATCATATATTTTACACAATTGAGGAAGTATTGTTGCTCCTAATCCAACAGATGCAGATGTAAAGAATGATTGGCACTCATCGTATAACCACAACATGTGGTCATTAACTTTTGCAAAATCCTGTACCATACGTGGTTCTGTAAGTTTATCTTCTTGTACCATTATAGATATGACTTTTGTTACTGTTTCCGTTTCTTCAATTATTCCATTGGAATTTTTAGTTTTTACAACTTGTTTTATTTCCTGTATACGTGGAAGAAATCTTTTTTTATCTTTTATCATACTTATAGCGAAAGATTTACCGGATATTGAACTCGTGCCAAATAATATTATAAACAAATTCGCATATACAGATTTACCGGATAATATAACTCTTACTCTTTTACCAAGTACCATAGAGCATATCGCCATTAACGAGAAGTAGTGGAAAGGAATACGAGAATATGATATCTCTTCACCAATATTCATCCACTCTTTGAATATAGGGTGTTTAGTTCCCGGGAAAGGTGGCAACTCCATAAGTTTTGCTGCAGTTAATATTTTCTTTTTTGATTTTTTATCTTCCTTTTTTTGTGCTTCTGATAGGTGGCAATAATCTATAGTATCATCTTTTTCATCATCGTCTTCAAAAGTTTTAACTAATTTTAAAGCGCCCGGCTCAGCTTCAAATCCATCAAATAATCCTACCATCTTAAACCACCACCGAAACATTTAAATACTTTCGCGTTCTATAATAGAATAGAGAGTTCATCTCTACAGGGACTTTTTGGGTTGGGGCCGCTACAACGGCTCCTATTTTCTTTATCATTATTCTTTCAACTCCTTTACTGCTTTTGTTAGTTCTCTTATCGCATCTGATGTATCATCATCCATATGCGCCATTTCGTAAAGTTCACATAGTCTTATCATACAACCAGAGATATAAGAGATTTCTTTTGTTTGCTCTTCCATTCTGTCAGACATTCTATCAATAAGCCTATTAATAGACTCGTCTATTTGTTCCAACATTTCATCAGTCATTTACTTATTCCTCCATTCTGCTCTTTCAATTTCTTTTGAAATAGCTTGTGTTGCATGGTATGACATATTCACACCAAGTCGCTTTGCATCTTCCTTCATGCCAACTGGCAAACTTAAACTAACGTGTTCTGTTTCTTTCATATATATCACCATACTCTAATATACTCTAATAGTATTTATAGTTTTCTATTCTCTTCTTTGCAATTTCACAATATCCTTCATCCAGATCAACATCAATATGTTTTTCCCATGGATGTATATATACAAAATGATCAAGCGTTCCCGAAAGAAGAATATGTCTGTGTTCTTTTAATTTTACAATCATCTTTACTCCAACTCCATTACCCACTGTCCGTCCTTCCAGCACCTTATGATACTCCCATCTGCTGCGCGCGCCATAAACTTCATAAGTTCTGGTATGAACTCACGAAGTTCATTTATATCTCCACGAGTTTTTACTTCTTCACTTTGTGGGGTGACGAAGTATATGTTATCGTGGTCTTCACAAACAATCGCTACATAAGAACGAGTAATTGTTTGTTTGGTGGGCCACGGAGTATACTTTCCATCCTTTGATATGCTTGTTCCAATTACATCTTCTGTAGCTGTTCTTTGTAACAATCTCACATCATACTTGTATAGTTTCTTAATCTCTACATATGGTTGGTCGTTCTTGTTCGAGAAGTCCCCATTTTCCATCTTTGCGAACATATGTAAGAACTTCATAACGACACCTTTAAATAGTTTGAATACATATTATATATTGTCAAAGTTTTCGACATCTCTTTGACAAGTTTTGCATCGTGGTTCTTTACCACCAAATATTTTTTCATTTCATTCCTCCCTAATATTTTTTTCATACTCATCTTTACTAGTGGGTTTAATCCTCTCTCTCCTTTCACATTCTTTTTCAACTGCTCTTTCTGATATATCAGAACAATTGATATTCATTCCTCGTGCTCTATCAACTAACCCTATTTTCCATGTAAGGTTAACCTTTTCTTTTTCAATCGTTAATTTTGGCATTTCTTTACACTCCATTCTTTGTATACTCCTATTATGCGCTAAAAGTATTTAATACTTTTGGAATACTCCTTTTATAATTCAAAAAAGTTTTATTAATCAAGAACACTTTATACCTATAACTTTTTGTATAAATTTAGTGGTTAAATGTTCTTTATCATTTTTCATTTCTTGTGAGTGTTGTTTTAATATATCACAAGTAGTTAATTCGTCATTTACAATTCGTTTATAAGGTGGTCGTTCAAATACTTTGTATTTCGTATATCTACGGTCTCCATCATATTTTTTCATACATTCCATGCATCTATATGAGTGACCATCCTTTGTTCTTTCATTTTTATAAAACTCTGTAATTGGTTTAATTTTTCCACATTTTGTACACATCTTTTTTGTAGTTCTTTTAATACATTCTCTACAATATCCTAAAGGATTAGTTTTACTTCTTCTTATTTTTTCTACAGTTCCACAAATAGGGCAAGTCTTCATTCAACCACCTCTCCTCTTTTACAAGGTACACAATTATAAAAATTTCCTTCCTTCACAACCCTACAATAAATTCCCCGGGTTCGTAGTAACCTTTTCCATTTAATCGCCGAGCGTTCTGTATCGTGTCCGTTGTTACCATGTGTTGATTTCATTGTACGTCACGCTCATCTGCAACTTTAATATCGTTACCTATTACATCATAGAATATAGTCATTCTTGTTCCTCCAAGAACTGTTCCAATTCTTTTGTTACACCAATTATCCTGTAACATTCTTCGTGACTATCCATAATTTGTTTGCTTGTTTGATAAGGACTTGCCGAGTGATGGATAAATCCTTGTGGTGATGGTTGGTCAGGTATTAATGGTTTCCTATTGTTTTGAGAACCGAAATGTGGATATCCATACTTTTCCAATATGCCTGTTATAATATTGGGGTGAACTCGGAATAGGTTAGCAACTGATTTTATACTATACCCATAACCTTGTGGTTGCGGTTTTATGAGCGCACATATTAAATGATACTCTGGTTTAATAACCACAATATCTACTTCATCTTTCATATTGGAAATAAGAAGTTCTAATTCTTTCTGCTTCTCTAATATCGAATTTAGTTTAGTTGTATTGTTTGTCATTTCCTCTCCCCAATCTTGCTGCTTTCCACTGTTGCCTATACTTATACACTGTTGAAGGACTTACACGGAAGTCACGCGCTATCCTTGCCCATTTGTGGCCTTCGTTGTGTAACTTCATAACTACTTCTTCATTAAGTTCCTTTCGTGGTTTACCTATTGGTTTACCGGATTTACTACCGTACTTTCTTACTTTATCCATTCCTATTTTCGTTCGTACCGATATACGTTTAAGTTCCTCTTCATTAATCCAACTCATGATAGATAATATAAGATTTCTTGTACCATCCTGAATATCACGCGTCCAACTTTCAGTTAAGCTTATTACTCTTACATTTTCCTTTTCCAAATTCAAAAATGTATTAATTGAAGATTGGAAGTTTCTATCTAAACGGGATATTTCAAATACCACAACTGTATTGATTACAGGGTGGGTTTTAATATAATCTATCATACGTTTATAATCTGGTCTTTGGAGTGGTGGTTTCATTCCACTCACTCCTTCATCGGCAAAGATAACATTAACTCCTGCCTTCTTAAGATGGTCTACTTGATTTTGAACATCCTGTTCATCAGTTGAAACTCTGGCGTATCCTACTGCATTATCCATGATAAACTGCCTCGTAATTATCATTCACTTTTTCTATTGTGTAGTTCTTCACATCATCCGTTGAGTTGCATGGAAAGGTAAATCCCATACGCCCGGTTGGTGGTAGGTCACTTTCTAAATGGCAACTGTACGGTGGCACATAAGGTGGAGCTGGTACATAAGAGCCATTTGGAGCGAGCATTGTTACTTGTGCAACTGCTGGCGTGTTATCTACATTCTGTACGGGTTGAGTGCATCCTGCTATAAGGATAAGTGCTGCAACCAAAATTAAAATACATGTTGTGATTTTCATCATACATACTCCTTCATAAATTCTGCTTGTGTTACATTCACATCAAACTTTTTATCTTCTAACTTTTCTTTATCATATGAACATACTAAATCATCTGCTGTTTCTTCACGTTGTGCTGCTATCTGTTCATAACTCTCTTCAATAATAAGTTTCATTAAATCTTCACATTTCATATCTATAGTTTGCATAAGGAATACAATATCAACTGGATCTAACTTTTGCAATATGATATAGAACCCGGGCATTGTCTTTTGATATTTCCCGTAGAACTCTATTACATAAGAAGATATAATTTCGTGGTCGTTTTTAATAGTCACTATTTATCACTTCTCCGAATTTGTTAACAGAATTTTCCCATAAACATAAAGTTATACCAAAGTACAATAGATTTCTTTAAACTATTCATTCTGCGTCCTCCACAATCCTTTCTAAATATTCAATAATACTAATCTTAAACTCTTTTGCATTAGTATCAATCTTTTCAAAAAGAGATATTGGTATAGTTAATTGAACGAGTGTCATTCCAAAGGCTCCTGATGAGCAAAGTATTCAATTAAGTTGTTATCATAGTTTAGAATATCTTGGTGGTCCAACATTTTTAAACAACCTTTACATTCATCATTACTTATACAGTAATTTTCACAAATAAAACCTTCTTGTTCTGTATCAATTACTTTGTGGTTACAAACTTTGCAAATTGGGCAAATCTTTGTATCACCACAAAAAACACATGCGGTTCCCATTATAAATACTCCTCTTCTTCATCTTCTACTATGTGGTATTCTTCATCGTATCCAGCATAGTTCTCTTCAAAGTATTCTTCAAAGGTCATTGTCTATATCCTCCATTAAATTCAATCTTATAGTCGTCTACAATTTCATACAGAGTTGCTACAGCCCATTGTGCAGCGCGTTTTAGTTGTCTTGCATTTCTATATCCGTGCTTTTTATTTACCTTAATTTGTAAAGACATTTTGTTTCCTCCAAAAATTTTTATTTATAAATTTTGTTTATCTGTTCTCCATCCATTACCAGCGAGTAGTTTAAATCGTCGCGCCTTCCAAAGTGTAGAAGGAACAGTCCCGGATCTTTAGAGAGTTCTGATACCTTTACACTTGTACCCTCTCCCATCTTTGAGAGGATTTCTTTTCTTATTTCTCTGTGGTTATATTTTGACATTTTTTACTCCAAAAATTTTGTTTGATAAAGTAGTTTATATAACTACTCTTATTCTCCTTTCCTTTGCTGCTTCATCAAAGATTACTTCCTCTCCACACTTCCAACAGTATACGGCTGCTTCATCCTTCACGTATGCTCCATCCTCATCTATGTTGAGGTATTCTGCCGGGATATCCATTGCGACACCATCAGCGCCGCACGAGTAGCAGTTGTATACTACGTCGTATATTTTTTTGTTGTTCTTGGTTTTCATTCCTTTCTCCGTTGTTTTACATCGTGGACGTTTTTATTCCGTCTCACAATACCTACTATGCGCTAATACTATTTATACTTATTGTAAAAGGAGCCTTATAAATTAACAAATAAGGATAAAACAAAAATACTTTATTAAATGATAAATAATATCCTTTTATGAATACTTAATAATTTAACAATATATTTTAAATTAATAATTAGTTTTAATTAAAATAAATTACTTAATAAAAATATTTTGTTTAATAATTAAATTTTAACTAATTGATATAAATAAATAAAGTATTAAAAATATCTATGTTGAATCCGGACATTGAGTAATTATAATATGGCGCGGTAGAAAACGAACACCACGCCACTTTAAATCAATAAAAGAGTTGTTGGTGGTAGGAAGTGCCCACCAAAAGAAAAGAAGAGCCTATGTGCCTACACCAAATTTAAGGCGCGCTGTTTGTATGGACATAGAACCATGCTTTGAAATAAGATTGTACTTATATACGTTTCCTCTTACTTCTTTAACTTGTATAATTTCCGAAGGGTGGCACCGGATTTCATCTAAGTTGTCGGTCCATTTGTTACCAGATCCGGGAATGGAAAATAACATTTTACTTGCATTAACTATACGGCATCACCTTTCTTGTTGTTGTTATATGTTGTGAAAGTATTTATATTTTTCATAGCTCGTTACCAATACCTTTTATTTTTATAATTCTTCCATTAAACTTATACTTTTTATTAATACAAGTTTTTTCATGTTCTATTCTTGTTTCTTCATCCACACATTTAATTCCACACTTACTGCATATAAGAACCATTAGTAACCTCACAAAACTTTTCGTGTATTTGTTTCGTTTCTAAATTAGAACATTTAATTCCACATTTTGAACAACGATAAACTCCACGGTTTAAACTTGTAAATCTTTTATCTTCAATTCCTTTATTCATGATATTCTCTTGAATGTAACAGGTTGATTTATAGAAGTTATTGTATCTTGCACCGGGTCATAAGTAAAATCAATTGACCACATCCAATAACTCGCGCTGTATGAGTTACCTGTTCCTTTATATTCTACTTCACCGTTCCATACATCGCTTTCAACATCTGCCATACCGGAAGGCATAAAGTTTACAGTTCCTTTATGCGAACCTTCACTTACACTCCATGTTCCATAGATGGTATGTTGTGGTTGAGTGGTAGGTTGAATACCAACTTCTGCTGTTCCTTGAGTTGGAGTTGAAGTTTCTAAACATCCACAAATAAATATGAATGTAATAACAACTGCAACAACTACTAATATACTTTTAGTCATACGCGTCCTATGTTCTGTACTTTCCAAAGTTAGGTGACTTGTTCCGGTAAAGTGCCATGAAAGATAAAATTACACATATGATAACAAAAATCGCAAGCATCACTGTAGAGAGCGATTGTGAACGGTCTTCATACGAGTTTGTATTTACTATAACCGTTTGTGTATTGTTTGTTGCCGACGACACTTGTGAACCAAAGGTATCTGTTGTAGTTGTTTGTGACGGCATAGATAAAGCATTGTCCATAGACATAATCCCCAAAAAACATGCCATCATAAACATAAAACACATAAAAAATAATGTTGTGATTTGCATTTACTCATCATCCTCCAAATCATCTTCTGCTATTCCTGCTTTCTTTCTTTTTCTTTCATAATCTTTTTCAGCTTGTGTTTTAGTTGAAACTGGACCACGGAAAGCGTTTAGTTCTGGTTTAATCATTTCCGGTAGGATATTCAGATATATACCGTTTGCTAAACATAGAATACTTGCGAGTAGGAACAGATAAGGAATTGGTCCGCCTTCTTGTGTTATATTTTGGCATATAGAAACCGTTTGATTAAGATATACTCCACCGGAACATCCAACGGGAATAGTTACTGATATAGTAAGCCACGCAGCGAAACCGTTAAAGACAGCTCCGAGAATACAGAAACCCATACGGGTTGGGTTTACTTCACCATCTTCATTTCTAATTTTCGCCCAAAAAGCTAAAGTACAAAATAATATAGCAGGTAAAACCACGAGAGCTACCATTGTGATATCCATTCCGGGATTGTGCATGTTTGTAGTTGTTTGATTAATAAACACGCTCTGGTTTGCTATATCAAATATTTGAGATATACCGGGGTTTGGCATTTATTGTTTACCTCTCTTTTTCTTTGGTTGTAAAGAACGCGATAAATTATCAGCGAGTTTATTTAATTTATCAGCACGTTCTAATCGTATCTTACCAAATCCATATGCGATACGCGAGTCAGCGAGCAGTTCAGAACGGAATGGATCTCCACGTGGTAGTTTAAGTGCACGTGATCGTTCTGCCCTTCCTTCAAGGTCTGCGGAAGCCGCCCATTTTATTTCTTGCGATGCAGCTTTCCTCAACTGCGTAGCAGTCTTTTTTCTCTTAACTCTATCCGTTGGTGTGGTTGTCAGAATTGGTGCAACCAGATTGTGCATTGTGTCGTGATAAATGTTTTTGCGTTTCATACGTAACTACTTCCTAAATCAGAACTTAAACCTTTTCTTCTTCCTTTTCTTAATGGAGCCATAATTTGTCCTGTTGGTAAATTGTTCTTTGGAACTGTTGATTTCAAACCCATAGGAACAACTTGTGCTCGTGGTTTTGGTACATTGTTGTTTATTGGTATATAATTGGTTGGTAATCTATTTAATGGTTTCTTTGATAAACGAGTTGTGCTTCCACTGTTAAATATATCTCTATCGTTTACCTTTATACCAAGCGAACCCGGTGTATGTGGGGAGCGTGGTTTAAACAAAGGTGTTTCGTTTGGTTTATAACCAAGTGTTGCACCTTTACCCGGTATTTTTCTTTTTACACTATCAAATAACGGTGTGATATCTGGAGTGTATCCTATTTTCATTCCTTCATCATCATTTACAATTAAAGCACCAAGACTTATCGTTTCCAAATGTCCTTTATATTTCTTCTTCTTTTGTTGTGCAGGTATTGAACCTCCACCAAAGGAAACGTTTGGAGTAGGTGAACCTGTTGGTATGTAAGGTATTATAGGTGACGGCGTTGAAGGTGTAGGTGATGGTGTTGGTGGAGATGGTGATGGTGAACTCGGGGTTGTTGAAGGCGGAGTTGAAGGAGTTGTCACTTCACTTGGTGGAGAACCTTTATAGATAGGCTCTGGTGATCCGGAACCCGGGGTGGAAGTAGGTGGCGAACTACCTGTTGTTGAAGGAACCTTACTTAATAATACAGAAGGTATCTTTATACCAAATGCAGAAGGAGTTGAAGGTGGTTTTTCTTGTTCGCTTCCTCCAACATTTACATTTATTAAATCTTCATCTTCTGTTGGTATTAAAGATTTACTATCACCTTTCCATTTTGCTATTCTTTCTGCAGTTGTGAGTGGTTTATAAATATAATCTTCAAGAGATTTTATAGGAACATCTACCTTTGGTATATTTGGTATTTTCTTTCCTGTTACACTAAGTCCGTTTTCTAAATTCTCTTGAGCTATACTTGCTAAATCTCCAATGCTTACTTCTTCAATAGGTGAGTTTACATCTGGACGATATTGTATAACTCTACCTTTTAATTTATCCAAAGATTTTTCTGCACTTAAATATTTATTACGGAGTGAAGAAGGTAAATCTTTATAGTTATTTGTTTTCAACCTTTCTGTTTGGAGTGCATCTTGGAACCTACCGATCAAACGGATAGTGTCCTTTGGAAAACGAGAACCACGCGCTACATCAAATTCTTCACTCTTTGCCGTTAACAGGTTTTTCCTTAACGCATCCATTAACCTATAATCTTGTACATCGGAGTGTTCATAAACTTTAAAGTCTTTGTATCCTACATCTCCGGGTTTTGTTAGTTGCCACGATTTGGGAGTTACATAAAATGGGTCTCCGAGTTTAAATGCTAAAAGGTCATTCCATTGTTTATTATAGTTGCTATCTGCTACACGAGGTTTTACTTCACCGGGAAGTCTTACATAATCCAAAGGTATATCATGTGGGTCTACGGCAAATTTATATCCACCAAATATAACTTTGTTTACTGCTTTTTCTGTACCTCCACCAACTGCAGGAACATCTTTACTTCTTACAATAGCACCCGGTATATCAGCGAGTTTGCCCATAAATGATTTTACATTAGTGAATAAATCTACATCGGACGAAGGAGTTGCACCGAGTTCCCCACCCATTAAACTTTCAGGAACGCTTTGTGCTCTCTGCATACCAGAACCAAATAAAGAATGTGGCTCTGTTTTAAGTATATCATTAAGAACATCGGAATGTATCTTTGTTACATCTGTGAGCTTTAATAAATCCTGTGTTGCCGTTGGGTCAAAAGGTTGAATAAACTTTGTAACGCTGTGAACTTTAAATGCGTCACCGAGAGCTGCTGCTTCTTCTGGTAAACCACGGAGGTATAATTCTGCCTGTCCAAGTTTTATGATAGCTGAATTGGACGCTTTTGTTATTGGTCCTTCTGCTGGAACTTTTCCAAAGAATGTTTTACCTGCATAAATATTTGGTGGCTCTGATGATGGAACGTTTGAACCTCCTGTTAAAAAACCTCCGAGTTGAAGAACTGCGCGACCTGCTGCTTGCCCTTTACCTTCTGCTGTTGGTTGTGATAAAATGTTTCCTGCTGTTTCTGCACCAAAGCTTCCAAGTAACCCCCAATTAATAAGTTTACCTACATCTCCAGCGAGTGGAGTTGAGGCTGCACGAGCTACAGTTGAAAATACAGGTACGGAACTCTCTGCTCCTTTTGCAATTACACCACGCAATAAACCTTCTCCTATTCCAAGTGCTTCTCCACCTTCGAATGTAGCTGCTATATCCAATGGATGAGTATAAGCACTTTCTGCAAATCCTTTTCCAAAATTCACAACATCAGTGATCGGTTGTCCATAAGTTACACCATTCTTTGTAACTGTTAAATCAACAGGTGGGAGTGACGAAAGTTTCCTTCCAATACCTAAAGCATCCGTTGTGTAAGGAGCGAGTGCTTGGTTTGTATCTTCATATACTTTTCCTATCGTATGTAAAATAGGATTATCATAATATTTATTTCCAGAAGAGTCTATCCTATATGTAGCTCCTCCTGTATCTCCACCTATTGCATCTTGTCCGATCGCTTCTTTACCAAATATATCATTCGCCACATTGTAGAAAGGAATGTTTTGTGGCTTACCACTTACTACTGCAGATAAAGTATCTGTAACTAATCCTTCCGGTATTGAAAGTGGCGTTGCTACATTTACCGATTTAAATGCACTTGGAACATTTTGTGGAAGTGAACTTAACATTTGACTTACTTGTGGAATTACATTCTGTAATGTATTTACTTCCTGAACTGCTGCTACAGGTGGAATAAAAGTGGCAATAGAAGGGTTCTGTACAATTTGGTTTACAACAGGAGCTGCAACCTGTTCTATACCAGAAACCGCACCAGAAACAATCTGTGCTCCTTTTGAAACTATACCTGCTACATTGGAAGGAACGCTTGCAATAGCTGCTGCTGCTCCTTGTGCTATATTTCCTATGCTTGCTATAACATCTGAAGGAGGTGGTAACGAAGACATAATATCATCCTATATTTTTAAACATTGAAAGGATAAATCCGGAAAATGCCGCAGCGAGTAGTCCATACGCTATCGGGTAGAACGGAGCCGGTAACGACATACCCAACCCTCCACCTACCATGAACATACCACTAAACAACATACCCATGATAGAAACCATTCTTAAATTTCCGTGTTCTATCCACATTGGGTAGAGAACAACTCCAAATATAAATAAAAATACCGGTATGGACAATCCAACAGTAGCATAACCATAAGGAAGGAACGCGTCCTGTACAGTTTGCATTGTATCAAATCCACCAGAGGTTATATTATCCATAATCAAGTGGTATGTGGTTGTAGGCATAACAGTTGGAACCGTTGTAGGCACCATTGTCCAATATACCATTTTAAATTCCTCCTTCAGTAATCATTGAAGTACACCTTCTGCGAAAATGCCGATATAATAACATTCGCGCTTGATAATCCACATGCTACGAGTATGATGAAATAAACCATTTGTATAATCCACAAGAACATTCCACCATGTAAATAATTAAACCAATATAACGGTGTATTCGTTGCAAAGATAGGAAGCATTTGTGTAAATATTGGACCAGTTGCAATAATATATACTGCTGATAATACATAAGTAAATATGGCGAGACATTCTGCTCCCATCACTTTACCTGTATTAGATATCCCATCTCCACTACTTGCAGAAGCCACCGAGTTTACAGCGAGAGCTAATAAGAAAATTATACCGCTACCATTCAACATTATCGTAAGCATTGTCATAGTATTAAGACCGTCTTGTGTTTGATAACCCATGCTCGTCACTATATTCATACCTATGATAATATAGTCCCAAGCACTCATAAACGCGACAAGTATTATTCCTATAAACAACGCCGCGATGACCGATTCAAAAACTGTTTTTATTGCCATTTTAACCTCTAAACGCGTAATTCTCCGGGCATGACTTTACCCCATATTCTCGTTATCCATAGATAGTATATCCAATAAATGAAAAGCTGGCATAATCCAATAAATGCGAGTGCAGGTGGTGATTGTAGTAAGAACGGGAACGTTGCTAATATTGGAACAAACGTGAAAACGATTGCTGTTACTATAGAAGCCACTAAGAATATTGCACTTAAAGCAATTTGTGGTAACGATAAAGCTAAATCCATGGCTGGTGCTAAAACACCAAATAAACCATTTCCTCCGCTACTTGCTTGTCCTGCAGTTATTGATTGTAGTTGTGACATTCCTGTTTGTTGATTGAAAGCACAATTTGCATAACTGTTTGAGTTACATATAGGAGGAGAATTTGGAATACCGGGAATACCTGCAAAGATATATGACGAACTCATAATACCGAGGAACGTGTTGAATATTACTATGAATAAGAATATCTTTAACACCGGATCTCCTTGTGCCACTCCATAGTTTATCTTATTCTGTTCTGTTATATATGAAAGAACAGTAACTATTGCCATAAAGATAATCAATGACCACGGACCGGCTGGATTAACACCTCCGCTTGGAAGTGGAATTGTGAACCAACCTACATAGGCACAAAATGCCGAAACTATTACAGCGAAGACCGCGAGTTTTGTTGCACTTCTTGCATCGGTAAGTAAAGCGAATAAGAATATAGCTATAAACGCTATCCATCTGTAAATAAATATTGCTGTTGCTGTTGAAAGCGTCGGGAAATATTCAAATCCTAAAGTTATAAGAAGTCCAAGTGGTCCCATAGTTTGTCCAGTTGAACCTATCATACCTGTAGTAGCCGATGATATTTGTACCAATAAAGCGAGCATTGGTATTCCCAACAAAAATTTTGTTATTTTCATATTACACGCTCCTTGTATAATTCATATACCATGCGTAGTTTTCTCCTCGTGTATTCGGTACGCTCACATTGTTTGTTGCAATAGAAGTCCCCGGGTTGTTTAACGTATAACTATATAGTAAGTTATTAATCGGTGAAGCATCTGTTCCTTTATCTATAACGAAATATTGGATTTGTGATGTTAAACCACATGTGTCCTGATAGCTGAACAATAAATACATGTGGTATTTATCAGCGTTTGGATTGGACATAGCACTTGTCCACGTATTCTGATTTGCCATTACACATGTAGATAAGCTTGTATCCACCGTTGTTCCAGTGTTGAAACGTAGTGTGAACTCCGGATTTTGTGGATTAATAGTGAAGTAGTTTGAAACTCCATTGGATGTAACGAGTACTCCATACTGTAGAGTTTGTAGTTGTGTTAATACAACAAATCCTGCACTATCGGTTGTAGAGTTCATCCACAACGTACCATTCGCTGCATTGTTAGCTGCTTGTTGGTTCATACCGTAGTAGTTAATCAAATCTTGTAAACCACCCGGTAAACCACTTGAAGATAGGAACTGAGCTGATACATTCGCACCTATAATTGGTGCTCCTGTTTGTGCATTTACAACGTAGTAGTGAACAGTCTTCGGTACAAACCATACCTGATTGCTTCCCGGTGCAGGAGTTGGTGTTGCAGTTACAGGTATATTGTTAACCACAATATATGATGCTCTTGCTAAACTTGAAGTTCCATTGATGTTTGTGGCTATCAACGAAACGCTATATGTTCCGTTTGTGGTATATACGTGCGATGGGTTTTGCAGAGTTGAATTTGTACCGTCACCAAATCCCCAATTCCATTGTGTAGGACCATTTGATGAGTAATCGGTGAATTGAACAGTGAGTGGTGGATATCCAGTGAGTGGTGTACCTGTAAAATTTACTACAGGAGGAAGTATAACCGCCTGCTGTTGATAGTTGAGTATGATAACTCCGTTACTTCCAGATTTTCCACTATCAATAGTTCCACCTACTAAATCTCCTGCTCCTCCACCTGCTCCGTAGAAAGAACCTGCTGTTGAAATCCACGAGTTGCCATAACCATTTCCACCACCAGAAGTTCCTCCGGTATTGTTAAATCCTCCACCGCTTCCACCGTAGGTAACATACACTCCGCTTGCAGGTGAAGTTATACCATTGGTTGGAGTTGTGAGCACTCCGTTATAATTTGCTCCTCCCCAACCTGCATTTATCTGATACATACCTGCAAGTCCACCGGGTGCGGTATAACCGAACGCGGTTGTTGCCAGACCCGCCAATGTATCAGTTGATTGATATGTTGTTGAAGCACCGAAGAAACTCGCTATAGATGTAGAGTAGAGAGCTCCACCACGGTAAATGTAAGTAACAGTACCTTGTGCATTATTTACAACATTCGCTGTTGTGTTTACATTTTGTCCACCTTGTCCAACTACGAACTGGTAAACCTGACCCGGTATAACTGGTATATTGGACTGCTGTTGATTTCCTCCCTGTTGACCACCTGTTGAGTTGAAGTTCACGATTTGTACACCTGTAGTTGTTCCTCCGTTAGTACCTGCCGCGCCTCCTCCTATCATTAAGAGATTAACGCTGTATACTCCTGAAGGACATGTCCACGCATACGTTCCATATCCTGATAGATTTTCATACGTTACACTTCCGAGAGTATATTTATAATCGGTAACTCCTCCATTTCCTGCAACGATATTTATATACTTCGTTATTGAAGAAGGTGTACCGTTTGCGTTTGTTACACTGAGTGTAACAGGATATGAACCTGTTGCTGCATAACTATGAGTTGGATTTTGCAACAGTGATGTTGCACCGCTTCCATCTCCAAAATTGGACCAATACCACGAGCTCGGGCTTTGTGTACTTGTATCTGTAAAGTTAACTACAGAAGGCATTGTTGCGAATGTTGTTGGTTGTGCCGTGAAGTTTGCCTGTGGAGCGAGTGGAATTGCACTTGCATATATATACTTCAATACAGAAGTGTTGCTTCCTGCTGCATTTGTTGCTGTGAGGTTTACCTGATAGTTTCCGGCAACATTATACGTGTACTGAGGGTTCTGTTGAGTTGAATATACCCCATTACCGAAAGACCAGTTCCAGCTTGTCGGCCCAAACAACGAAGTGTCAGTGAATTGAACGGTCATAGGCACGTAGCTGTTTGAAGGACTTGCCGTGAAACTTGAAATTGGAATCGGGTTGTTAATAACGGTAATCGTAGTCAAGTTATTCCACGCTGTATATCCAGAGGAAGTGTTTGTTGCCGAGAAGTTTATTTGATAAGTTCCTACGGTATATGTTTGGTCGGGTGGATTTTGTGCTGTTGAAGTTCCATGACCGGATCCGAGCATCCAATACCAAGTGTTGGGTGTTCCTGTTGAAGAACCCGTAAAGTGAACAGGTACACTATTGTAACCAGTTGTTACGTTTGCTGTAACAGTTGCAGTCATAACATTAACGGTTATATAGTTGCTCATTGAAACGTTTGAAGAACCTTGTGTATTTGTAACAGTCTCGTTTACCGTGAATTGTCCTACGTTATTGTAAACGTGATATGGATTTTGTGCTGTAGAAGAACCGCCGTCACCAAAGTTCCATAGCCACGAAGTAGGAATACCTGCTGATGTATCAGTGAAAGATACGTTCATAGGAATTATTCCACTTGTTGGAGTTCCAGTGAAAGAAGCTGTAGGTACAACCGCGCTCGTTGAAACGTTGATGAATGTAACTTGTGAACTTGTTATTAAAGTTCCCGTTGAGTTTTGTGTCTTTAAGCTGATAGAGAAGTTACCTATACCGAACCCCTGAACCGGGTTTTGTAACGTTGAAAATAACGTCGGAGTATTATTTCCGGTGACGTTAGTAAATGTATAGTTCCAATCAACCGGTCCTCCTTGTGAGGTATCGGTGAATTGTATTTGTGTTAAAGGTGGATATACTCCACTCGTTGCATTTACCGTGAACGATGAAGTGAGTGGAAGCTGTAAATAGGTAATGATGATAGTTCCACTACCTCCGCTACCTGCCTGTGCATTGTTAGTACTTCCTGCACCTCCACCTCCACCACCAGAGTTAGCAACACCATTACCACCGTAAATATTATGCCCACCATAACCACCTGTTCCAAACGGAGATCCGGAACCTGCTGTTCCCGCATAAGAACCTCCGCCACCTCCACCTGAATACGGTGTGTTTATACCAGATAACCAGAAGAACGCATCAGCTCCACCATTAGAAGTAACAGTGTCATTCCCGGCACCTCCTCCTCCACCTGCTGTGAAAGGAGAACCAGCCATTTGTGTTCCGTACCCATTGTGTCCTTGCCCTGCTGTTCCAGTACCTGCAGTTCCTATACGAATACCTCCACCAGAGCCACCATTTGCCGCATTAGAAGTATCGCCTCCGTGACCTCCACCTATTGCATGAGTTACAGCGATGATATTTGGTGAAGTTGGTGAACCGTTCCATATGTAACTATCATATCCAGAGTAAAGCGTACCTTGGAAGTTACCAACACCTCCAGCTCCAACAGAGAAGTTGTAAACAGTTCCACCTACAACCGATAGGTTAAAACCATAGAGTAAACCTCCTCCTCCTCCACCGCCTCCTCCTGTTCCACCAGAAGGAGCGTCACCTGCACCACCACCAGCTACCGATAGGAAATCTGATAGAGTATTTATACCGGGTGGTACTGTATACGAAGTGTTGCCTGTAGCATTAAAAAATACGCGAACAGTTCCTGCAGGTAAAGAGTTAATCTGTACTGCTGCTGTTAAATTAGTCCAGTTGGTATAGAACCCGTTATTAATAGAGTGCTTTACATTATATATACCTGCTGCATTGTACACATACGTAGGATTTTGTGAAGTGGAAGTTCCACCGTCACCAAAGTCCCAATAGTAAGTAGGAGTTGGGGTTGTGTTAGTGCTCGTATCGGTAAAGCTCGCAACACCGGGCGCGATTTGATTTGTTGCATTACTGTAAATAAACGAGGAATTTGATTGATTATAAATCTGGATATATTGTGATGATGAAACTGTTACCTGTTGATTTGAAACATACTCTGTTGCCGTATAATTTCCACCTGTTGAAAATATACTTGTGGTATTTGCAGCAGGCCATGTTGAGTTATACCACCCACCGTTCCCCAAGCTGATATTAATATACGAAGGTAACTGATAAGAGGTATCGTTGTAAGTAACCGTTGCAGGTTCTACAGCAGTAGAAGGTACAGCAGTAAATCTTGAAACGAGCGCACTAACATTTACCCACGATGTCTGTGTAGATGTGTTTGAACCGGCAGTATTTGTTGCTATCAATACAACCGACCAGTTACCAATTCCAAAGTTTTGAGTTGGATTTTGTGAAGTAGAGAACTGTAAAGAAGTTCCATTTCCACCGTTGTTTACTGTGGAGTTTGTCATATTCCATGACCACGCATTGGGTGACTGTGTAGAAGTATCTGTAAATGCCACAACGTCATTGTTAGTCCAGTTAGTAGAGTTCTGTGTGAACGAAGCAACGGGTTTATTTGTGTTTATGGTTAAAATTGTTGAAGTTGTAGGCTCTGGTGAAATGAACGGTCTGTTAACAATCCAGTTAACATTGATACTTGCAGTTCCAGAAGTTGCAGCGGTAAATATACCCGGTGCTATTGAGTCTGTCGGAACTTGTGTCGTGAGTGACCACGTTGTTCCATCCACCTTTCCTATTGTAGAAGTTGCAGCGTTTCTTTGAACTTCATAAACGTGCCATTGTGTATCTGCAGTAGTTCCAGATAGAGCAGTTGTTTGAGAAGTAATCCAGTTAGTGAGTTCCCAGTTGCTACCAGCTGTACCAACGGTACTTATCATGGCGAAGTGAGAACCTGCATAAGCACGAGCATCGTTACCAACTTCTATCCATTGCTGATTTGCATTAGAACCAAATTGTGCATTTGTTATTGTAGAAGTATTAATCGGATATGAAGTATTCCAGTAAATTCCGAACGGCCCACTTGTTGTGACTGACTGTGTATAATAACTTCCCTGATTATTGAATGTTTGAGTCAAAGCAGAAGTTTTACTCCACCCACTCTTCAAAGAAGTTTCTCCAGCGAAATCATCCGCCATTGGGAAAGTCTTTGTGATAGAAGAAGCACTTGTGGTAAAACTTGTTGAGTTGAAGTAAAAACGGGTTTGGTTAGCGTTTGAACTTGCAGTATTATTGAACCAGAACGTAGCACTTGTGCTTGTAGTAGAATTTCTCTGTAACCAGAACGGAATTGGATTATCATTAACATCAGTGAAGTTAACGTCTCCCCAATCCGGACGGGTTGAACTATTGGTATAAAGTTGGAAGTTAGAGCTCACTCCTGTTGCGTTGCTAACTACAACTTTGAAAGGATAATTAGTCATCGAGTTATAAGGTGACGAACCGTTTATAATATTCATTTGATAACCATATCCATATCCTGACAGAGCTGCACTTGCGCTACCAACAAGAGCTAATAGAATTATTGATATTAGAATAAGCGAATGTGAAATTTTCAATGCCACTTTAAATGCCTCCCGTATAGTTTCCTTTGTGGTTTCTTCCCGTAAGGATTACCACAAATGCTGCAACGCTTAGGATTTTTCACCCTGTTACGAACGCTTTGATGACAATAATAACAATATTTCATGATTTATGTATTGTGTCTTTAAAGTATATAAAACTATCTTTATCAAGATAAAAAGAGAAAGCGAGTAACGAATTGAACGTTACAAGCTTGATTTGTGGCGTTCTATCTTGGACATTTCAATATCAAAGAACTTTAAACCAAATGTCACAAGAATAAAACTAATAAGTAAACAAAAGAGTTGTGGAGAAGAAGAATAATATGTTAAAAATTCTATCCCCATTAAACATATTGCTGCTGCCAATACATTTAATAGAATATCAAAAGCCCTCATTTAACCTCTTCCAGTTTCCCCGGGTGACCAAAAATGAAGTCTACTCTTTCCAGTATCGGAAGAAGAACCTTTGGAAGAACCCGCCTCTCCTCTTCCAAATTGAGTTCGTGGCTCACTATAGCTTCCACCTTTACCCATTCCACTAGTAATATCAGTCACGCGTTTTGTGATATTTTTTGTGCTCCTCATTTAAATCCATCTCCACGGTGAAGGTGATTACCGAGTAAAGTTATACCTTCATCTTTGTGGTTGTTCCTATGTTCGTTTCTCTTTACTTTCTTTTCAAAACCGTACTGGTTCTCAAAATCTTCAAAATCTATCATTTCTTCCTCACTTTAGTTTTAATTCCCAAAACCGAGTGATATTCGTTGCTAACATTCCTACTGTGTTCATCATACGCATCTACCATTTTACCAGTGAGCATATCCCAATCTCCGAGTTGGTTTGCGGTCGCATTTTTCATCCCGGTTGGTATACGTTCTCTTTCTACAAACGTCTGTCCTTTCCGATAATTTCCTTTTACCATTACAAAAACCTCTTTGGTGTCTTTCCTAAAATTGTTAATCCATTCTGTTCAAAGAACGAGCTATGCCTTTCATTATACTCACGCTGTTTATGACCGTGTTTTTCATTTCCCCAATGCTGATAACCCAAATGACGAAGATGTACCGGATCTCTACGAGTTCCAAATCCACGCTCTACCATTTCATTCTCTTCATCATAAATTGTTTCTTTGTTTTCTGGTTTGTGTTTCATTTTCTAATTCTCCTATCTTTTTGTCCGACATTTTTCCATGGTACTACCCAATCTCCTTTATCACTATCCCAATATTTATTATGATATTTTTTATCTTTTAAAATAATCTTATTTTTTTCTTTAATCATTTCTTTATGCTTATCTGTTGGATGTGCAATACCACGTTTATATCTTCCCAAAAGTGATTTATTAGCTTCTCTAAATGCGTGTTTCTTTTCTTCTGTATCTATTTTATCAGAAGAACCATACCAATTTCTTTTATGTTGTTTAACTACAACAGTTCCACTACACCTTCTATCGTGAGCATCTACACAATAACCTTTAACGGTAGACCCTTTGCGTTCATATGGTTTTACACAATACCTTTTTACTTTAATTGGACACGACATTATTTACACTTCCTCGTGTGAGGTTTTACACAATAACCTTTTACATTACTTCCTTTGCGTTCATATGTCTTTACACAATAACTTTTAACGTGAATAGGACACTCTTTAATAGTTTTCCCACCTCTTGATATATGGGTAACTTCTCCTTTCATATTCATATGTATGGTTTTTATCTTTGAAAGTTTTTCTTTCACTTCTCTTTCATGTTCTCGTTCTTTTCTATGCTGTTCTTCAACTTCTGCGTGAGTTCTTCTTTTAACTACCATTTTAAATACCTCTCATAACTTTATATCCAGATTTAACTTTCTGAATACGGCACATTTTACCTTTTGCCTTCAAGGATTTCTTCCATTTGAGCGCACATGGTTTACATTTCATAACTCCAAGTTCTTTAAACTTTGTGGTCATTTACGTACACCTGCTTTCATATGGTCACGCACAACAGTATCAATCTGTTTATTAGTAAAAGACTTATGCTCTTTTCTTTCACGCTTCCACATATTGCCATCCCTGTTTACTTTATAAACCATATGTTCTGCTCCTTTTCATTTGTTCTTTTGCCGCCATATTAAATTCGCTGTTTTCATATGTTTCAATTCCATCAATACAGTTGTCGAATTTATGACGTTTTGTTAAAGGAACTCTTTTATCCAAATTCTTTCCAAATTCACTCAAACGAAAATTTGGTTTACCTCCAAGAGATATAACATCTGCTTTCATTAAACGAGCAAATTGTCTTTCCATTCCACGTTCATCTTTTCCTTTGTGCATGTTTCACCTTCGTTTTTGTTTTCCTTAACCCTCCACCAATCTTTGGAAGTGGACCCAAGAAATCTCCGATTTGTGGCATAACACTTTTACCTTTTCCCATACCAAGAACAGAAGGCATATCTCCGTTTCCTATCTTTGGTATTTTTCCAAATCGTGGAGTTTGTAGAATAATACCTTCATTTAAGAACCCTATTTTTTTATGATGTGAAGGTTTAATACCATCTGTACGCATTAAGTTTCCACCAATAACAGGAATATCCCAATTTGATGATCCGGACTTTTTATTCTTTCCACCAAAGCTTATCATAGGCATTGTATTAGAAAGTCCAAGTCCTGCTCCTATAGTTGGCATATATACTTTTGGAGATTTACCGAGTTTGGTAGAACTCGTTTTTGCAGGAGTTGGTCTTAAACCAATTGTAGGAGTTTTACCAAGTGTCATGTTACCAACACGTGGTAATTTTCCACCATTACCAAAAGAACCAACCCGGGGAGTTTTTCCTACATGTTGATTTCCACCAACCCGGGGGTTTCTTATATTTACACCTAATCCAATATTAGGAATAGAACCGCCCATAAAGGATTGTCCGCTTTCATGCGAGAGAGAGTTTGGAATACCATAAGTAACAGCTCCAGTACTTCCATACTTTAAACGTTTCGCGTGAACATCGTTTTCATGTTTCATCTGAGCTTGTATTCTTGCAATCTTTGCCTTTGAATTAATTTGTGATAGTGCTTCACGTTCCTGTAACTTCAACTTATACATTGTTTGGTCGTGGCGTATATTTTCATCTTCGTTTACTTCATTTTGTCTACGTGCCTTTTTAATACGCGCGCGTTCTTCTTCTTCATCTTCCTTTTGTTCTTTCTTTGCACGAGCGTATGCTTCATCTTCTTCTTTCTTTATACGCTTATCTTCTTCATCTTCTTCTTTTATTTTTTCATCGCGTTCTTTTGAACGATATTCTTTTGCCTCTTCCTGAGCTTTTTTATATGTTTCGTTTGCTTCAAAATCTTCACGAGTTGGTCCAAATTCCTGTCCGGTATTTACACCACGGTTCTTATAATTTTCAAAATCTTCACGAGTTGGTCCGTATACTTTGTCACCAACAACAGCGCGTTCGTTCGCTTCCTCTCGGTTAACTTCATCTTGTGCGACCGCGAGTTCTGTATCATCCATAGTTAGTCACCCAAATCTTTTGAGTATCCCCAAATACCTTTTCCTGCTTTTCCTTTATGAGTTCCTTTCTTTCCAGCAAGTACATATCCTGCAGTTCCATTCCAAGCTTCATCCACATGTTCCATAAGTGGAGTTTTGTGTCCACTTAAAATTTTCTGCTTCTCTGCATTTTCAATAAACTTCATTTCTTTGACCTCACATAAACATGATATTTGCCTTTGCCTACTTTTCGTTCAACTGCATCTTTACCTTGAGCGCGTAGTTTTCTTACATGCTCTCTTGCACTACGAAGTACACGGCACTTGTGGCAAACATCATATAAATTTCCATTAATTGTTTTTTGTTCTTTCATAGTGTAAGATATGTGTAAGCTACAATACTATTTAAAGTTACCGACAAAAAATTTGTTGAGTTGGTGATGTTTTACAGTTTGAGTTGATATTATATGCTCGCGCCCGGCCACAACAATGCCTAAATTTCGTTCACTATGCCACTTCTTTTCCACTTTATTGCTGAATTTGATATAATCCACACAACACAACAAATTCGCTGCACAAATAAGTATATGTGCATGAATTAAACTAAAAACGCTGCAAGAAATAAATATACACACGCTGAAATATACACGCGCGCCATCAATCTTCCATGTGGAACGGACAAATGCCATGTATCATGTCCACAAAGGTAATTTTCATTCGCGTATGACGAACAAGCGCAAGAACGCATATAAGCACTAAAACGCGTCTTTTTTTCCGACGGTGTTCCGCATTTTCCCTATATATGTCATAACTTAGTTTAATAATATAGACACGAACAGGTTCACTATCGTGAAAACCGCATTTTTTCAACACATACCTACATTTTAAGTCACTTTTTTGTTGTTTTTACTAAATTTATTTTCTTTAATCAAAAATCTTTACTTGTTAAGTTGTATAACAAAGAAAATTAAAATTGTTTAATAAACTCATATGTAGAAAACAAAAAGTCTTTATAAAGAGGAATTGGTTAATATAAAGCACATAATAGATACATATAAATACTTTAAGCATACATTATGTCCATATGAAGAAAGATGTAGAAAGACATACCCTTACATTTGATAAGGAATGGTTGCGAAGAACAGTGAATGACGGGTACATATGGAAGAGTTCAGATGGTAAAAGGATACTTAATATCCAACACTCTATTCAGTCACTAATTGATTACAAGATAGCGTCCGAAAAGCGCATATGGGAGATGGTGAAAAATGCAGGACAAAAATAAAACAAACAAAAAGGCATACGTAGAACGTATTAAAGAATTGATAAAGGAATACGAAGAGGAAGAGTGGCAGCCGGAATATCTGGAGCAGGAAGAATGACCGATAACAAAAGTCTTTTACTCGGTGACTATCTCTTTGTGGATATTATGTTATGTTACTTCAACGCTCTCGCAGCTTTGGAAATTATATACGAGATATACATTAAGAGAGGCGATATGTCACTACAGGTAGGATTGTTTCATCTCTATGGTATTATATGGTCGTTGAGCTTTATTTATGTCCTATACCACATATCATCTATATTGTTGATTAAACATTATGAAAAACACCACCTATCAATACTCGGTAAGAAGTTATGATACCACTTACCAAAGAAGATTTCCGGGCGATAAGGCGTAGTTCCATAACCACACGCCTTATCTATATGTTGATTCCTTCTGTTATAGTCACATTGGTTTTTATCAAATTTCTTATGACGAGGTTTGTTGATAGTATTTACAGCAATTTCATAATCGCGGACCCGACTACCTTTGAGTTCGGACCAGCGAGTTTACATGCACTCTACGATCCGGTGAGCGTGGTTATTGTATTTATCGTATGCGTTGTATTTTCTTTTATTATTTTTGGTTCTACGCGTATAGAAGAGTTCATGGATTTCTAAATTTTTTTATCGTTACTACGAGAT
>Ga0364907_10193_pt1 | contig 24308 bp, 24 predicted proteins | sample ExccelJu500002D3_2_FD_206960 | JGI IMG/M metagenome (GOLD analysis project Ga0364907, IMG submission 206960) | Enriched cells from Trout Bog Lake Hypolimnion, Wisconsin, USA - BchlTB.July02.5000.02.D3 | ecosystem: Environmental > Aquatic > Freshwater > Lake > Hypolimnion/Profundal zone | place...
GAAGGTTATATTGCTTGATAATTAGCTTTAAATCAGCACAGAATAAGCCGCTTCCGAGCGGTTTTTTCTTTATATGCTTCTGAATTAATGCTCTATTACATATAACTTACAAGCCATTCCACATTGCAAGATCCCCATATTTATTTGCAAATAGTTCTTTACTTAACTTGATATGCCTGTATAATTAACACATAGGCAGAAAAAGCTCAACTAGTTAAAAAGGCGCTAAATGACAAACTTAAATTACAAACTCTTAATGACTGCGGTTCATAAAAAATTGCACCATGACCCAAAATTTAAGAATACGAATTTAAGTGTTTGGAATATGACGATGGATGAACTCTTAGCTATTAATTTCTCAACAGTAGTAAACGGTTAAAAACAAGATCGTGCAATCCTGCACATCTAAATGTAGAACAAAAAAAGAAAGAAACAAAATGAGCACAATACAAAAAGCAAAAGATGTTGCAAAGCAAATTCGTAGTTATATGAAAGAAAATAGTATTGGCGGCAAGGTAGCTATTAGATTTGAGCTCGGCGATAAACACAACCAAGGGCTGAAATATGGAGCGCATATCTACATTTCAACTGCAACAATGGAGTCGGACACAAAGGAAAAACTTTATGAATTTGCGGAGCAGTTTCATCACAGGAATTATGATGAAAATGAATATCACGAGTGGATGACTCTCCCAGCTACAGTAACGAAAGTATGGATCAATTAAGATGATGTTGGCGACTAAATACGGAATCCGCTCCTGGGATGGTAGAAAATGAACTACCCACCAATCCTCCGCAAAAACTACAAAATCGAGCCGGTCTCAGAGGTCGACTATATCGACCTTGATTCTGGAATTTTCTACGAACACTTAAACGTCAAAAGAACGCTCTTGAGACTTGCCCGCCGACTATTGACCTGGCGCGTAATTTCAACTCTAGCCGTCGTCTTCACAGCTTCATTTCTGCTATGGAAAACCGTAATCATCATTGAGAGCGTAATCACTCCAATTCAGCAGTCGTTAGCCGCACCAAACATCGACGACATCTCGATTAGCAACTTTCAGGCGCAGTTTCATCCTCGCGCAGCAAAGGCATTCTTGACTTTATCGACCAACGGTAAAACAACTAAATATCCAACCATTTTGATCGAGTGGGTTGGCAGCGGAACTCAAATTATTCGCATAGACGCAAGTGAATATCCGCACCCGGATGCCCCATTTAAAGGCAGCTTTGATGTTGAATTCGAAATCTATAAGCCTGCAAACAGTACAGCAATGAATCTATCGATTCAATACGATTAAGCAAAATAGAATAAAAGTTACTTCTTTAGCTTAAATGCGTTAATTGCGAGACGTATCCCATTACTTACGGTACCGCCAATTTCAATCGCCTTTTCTTTTTCTTCGCTCGTAAGTCTTACATTAACCTTATTTTCAACGGTTAGAGCTACTTCGCCTTTTGACGCGAAAGTCGGCCTACCACCTGGATGTTTCGGGGGAGATTTATCAACTAATTTCTTAACCATTTTATTCTTTCAATATTAAGTTGTTATTGTACTACATTAAATATATTTACTATTTTAATGAATTGTTCATATCATTTGGATAGTTATTGTAGTACAATAATAACATGAACACACAAATAGCCAACCCGAATAAATTACTTGCAACTAACGCTCAAATCTGCGCTTTATATACAGGGGTAAAAAATATGTATACGGGCACATCAATCGCATTTACAGATATAACCAAATTCAGTCTTGGCGTTCTCGAAACTAATTTCCCTGTTTATAGCCGCCCAGCGATTAAACATTTTGCCATCCAAGCCTAAAAGCGCTTGCATACACATAAAGACATAGGAATACACATAATGAAAACTCAAATCAAACTATCAGCAATTGCAGCAGCCATCATCTCAGTATTAATTGTTACCACAGCGAATGGTGCCGAAGATATAAAAGATGCCAATACATACACCCCCATTCAGTCAGTATATTTAACAGTCGAGCGTGAAAATAACCCGCAGCCTGGCGCCAACGTATATAAGGGGAGGGCGATTGATAACTCTAACTTTTTGGTAAAGCATGAGATTAGAGTGCTCGAATTGTCCTCATCTATTCCGCGTGATTCATTAGTCATCGCTCAAATTTTGAATGACGTTAATGCTTATCAGCTTACTTTTAAAGACTCAAACGTAAAGCTCAATGCTTCTGCCACATTCATTGAAAAATTAGTATCCGACCATGAAGCAGTAATGTTTGACGGGCTCGTAATTCTCAGTAAAGAAGCAAAACATCGAATTGAGGGAGCTGTCATATCAGGCTCTATTGAATCAGCGCAAGAATTAACTGCTAACAAAGATGGCGTATTTTCTATCTCGGCTCCAAAAAGTTAACCCCTAAATCAAAGCAATAATTTCACTAAAGAATGCTAAAAATGAACACAAATCTAATTCCGGCCCCAGCAAAAGTAGTGGCTACAGTTGAATCAAATCAAAGCTCGCTCATTGGATTTAAAGAGCCCCCTAAGCCCGTGAAAATTATCCACCTGTATAGCCTCAATCTGAGGGAATGCAGGTAACAATCCCATTATTGAAAATAGTTAACTCGGTAATCGGGAATCCCGATTCCTTTACTATCAACGACTTAATAAAATATGAGACTGTTTTTCAGCCGTTGATTCATCTCGATTGTTCAAGCAACTAAAGCATTCATTTAAGAGTGTTATTGTTCGCTTGCTTGATAGATTTCCGAATTTAATAAATTTAGCGTCGCTTCGCGCATATCAACTGAAGCTTCATCTAACTAAATTTACGGGAATCATATGAACAAGTTATCACTTGCAGTTGGCGCAGCAGTAGCCCTCGCAATCTCTAGTGCATCAGCACAATCTCAGTTTGAGGGGTATTACGGTCAAGTCGGTGCCGGTTACTCTTCACTGAAATCTAGCGTATCTAGCTCGACTCTTACCGCAGCACAGTCAGGCTCAACACCCTACGGGATGAACTCTTCATCTAGCTCAGCTGGCGGTGCGAATGGTTCATTTTCAGGTGGTTACACATGGATTCTGGCGCCAAAATTCACTGTTGGCTTAGGTGTTGATTACCAACCAATTGCGGGACATTCAGCTAGTGGTTCATTAAGCAATTCAACTGGCTTAGCAACCAGTGCTCCAATCCCCTTTGCTTGTCAGGTGTGCGCTCCAGCTACGCGTCCAGTTACTCCATCGACCCTCACATCAACATCACAGCAAACAAATGCATATGCGCTTTATATTGCGCCAGGCTATGTCATTGATGATGAAAGTTTAGTCTACGGAAAGCTTGGTTATGCGGGGACGCAGATTAAAACCACGTTAAGCGGCGGTTCTGCGCAATCAGCAAATTACAAAGGCTACCTTGTAGGCATTGGCTATAAGCGGATTATTAGCGGCGGTTTGTACGGCTTTGTGGAAAGCAATTACACCGCGTATGGCAATCAAACTCAAAATGCTAGCGGTAATTTGGGTAGCGTGACGACTTACAACATTAGCACCACTAATAAAGTCAGCTCTTACAACACGATGGTTGGCGTTGGCTATAAGTTCTAAGATTCATCAAATATTACTTAAAAGCCGCTTACGAGCGGTTTTTTTGTCTCAAAAGATAACTGGGATGTGGCAGGCTTGGAATAGAGCCATCAAATGCTGTCGTGATTATCGTAATAATCACGACAGGACAAAGAGCGCAACACAGAAGTGCAAGTTATTCGAGGTAGTTTCTTTGCTTGGTTATTTCATCGTCAATACGTGAATAGACGATAGTGTCGGTTTTTTTAAATATTGACAAGTTCAGGGCTTTGATTGCATACCTTACATACTGGTTATCTTTATTGGTCCCAGCAAAATTCTTGCCGCTTTCAATATCCTCTAAATTTTCATTGGCAATTAAGTTGGATATAAAACTATCTATTTCTTCCCTAGTCATATTGCCAAAGTTATCAAATAGCATATAGACTTTAGGGCTACCAATACCTTTATTTAACTCTGGTTGGTAGGTGTTTTTAAGGACTACTGCAACTTCAAGCTTAGTAGTTATTGATAGATTAAATCTAGGAATTCGGGAAGATTTTTGTACATACTTAAACGTTCCGATATATTCCCTGTGATCGAACTTATTTTTAGCAATAACAAATATTGCGTTATTCATAGTTGCCATTAAATTTAAAATAGCAGTAAGACAGTAGTCAACATTAAAGGCGTGAGTAATTTCTTCATTTAGCTGCCAATTCAGTGGATTCTAAAACCTTAAATTTCACCTTATTCCAGAGATTAGATTCGGTATACGACTTAACCCAACTCCTACGTTCATTATCGCCCTCTGTTAAAACTTCAGGCTCATCCTTCAGTAGTTCGCTGGTATCGTAGAGATCCTTAAAGTCATAGCTTGATATTCCAGCAGCTTCTGCCATCGCTGAGGACTGAAGTGACTCATGGTTCCAGTGGTTGACCTGTAGTTTCTTCTCATCAACAATTACACGAAAGATCAAGGTAAAGCCATATGCAATAAGAACTAGGATTGGAATAGCGGCAATTGACCAGCCAATAAAATTGAACAGAACGTAATCTATTGCTACCAGTAATGCACATGCCCCTAAGGCATATTTCAGTAGATTTACATCGTAAAGTTCACTTTCCCATTTCTGACTCTTCGTGAGCATTATCTCAGTCATATAACCAGCCCTGAAGGCAGCTCTGGCTAAATCCATTCTTCTATAGTAATCAATTCGCAGCGCTTCTGAGAGACTGGAAATTCTCTCTTTAATTAGCGCATCATCATCTCTTACCTTATTGCCCAATTCGGTTACATCAATCATTTTCGGCCTCGAAATAGTTCAATCCGCCAGTAAGTCTTTTATAAATTACAGCCTTTATAAGATCTATAAAGGATACTCTCTGTAGAAGTCAGGGGAAGGGTATCCGTACCGTCTTTTTCACCGGGGATCCTTGAGTCTTACCTTTATCCTCACGTAGCTGCTCTTCTGCGGCTTTTGCGAACTCAGATTCAGATACAGCCTTTTGTTCAGCTCGTTTGGCGAGTTCTGATGCCGGCATGACCGCGCCAAGAGCCTTAAGTGTCTCAACCGAAGGTTTACCAACTTTGATAATGTTGGCTGGGGGGTTCATCATCTTATGAACAGTAGCGGCAAGGATTTTTCCCTCATTATCAAGTTCAGACTCTGTTATACCGAACCAATTATTTATTACAGTCGCTCCCATGGCTTCGATATTCTCTAAAGTGCGGTAATACCGAGAGTGCTCCTCCTGACCCGTCTTTGGGTTAATTCTTTTGGACGAGTAGACCCGAACGGTTTGACTGGGGCCGGTCATTACCAGCCTTTTATTGTTGGAGCTTGCGGCACCTGGCGGGGAACATTGATTGACGTATTCGGTGCAGCTAGAGCTGGCGTTGCCGTTGTTGTGCCTTGGTAAGCTCCGCCAGGGGAGTAATAGCTGGTTTGTCCGTTGTCGACTTGGGAAGATCCAATACTCTGTCCTTGAGGTGCATAGGTAGTTGTTACACCGCTTGGAGATGTCTGCTGATAGCCCTTGTATTGGCCATTTGCATCGTAAATAGCTTGAGCTGAGGAAAGCACAGGAACAACTAAAAGTAGACTTGCAATTAATCGCACACGGCACCCTTTTGATATGGATTGATACAAAAACCACAGTACTTATATTTCAAAGTTGATGCTTCGTTTAGTATTTTGGGCCTAGATACTACTAAAATCAACAACTTATACATAAAAACGCTAAAAATGAATATTGCTGAGATCGAGTCGGGCTTAAAAGAATTATCTGAGAAGCCATTTAATAAGGACTCCTTCATTTTTGATTTCTTTGCTTTATACGATGTTCCAAAAGCAACCATTACTAAATTAAAGCAAGGTTCATCAAATTCCGCGACACAAAGTTGCGATGTTCTTTGGAAAAAGAAGTTTTTCTATAGAGCGGCAAAGAAAGGTCAGTCGGCATCTGAAGTAGAGAAGATGCTACTCGATCCCTTAACAAAAAAACACGCACCAAGATTTCTTTTCGCAACTGATGGTATTGAATTTTTTGCAAGAGATCTAAAGACTGAAGTCACCTATGACGCAAGATTTGATTTACTAAACAATAGTTTTGATTTCTTTTTACCATTAGCAGGTATTGAGCGTTACGAAGGCGTAGCTGAGAATCCAGCAGACATTAAGGCTACCGCAAGGCTTGCTAAGTTATACGACGCTATTCTCGAAGCCAATCCAAACTGGACTTCGTCAACCCATACACATGAATTAAATATATTCATGACTAGAATGCTCTTTTGTTTTTTTGCAGAAGACACTTCAATTTTTGAGCCCGCTTTGTTTACAAGCACTCTTCTGACCCTGACAAATGAAGATGGCTCAGATACAGCTAAAACCATCGATCTAATTTTCGATGTCATGAATCTTCCTGATAACAAAAGGTCGAATATCCCCGCGTTTGCTATGCGGTTTCCGTACGTGAATGGCGGACTGTTTGCAACTAAATCCCACGTACCAACATTTTCCCCAAAAGCTAGGCGAATACTAAAAGAGTGTGGCTCATTGGTTTGGAGGGAGATTAATCCAGATATTTTTGGATCCATGATTCAGGCCGTAGTAGAACCAGAGATGCGCGGCGACATGGGGATGCATTACACATCCGTACCGAACATCATGAAGGTGCTGCACCCACTGTTTCTAATTTCCCTTGAGGAAGAATTTGAGGCGGGGCAAAAAAGTGAAGTTAAATTAAGAAAATTATTAGAGCGGATTTACAAAATACGAGTTTTTGATCCCGCTTGTGGATCTGGCAACTTTTTAATTATTGCTTACAAAGAACTGAGAAAATTAGAGTCTAGAATTTTTGAAAAATTAAAGAAAGTTGCCACTCAATTTACATTTCAAATGACTGGGGTAAGACTGTCTCAATTCTTTGGAATTGAATACGCTGATTTTGCTACAGAGACAGCAAAGCTTTCATTATGGATAGCTGAATATCAAATGAATGAGCTTTTTAAGGCTGAATTTGGCTCTGCTCCTCCTTCGCTTCCTTTGAGGGAGAGTGGAAATATATTTCATGGTAATGCTTGTCAAACTAACTGGGTTAAAGTATGCCCAGAAGATGACTCCAAGGAGACCTATGTAGCTGGAAACCCACCATACCTCGGGAAATCCATGCAGTCTGATGAGCAAAAACAAGATCTGCAGACTTGTTTCGAGGCTCTAACTGATAGCTACAAAAATCTAGATTATGTAACCTGCTGGATGATTAAAGCGGCAAAATATTGCTCCAAGTCAAACTCTTCATATGCGTTTGTAACTACAAACTCCATATGTCAAGGTGAGCAAGTCGCCCTGTTATGGCCACTTATTTTTAAAGAGGGGCTAGAAATTAGCTTTGCGCATCCCTCTTTTAAATGGAAAAATAATGCTTCTTCAAACGCTGCTGTAATTTGTGTAATTGTCGGCGTTAGACCAATTAAAAAAACAACTAAAGTTTTATTCTCTGAATCTCATGGGCGGCATGTTAAAAATATAAGCCCATACCTAGTAGATGCGGATAACACTATAGTGACTAGGCAGTCAAAATCAATTTCTGATTTACCTCAAATGGATTTCGGAAGTAAAGCTAACGACGATGGAAATTTACTACTTTCTCAAGATGAAATGAGTGGGTTAGTTTTAGAGGACCCTCAAATCAAGCCATTCATTAAAAAATTTACTGGATCTCAAGAATTTATTAACAGTATTCCTAGATACTGTATATGGATAAAAGATAGCGAATTAGAGATTGCTAAAAAGATACCATCAATCACTAAAAGATTAAAAGCCGTTAAGGTTGCCAGATTGGCTAGCAAAAAAGCTGCCACAAGAGAATTGGCAAATAGTCCCCACGCTTTCGGAGAGTGCCGATATAAAGAAACTGGCGCAATAGTGGTGCCGGGAGTATCCTCCGAGCGTCGACTTTATTTACCAGTGGGAGTTGTTGATAAAGATTGCGTTATTAGCAATTCGGCTTTCGGAATCTGTGATGCTCCACTATATCTTCTAGCAATTCTCTCATCAAGATTGCATGCTTTATGGACATCGGCTGTAGGCGGCCACCTTAAAACGGACTATCGCTATTCCAATACATTGGTTTACAACACGTTCCCCCTGCCAGAATTAAGCAAGGAGCACCAGCTGTCCCTAGAGCGTTTAGCACTCAATATGCTCTCAATTAGAGAGAAGCATGTAGGCAAGACTTTGGCGGAGCTTTACGACCCCGAATTAATGCCGGCTGACCTTTTAAAGGCTCACAAGATGTTAGATGATGCTCTTGAAAATATTTATATAGGAAGGTCATTCAAAAGTGATATTGAAAGACAGGAGCATCTTCTCAAGCTTTATTCAAACATCATTAAGAGGCAAAACCCGATTACTCAGCCTCAACAAATGAGTATGTTTAGTACAGGAGATGAATAATGACTGATTTTGTCAAAGTGGAGTACGCCCAGACTGGTAAAAGCCAGTCAACTAACAACCTTGGTATGCGGGCCATGCAGTCACGAGCTTTTGATTCTCGTAATTCTCAGTATTTGCTTATTAAGGCTCCTCCTGCCTCTGGTAAATCAATGGCCTTAATGTACATCGGCCTGGATAAGCTCGCTAATCAGGGTGTCAAGAAGGTTATTGTTGCTGTACCAGAGAGATCCATCGGCGCATCGTTTAAATCCACAAAACTTTCTAAGGCTGGTTTCTTTACCGACTGGGAAGTAAATCCTAAGTGGAATCTAACTGATGCTGGTGGCGTTCGTAAGACTCAGGCATTTTCAGATTTTATGAGTTCTGAGGATGAAATTTTAATTTGCACTCACGCTACCTTCCGATTCGCATTTGATGAGTTAGGCGCCAAAGCATTTGCCAATACCTTAGTTGCTATTGATGAATTTCATCACGTATCTGCCGACGAGAATAATCGGCTAGGTGAAGTGGTTCGGGCTTTGATGCTTGAGGGTAATTCGCATATCTTGGCTATGACAGGATCGTATTTCCGAGGCGATACGACACCAGTATTAAGTCCAGAGGATGAAGCAAAATTTACTAAGGTAACTTATACCTACTATGAGCAATTAAACGGCTATAAGAACCTTAAAACCCTGGGCATTGGTTACCACTTCTATCGCGGTAGATATATAGATGCTATCGAAGAGATTCTTGACTCAAAGCTAAAAACAATCATTCACATCCCGAATGTCAACTCAGCCGCTTCTACAGCCGATAAGTATGATGAAACTGATCGCATTCTGGATCACATTGGTGAAGTGCTGGGGAAAGATCGCGCAACAGGCTTCTACACAGTCAAAACTAAGCAAGGCGACATCATTAAGGTTGCCGATTTAGTCGATGACAGTTCTGATAGAGAGCTCGTGATGTCTTCTCTGAGAGATATTAAGGGTAGGGATGACGTAGACATCATCATTGCCCTGGGTATGGCTAAGGAAGGATTCGACTGGATATGGTGCGAACATGCATTAACAGTCGGTTACCGAGGATCCCTTACTGAAATCATTCAGATTATTGGGCGGGCTACACGCGATGCACCAGGTAAGTCTCACGCGCAATTCACCAACCTAATCGCAGAACCAGATACAAGTGAGGATCGCGTAACGAACGCTGTAAATAACATGCTCAAAGCGATTGCGTGCTCATTATTAATGGAGCAAGTGCTAGCACCAAACTTTAAGTTTAAGTCCAAAAAAGATGCAGATGAGCTGGATGGCTCGCGCCGAAAGATTGATATTGATTACACCGATAGCGCGAGCACTATCGCTATTAATGGTTTTGCTGAGCCGTCCACGCCTAGAACTAAATTGATTCTTGAGAATGACTTGAATGATCTTTCTGCCGCTATTTATCAAGATGAAACAATCCTACGGGCGGCAATGAACCCTGAAGAATATGCGCCAGAGGTTGTGAATCAAGTCTATATCCCACGAGTTATTGAGAAGAAGTATCCCGACTTAAGCTCTGAAGAGGTCGAGGAAATTCGTCAAGCTGTAGTGGCTAATGCTGTAATGAAGAGCCCAGCTGCCTCAATGGATTCAAACGGCAATATTAATTTTGTTCGTATGGCTGAGAAGTTAATCAATATTGAGGAATTAAATATCGATTTGATTGATTCAATAAATCCTTTTCAGCGCGCTTATGAAATTATGTCAAAAGCGGTAACTGCTGATGTTCTAAAGAGCATTCACAGCGCGATTACCTCTACAAGAATCTCAATGAGCGAAGAAGAGGCTGTTTCTTTGTTTCCACGCATTCAGCAATTTAAAAGGGATCATGGCGTTGAACCGAGCTTAACCAGCTCAAACCCGATGGAAAAGCGTATGGCTGAAGCTCTGGCTTGGATTCGTGAAGCAAAACGCAAGAAAATGGCCCAATAATAAAGTCAACCATGGCTAGAAAGACATTAGACGAGCTGTTAAAGGAGGAGGATAAGCTGGGGCTGCTGGATGTTAAGCCAAGCAGCGTTATCCGGTCGTCCTCAGAATCTATCATTCAAAAAGGTTTTGAAGAGATTAATCAATTTATTGATCGGCATGGCTATTTGCCCGGTGAATCAAATAAGAGGCAGTCGGTAACAGAGCATATCCTCCAGATTAGACTTCAATCCTATCGGGATCAAGTGGATGTTGTTAATCAATTACGGTCTTTTGATAGACATAATCTGCTTAACGAAAATGAAATTCCAACCCCTCAGTCATTAGACGAGATATTAAGTTTGGATGATGAGCTATTAAGTGAATCATCCGATGATATTTTTACCTTTAAGCATGCAAGAGTAGGCGCAGCACGACCGCAGGATGTTGCCAATAGAGTGCGCTGCCAAGATTTTGAACAGTTCAAGCCCATATTCGATAAGGTGTCCGCTCAGCTATCTTCTGGAGAGCGGAAAACCATGCGCTTTATTAACGAGCAGGATATTGAGGCGGGTGGTCTTTTTATCCTTAAGGGCGTTATGGTTTATGTGGCCGAGGTTAACGACCCCCATGTACGTAATGGCAAGAAAAATGCCAGGTTGAGGATTATTTTTGACAATGGCACCGAAGGTCGACATCTTCTCAGATCGCTAGCTAGAGAGCTTTATAAAGATCCAAATGGTCGAAGAATTAGCGAACCAACAGCAGGACCATTATTTGGTGACGCTCCAATATCCAAACAGGTTGAGACTGGCTACATATATGTAGTCAGGAGCTTGTCGGCACTGCCAGAAATCACTAGGCTGGACGGGAGCTTATTCAAAATTGGATTTACGTCTGGGGAGCTCGAGACTCGCATCCGAAACACTAAAGACGATCCCACCTTTTTGATGGCAGAAGTTTATCCGGTCCGAACTTATAAGACGATAAATATCAACCCGAACAAGTTTGAAAACTTGATGCATCGGTTTTTTGGAGAGGCCAGGCTAAATATCTCGATTGAGGATCGATTTGGCAAGCCTACTCACCCTAGGGAATGGTACTTACTCCCTCTGGAATTAATTGAGGAGGCGATTGAAAAGTTCTTAGATGGGTCTATTGTTAAATATCAATATGATCACAATAAGAGCAAGATTGTTCCGATTAAATAAATTACTGTAGATGCGGAAATCAAGGTCTCCAAAGCAAAGAGAGGTTTTGTGTAAATTCGGCTCTAAATTGTTACGACGGAGACAATAAGAAACCAATAGAAACAAGGGGTTAACAGGTCCAATTTGCCAGTATTGTCGTAAAAATTAACCTTCGTAAGTCATTGATTTATATAGGTTTTATGGTACTGCATGTCCTTGGCTACGAACCAAGGGGTCGTGGGTTCAATTCCTGCCAGCCGCACCATATACTATAAGGGTCTCCCGTCAGGGAGGCCCTTTTTATTTGTACTAATGAGCACTTTTTGTACGAAATAATGGGGTACCGTGGGTTGGGATCCTGCCAGCAGAACCATATACTGTATGGGTCTTTTGCCGGATAGACTCCTTGGATTTTGTACGACACCCTGGTTTCACTAAATAGCTCGTTTTATCCTTATTTATCCTCTTTGGGATGATTGATTTGAGGCAAATACTTTATAAAGCCCATCTTATGTCTGCAAATAGGGATATTTCAGTCATTCAACTCGATCATTTTTAGACTTATTGACAGTCTCAGAACGGCCAATAAGGGACTATTCGCAAGATTCCAGAAGGACTGCAAATGAAGTAAAAATGCTGATGACTGAAAACTAGTGCATAAGCCTAGGAATTAAAGGCGGTAGCCAATACCCCGCTATCTACATGCCAAGAAAGCCTCTGTATCAAGCACAACTTTTTTATAGAAATTTAAGCCGAGCGACGCAATTGTAGTGATTCTGTTATCCGCAAGTTTTATACCCATGTGCTCATTTGGGACTGGATAATCTCTCCCTCTGTTAACAATTAAAACAGGTTTTAATTCGGCGGGATTGAATTGAATTAATAGGTCGCCATCTCCTTCAAACTCAACTTTGCCATCGGCAACCATTAGGCGCTTAATACGAACTGGTCCTTCGTTCCCTGCGCCAATGGAAATTGATCCAGGATCCTTTTTTACGATTTCTTCCACAGTATGTTCATGAGTTCCTCTAGCATTAATTAAATATGCCAACACAGGATCTATTTTTCTATATTTTTCATACTTGCCCTTCCAGCCATTCCACTTTGGACTGCGCTTAAAGTGGGATTCACATTTGTACCAAACTCGCTCTAGTCTAGAAAGAAATTCCTTCCAATGTTCTTCGACCTCCTCAAGCGACTGACTCCGGTTTAATCTATCAAGTATCTGAGTGCATCGATCAAGTTCGGCATGAATTTGGAGTGATGATTGCATAGAAAATGGCTATTTAATGGTAGAGCTCTCGATTTAGAGGTCAGCCAACATCCTTAATTTTGATCCACTCGCTTATAAATACCAATATCGAAGTATTAACTTCTAATATACTCAATAAATATAACAATAATTAATTTAAAAAGGTATTGGTGAAGACATATACCTCAGGGTATCACTTCGATTTACTAAACTTTGTGGCTCAAAACTTGCCCGAGCAGGCAATGGTGCATCTGCCCGAGATTGATGCATTCATCAAAGTTTCGCTCAATATCCTGCAGCGCGGTTTGCCCACTAATCCTAGCAACAAACTACTTAATAGTTTCCCAATCGATTCAGCCGCTAGCACTATTGATCTTAATAATTTGATCGCCAATACCATGCCACCTCTTTGGCATGGAGTGATTAAGGGTTTTGATGAGGCGGGAATTAACCCCGCTCGCATTTTCTATGACGCTCTAGTGCCTCAATATGCTGGTGTTGGCGCCAATTGGTTGCTGCAACCAGAGGCCAATGTTAGTGATATTCTTGGTGAGCAGGTTCCATCCCATTACGCTCAGCAGGTTGATTTTTATATCCCATCAGCAAAGGCTATTGTTGAGATTGATGGATTTCACCATGGAGAGGCTGTTCAGCAGCTCAGGGATGTAGACCGAGACAGGCTTTTTGCACAACGTGGCATTAAAACTTTTCGAATTCCTTCCGGCGATATTGGGATCGGTAAGGATTATTCAAAGGCATTGATAGATGTTCTTGAAATCATCAAGTCTCAATTTCAGAGGGCAAGACTTTATAGCCAAATAACTCCCAATGAATATAAGGGCATTCAGCTAACCGCCGCATTTAGGGTTCAAGTAGCAATCTTGGAGTTAATTCAAAGAGGGGTGCTACAGATTGATTCACAAATTTGGTCAATTTGTGTTTTTTCAGATGACGCCTCTGGTTTTCTGGAGATTGCAGTTGATGATCTGCTGGAATTCCTTGAAGATTTAGCGCCGCTATATGGGGTTGAATTTATTAGGCCTCAGCTAAATTTAGTTTTTCTTAAAGAGGATTACGATATTTTTTTGGCCTCAGAGGCCATAAAAATTGATATTAGCGTTTCTAAATATTGGACTGATGAAAACTTTGCCAATAAGAAGGTAATTTACCTAAGAAGCTCCTACATCACTCAAATCCCAACTAAATCAAGAAATTGGGTTCCCGTAAATACTTTTCAAGTGGAGTCAGCGTCCCCGATAGAGTTTCATCTCGTTAAGGAAAGAGATGAGGAAAAGTTTTCTAAAGTTCTTAGCAGGTTATTTGTAGATATAGATAGATTTCGAGAGGGGCAATGGCCCATTATTTCGAATTACCTATCGAGAAATAAGACTATTGGGATCCTGCCTACGGGGCATGGAAAATCTGTCTGTTATCAATTTCCAGCACTTTTACAGCCGGGGATTACTCTAGTTATATCGCCACTGAAGTCGCTGATGCGAGATCAGCTTCAGGAATTGAATTCCAGAGGCATAGCTAGGGTGGAAAGTGTAACTGGCGATGATAGCGCAGAAGAAAAAGAAAGAAAGTTCCGAAACTTTGGAAATGGCGCTTACCAAATATTTTTAGTTTCACCAGAGAGATTGCAGCGCGATGAATTTAGAACTTATTGCAAGAGTTTAAATATCGTCAACGTTATTGTCGATGAGGTTCACTGTTTGTCTGAATGGGGCCATGATTTCCGTCTGGCATATTTAAATTTAGCAAATGCGTTAAAGAATTTCTGCCCCAATGCCGTCTTCTTGGGGCTAACTGCCACAGCCTCTAAGAATGTGCTGACGGATATTCAGCATGAATTTCAGGTGGGCGATGAAAATGTTTTTTATCGCCTGGACCTCACCAGAAAAAACTTACATTTCGCAGTTATTCAGAAAAAAGGTGTTCCAGATAAAAATATTATTGATGTTCTAGATTCAATATATCGCGGACATGGAAATGAAGTGCCATCTGGAATTATTTTTACTCCTCATGTAAATGGGCGGCTGGGCTGCTACGACATATACCAGTCGTTAAAGAATGAAACTGGTTATTCAGTTGAATACTTTTCGGGATCTAAGCCAAAGGCAGTTTCATTAGATGGCAGAGAATTCGAAGAATACAAGAGAAATGTGCAAGACAAATTCAAGGCCGGGGATATAAAGATTCTTTGTGCAACAAAAGCATTTGGGATGGGCGTGAATAAGAGGGATGTTCGATTCACTATCCATCTTGGCTTGCCAGCATCAACAGAAGCTTTCTATCAAGAGGCGGGAAGAGCGGGCCGCGATGGGGGTGAGGCAGATTGCCTGGTGATTAGTAATAGGCAGGTGAATTTGAGTGAGGATTTACAAGAAGCATTTGAACCATTAATTAGGCCGGGAAAGCTTAAGAAAATAGTTGAGGCCGCACCAGATTCAGATTTGAAAACGCAGCTTTGGTTGATTACAAACGATATACAAACCCTGAAAGAGCAACTCGCTTTTTTGAAAAAACTGTATGAGTTTGTGATTGAGTCAAAGTCAGATGAGATATTGGTCGATACGAAAATATTCTCTGGGGAGAAGCCCGCCAAAGTCCAGCTTGGAATTTATAGGTTGCAACAATTGGGCATATTGACCGATTGGATTGTTAAAGACTTTATTGCAGGGGTTTATATCGTTCAAAGAGCTGCCAAATATAGTATTGAGCATATAGAGGAAACATTGCTTGAGCTATTTAGGGGTTACTCCGGGAAGCGGGAGATACGGGGTCTAAAAGATATATTTGTTGGTGAAGAAGCCTTGATTGAAAATGTATTTTCCCAGGAAAATAGCCGGCTGGAAATTTGCATCACTTCACTTTTGTACTGGAATCACAGGCATTTCAATTACGCTCGTCGACAGTCGTTGTTAAATGTATACAAGCTTTGTTCAAATTTTGATGAAAGCAAGCCGGAAGATTTCCGGGTGGCATTAGAGGGTTGTTTCCAAATTGACAATAGAACTAACTGGCTCAATAGGTTTGTTGATGGCGGCATTGAGCTTGCGCCAGACTGGAAGAAACTTTTCTTCAATGCTATCGAGGATGGTGATGGTATACCGGGATTGACTGCCAAAGCTAATAAGGAGCATTTAATTGCCCTAAAGGCGATGATAAATAGGTTACTTGAAAGTTACGAATCAAATACGGCGTTAGATGTCATTAGTGTTGTTGTGAAGGCAGCCCTTGGTGAGTACGAGCCTTACGATAGCGGTAAGAGGCTTTTAACCCAATTGAGTCGCAGAGCAAATTCATGGCAAGAGAGGTCGGATTTAATTGATTTTGTATTGGACGTAGGTCGTGATGTTCCGGATGAGGTGAAGAAAAAAATAACTCAAGATCTCATATCTGTTGACTCATCACGGTATTTTGCAAAAAAAATATATGATTCTTGGCCAATAGAATTTACAGAAACCGTATATTTAGACAAGTATGTTTCCGATATAAGAAGCGTCATGAAAGGCATGTCATATGGATACCAATAGAGCTGAAAAAGTGCTGACTGAATTTGAGCGCGAAGTAAAAAATATTGTGCAAATATCTGCTTTGATAAAGTCGGTAGAGCAACTTAACCAGGGGCTTTCTACGGTCGTTACAGAGCAAAATGAAAGCTCAAGGCGCCTTGATGGGGCGGCAGAGAAATTGATTCCCTTGGCCGGCGAAATCATAAGCACAATCGAAAGCAATGAAAGTGCTCTGAGGAACGGGCTGTCTTCAGTAGTCGAAGGCCTTAAAAATGGCTTGGCAGACCATCTATCCGCATTGCAGGCCCAGTCAGCGGTGCTAGAGCAACTGCTGAAAGCAGAATTGCATCTAGCATTAACCCGCTATGAAACGTTTGTCAGGGGGGAGTTAATTTCAATTAAGGAAAGAATTGAATTAAATTCAAAAGATACCCAACAAAAAAATTCCGAAGGTTTTCGTGAGGTGGCTGAACTAATTGCCATCACTACCGCTAACTTAAACAAGAAAATAAGCTTTCTTTTAATTCTCGCCGTAGTTAGTATTGTTCCGATTGGATATCTCTTATATTTTGCTCTTCATTAACAGGTCACTCTTGTAGAATGTTGTGACCCACATCCCGTAATGCTTTGTCCCAGTTTCGAATCATTGCGCGTAGCGTTCTCCAAACAAAAGTCTCGATCCTTATCCCGCCCTACCGCAGCTTTTGCAAGAAAGAGATCAAGCACATCAAGGCAGTGCCCCACTCGACCATTGGTATTGTTATTTTGCACGCGATGAACACGCGCCATCCAATCTTTTGGTAGTATCGCAGTAGCCCCGTAAACGGCTGGAGCGAGTCTTACTTTAATGTGAGCTTTCCAGATTGCCCTGCGGGGTTTTCTTTTTATGAGGTTTGATTCCCTAGTCATGCACTGTCGTTTCATGACTCAAATAGGATTGGCTAACTGCTGCCCTTCATATTCTTTTCAATAAGCGATCTTAGTTCTTGCAAGGAGTCTTTATTTGGCAGTTTATGAATCATCCGATGACAGTTTGAGCAAATAACAATAAGGTCGGAAAGATTTGTTTCTCTGGCCTCATCACCTTCAGCAAGAGGTATTAGGTGATGAACCTCACAAAAGTTCTTTCCTAATTCCCCATAAATCTTTCCAAAGTCAAAATCACAAATTGAACACGTTATTTTTCCGAAAGATTGAAGTACCTGCTCCTTCTTTCTTTTAATAATTGCACCGTTACGTTCCCTGCGAAAGTGTTGAACAAGTCGCTTCCGCCCTTCTTGGCCAACTGGAAAATCATCAACATCTGGAAAGTCTGCTGCGGAGTCCTTAAGGAGGTCAGGCCAGATATTTTGTTTAACTTCGCACTGCTGAAAAATTAACTGATAAATTACCGTTGCTTGGTCTCGCGTAATTGGAAAAACGGTTCCGGCCGCACCACTCTTTAAGAAGCTACATTCCTTAAGTTCCTCTTTTAGCCTAAGATCATCAATGGTCACTTGGTAATCCAGGGGGCTAGATAGGTATCGAATTTGAAACAATCGATGGCCATTTTTATCGTGGCCTTCGTTGGGATTGATCAGTTCTGCAAAACCAACCATACGACGTGCGGGTGACGACTCCCAGCAAAATATTCTGTCCCCCTTGGTCCAGCTACGTGGAGGTTTACCGGTATGCCAGGTAGCCTCCTCGCCTGGGATAAGTATTAGATTCCATTGATTTTCACGGGGATTGCCCTTCATCACCCAATATGAAGGCACTCCATCAGATTCGGTAACCCGTGGTAGCGGGTACTTCTGCGGTTTCCAGTTCTCAATGATTGGAAACAATGATTTAGGTAAAACGGTTAAAACATAGGGGCGAATATGGTTAGAGCTAAGCGAAGTACCATTACGTAACTTGATGCTGCTCAATTTATAGGTGGATGATAGTTTTGTTAACTTGGAGAAATTGACGGTTGTAGTATTTTCAGCTTTATCAATGTGTATATCGTCGATTTGTGCAATCCACTCCACCCCAATAATGTTGCTGGCACTGGCAAGCAATAGAGCCATCTTTTCATTATTGGCAAGCAATTTGAAATCAGCGCTGGCAGTAGCCCAAATCTTTTTTTCGACCAATTGGCCATTCCCGTCATTGAGGTAAGCATCACTTATATTCTGATGGGGAATAATCGTGTATACGGCTTTAGATTGAAATAGTTCTGAGGTCATATTTAGGTGTATTGAGTGAGTCATTCATCTTCTCAGGTTTACCCAATTACAGCAATCTCGATCTGGTGGGTCGAGTGCCCACTTAGCTTTGCTGCTGCCACTTATTATTCAATTCAAGCCACTCTACGGAGTGGTTTTTTGTTGCCTCTGATGGTCTGCTTTGGGCCGGACTCTGCCATCTAAGGTGAAGTTGGATGAATGACTCTTCTCAAACTTATAACAGTCTGATGTTGTTATTCAGGTCAATAAATTGAAATGGCGTAAAACATAGAGTAAGGCGAAGGTCTGTTTTACAGCTTAAAGTCGCCCATTGAATTTCCCGCTAGATACAGAAATTAAATCTCAACTAGATTGTTTATGGCTGCTGGTAAGGCTTGCTTTTTTCTATTGATTGAAAGGATCGAGAGCAACAAGAAGCTTTGCCTAAAGATGACTCTAAATCTGTGCAATAGAACATATAGCAAACCAATAGAAACAAGGGGTTAGAAGGGTCTCACCATCAATTCTATTGCACAATCTCAAGTCTGTAAGTCATTGTTTTATATAGGTTTTATGGTACTCCGACGTAGGGGCTACGAACCAAGGGGTCGTGGGTTCAATTCCTGCCAGCCGCACCATACTACATAAGGGTCTCCCGTCAGGGAGGCCCTTTTCATTTGTGCAATAGAACTGTATTTGTGCAATAGAATCAGGTTTTTATCGTTATTTATCCAAATTCACCGCCATAAGATCCATATAGAATAAGGGTCTCCTATCTAGCTCCATTTATTTTGCTTGTGCAATAGAGCTAATCCGCTCTTTTGGGGTTGATCTGGTTATTGGTTATCAAATCAGCATCAATTAATTAGGCTGTTGTGCGCTCCAGGCGCGACAAGGTATGACTGCTTCCCTACCTATTGCAGACATTCAAATGAACCTTTCCGATAGATTCTGATCGGCAGAGAACGGCCAGCAGTGGCCTTTGGAAAGTTAAAAAAGTAATACGCCATTAGCCATTTGAAATACGTAATTCAACGTAATCTTGGATGTGGAGATCTAGATTTAACGGCGCCGTCTTTGGTAATTTATTGTCAAAAGAAGAAACAAAAACATACCTACAATTAATGTCAACAAAGTAGTGCTATCACCCAAGCTTTCATAGAATACTGGACCGCCTAGGGCTGTCAGAATCCCAAAAATGAGCAGCGATACACCAAAAAAAGCGGTAATAGAGATAAGCCACAATTCAGTATCGCCTACTTGTACTTGACGTTTTTCGTTATAGATCTGATCCATAGCAATTCTCCTTTTTCGAAGTCCTGAGACCTACATTACGCCGACACAGGTAAATGTCAATAAATATTTACGAGTAAAAAATGTATTGCATTGCAGAATATTTTTACAGCATGTGGCTATTTCGCATCATGTTTATCTGACAAAAAAACAAGTGCTTCATCTCTTGATCTACATCAAAATTAATGGAAAAAAGGGGGATATAAATGGGCCAGTAGATATTCAAAAATTTGAATGAGGAGTCATCAATGAGTGACTTTATGGCAATAAAAAAATCTGAGCTCGCGTCTGGACATCGGAATATTTTGCACTTAGCGACAGTAGCTCTTACCCTTTTATTGTTAACATTAGCTACCAAAACAAGCTATGCCATACCTGCCTTTGCTAGACAGACAGGGCAAAATTGCGTTGCATGCCATGCTGGCGGCCAGTACCCCGAACTAACGCCGTACGGACGCTACTTCAAGCTGACTGGTTATACGCAAGGTGAGCGCCAACTCATTCCTCTATCTGCAATGTTTGTTGGAGGTATGGCAAGTACCAGGAACAATGTTGGAACAAGCTCAGATGGCAGCACTGTCACTACTAGTAATATTAATCAGCAGAATGGGCGCTTCGAAGCTGATAACGCTAGCGTTTTTCTAGCAGGGAAAATTCTTGATAATCTAGGTTTATTTAGTCAATTTACTTATGGTTGGGCGGCATCCTCAAATAATGGAGGCGTTAATAACCAAGGTCATTTCGGAATCGATAATTTTGATTTGCGATATGCTGATCATTATGCAGGCCCTACGCACGATTTGATTTGGGGTGCCTCACTCAATAACAATCCAGGCGTCACTGATGTTTGGAATTCGCATCCCACTTGGGCTTATCCATATATGTCTCCACAAGGAGCTCGGGGCGCTTTCGCAGGTGGTGTTCCAGTGGCAACTTATCTTGAAAGTGGTGCGGGAGCACAGACAGCTGGCTATGGCGCATATGTTTACTTAAATAAAAACTTTTATGCTGAGCTTGATGCCTACCAAAGCGCTACTGGAGCAACTTCGTTTTTAGCGTATGGTAATAACAACAGCAATCCTAATTTTCCAAAGGCGTATTTAAAAGGTACTAATCCGTATTTCCGCTTAGCCTATACAACAGAGTGGGGTGCGCACAATCTGATGGTGGGCGCTATGGGGATGAACGCGGCTCAATATGGGTATAACTCGGAAAGTGCTGGCATGGTGAGCTGGGGTCCACCAAACTTGAGTGGGGGCACGACCAATTATCAAGATCGAGGCATCGATGCTCAATATCAATATCTGCTAAACCCACATACAGTAACTGCCCAAGTGCGATATTTGAAAGAAAACATTACAGATAATACTATCGGAGGCCCAGCTGGTAATTTAGTAAATAAATTAAATTCTGTCTTCGGAAAAGTGAGTTATGTCTACAATGCTACGTATGGCGCTGGTCTAGGTTATCAGAACGTAACCGGCACTGCAGATTCAAATGCGTATGGTGTTGCCAATACGGGACTGAGTAATTGGTCCGCAAGCGCGAATAATTCGCCGAACTCTACAGCTTGGATTCCATCGATCTGGTATCAACCCATACAAAATATAAGATTAACTTTGCAGTACACCGCATTTACAAAATATATGGGGGGTACTAGTTGCTATAACGACACCACGCAAGGTAACCCCTGTAGAAAAGCAAGCGATAACAATACTACATGGCTATACGCATGGATTGCTTATTAAGGATATTGATTATGAAACTTAAATTAAATCCTTATTTCTGTGGTCTTGCTATATGTTCATTACTATTGGCTGGCTGCGAGAATCTGGACAGAAGCCGAGACACTGCCAATCCTAATGTGGCTGGAAAAACTTTAGCTCTTCAGGTATGCGCCACTTGTCATGGTGTCGATGGAAATTCAGTTTCACCATTCTTTCCAAAATTAGCAGGTCAGCAGCCCGACTATCTCGTAGATCAAATCAAAAATTTCAGGAGTCACCAAAGATCAGATGCAGTAGGCGTACAGCATATGTGGGGTCTTGCAAAGAATCTGACAGATGCGCAGATTAAAGAAATTGCTAATTACTATGCTAGCCAGCCTTCCGAGCCCAACCATGTCAAAACTAATCCAGTAGAGATGGCCCAAGGAAAGGCAATTTACGATAAAGGTCTGCTGGATAAAGGTACGCCACCATGCATCGCCTGTCACGGTCCAAATGGTCAGGGGATGGGTGCATTTCCACGCTTAGCAAATCAGCATGCTGATTACATCATTAAGCAGTTGCAAGTCTTCCAGGACACCGATGATCGACCTGGTACCCCTATGAAGCAAGTAAGCCATCCATTAACAAGTGATGAGATGAAGGCAGTGGCGATGTATTTAGAGTCATTCCCAATTGAAGCTAAGTTAAATTAGCAAAGGGCCCATATGAAACACTATCCGATTTTTGCCACTCTCTTTCTAGTCTTTGCTTCTGTAGCTCAGGCGGCGGAAAACTACACCATTAACCCCGCAAATACCATGCCAAATTTTGAGGTTAAGCATCTGGGGTTTGCAACGCTTTCGGGGCGCTTCAATAAAACCAGCGGAAATGTCATCCTTGATTTCAAGACTAAAAGTGGCAGCGTTGATTTAACAATATTTACAGATTCTTTAGATATGGGTTGGTGGCAAGCTTGGTCAGAGCATCTATTAGATCCTGAACTTTTCAATGTCAAGAATTTTCCAACCATGAGCTATAAGTCAGACAAGCTGATCTTCAGTGGAGATAAGGTTGTTGGATCAGAGGGTCAATTCACCATGCTAGGGGTGACAAAGCCAATCATATTGGTGGTGAATAATTTTCAGTGCGTCAAAAGTACTGGGAAAAGTACTTGCTCTGGTCAAGTAACTAGCGTCATTAAGCGCTCTGATTTTGGCTTAAGTAAATACATACCTATGGTGAGTGATGAAGTGAAGATTAATGTTCCAGTCGAGGTTTCTCATGAATAAAAGTTCTACAGATTGCCCATTTTTTTCGAACGCCGATAAGGATTGCCCTTTCTACGATGTAAATATAAAAGATTCTAGTGCGGTCTTGTGGTCTCAATACGAAAAAGGCTGGTGGAAGATTCCAGTGGTGTTTAGTGCTTTATTGATGCTGATTCAGTTAATCATTTGGTCCCATATTTCTGGCGCCTTTACTTTTATTTTGGCTCTGAGTTTTGTAGTATCTGCTGGATGCGTGTATTGGTTTACCTATAGGCTACATCTAGAGCGGCGAACGACAGGGCTCAACCATTAGCTTTGATTTGGTTTTAGGCGTAGGGCAGAAGGCTTAAAGCACTCGGCAGTAAGTTGATGCCACTGTCGCTTATGGGTCGGATAGCGCCCAATTACCTGAGTTAACCCAAATGACTCCAATCGGCCAATGAGTGACCCTTGGGGTTTGGTGAGTTGCCCCTTCCGCCAAGTCAATAGGTATTACAAGGATTTGTAGAGATACAACACCCTTGTTGCCGCCTTCAGGCGGTATTAGTGTCGTGAATGCTAATATTTCTGAGATGAGAGCGTCTCAGGTCAAGGTTTCGATCTAAGTCATCCATTTCCATTAAAATCTGCATCATATGAGAACACACCGTAAATTCGTTCATTGGATAGCTACTGTAGCTATATTGATGAGTGCGGTTGCGCCAGCAGTTTCTCAAGCTGTGTCGATAGCAAAAGGTGGTCATGGTTTTGCAATGGAGATTTGCTCAGTTGATGGCAGCAAAATGCAGATTAATATTGCAGATGATCAGCCGTCAGATCAATCTGGGCATTCCCAACCTTGTCCATATTGTCTCGAGCATGTTAACTTTACCCCATCATTTCTTACCAATCCCACATTTGAAGTTCCGCAGACCTTTGTGCTGCTCCCCAGGCTTTTCTATCAATCACCCAAACTGCTTCATGTTTGGTTAACTCCTCCCTCAGCAGCTCCTCCAGCACAAGCCTAAATATTGTTTAGGGCATAGCTTAGCTATGCAGTTGGCAATCAACACATTGCCGTATTGTTGCGTGGAGATTTAAATGTTAAAGAAGCCGTTTTCCCAAAAGCTCAAGTGCGTCTATATGGGTATCACTTTGGGGCTTACAGCATCCATTGTCTATATGACTTTTCTGGTCGCTCATCAAGCTAAAACTCCTGAGCAAATGATCCTGATTCCAATTACGGCAGTTGCAACCGCAACTTCAAGTAATTAATTTTTAACTTACTTCATCGGACTTATGTTATGAAACTCAAAAAAATCGTAGTAGCAATCGCTTTGGTGTTACCTGCTGCAGGCGCAATGGCCTGTGCTAGTTGTGGGTGCAGTTTAAATACCGATATCGGTACGCAAGGCATGGGTTCATCAAAGGGGTGGACTTTTGATTTGCGTTACGACAACTTAAATC
>Ga0364907_10141_pt2 | contig 24226 bp, 21 predicted proteins | sample ExccelJu500002D3_2_FD_206960 | JGI IMG/M metagenome (GOLD analysis project Ga0364907, IMG submission 206960) | Enriched cells from Trout Bog Lake Hypolimnion, Wisconsin, USA - BchlTB.July02.5000.02.D3 | ecosystem: Environmental > Aquatic > Freshwater > Lake > Hypolimnion/Profundal zone | place...
TTGAACGCCGGGAAAACCATCGTCGTCATCGTCCCCTCCGCCAGCGAGCGCTACCTCTCCTCGTGGCTGTTCGCCGATGTAAACGCCGAGAGCGACGTGGTATAGGCGCGCCATCTTCCGTAATAGCGGAGCGGATTCCCTCTGCTCCGCACCAAGACCAAACAAGCCAAATAAACCTATGAGCATTCAATCCCTGGCAATCTCGCATGCTGAAACGTCCGGCCTCACCCTGGACGTGTGCATTACGAACTCCTGCGGATTGCACGCCCGACCGACCGCCGAGTTGGTTCGCCTTGTTCAAGGTTTTCAATGCTCTGTGCATCTGCTCATGCGCGGAAAAAGGCACAACGCCGGCAGCATCATGGATCTGCTATGCGCGAATCTCTGCTTTGGCAGCAAGCTGACACTCGTTGCGGCTGGGCCTGATGCGGCAGCGGCCCTGACAAAGCTGGGGACGTTTTTTGCAAACCTGTCCAACGAAGACTTCGCAGCCCACCCCGCGCCGCGGCAGTTGGCAGCATAACGGATTCCACCATGAACGCTCACGCAGTGCTTTATCAACGATGTCGACGCGCAATTGAACTCAAGCGCAACCCACGTTCCCTACAGAACTTCCCAAATAAAACTGATTATCCATAGAAACTTTACCCATGAAAAAACTCACAGCCATTCTGATCCTAACCCTCGCTTCCTTCTTAAGATGGGTTCATGCCGCTGAACTCCTCAACGTCTCCTACGATCCCACACGGGAACTCTACACTGAATACAACGCCGCCTTTGCCAAATACTGGAAGGGCAAGACCGGCCAGGACATTACGGTGAAACAATCCCACGGCGGATCAGGCAAACAGGCGCGCGCTGTCGTCGACGGCCTGGAGGCAGACGTGGTGACGCTGGCACTCGCCTATGACATCGACGCCATTGCGGAGAAAGGCATTCTCCCGACGGACTGGCAAACCAAGTTCGCCAACAACAGCGCACATACCGTCCGCCATCATTTGGAAAATATATTCGGCAAACTTGGCGTGGAAACCCGCACTGCTGCGATCGTCATATTAGGCGATGCCGATATTTGATCTCAAATAGGACATTCGTCCTATTGATGCTCTTTGAGTTGGGGATAATATGTTCATCCTCTAACCTTAGTTCGAAATCCCCTCATGACCGAAACTCTCCATATTTTTACGACTGTATTCATTTGTAACTTTTTCGCAATCATCACGTTTTTTATGATAAAACGCGTGCGAAGTCGAAGGCTAAGGCGGACACGGCAGGGATATCCCCCTATTTACTGGGTTTGAGTGATAGACCATAGGATAATATTAGAGCCTGGAACGGATGTCGTGCGGTGTCTCAAAAAACTGTACCTGCCGAACTTTTTCGTGCGAATAATCCACAAAGATCAAAAATATGACAATGAGCGATAAACAAGCAGACATTCTGGTCGTGGACGACACTCCGGCCAATCTGGATTTACTCACAGAAATACTCAAGGCGGAGGGATACAAGGTTCGTCCCGTCACGGGCGGAGTGCAGGCATTGGAAGCCGCCAGGAGCGTGACGCCCGACTTGATCCTGCTCGACATCAATATGCCGGGCATGAACGGCTATGAAGTTTGCATGCGCCTGAAAGCAGACGGGCCGTTGAAGGGGGTTCCGGTTCTTTTCATAAGCGCACTGGGGGATAAGGCCGATAAGGTCACGGCATTCCAGTGTGGCGGCGTGGATTATATCACCAAGCCGTTCTGGGTGGACGAGGTGCTTGCCCGCGTCAAAACTCATCTTCGTCTTCGGCAGTTGCAGCTTGAGGTGGAGGCGCACAACACCCACTTGGAAGAAACAGTGCGGATTCGCACCCGTGAGATCACCGAAGCGCGAGATCAACTCGCGGAAGCCAATGAGCGCCTCGCCATCCTGGACAAGGCCAAAAGCGATTTTCTCTCCCTGATTTCTCACGAACTGCGCACCCCGCTCAATGGTCTCTTTGGCATCACCGATCTGATCCTGAACGAATGCCGTTCGCTTCCCTCTATGGAGGCCATTTGCGGACATTTTAATAGCTCCCGCGATAAAATCCTGACCATCGTGGCGGATTCCTTGCTCCTGACACAAATTGATGTGGAGGCCGAAAGGTTTGCCCAGGCTCCGACCTCTTTGAGTTTGGCTCTCCTGAATGCCAAAGAGCGATCCCTCGAATTTGCGAAGTCCTATAATGTCGATATTGGATCCTTTCCGATCTTGTCCGAAGCCGTGATCGGAGAACCCGAATTGCTGAGCAAGGCATTGGAGGCATTGCTGGAAACCGGCGTCAGATTCTCGAAACCGGGCAGTGTCATCAACCTCTCCATTTCCACTTCGGAAGCCGGGGTCGCCCTGACAATCGAAACCACAGGACGTTTGATTCCAGAGAAATTGATTCCCCAGTTTTTTGACGTACTGTCGATCGGCGAAGCCATTGTCCCCGGAGGCGATCTTGGTTTAAGGCCCGCGGTCGCAGAGCGAATCATTTCTTTGTTTGGTGGTTCGGTGACGGTCGAAAATCTCGATCCGAATGGCATTCGGCTGACTGTTCGCCTAAAATCAGGCCGTTAAGCCGCTTTAAAAGCATGAACAAAGACGAACAATCTGCCGCAGCCCGCCGTAATCTCTGGAGAGCAGGGGGATTGATGGCGGTTGGGTTGCTCGTCACCGTGCTCTTCTCGCTTTTTATCAAGGCCGAAGAGGAGGCGTCCGCGCAACGTGAGTTCGACTTTGCCTGCAATGATATCCGGCTCAATATCGAAGCCCGGCTCGACGCTTGCGCCGCGATCCTGCGCAGCGGTGCGGCGCTTTTTGATGCCTCGGAGACCGTCTCGCGCGAGCAATGGCTGGCCTTCACCGAGCGCCTCAATATCCAACAGAATCTGCCCGGCATTCAGGGCATCGGCTTTGCATTGCTGTTTCCCCGCGAGCAACTCAACCAGCATGTTCAGGCGATTCGTAGCGAAGGCTTTTCGGACTACCAGATAAGGCCCGCTGGCGAACGGGAAACCTACTCCTCCATCATCTATCTCGAACCTTTTCGGGATCGGAACCTGCGCGCCTTCGGCTATGATATGTTCTCCGAACCCATACGCCGTGCGGCGATGGAACGGGCGCGAGATGAGAATACAACTGCGCTCTCAGAAAAAATCATCCTGGTGCAGGAGACCGACATCGACGTTCAATCTGGTGCCTTGATGTATGTGCCCGTGTATCGTCACGGCTTGCCGATTAAAACCATCGAACAGCGCCGCGCCGCCATATCAGGCTGGGTCTATAGTCCGTATCGGATGAATGATCTGATGTTGGGAACCCTGCGCGGCTGGGACTCGAAGCAGAAGACCGGACGGCTTTGCTTGCAGATTTACGATGGCGGCACAGCATCCCAAGATGCCCTACTCTATGACAGCCGGACTGCCGAGGATAAAGTGATGCCTTCCGCCACCCGGCTGACCCGGCTGACCCGGCTGACCCGGCTGACCCGGCTGACCCGGCTGACCCCGATAGATATTGCCGGACACCGTTGGACGGTGTGCCTCACGCAGGTTGGCGGACTGTCGTCTTTGGCTGATTACAGGAGTGCCTGGCTCATATTATTCGCAGGAACGTTCATCAGCCTGCTCTTGTTCCGGCTTATGCTCACTTTGCTCAATGCGCGCGCCCTTGCACGGCAGCGGCAGTTGCAAAATAGCGCTCTTGAAGCCGCTGCGAACGCCATCATCATAACCGATGGCAAGGGCTTGATAGAATGGGTCAACGAAGCATTCACCGTCTTGACCGGCTACCCCGTTGCGGAAGCAATCGGCAAAACCCACCGTTTTCTGAAGTCGGGAAAACATGATTTGACGTTTTACAAGAGTCTTTGGAAAACCATTCTCAGCGGAGAAATATGGCACGGCGAAATAATCAACCAACGCAAGGATGGCAGCCTTTACACGGAGGAGATGACCATCACCCCGATAAAGGACAACAGCGGAAAGATCGCGCATTTCATCGCCATCAAGCAGGACATCACGGAGCGCAAGCAGGCAGAAGCGATGATCAGGGAGAGCGAAGAAAGGAACCGAACTATTCTCCAAACGGCCATGGACGGTTTCTGTGTGGTGGACATGCAGGGACGACTTAAAGAGGTCAATGAAGCCTATTGCCGGATGAACGGTTACAGCGCTTCAGAACTGCTCGCCATGCGTGTTTCCGACCTGGAGGTCATTATGGATGAAGAGCAAGTCTCTGCTCGAATCCAAAAGATCATGACGCAGGGTGAAGACCGTTTTGAGTCCCGGCAGCGCCGCAAGGACGGGAGTGTTTTCGATGTGGAAGTCAGCGTTCAATACCGAGCCAGCGAAAGCGTGATGGTGTCTTTTCTTCACGACATCACCCAACGGAAAAAGGCGGAAAAGGCCCTCATCGATGCCGAAGCTTTTAACGTCAGCATACGGGACTCCCTTCGCGAACACATTGCGGTGCTTGATGCCCAAGGCATCATCATCGCAGTGAACCGGGCGTGGATGCAGTTCGCCGAACAGAACGGGGCATCCAAACTGGGAGTGAACTCGCTGGGCTTGAATTATCTGGATATTTGCGAGCAACAGCCAGGCATGCCAGTGAACGATCATGCAATGGAGGCTCGGAAAGGCATTCTCGAAGTATTGAATGGCGTGTTGCCTGAGTTCGACATGGAATACCCATGCGACTCCCCGGAGGAGTCACGCTGGTTTGTCATGCACGTCACGTTGCTACAAGGTTCACAAAAAGGAGTGGTGGTCTCCCATTTGAACATTACTGAGCGCAAACTGGCTCAAGGTGCTTTACTTAAAGCCCATTTGGAATTGGAACAGCGAGTGCTAAAACGCACCGAAGAGCTGAATCAGAGCAAGGAGCAACTCCAACTCTTGTTGGATTCCACGGCAGAAGCCATTTATGGCATTGATACAAACGGAGACTGCACCTTCTGCAACCCTGCCTGCTTGCGAATGCTCGGGTATGAGCGGGAGGAAGAGTTGCTCGGGAAGAACATGCACTGGCAGATTCACGGCCAGCATGCGGATGGCACCCATTTTCCGCTCGAAGAGTGCCGTATTTTTCACGCATTCCAGGCGAACGAAGGCACGCACGTTGACGATGAGGTTTTGTGGCGGGCGGACGGCACCAGTTTTCCTGCGGAATACTGGTCCTTCCCCCAGTGCATTGATGGCACTGTAGTTGGGGCGGTGGTGACGTTCATCGACATCACCGATCGCAAGAAGGCGGAGAGGCAAGCAATCCAACAGCGCGAGCAACTCCAGGGTTTGCTGGATACCGCCCCGGTGGGCGTCGCCATCTCAGTTGACGGCGTCATTCGCTTCGCCAATCCCCACATTACATCGCTTGCCAATCTCAAGATTGGCAAGCCGTCCAAAACCATCTACGCCAACCCCGCAGATCGTGAGCGCATGCTCCAAGTGCTGGAACGCGAAGGAATCGTAAGGGACTTGGAGTTCGAAATGCACGGTCGCAATGGAGAAGTGCGGAATACGATGGCTACTTTTCTTAACACGGAGTTCAAAGGACAGAAGGGCATCCTTTGCTGGCTCGTCGACATTGGAAAACTCAAGGCAGCGGAAGAAGCCATGCGCCAGGCCAAGGAACTGGCTGAGAGCGCATCCAAAGCCAAGAGTGTCTTCCTTGCGAATATGTCGCACGAGATTCGCACCCCGATGAACGCCATTCTCGGTTTTTCGCAACTCCTGCTGCACGACCGGGATTTGGCTGCCCCTCAGAAAAAGCATTTGGAAACCATCAGCCGTAGCGGAGAGCATCTGCTGGCCGTGATCAATGACATTCTGGACATGGCGAAGATCGAGGCGGGACGCATTGAATTGACCCCGTCCCCTTTTGACCTCTCGGCATTGCTTCACGATCTGGAGTCTATGTTCCGCGTCCGCACGGATGCCAAGGGATTGAGACTGGATGTTTCCCAGATGAACGAGATACCGCAGTGTTTAGTTGCGGATAAGAGCAAGCTGTTGCAGGTGTTGATCAACCTGCTTGGAAATGCGGTAAAGTTTACCAATCACGGCGGAGTGATCCTGCGCGTGTACTGTGAAAAGAAAGCACGCAGGCTCTTCTTCGAGGTAGAAGACACCGGGATTGGTATTTTGAACGAAGTGATCAGCAATCTCTTCCAGCCTTTCGTGCAGGTGCATAGTGAGCACCATGCAGGCAAAGGGATGGGAACGGGACTCGGCCTTGCCATCAGCCGCGAAATAGCCTGCCTCATGGGTGGGGAAATCAGTGTCACCAGCAAGGTCGGCAAAGGTTCGATCTTTAGATTTTCCATCCCCTTGATGGAAGGTGAAATGGAGCATGTGGAACGAGCAACCCGGTTGCAGCGGGTCATCAGGTTGAAATCCGGGCACCCCGGCTATCGTGTATTGATCGTGGACGACACGGAAGACAACCGAGACCTCCTCACGGAGATGCTCAGCCGCACAGGATTTTCAACCCGTATGGCAAGCAGCGGGAAGGAAGCTCTCGAATTGTTCAAAACCTGGCGTCCGCATCTTATCTTGATGGACATGCGGATGCCCTCCATGGATGGGCTGGAAGCCATTCAATGGATTCGGGCCACAGCCCGCGGAAATACGGTGAAAATCATGAGCGTGACCGCCAACACTTTTGAAAGCATGCGGCAGGAGGCATTGGAAGCTGGAGCGGATGATTTTCTTGGAAAACCGTTTAGGCAAGAGGAACTCTTTGAGAAAATCCGGCTGTTGCTCGGAGTGGAGTATGAGTATGACTTGGAGAAGCGTGAAAATGCGTTGCCTGATACGGCAGCAACGCCGGATTTCTCACCAGAGGAACTCGCATCGCTGCCGTTGGAATTGGGTGAGCAGATGAGGCAGGCAGCCGTCAATGCGGATTATGATCTCCTGCTGGAATTGATTCAGCGCGTGGAATCTACGAACAAAAACCTCTCGCAAGGCCTGTGCGACCTGGTTGAGCAATATAATTATCAGAAATTATTGGATATTCTAAATTCCAAACGGAACGATGTATGAGAAGAACCCCTGACTTGAATGATATAGCGGATATTCTGGTCGTGGACGACACTCCGGAAAACCTCCAGTTACTTAGCGAAATGCTTAGGCAGTGTCGTCATGAGTTGACAGAGGTGATAAAAAAGGTGGTAAACCATGCAAGAATCCCACCGACGCCACGATCTAAGCGATGAACACTGGAAACTTCTCGAAACGCACTTGCCGGGGCGCAAAGGCTCTTGGGGAGCCGTTGCCAAGGACAACCGGCTATTCATCAATGCGGTTCTGTGGATTTTGCGCACAGGCGCTCCCTGGCGCGACTTACCTCCAGATTACGGCGACTGGAAAAACACACACCGGCGCTTTTGCCGATGGCGCGACAAAGGCACCTGGGAGGGTTTGCTGGCTCGCCTCATGGACAGTCCTGATTACGAGTGGCTCATGATAGATGCAAGCCACACAAAAGCCCATCACGATGCAACCGGAGCGCGCGGCGGCAGCGAGGCCATTAGCCGCACAAAAGGGGGCTCAACTCCAAGATACATCTGGCCGTGGATGCGCATGGTATGCCGTTGCGAGTTATTATTACAGAGGGTTCCAGAGCTGACTGCACGCAAGCTCCAAGCCTCATCTGCGACATAAATGCCGACTATTTGTTAGCCGATCGTGGCTATGACAGCGATGCCATTATAGAGCAAGCTCAAAAGCAAGGAATGGAGCCGGTGATACCTCCCAGAAAACACCGTAAAGTCCAGCGCCCTTACGATCAATATCTCTACAAATTACGACACTTGGTTGAGAACGCCTTTGAGCGACTCAAGCGCTGGCGAGGGATCGCAACGCGATACGCCAAGAAATCCTCTTCTTTCTTGGCCATTGTTCAGATTCACTGCCTTGTTCGCTGGATTTCTATCTCTTGACGACACTGCCTAAATCGTGGGGATACAAGGCCCGGCCTGTGACCAGCGGGACGCTTGCCCTACAAGCCGCCAGGAGTAAGCGCCCCGACATCATCCTGCTCGACATTCACATGCCGGAGATGGACGGCTACCAATTGTGCGGGCATCTGAAGGCGGATGACACCCTGAAAGAAATCCCGGTTCTCTTTATCAGCGCCTTGAACGAGACTGCGGACAAGGTGAAGGCTTTTGAATGCGGCGGAGCGGATTATATCACCAAGCCGTTCCAAGCAGACGAGATTCATGCCCGCATCAAAGCGCACCTCGAACTTCATCACCAGAGAAACCGCTTGCAGGAAAACTATGACCGACTGCGCGAACTCGAATCACACCGCGACAGCCTAGTTCACATGGTCGTCCACGACATGCGCTCCCCGATCACTTTCGTCATGGGAGTTTTAGATATTCTCAAGGAATCCTCTGGCAGTTGCGCTCCAAATGGGGCGCATAGTGGGTTGCTTGAGGACGCCTACACGAACTGCAACATACTCACGGAAATGATTTCGCAGTTACTAGATGTCAGCCGACTTGAGTCGGGAGAGATGCCTCTCGACCAGGTGGTCTGCGGACTCGATGAGGTATTACAAAACGCTGTCCAACCGTTCCTTCTTCGTAGCGGCAACCCCACACTGGCAATCGCGGGGCACCCAGGTGCAAAAGTGTTTTGCGACAAGAACATCGTCCAGCGCGTTATCGTCAACTTGATTGGGAACGCTTTTAAATTCACTCCCCAACATGGGCGGGTGAAGGTTGTTATGTCAACGAGCAAGACAGAAGCGCGTGTTTCGGTTGCCGATAACGGCATCGGAATACCGAAGGAGTTTCAGCAAAGGATTTTCGACAAATTCGGCCAGGCCCCCTCGAAGAAAAACAAGCAGCACGGCACCGGACTCGGGCTCGCCTTCTGCCGACTCGCCGTCGAAGCGCATGGCGGTAAAATCGGCGTCGAAAGCGAGGTCGGCCAAGGCAGCACCTTTTGGTTCACTTTGCCGATGACAGGACGCCCCCTCACCTGAAATGATTCCGAAAAACCACCTCACACCCGTCCGAAAACCGTAGCACCGCCAGCGGCAAAAGTGCTAAATTTTGGCTTTTTCATGAAAACACATCCGCTCTGTGGCCAGTCACTCGACCATCCTGACCGCTTGGATGTACTGATTGAGTCGGGGTTGCTCGACTCGCTGCCTGAAGAATCATTTGATCGCTATACACGGATTGTAGCGGCACTTCTCAAAGCGGAAGTTGCGCTTGTCTCGCTTGTGGATGATCGACGCCAGTTTTTTAAGAGCCAGGTCGGGTTGCCGTCGCCGTACGATAAGATCCGTGAGACGCCGCTCACCCACTCCTTTTGTCAGTTTGTTGTGCGTGAAGGCGCTCCACTGGTTATTGAGGATGCTCGAACGGACGAGCGGCTTTGCGACAATGGAGCAATCCGCGATTTGGGTGTGATTTCATATCTGGGAATGCCGATCACTTCTCAGGAAGGCTTTTTGCTTGGATCATTGTGCGCAATCAACTCTCATCCCAGAATCTGGACAGAAGAGGAACAGCGCGTTCTTGCCGATTTGGCGGCCGCAGTTTCTGGAGAGGTGCATTTGCGTCAAAGTGAGCTGACACTCAAAAAATCGCTCGATCACCTTCAGGAAATGGAAGGGCAGCGTGATAAAAGCCTGCACATGCTAGTCCATGATTTGCGCAATCCGGCAGCAGCAATTGTTTCCTTGACGGACTTAGTGGGATCAACAGCGCCAGAACTCACCACCGAACAACAGACGTTGCTCCATCACTGTCGCGAGTCTGCCGAGAGCTTGCTAACGATGATCGGTGAGCTCCTTGTGATTAACAAAGTTCAGGCCGACAATGCGGAAAATTCGCGAGCAGACATCTCGGTACCTTCTTTGTTGCGGCATGCGGCGCGGATGACTTGGCCCTTGCTTAACGATGGGGTGATACGGCTTTCGGTTGATTATCCGGAGAACGGCGGTTGCATTTCAGCTGATGGCAACCAAATCCAACGCGTTCTTCAAAACCTGCTGACCAATGCGACAAAGTTCTCCCCTGCGAACTCTGAGATCTCTCTTTCAGCCCGTCCTGACCAACTCAATGGAGAGGAAGGATTTCGCTTTGAGGTCCGGGATGAGGGGCCTGGTGTTCCGGATATCGAAAAAGAAGCCATCTTTGAGGAGTATTTTAGCGGCTCAGTTGAGGCAAAGCGGGGAATGCAGTCGTTCGGAATCGGGCTGGCATTTTGCAAGATGGCGGTCGAAGCGCATCATGGCCAGATCGGCGTGAAGGACGCACTCGGTGGAGGCAGCATATTTTACTTCTTCCTGCCGACCAGAAAGCAAACAGGAAACTAAAAACCGGTGTCAAAAACAATTCTTGCGCTTTAGGGGTGCGAGGAATCCTCAGCATGGGATAGCGCGTCACTTCGGCTCTTGATCAAAGATTGGGGACATGAGGCGGGGTGACCGCCACCATGTCCCCTGTGTATAACCGATTCGACATTAAAGGATATCGGGTGCTCGATTGCGAGCGCCAAGATCAACTATACATTTACCTAACGCCGTCCCAGCGCGACCGGGTGCTCTGCCCTTGCTGCGGAGGCGTACGCCTCCGCAGCAAGAGCAGCTATCGACGACGAGCCCGCCATCTCGACTGTTTCGGCACACCGCTCCATTCCAGTGGCAAAGTCGCGCTGGTTCCATCGCCCGTGTAATCCATGGGTAGCACGCCGTCTCTGGCTATCGCGGGGCTGCGAAGCGTAAAACCTGAACCACGCCACCCTGTGCAGCCGATGTAAGAGAGTATGCCAATTACCGGCAGGACGATGACAGAAACCAGACCCACCAGTTTAAGCCGTTGGCTGAGCAGTTTGCTGAATTGCCCCAGCATGAATAACTTCGCGTTCATATCATTCAATGGCAAAGCCCATGAGCCTAAACGACGGCATTGGATCCAAAATCTGGAGTTCCGATAATCTCGAATAAGCCGATCACGTTAAATATGACGAAAGCATTGGCCTGAATACGATCAACAATTTCTTCCAAGGAGAGTCCGTCATCCCGCCAGAGACCAAATCGCTCAATCTCAGCTCTGCAATTCTCGGCCAGTTCACTAAGGCCCAGGGTGAGTTCAGCCATTTTTCCTGTCTGATTTTGTGGCAATAGATCTAGAATATCCCGCACGACACCCTCCATGCGCACAATGTATTCGAGGTAAAATCCTTCCTCCCAGATATTCATGCCTGGAGTTCCTGCCGACTGGCGCAGATCGCTGATAAGGACCTTATCGGTATTCATGGTGCCAGACTACGTAAAAGCACCTTAAGAGAACGTGAAGAATTTATAACGCCATCACGGTTGCTCTGATTTTTCGAAAACACGAAACATATTTTTTGTTCTTCACGTTCTCTTAAGGTTCGTTTGCGTAATCTGGTGGCGTGAAACAAAGGAAAAGCCCAACACTATGAAAAAACTTCACACCATCGCGCTGGCTCTTGCCTCGCTCATCTTCAGCGGCACCCTTGGTGTCGCTCAAACGTCTGGGACAACAAGCACGCCCGCCTTCAACATGGCGCAGACCCTTTCTGATGGAGCGCAACGCTCCACTTTGGGGTTTGATGGCCTTGGGATGATGACGGGTAACTTGGATGCCCAGTCCTTTTTCCCTCCCGGCAAGGTGGCCGACTATACCGGCTTTCAATACCTGCGAGATAATGACCCCGACAACATGGGGCACAACACCAGTTTCCTGACGAGGGTTGCTTACAACGTCCTGTACATTCTCAACGACAGCCAACTGGCACAATTAAAGGCCCTCGCGGCAACACAGACCACCCAGATCAACCTCTACGGATATAAACGCTTCGCCTTGATGCAGGCATTCCGCCGCCTCCTCTCCGGGGATTTGCCAGTCAATACCACAGGGCTCAGTCTTACAGCCGTCAAACAGGCATCCCATGATCTTTATCTTATCGACGGGCAGATCGCTTTCGAACGCGCCCTGCTCTATGCGAACATTTACAGTTCAATGACCTCCACCCAGAAGGCTTATCTGGATGCAATGAAGGGCAAAGGATGGAGTTCCTGGCCCAGCATCACGGACGACCAAGTGAAGAGCAAAACGCAAGGGCTCTCCCCAGATGCCGCTGTGGCCGTCATGACCTACGCGGGCGACTTGTTCAGTTGGTATGCCGGTTCGGTGACGGCTGATGTCTATTTCTGCCCGGAGCGGCATGGCACCTACTATGGAGGGTTCTACATTAAGGATGCCCCAGCCGTTGGCCAGCCAGGCTACAGCATTAGCGAGCAACTCACCGCCACTGCCGGGGCTGCCATCTGCGACAGTTCCAAGGGAAACGTCACAGCAAGTCAAGCTACCCAAATCTCCAGCCTGGTGGATATCCAGAGAAATAATCTCTATGCCGGCACGACCAACATTGTTTCGGTCAGGACGCAAATTGCCACGCTGCTGCGCAGTCTTCTTGTCTCAACGGCCTCGAGTGACAGCGTCAATGCCCAGGTGCTCGCACTTTCCGGAACCTATGGCGATCTCGATGGTGAGAACAATTATAACTACGCCACCGTCTTCGCCAAAGTTTACAAATCATTGACGGACACGCAGAAAACCCAGCTTGCAGCCTTGAGGAAGACTATCCTGTCGGGAACCTATGCAAACGGAACCACCTTCGACTTCTCCACCTGCACCACTCCCTTCCTCTATTCTGCCCCCATCACGGATCTGAGTGTGCTCTCGCCATATATTGCCAACACCGACTACCTATTTTCAGCGACCACCGCTCCCGTGGTTACCTTCCAGTTTCTGCCTGCCGCCCCCCTCGTTGGCCAGACGGTGACCTTTTCGGATTCCTCTACAAACACACCCACAGCATGGCTTTGGAGCTTTGGTGACGGGAGCACCAGCACGACCCAAAACCCAACGCATGCTTACAGCGCATCCGGCAACTTCACAGTAGCGCTCACCGCCAGTAACGCCGGAGGGTCGAGCACTTCGATCCAAAGCGTGACCGTAAGCGCATCCACGAGCCAGGTAGGCATGATAAAACAAACGGTCAGTCTGGCCGTATCCCCTGGGGCCAACCCGATCATCGCCGACAACGATACCGTGGCTTACAAATCGGTCTCCTCCGGTATCAATTCCGGGATTTGGGAACAAGCTGGCAGTAACAGTCCACGCTTGGTTGCACAAACAAGCGGAACCACCCTTCTGGCCTCTGGAACGGCAAACGGAGTGTTCACAGGGATCGGGGATCCCGTGCTCAATAGCCAAGGCCAAGTCGCATTCATGGCCACCGCCAAGGTAGGAACAGCGGGTGTCAACGGCATCTGGTCGGACATATCCGGCGCTTTGAAACCGGTGGTAAGCGTTGGGGATTCCGTTCCAGTTACCGGCGGCACGGCAACCCTAGCAGCGGTAGGACCGTTCGCATTGACGGACACAGGCATCATCCTTTTTTCCGCTACTCTGAACATAAAATCCGGGTTGGTCACTGCGAACAACAGTGGTGGAATCTGGTCCATCAACTCCGGGGGAAAACTTCGCCAAGTCCTCCGCAATGGATCCACTTGGAGCCTCAATAACACCACCGTAATTCTGAAATCGTTCTCCGCATTTGCCACCCCCGCAGTGGTGGGCGGGCAAACCCGCAGCTTTAACAGCACGGGCGACGTCGTCGTGTGGGCAACCTTCACGAACGGCTCTCAAGGCATTTTCGCATTCATGTCGGGAACCGGAGAAATTGTAGCCCTGCAAGGGGATGCGACAACCGGCATTCCGGGAGCGTATTTCAGCACGTTTGGCAGTCCCACCATCAACAACGCGCAGCAAGTCGCATTCTGGGCCTCCTTGGCTGGAAATTCCACGATAACCAACCAAAACAATACCGGTATATGGCTCGATAGCGGAACCGCTTGTCAATGCCTTGCCCGAACATCTGGCAGGGCGCTTATTGGCGGCACAACAACGGGAATCTTCACAACTCTGGGGAACCCCATCCTCAATAACAAAGGGCAAGTTGCATTTCCCGGCACTCTGCAACCAGGAGGGGTTATCACAGACAGCGGCACCAACGGAATCTGGATCGCCACAAGCGGAACCCTGACACTTGTCGCCCGCACACAAACCCAGGCACCAGACTGCCCGGCCGGGACTCTTTTTGCGAATTTTCGGCAGTTTGTGTTGTCGGATAAAGGCGTTGTTTTGTTTGCGGACTTAGTCAGAACCAAGGGGGTGACCGCAGCCAATGACCAGGGCATCTGGGCCGTGGATACCAAAGGACTACTGCACTTGATTGCCCGCAAGGGTGATCCCCAACCCGGAAACAGCAACATAATCTCTACTGGCATTGGATTGTTTACCCCCACCGTAGACACTCCCGGCCAAACCCGTAGCGTCAACCACCCAGGGGACATCACTTACACCGCAACCTACGGCAACAACACCACGGCAATCTACAGGGTCGTGTTTCCAGCTGCGCAATAAATAGAACAAGCGAAATATCAAACACCTGAGGCGGGTCAATCGACCCGCCTCATTTGCAGCAATCCCGATCACACCGCCGACAGTGAATGTGTGCTGTTTGATCGAAGTTAGAGTTTCTGAAAGGAACGCAGGGTGGCTGCCAGCCCGTCGCGCAGATTGCTTACGGGGACGGAACCCGGCGGAGCGCAGACGATCCACCAATGCCAGCGAATGATTGACGTCGCCCGCGCGCCCGTTCGCCTCCTAATGAATGGAGTAGTGGTGGGCGACTTCCCCGTTCTTATGCTCTGGGGTCTCGTCTTTGGGCTGCCGGGAGCGGACGTATTCCACGGTCACCTTGTCCGCCGACACTGAGATGCGCAGGTGGCCGGAGCTCCCGAGGATCGTTCCCTCCCGGTAGCCGTAATCCTCCGCCGAACGCGGTGCCTGGCCGTTGCCGGGATAGCCCGGCTGCGGCACTTCCTGGTAGACGATCCCGTCGAGTTCTTGCTTCGCGTAGAAGTGATCGTGCCCATGGAACACGGCGTTCACTTTGTTTTTTATAAGCAGTTGGTGGATCGGTGTCGGCCAGCCGGGGCGGTTTTGGGCGAACCCGTCGCTCCCATCCGGATTCTTTCCGCCCCACTCGTAAAACGCCGCCGCTTCCACCCCCCCTCGGCATTGGTCGTCTGCCCCGCCGACGAGATGATGGATGAAGACAAACTTGAATTTCGCCCGGCTGTTGCCGAGCGTGCGTGCCAGCCATTGGTATTGTTCGGAACCCAGCGTGCGTTTCCAGTTGTCGCGGCCTCCGCGCTGCTTTTGCGTGTACCAAAAGGGATCGAGCACGACGAACAGCGCCCCCCCCCCACTCCCAGGCGTAATAGTCCTGCAACAGCCCGGCTTCCGGGTGAGGTTGCCCGTTGCCCGAGTAGAAAGGGTCGGAGACGGGATTCGGGAAATGGCGTTTGCGCATCAGGTTCGACCAGACGGCGAGGGCTTCCCCATCGCGTCCGCGGGGGCTTTCGCCGTCGTGATTTCCCAGCGCGAAGAGCAGGGGCGCGGAGGCGCAGAGCTGGCCGAAATAGAAGCGCTGCGCAAGGTATTGCTTGGCGGCGGCTTCGCGCGTGGCGTGCTTCTCGGTCATGAACGTGTCGCCCAGGTCGATGTGGAAATCCGGTTTGTCGGCAAGCGCGTTGGCGAGCGTCTTCTGGTAAACGGCGGGATCGGTGTGCCCGTCCAGATGGGAATCCGCCGTGATCGTGAAAGTGAACGCGCTGTCCGGAGAGCGCGCGGTATGGAAAGCGCAGGAGGGGCTGCTCGTGAACTGCGTCGAGCCGGGCGCGCGCGAACAGAATTGATAGTAATACTGGGTGTTGGCTTGCAGCCCGCTGAGGATCACCTCAGCCGGTTCGCCTTTCTTGAATTGTCGCACCGGCGTCTGCATGGGGTAGGTTCCCGACTGCGTGCCGAAAGCCACAAAGCCTTCCATGTCCTGATACGCCAGCACGCTCAGGGTGACCGAGTTCTTCTCCGGGCGGGCCAGGATCAAGTCAAACGGATGGACGGGAACGGCGAAGTCGAAAGTGTTTGGCTCCGCCGGGCCCCGGTTTCCCCGGCCTTTGGCGGGCGCAGCCTCCTGCGCCAGCGCGTAAAACCCGGCCAGCAAGAAGATGGAAAAAAGCAGGTATCGTGTCTTACACATGGGCGACTTTTGGTTGGATGACATAGCTGTGGGCGACATCGCCTGTTTTTTGCTGGTCGGTTTCATCCTTTGGAAGATAACTGCGCACATAATCAACCTTCACCTGTTGCGGAGAAACGGTAATGCGCAAGTAACCTGAATTGGGCAGCTTCACGCCCGATTCATAGCGCTCCTGATTGTAGGCCATGTAGCCGGGGTCGCACGGCATGGGCACTTCTTGATAGATGATGCCGTCCTTTTCCTGGCACGCGAAGAGGTGATCGTGCCCTTGAAAGAAAATGGTGACCCCGTGCTTGACCATCAGTTGATGGACGGGCAACTCCCATCCGGGCCGATGTTCCTTGAACTCCCAATCGCCCCGTTTGTTCCGCCCGCCCCATTCATACAGATCCGCGCACTCGACGCCGCCGCGGCCCGTGCCGAGCACATGATGCGCAAAGACGAATTTGTATTTGGCTTTGCTTTGTTCGAGCGTTCGCTTGAACCACTGGTATTGCGCATCCCCCATGGTGATCCCCCACCAGTCGCGGTTCTTCTTGTCGTCATGATCCTTGCGGCCGTCGGCTCCGCCATGGAATCCGCTGTCCACCTGTGCGGGCGAATGCCAGTAGTTGTCGAGCACCACGAAGAGGGCGTCGCCCCACGTCCAGGCGTAATAGTCCTTCATGGCACCGATGGATTGCATCGGCTCGACGTTGCCGGTGTAGAAGCCATCGGGAGCAACCGTGGGAAAAAAGCGGTTGCGGGCGTTCTGAACGCCAACAGCGACGTCGTGGCGGATATCGCTCTGGTTGTAATTGGCAAGCGACGCCTGTTCGTGATTCCCGTTGAGTAGGAAGACCGGCGCGGACTGCCCGATCAGGCCGAGGAACGGACGTTGAAGGAGGTAGGGCTGAGCCAGGGTGGCCGCATTGATTTCACGCAGCTTTTCCACGCTGAAATCGTCGCCCATGCAGAGGTAAAAATCCGGCTTTGCCGCCGACGCCTGGAGCAACGTGCGGGCGTACAAGGAGGGGTGGCTCATCTGGGGGCGCTCCGGGTGGGTGTCGCCTTGCACGCCAAAGGTGAATGTGCTGCCCGGAGCCCGTTGCGTGTGTAAGCGGCCCTCCGGACGCGCCTTGAACGCGGCCTCCCCCGGCTTGCGGCATTGCGCCCGGTAGAAGTACTCTGTGTTCGGCTGGAGCTTGTCGAAAACGCATTCCACCGGCGCCCCAGCGGCAAGCGCGAGCAGCGCACTCCTGCGGTTGTAGGTGCCCGGTGCGGTGCCGTATTCAAAGTAGACTTCCATCGGTTCTTTTGCCAATGCGCTGACGGTGGCCGAGCGGTTGCTCGCGCGCCCCAGCACCAAAGAAAGCAGCCCGAATGCCGCCAACTCCGGCGGGAGCACATATTCGTCGCCGTCGTTCCGCCAGCGCCCGCCTTTGCCGTTACGCTTCCGTTCCTCTTGCGCCATCACTGGCACGAGAAAGCTGGCGATGGAGCAAGCGAGGATTCCGATGAATTTTCTTCGGCTGGTGGGGAGTTTCATACGTTTCAAACATCTAGCGTGTGTTCTGGTCTTGGTGTGGCAAGCCGTAGCGCACGAGGCGGAGGTAGTTGGTGATGCGGATGACATCCCCCTGCGGCCCGCGTCCGTGTGGAAATGCGGCGGGATCTCCGGCTTTGGGATCGCTGCGCTGGGCGCCCGCGCCGTGGACATCCACAAAGTGGTAATCGCCCGCGTCTTGCCCCTGCGGTGGCGCACCGGGTGGCCCGCCCGGGCCGGGGCCGAAGCCACCGCGCCGTTCTGGCGGACCGCCCGCCAGCGCTCGCGGCGACATCCAGCCTGCCGCCCGCCCGAAAGCCACATACATCGCGGCTTCCCCGCCACGGAACCCCGCATGGGTCGTCGCCGACCAGTAGCACGGGTAATCCGTATTGCCGCCCTCGTTGGTTAGGGTGGTGCAGTGGAATACCGGATCCATGGCGGGGGAATGCGTCGTGTCGGGCGAGCGGGTGTAGTCCACGATGCTCTGCAATTCCTTCACGCTGGGGAGTCGCCAGTCGGCGTGACCGAGAAATTTCTCCGCGTTCTTCTTCTGCACCCAAACCAGCGCATCCTGCCAGTTCATCCCCTTGCCGCTATCCATCCTGGACCAGATCAGGCCCGTGGCGCGGTCGGTGATGGTGCCGTCGCGGTTGTCACGGAAATCGTTTTTCCCATAGCCGGGATTGCCGCGCACGCACTGCACAAAAAACGTCTTTTCGGCACCGCCCGGCATTTGCAGGTCATAGCCCTTGATCCGGCCATCCGCGAAATTGACCCCAAAAAGTTTAACGCCCCCGCGGGCGGATTTTCCGACATACTTGGTGCTCGAAGCGTATTGGGAATCAATGACGCGCTCGCCGGTGCGCGTGTCCCCATAGGCGAACTTGAAGTATTTCGTGTCAATGAAGGGCGTCAGAACGGAAGTGTCCATGTTGGAGGGGCCGCTGGGATCGGTGCCGCTTGCATTGAAGAGCGAATACAGATCCTTGATGGAGGGCAGCCGCCAGTCGCCAAACCCGCCAAACTTTGCGGCGTTGAGTTTCGCTGGCTGCGCTTGGGCTTGTTCCCACGTGAGTTTATCCTTTCGCGTGAGAACGCCATCGCCATCCGTGTCCGGGCTGCGTTGCCAGGTCAGGCCGGTGGTTTGGTCGCAGACGGTGAGGCCATCGGCGCTGATGACATAACGAAAGGGGTGGCATTGGTACTGTGCGTCTTGACCATAGAACGGCTGCCCCGGTTTTGGCGGCGCGATCTCGGTTCGGTTGTCATAACAGCGGCTCTGGCCGGTATCGACGATGGGATAACTCAAAGGACTTGCCATTGCGCAGACAGAAGCCGGGAGTAGCGCGAGGAGAACCAGGGATTGTTTCATGGGATGCACCCTTTCATCGCAGATTCTAACCAGCCAGAGCGGGATTTCCAGCACAGCTTCCGATCCACGGCGACAGGGTGAAATGCCGCCGTGGATCGGGAGGAGTTACTGGGGCGCGTTGGGCTGACTTTCACTGCTTTTGCCGCCGGAGCCGCCTTGGTGCTGCGGTGGCCTCATCTTCTTCAACTGTTCCAGTTGCTCGGGCGTCAGAATTTTCTCGATCTTCGCCTTAACCTCAGCCTCCAGCTCCGACAGTTGCTTCTGCTGGTCAGCGGTCAGGTTCAGTTGCTCCGCTGCATGCGGTGGCAGCAGATGAACCCCGCCCCGTCTCTGACCGGGGGCTCCATCGGGCGGCGGCGGGCTACCGGCATCTTGCGCGAGGGTGTTGAGCGTTAACGTGGCGCATGCCAGCGCGATTATCAGGGATGTTTTTTTCATAGCGTTGTGCCTTTCTTTTGTTTCACGGGGTCAGATTATGCAAACGAACCTTAAGAGAACGTGAAGAAGCGCGAAAATACTCCCTCAATCTTCAGGGGTTTCTTCATCCCATCTTAATGTTGGTTCTGCTATTTTTTTAGCAAGCTGCGGCCTATCCGAAACCCAAGCCATCCTTTATACTCACCACCACGCATGAGAATTTTGCTCATCGAAGACGAAGCCGACCTCCTTGCGAGCCTGGCTAGGGCATTGCGCGAAGAGGGTTACGCCGTCGATACCGCAACAGACGGGAAAGTGGGTCTCTACAAAGCGGAGAGCGCCGACTATGACGCTATCGTGCTCGACGTGATGCTGCCTCTTCTGGATGGCTGGGAAATACTCCAGCGCCTGCGTCAATCCAAGAAGACGCCTGTGCTGATGCTCACCGCCCGCGATTCCGCCCGCGACCGGGTACGCGGCCTGGACACCGGCGCGGATGACTACTTGGTGAAGCCGTTCGACCTCGACGAACTCTTTGCGCGATTGCGCGCGCTCATCCGCCGCACGACGGGGCAGACGCGCAACGTCATCGAGATCGGCAATGTGGTTATGGATACCGCCGCACGCCATGTCACTCTCTGCGGGAATCCTGTCGCGCTCACCGCCCGCGAGTATGCCTTGGTGGAATTTCTCGCTCTGCACCGGGGCGAAACGGTCACCCGCAGCACCCTTTACGAGCACCTGTTCGACGAGGACGAAAATACGCTCTCCAACCTCCTGGATGTGCATGTTTCCAACCTTCGCAAGAAACTCGGCGCCGAGTTCATTGCCACGCGTCGAGGTCACGGCTATTGCATCGAATGAAATGTTTTCACTCCATCCGCTGGCGGCTGCAACTCTGGCACGGGTTGCTGCTCGTGTTCGTGCTTGCGGGCTTCGGCTTCACCGCCTGGCAACTGCAACGGGCCAATCAATTGAACCGCGTTGACCATGAATTGGAACAGCGCATGGGAATCATCGCGGGCATGGTGCGCCCCGACACCAGTCCGCCTCCTGACCGGCCCAGGCCGCGTGACTTCCCGCCTGCAAACAGGCCGCCCTCTGGCAATCCTTTCCCGGAGCCTGCCAATTTGCGATTGCCCGCCCGCGAGGTGAGCCTGTTTGAAGGCATCCCGGGGCAGGAATTTTACTACATCATTTGGCTTCCGAATGACCAGCAAGGCGTGCTTTCCAGTTCCGCACCGCCCGACGCCCCGCGCCCGGAACGGATCCCTGGACCGCCTGCTTTTCGGTCGCGCGGAACACTCCGCGAGTGCTTTCAAACAGCCCCATCGAGAGAATGCCTGCTCGTGGGCCGCGATATTCGTAGCGAACTCGCCGACATTCGCCGCTTTGCATGGTTGCTCGGCGGCGCAGGCAGCGCAGTGCTCCTGCTCGGACTGGCCGGAGGTTGGTGGGTTTCGACGCGCGCCCTGCACCCCATCGCGGATATCAGTGCCACCGCGGCAAAAATCGCCACCGGCGATCTCGCCCAGCGCATCCACACTACCGACACAGACAGCGAACTCGGTCAGCTCGCCCTCGACCTCAACAACACCTTTGCCCGACTGCAAGCCAGCTTCGCCCGGCAGGCGCAATTTACCGCCGATGCCTCGCACGAACTGCGCACGCCTGTGGCCGTGGTCCTCACGCAAACCCAGACCGCGCTGGCCCGCGAACGTCCGGCAGCGGAATACCGCGAAAGCCTTGCAGCTTGCCAGCGCGCCGCCCAACGCATGCGTAGCCTCATCGAATGCCTCCTGACGCTGGCGCGGCTTGACTCCGCCGAGACTCCTGCCACGCTGGAATCGTGCGATCTGGGTGGCATCGTCGGAGAAGCGGTTGAGCTTATGCGTCCCTTGGCTAACGAGCAAAACATCCATCTGGAGCTGGAACTTTTACAGGCACATTGCCGGGGCAACGCGGGGCAGCTCGCCCAAGTAGCCAGCAACCTACTTGCCAACGCCATCCATTACAACCGGCCCGGCGGCAGCGTGCGGGCAAGCGTGCTCTGCGAGCCCGACGCCGCGGTTTTTTGCGTCAGCGACACGGGCATGGGAATCCCGCCCGCCGATCTCCCGCACATCTTTGAGCGCTTCTACCGGGTGGACAAAGCCCGCTCCGGCGCACAGGGGCACTCCGGCCTCGGGCTGGCGATCACCCAAGCCATTGTCCAGGCACACGGCGGGTCGATTGAAGTCGTCAGCGAACCGGGGCAAGGCAGCACGTTTAAAGTGCGCTTGCCGACGGGGAGCAAGAGTCCGCGTAGCGCATCCTAGACAAATGATTGATGCGCTTTCCTTGAAGCGCCGCAAGAGCTTCATAGGCTTTGGGCTACAACAAAGACCATTTCTATTTTTCCAACGCGGTTTGTTCAGCGACAAATCTTGGTGGCGCAGCAATGCGAGCGAGGATGAATGTATCCCCCTCATGAACGATTTCGGCATCTGAAGGAATCTCTGGTTCCGCCATGGGGTTCGCACTGCGTCGCGGACCTCCGGGAGGCGGGCCAGGAGGCCGAGCAAACCCACCCCCTGACATCAAACGGTTATCTTTCTTGGAACGCAGAAAGAAAACGGCGTCAAATGTCTGCCAGTCTGCTGTCCGCAACGCGGGGACTTGCGCGATGTGCGTGTGCAGGATCCACGCCGTCCACCACTCCATGCCGTGCCTCGCCGCGATGAGGGTTTTATCCGGGTTCACGATTAGCGGGGCAAGGGAGCGTAGTTCGCGCAGTCCTTCTTCGTTCACAATCGGCTTCCCCCCGTGACGAAGCATTTCGAAGGACGGCCCAATCATGCAAACCGCGATGAGCAGAGAGAGCCCGGCGCGCAGCCATTGGCGCTTGCAGTGCAGCAAGGCAAATGACCCCGCAATGGCCGCAGGCGTGATCGCAATCAGGTTGAACCGGGCCGTTTTATCCCCCTGCACCCACGGCCCCGTCAGCACCAGAACCCCGACCGCGCACGCGCCCACCACACAAATATCTGCCGCTGGAAGCACGGCACGACACCGCCAGCAAGTCACCAAGCCCGCGATGGCAGTAAGGGCAAATGCCAGGGACGGCAGCCGATACAGAAAAGCTGCACGCCCGCCAGGAAACCCCGGCATCGGTGGGCCTCCTCCGTGACCGCCCTGCGCCCCCATATTGTTGCCGGTCAGGAAGTCCGAGGGATGGATCAATGCTTCTGCGAGCCGCTGAATACGATGAGCATCGAATTTCCATAGCACGATTCCCGCCGCGAGTGCGCACACAGCAACCCCTGCGATCAACAGCGGCCACAATGCACGCCACGCCCGGCCTCGTTCCAGCCCGAGATAAAGCGCGAGCGCCAAACCACCGAACACGAGTGATGCACCGAATACGCCAATATGCGTTACAGCGGTCAACCCCCAGCAGCCAATTACGCCCGCTGCATTTTTCCATGTCGGATGGCTTATCCAGAGATGAATGAAGAGCAAGAGCGCGGCGAGCCATAGCAACCCAAGAGAGTTTTTTCCAAGGCTGCCCACCATGTCCAACATGGGTGCGTTCAGCGTTACAATCGCCGCAGCAATAGGTGCGATCCAACTAGGGGAGCCAGCACCCTTAATCCAGCGTCGCACCAGCAAAGCCACAGGCAGTGCCGCCAATGCAGGTAGCACCGAATCCGTCAGCTTCACCGCAAAGAGAATGCATGAGTCAATATCCCAGCCGGAGATCGGCTGTATGATTTGCGCCAGCGACGCTTGCACGTAGAACGTCAGCGGCAAATCGGGCAGTCCCAATGAGCCATGCAAAAGCAGCGAGCGTGCCTGAACGAGATAGTAAACTCCGTTCGTTCCCGGCATCAGAGGGGTGTCGAACAGTAGAATGCCTCTTGCCACACTTGCCACGAGGATCACCAGTGCTATGAGACTCCATTGCCATCCGCTCGCAGCATCAGCGTATCGCTTGCAAACCGGAAAAAAGGACTGAGGCGTTGTTCCCTGGAGGGAATCGGTTCTCATTGGACATTCCCAGCCGCTGCTTTCGGAGCAAAGAAGAAGCGATCCGTATCCGGCAGTTTGAACTCTTCACGGACAGGGTCGGAATAGATGTAGGCAGGGGCGCTGGTGTATCCATCGAGGTTGCGCAGCTTTAGCAGTGCCTTGCGCTGTTCCGCCGTCAAAGTCCGGTTCGCCTTCGCAAACGCCGTCGCATAATAGTAGGACATCTCGCCGTCCAGCTCGCCATAGCGACGACCCAGCGCAAGCACAGTTTTCTTGTCGGCTTGTTTCCCGCCAAGGAACTTGCGCAGTTCCATGGAGATGGCCTCACGCACCTTGATGACTTCCTGGAGCGCCTTGTGTTGCAAAGCGGGGATGGCGGTGATGTTCTTGCGCTGGCTCTCGATCAGGATATTGAGAAACTCCTTGCCGCTGTCGCCCGTTACGGACGTGCTGATATTGAAGTCGCGCTTGCCCATGGCGGGCATGTCCTTCATGTAGAACCCGCCAAAGTAGGTGCCGTGGCGCTCCGGGCAGAAGTAGGTGTCTGCCTTGACCGACCCCGCATACCAACTGAAGAACTCGCTGGCGTAGGTCATGTAGGCCACGTTGATCATTTTTTCCGTGCCCCTGGGGAGTTTGTATTGATCCATTTCCACGGCAGGCCAGGTGTTGAAATCGCCGAATTTCATCTTGGCGAGGTATTCCTTTTGC
>Ga0364907_10158_pt2 | contig 24164 bp, 25 predicted proteins | sample ExccelJu500002D3_2_FD_206960 | JGI IMG/M metagenome (GOLD analysis project Ga0364907, IMG submission 206960) | Enriched cells from Trout Bog Lake Hypolimnion, Wisconsin, USA - BchlTB.July02.5000.02.D3 | ecosystem: Environmental > Aquatic > Freshwater > Lake > Hypolimnion/Profundal zone | place...
AAATCAGCTGGTATCTGCAAGTCGATTTCCCCCCACACGCTTCGCCACAGTTTTGCCACCCATCTTTTAGAAAATGGGGCCGATTTGCGACTGATCCAAGAAATGCTCGGCCACGAGGACATCGGTACTACGGATCGTTACACTCATTGCAGTCGTAAGCGCTTGATAACCGCCTTTGAGAATTTTCATCCTCGTCCCTAAAAACAGGCGCCTCTTGTCTTCAATTTTTCTTTTCTGTAAATTTATTATTTTTGAGAGGTTCATATGGTGTTCTTTAATGAAATAAGAGATGTTCTATTAGACCCTTCTCCCAGCGGGCAAAATTTAAGAAATCAGCTGGCCCTAGAGGCGAGTGCATTCAAAATTATCTCTGCGGTCGCGATGGTTCTAGGCTTTGTGGCGAGCGGAGTGGGGCTGGGTCGGATAGAAAAATGTCCTTTGGAGGGAATTCTTTTGACTTTTGGTGGGGCCTGTTTCGCCGCTGTGAGTCACGATTTCATGCAAGTGTCTTCGAATATAGAAGAAACTGCTCGGGGCAGCGGGCTGTTTGGAAATATCTGGACTCGCGTCCGTGCGACTTGGTCGAAAGAGAATTTCGTCGATATGCTTTTCAAAGATACTTGGGTTTTGAATCCACTCTTTCGGACCATGGTCATCTATGGCCTGGGTGATGATGATGATTAAAAGGAAAAGGGGAGGAGGCTATGAACAGCTTCTCCTTTCAGGACTATCAACGTCTGATAATACATGTTATGTTATACTAGGTAGAGGTCTCCTCTTGCTCTCTACTCCATCTTAGAGTTACTATCTATCCTATGGCAAAAGACGCGCGGCTAAAAAAAGCAAAACCGACGGTTGCAAACAACCTCTTGCATTTGAAAAACGAGCTTCTAGAGTGTACAGAGGAAGGGATGCGGGATGACAATTCCCATTTCTATAACGAGATTCTTGCGCTGATGGATGATGTGGACCTAGTTACAAATGAGGAAGAATTAGAAGAGGCTATCGCTTTGGCAAAAGTGCTTGAAACCGATATCAACGTCTGGCTATCTCTTCAAGGTCGCTCTAGCATCTCCCTTGAATGGCCTGTTTTCTATTAACCAGGTGCTGGTACAAAGCAACATGTAAATAATCTAAAAAAGGATAGGATATTCTCTCTCACCCCAGAAAAGAGTCTCCGGATCGCAGACTGAAAGAGATGTCGGAGAAAAGAGGGAGGCTCAGAGGGAGGAACTCTCTGTGGTCTATTGTTAACCAAAACAGGAAGGACAGTCCCCTCGATCGCTCGGATTACCGATTGGGTCACCTGCGGCGGTAAGAGGGAGGGATACGCCATATTCAGGGAAAAATAGGCTACGTTCCCCCAGAATGCCCGCTGGTCTTCACCGGTTAAATTGATCCGCGCATCTGGAGAATAACACTTTCTAACCATATGAGTGAGAAAAAAGGTCAGATGCATCTCTAGCATCTTAGTTGTACAAATATCTTGCTGATTTGTGAGAGCAAACCCAAATTTTGTTTTTTCTAATGCAGGCAGTTGTCTGATCCACTGTTTAACAGCGCGTTGGATTTCACCCTCTATATGATTCGCTAATACACCTGTCGTGCATGCTTCAGCCCAGAACGAGTGTTTTCTTAGCTCTTTTCGAATCGCTCGCTGTACTCCAACCCTAAAATCTCCCCTGTCCTCCCAGTTATTTGTACACGCGTCTCTATAAAGCTCTATAGCCTTTGCGATGTGAGGATTTTCTCGAATGACTCGCATATACTGATTAAAACAATTGGTAAAAATGTTAGCAGCCAGGCTGGTGTTTTCTGCATAATGCTGCAAGCCCCCTTTTGTCAATGCATTGAGCCCCAGCGACAAGAAAGATTTTTTATCGAAAAGACTGTCAGCCATTTCCTCTGCAAAATTCCCATCGGGAAATGCCACCGCAATTAAATAGGCCAGAGGTTTTTGCGGATGATAAAACGGCAATCTATTCCGGTCTCGAATGCAATAATTGTAAGATTCTTTCCCATAAAAACCGCCGACTTGCCCCGCAATTGTCGGAATTCCAAATCCTATCGCGGCTATTGTCGCAGCAGTGATCCCAACCCGCCATACTTGATATTCTTTCTCAGAGCGTGGAACGGTAATAGCCTCTATCCGCTCTATATGATCGTCACCTTCGCTTATAACCTCTACTTGTCTAGACTTCGGAACAATCCTGTTGGCAACTCGTTCACCGACTACAACTCCCGCTCCAACTGTGAGAGTCCAAAAGATTGGACGGGGAATCTTGTTGCATAAAGCCTGGGCACACAAATTCACGGTATAGCCTTTCATTGACCGAAATGCAAAATCTGTTAAATACTCCTGCGGCGGAACAGGTGAGCCTGCCATTTTAAGAGATGCTATTTGACCACACATACTTCCTATAGAGGGCAGTATGATACTATTGAGTAACATTGTGGCGCATTGATCTATCCGATTGTCGGGAGAAAAAGCATCCTGGAATTCTGATACTGCAATGAACGTCATCACTCCCACAAAAGCCTGTCCCACCAGCCCGGAAAAAGACTGCCTTACCAACCCGGAATTGGAGAAAGACTGTCCTGCCGCAGCTCCTATAGCAATCCCAGGATAAACCCCTCCTGCTATGCTGCCTAATGTGGAAATAGCGAAATCCTTGATTTGCTGTCCTGCTTGCTGGCCTAGCTCAGTTGCATGGAATTTTCCAACCTCAAAGCGCCCTATTCGAAGGTCTTTGAATCCTTGGGGAACATCTTCTGGTTCTTTAAAAAAATTCAGTACATTCATCACGCGTGTAGGACAGTGTTCATACATTTTCACCTGAGCATAATCAGTCACGTCTTGAAGAGCGGGAAGCTTGCTTGTTAGCCAGTCGAATGGTTTTGTGATTATATTCATGATTTAATTGCCTTTATTCTACTATATTTTACTCCTAATTATGGTTAATGTCAAATTTAAATCTATTTTATTATTTTTTAAATTATAATAAGATGTGTTATATAAAAAATTTGTTATATAAAGAGAGGCAGACAGCTGCAGCTTGAGCTACGTTGAGAGATTCAATTTTTCCTTGCATAGGGATGAAAAGGGAGCGGTTAGCCCTCTTTTGTAAGAGGGGCTGAATCCCCTCCCCTTCGGAGCCTAGGATTAAAAGAGTTTTTTGAGAAAAATAAGTAGTATAAATATTTTGAGCCTTCTCGTCGAGCATAGTGGTGACTGCTTCAAACCCCTGTTTTTGGAAAAGAGCCATCGCTTCTGCTAAATTGGCAATACGGATCAGGGGCAGCCACTCAGAGGCGCCTGAGCTGGTTTTTGCAACGATTGGTGTCAAATCGGAGCCCCGGTTTTTAGACCAGACGACCCCGGAAGCCCCAAGGCACTCGGCAGTTCGTAAAATGGAGCCAAAATTCTGAGGGTCAAAAATCTGATCCAGCATGAGGACAATAGCTCGCTCTTTTTCCTCGATCAACCGAAGAAAATCAGCTACAGAATAATAGGTTCTTCCTTGGACATGCGCGGCAAACGATTGATGGGAATCAGAGCCAGTCATCTGAGTCAAAAGAGAAGAAGAGACAAAACTGACAGGAATTTTATGTTTTTGACAAAGAGTGAGGATTTCTTTTTTTCTCTCTCCTTTTTCAGAGGATTCCGTAAAAACGCGAAGAATTCGATCTGGGGCATGTTGCAAAAGAGACGAAAGGGCATGAAGACCCATGGTGAGCTGGTCTTTTGGCGGAAGTCTTTCAGACATTAAAATGCCCTTGAAATTTGAATCCATCCGTCGATCGGAGTCCATCGAAGCTTAAATGTTTGCGCTAAAGAGACACCATTTTGTTTGATATGCAAAGGGACATAAGTAGTAGAGAAATAATGGATCTGAGCGCCAAAACCTCCTTTCCAAAGTCGGGAAAAACAATAATCGATCTGCATCCACCCCGTTTGCCCTATATTTCCCCCTTGATTGACACGCAAAGAGTTCAGTGTCGTGATGGTAGAGGTGAGTGTTTTCCCACTGAATTGAAGAATTTGGTCTTGCCATGCGGTCTTGAAGCGAGATCTCAACCAATGGTACGTGTAGCCCACATTCAAAAAGAGCTTTTCATTGGGCTCTATCCGGAGGTTACCCCCTATAAAAACACCATACCAGGTTTGCCGAAGCATCTGAGGAAATGAGGAAAAGATCTCCTCTCCATTCCCACTCAGGTAGGGGGCAGGTTGAACCTTGTTTCGCTTGAGTTTTTCAAAATGGCCAGAATAGCCAACGAGAGGCATCACAATGAACTGATAATGCCGACCCGGCGTAAGATTAGCTGTATAGCTCAGGTAACCCATTGCGTCAGAGGCCCAGCCTCGCGTACCTGCGAGAAAAATGGGGCTATCCGTGGAGGTGAGATTGTAGTAGTGCTGATTGAGCTGTCCTTTGCCAAAAGCGCTATAGCTCCCGCGGACATAAAAGGCGATGTCTCGTTGGATGAGTTTGATCACAAGGCCATTTTCCCAAAATTGGATATTGCGATAAATTTCTCTATAAGAGGTCGTATTGGCGCCCGGATTTTGTAGATGCCAATGGAGATGATCATTCCGATATCCCGAAAATAGCTCCCAGCGGATAGGATCATTGACGCTCGCCATGATCATCCATGCCCTGAAAGCTAAGAGACAAAAAATAAACGTTTTCACAAATCGACCGGTTTTTCTCGTTTAGACCAATAAGCTGGACCATAATCATACGCCAGTTGAGTCCCCTTGGCAATCGGTTCTTTTGCAAAAAGGACAATATGATTGACCCCGTCAAGAGTTGCGATAGCACAGTCGAGGTTTTGATGGCTTGTTGTGGCATGATTGATGAAGCGAGCAATACCACTTTGTTTTTCCGCATCGATGGTATAAGAAGAAGGGATTCCTGGCGTCAATGGATATTCAAAACAGTAAGCGTTTTTCCTATCGGCTCGAGGGCGGCTTTTACGGACAATCCCTGTATATTCGGCTACAAAATCGCCCTTTTGAAAATTCTGCTCGGCAAAGACCCCCCATCCGATCACATTGCTGACCCAACGGATAGAGACCTTTGGAACAAAACTTTCCTGAATCTCTTTTCGGTAATAGCTGGCTAGCCAAAGCTGTTGACGGGTAAGTTCCCCTTTTTTCAGGAGTTTAGCAATCTTTTTGACCACCTTCCGATACAGAGGAATATCAGAAAAAACGAGCTTGGATTTGAAGGTAAAACCATCCAGCTCCTCAGGGTTTAAAATTCTATGGGAGTCTGTTTGCATTCTTTCCAAAAAATATCGCCATAGTCAAAGGTGAGCTGGGTCCCTTCAAAAATTTCCTCAGTGGAGACAAAAATCATTCGCGAAAGACCCTTATAAAACACAGACTGCAGGCTAAGATTCGGCTTATCGCTATGATTGATGAAGCGGGTGAAATTCCCTTTCCTTTCCCCATCGATCACAAACCGTTTTTTCCACATTTGCCAAGACGGATAGCGGATGCAATAATATTTATCCTTCAAGTGCCGAGGCTTTCTGACTTCCACGTAGCCTGTGTACTCTCCGACAAACGAGCAGACCGGGATTTTTTGGGCTGCAAATACGCCCCACCCTACTGCATCATCAATATAGCGAACGTTCACCGCCGGGTTCAACTGTTTGCGGATTTCATTATCGAAATAGATACCCATCCAGATTTTTTCAGTGGGGATCTCGTCTTCTTCTTTTGCCTTTTTTGTTCGGGTTAAAACCTCTTTCAATACCCCATAGCTTTCAAATACCGGATGAGAGAGATATTCGAGAGTAGCAACAGGCAGCCTTTCTGGCTCGGAAAATTCGACTTGCGGTTGCTCTAAAAAACTCCGCTGTTCGACAGGGGCGAGCAGCTCTTCAATCGCGACTCTGCCGAGATATTGGGCTAAATCAATAGAAGAAAAGCCGAAATCATTTTTTTTAAGCTTGAGGTAGGGCGATTGGGCTAAGGCCAAAGCCGCCCGATATTGATTGGCAATGATAGCCAGATGCAGAAGGCTTTGACCGTCTTGCGTTGTCGTTAAGCACGTCGCAGGATGAGACGAAAGAGGGCCTTCAAACTGATGTAAAAAGAAATCCCAATCGGCCTCATTCCCTTCTGCCAATCGATCTAAAACAGAGCGCCAATGGAGGACCATTTGAGGATCAAGACTTTTTTCCTCAAACATAGGCTCTTCTAGCACGAAAGCATCAAAAGGCTGAACGGGTGTCCAGTCCAATGGACTCCTCTGAAAAAATTTAAAAATTGAAGCCATTTTTATATTACGACGGATTATCGAGCTTGAATAAGATTTTGTCAAACACTTGATTTTCAATTTTCTTATTCCGTATACTGGAAGATCCAATGTATCAGGAAGCTATAAAAGAAAAACCTCTTGTTGTCATTTTGATGGGACCTCCTGGGGCAGGTAAAGGGACACAGGCCACAGCGCTCACAGAACATATCGCAATCCCCCACATATCGACGGGTGATTTATTTAGAGAAAACATAGGAGCCCAAACGGCGGTCGGGAAATTAGCCAAAACGTATATTGATAAAGGACAATTAGTTCCGGATCAAATTGTTCTCGACATGCTCTTTGCCCGTATTCTGCAGCCGGATTGCAAAAAAGGGTATATTCTCGACGGATTCCCTCGGACGGTTGTACAAGCAGAGGCTTTGGATAAAAACCTGGGTGCAGCAAGCGAAGTGGTCATATTGAATTTGAACGTCCCAGACATGGAATTATTCGAGAGAATCACAGGTCGTCTGGTTTGTAAAAGCTGCTCTAAACTCTACCATCAAACCCATAGACCTCCTCAAAAAGAGAACCAATGTGATGCTTGTGGCGGAACCCTGTATCAGCGAGCAGATGATACGGTGTCTGTATTCACCCACCGACTGAAAGTCTACCGGACGCAGACAGCACCCCTGATTGACTACTACACAAATAAAAAATTATTACGCCAGATCTATCCAGCTCGTTTACTATCGGAAGTGACTCACCAAATTTTAGAGGCTCTGCCTCAAAGTCTATCTTTAAATTAATACCATTTATCAAAATTAAACTTCAGAACTGCGGACATCTTTTACCTGCGGGCCATCGCCTTCACTCAAGGCAATTCTCCTCGAGTTAACCTTTCGCTCCAGGCTTCGGTCCTCGGCAAAATCTGTTGCGCATTCCTAAACCTTATTTTTGATAAATGGTATTATTTCAGTGTAATAATCGAGATGCTTTTTGAACAGCTGCCTCGGGGGTCGCGAAGATCTGTGACTCCCCTATCTGATCCCAGACCCCGAATTTTTTCAAATCTTTTTTTGTTATCTCCCCTACCTCAGTCAGAAAAAGAGGGGTATTTAGCTTCTTACAGTATTTATAAAGCTCTCTGATTGCATGCATGCCGGAGGCGTCCATGTGAGACACACGGCCAAGACGGAGAATAAATACTTTGGATGAGGGTTTTAAATTTTTTAAAAGGTCGGTTGCTCCAAAAAATAAAGGGCCATGGACCTCAACGATTTCAATGTGCTCATGTCCTGATGGTTCCACCACCATTTTCGACGACTCTCCCATCCTTTTCATAAAATTCAAGGAAGCAATGAACATCCCCACCACAATGGCTGCCGTGATATCGATAAAAACCGTAAAAACCAAACCCACCAAAAGAATCGTTACATCAGCAGGAGGGGCCTTTAAAATCTGAACAAAATGGGAAAGCTCGCTCATATTCCAAGCAAGCACGATCAATACAGCGGAAAGGGCACATAAAGGGATAAGGCTTACGAGGGGGGAAAGAAACAATAAAATACCTAATAAAGCAAATCCATTGATCATACCAGCCATGGGAGTTTGAGCGCCGCTTTTGACATTTGCCGCGGTGCGCGCAATAGCGCCCGTTGCGGGGATCCCTCCAAACAGTATAGAGGCTATGTTGGCAACCCCTTGTCCGATCAACTCTTGGTTGGGAAGGTGGCGCGTCCCTGTCATGCCATCGGCGATCACTGCGGAAAGCAAAGACTCCACAGCTCCGAGAAAGGCGATCGCCAAGGCGTTTTTAAAAAGCTCTATCCCGTGTTCATTCCAAAGAGTCAAGTCAGGGAAAGCAGGCCAAGGAAGATGTCTGGGTAGGGCTCCAAATTTCGATTGGATAGTCTCCACGGGAAGATGAAACGCGCAAGCGATGATTGTGGCGCCTATAATCGCAGTCACACCCCAGGGAACTCTAGGAGCAAATCGCCTTAAGAGAAGAATACAGGCTAGAGTTCCTGAAGAAAGCCCTAAATTTACAAAGTCTAGGGTGGGCAGTGCGGTAAAATAGGCTGCCCATTTTTCTATGAAGTCAGCGGGAACAGGTCCCATTTGAAGCCCAAAAAAATCTTTGATTTGCGAGGAAAAAACAATCACCGCAATCCCCGTAGTAAACCCAGTGATGAGAGGGTGGGGTACATATCGAATCCAAGAGCCGAAGCGGAAAACGCCAAAAAGAAAGATGAGAAGCGCCGCAATCAACCCAGAAACGGCAAGCCCTTCGTATCCCGTTTTTTGAACAATACCATATAAAATAACGACAAAGGCCCCTGTGGGGCCTCCGATCTGGTAACGACTCCCTCCCAGGGCTGAAATCAAAAATCCGGCAACCATCGCTGTGTAAAGCCCCTGATCAGGCCTCACTCCTGAGGCAATCGCAAAGGCCATAGCCAATGGGATAGAAATGACAGCCACCGTGATCCCAGCTATACAATCCTGTTTAAAGATCGCCCAAGAATAGTTTTTAAAGCTCAAAAGAGACTGAGGAAGCCACGAATGACTCATATTTCCTAGTATAGAAGCCCGGGAAATTGCCTACCAGAGGCCGAGAATTTTCCACCATAAGCCGCCTATAAAGAGCCAAATACAGATATTTATAGAAGCCGTGATCAACCCCATTTTCCACCACCTGCCAATCGGGACAAAACCCACCCCAAAAAAAATAGGGGCAGGCCCAGAACCATAATGAGTGAGGCCGCCGTAAAGGCTGCTAAAAAATCCGAGAACTAAAGCGGCAAGCTCCGGAGGGGTTCCCAGCGCTATAGCGACAAGAAAAAGAGGAGCATACATAGCACCGATATGGGCGACGTTGCTTGCAAAGAAATAATGAGAGAAAAAATAGATCAAGCTCAAAATACTAAATCCAACGGTCCATTCCCATCCTTGTACGTACCCAATAACCCACCCGCTGAACCAAGTAGTGAACCCAAATTTATTGAGAAAATTAGCCAAAGTCAAAAGGACCGAAAACCAGATGAATGTATCCCAGGCGCTCTGCTCTTCTAAAATATCTTTCCATTTGAGAATACCAGAAATTAAGAGTATCGACAGTCCGATCAGTGTCGCAATAGCTGCTTTAAGACCCACTTGGGGTCCTAAAATCCATAAGACAATCATCAACAAGAAGGTAGCGAGCATAATCCATTCTTGCGATTTGATTTTCCCCATGCTTTGTAACCGTTCATAGGCCATTTGGCGTGCATGAGGGGTTTGCCGGATAACAGGAGTATTGAAACGGTAGATCACATAAGGAATGAGAGCTAAACTACACAAACCAGGGACAATAGCGGCAAGAGCCCAGGTGGTCCAACTGATGAAGATTCCGTGGCCCGCCACAATTTCCGCAATGAGTGGATTTCCTGCCATGGATGTGAGAAACATAGCGCTCGTTACTACAGAGCCTTGGAAAGCGCAGAGGGTCAAAAAAGCACCCATCTGAGGATCATGGGATTTTCCTGTAAAAATTTCAGCCAGAGCTTTGAAAATGGGAAACACGATCCCACCTGCCCGAGCAGTAACGCTTGGAATGGCGGGGGCCAATAATAGATCAGTGGCCACTAAGCCGTAGCCAAGTCCTAAGCTATTTTTCCCTAATAAACTCATCACTTGGTAGGCTATGCGACTGCCCAGCCCTGTCGCAATGAAACCTTTGGCAACGAAAAAAGCAAAGAGAACAAGCCAAACGACTTCGTTGCTAAATCCCCAAAAGGCTTCGCTGAATTGCAACGTCTCAGTGACGGCGCAAAAAGCCAAGGATAAAAGGGAAATAGCGCCCATAGGAAGAGGCTTAAGGATAATACCGAGAATTGTGGCTACAAAAAGAGCAAAAAGGTGCCATCCTTTTTCATTGATCGCAGAAGAATGGGGCAAAAACCAAAGGATCAACCCTGTTCCAAATATATAGACCCAGCGTCTGTTTAGTTTCAGCCACTTCATGGATGCTATGATAAAGAAACGAATTTTTTATGTATACTCGACTTTGTGTGCGCCAAGTTTCGCTTGGCGCACACAAAGTCGAGGTATACTGTAGCTTTTTGTTTATCCCAAATATCGGCAGGCAGTCACTGTCAAAACGGCCGTTAGAGCAAAGACGACTCTCCAACGAGCGATAGGCTCATAATGCACCTGTGTAAATTCATCGCGGTCCCAACTAGTGACTCCAAGAAGGGTAAACCTTTGATAAGCCACCAATAGACACAAGAAATTGAGAATCGGGATCATCATTCCTAAGCCCCGCATCCAGACAAAAAAACTGCGACGGAATGCCGTACTGATTTCCACCCTTCCTCTGCTCCCTTGAGCTACCCTCATACCGAGCAGCCATTTCCCAGGGGATTTACCCCAGCTATAGAGCCAGAGAGCTTCGATGGGGATCCAAGTGACATATTCATAAGGAATCAATCTCTCATACGGAACAAAAGAGGCGTTTCCGCCAAACAGTCGGTGCAACAAATACAGGGCTGAAATCCAAAGGGAGTAGTCAAAAAAACGGGCTAAAAAACGAAAGCCAGGATTCGGCCTTGAACTCCTTTTACTAGAGTTCTCCTGAGTCCCCTTCCCTTTCGTATTGATAATGATTTCTGAAGGATCAACAGCTTTCACTAAACTACCCTTGATTTAAGGAGTTGCGGCTCGCAAGAGACGATCCATTAAAGCAGGATCGGCACGCATAGAAGCATCGCAGAAAATTTCGATTGCCTCCACATTTTCCCGATCACACCGACGCAATTCAGCATAGAGCTGTTTAGGAGTCATAGAACGAAGAATGACAGGCCCTTTCAGTTCCTTTTCGTCATAGACAAGCTTAAGAGACGCTTTCGGAGCATAGTGACGATACTTCATCCCAGGCGAGAGAACAGGGCCTTGGCGGGGCGGAAGAGCGATGGGAGTATGTAATGTCTGTTCAAGCTCTGATCGGGTAATAGACCCGGGTCTAAGCAATGTCGGAACAGGGTGGACAAGGCTAATTACGGTCGATTCTATTCCAATAGAGCAAGGTCCTCCATCAAGTGCAAATGCCACACGGCCTCCTAAATCTTCCAGAGCGTCGCTTAAAGAGGTTGGGCTCGGTTTTCCTGAAAGGTTCGCTGAAGGGGCGGCTAACGGGCCTGCCTGAGCAATCAATGCATGAGCCACAGGGTGAGAAGGCATCCGGATCGCTATGGTGGGCAACCCACCGGAGATGAGATCAGTCACCCCCTCTTTCTTTCGGACCACCACAGTGAGAGGACCGGGCCAAAACCGTTCGGTCAATCGAAAAAAAGATTCGTTTAGCTCCTCAATCAACCCAAAAGCTTGGCTAAATTCTGAGATATGAACGATAACAGGGTTATCAGATGGCCGCCCTTTTAAGACAAAAATCTCCCTTATTGCCTCCGGAATCTCTATACTAGCCCCCAGTCCATAGACCGTTTCTGTCGGGAAAATCCCAACCTTTCCCCGCTTTAGGGCGTCTGCTGCCTGTTCAATCGTTGTCATAGGGAAAACATTTTATCAAACTAGTAAAAAAAAGGGCAAACAGATTAAAACTTTTACAAACTAGGAGGCATTAGATGTTCAAAAAGCCAGCATGGATCACGTTACTCTATGGACTTGCCTTAATATTCCTTGGATACGCCGGCTACGCCCAAGCGCAAAGCCTTGCTTCTTTGGGGATGGGAGGCGCGTTCGGCCTTTTAATGGTCATTTCTTCGATCGCTCTTTTTCAATCAAAAAAATGGGGATACTATACAGGGATAGGATCTACTTTTTTACTCACCGGTTTTTTTGCCGTCCGGTTTTTTCTCTCCGGTAAAATGGTCCCCGGAGCCCTCACTTTTCTTACCCTCTTCGTCTTTCTCTACCTGCTTTCTAGAATCAAAAAAGGCAAGGAGCATCACGCACAAGGAGTCTGAGCAATATGGTCTATTCGATGGAAAAGAGAGCTAAAAGTTGGATAAAAGTGGTAGCAAGACAAGTCAGGATCATCTTTATGAAGAGCCCATCCTTCCTGAGTTTTGAGGATCAGATAATCGGAAATTTTAGCCTCTTTTTCTACCACAGTGAGTAAATACCCTTTACACGGCCTTAAGTACTGTTTCAGCATCCACTGCGTGATATCGTCAGATTGACGGAAAAGATAAGAGCCAACTGGTTTACCCTGAAGCTTCTTTTCGGCCTCAAGACGGGTCAATGAACCTTGCCAACCTGGGCATTGTTCTATCCGATCTTGAGAGGAAGCCAATTCAATATGAAACAGGTTTTCTAGAACTTCTTTTTCAGGAAGCTCTTGAGCTAAAAAAAGTGCCAAAAGGTTCAAAACTTCGATCGTTTCCTCGGCAATCGTCCTCACTGCAAGCTCTACTTTTTCCCAATGACCCCCGATTTCGAAATACAGCCCCTCTTTTTTCGATTCATGGACAATGAGCTGAAGCTGCTTTTGCGTGGTGACTCCCCTCTTTTTTTTCGTAAACTCGATCTGTCCCGATTTACAATCAATCCACATAGGGTAGACTCGCTGACGTGCCTGCCTTTTTTTAGAAGGCGCCCTGGCTCTTAAAAAGGCACGAAATCGATTGAGATTCTCTAAAACTTGAGGTTCCTCTACACGAATTTTCTTCATGATCCGTCGGTTCTTTTATATCCAAGTGAATTCAAAAGTTGGTTTTTGACAGCGTCGGCTTAGCAACAAATTTTTGGTCTTCACTCGCGCCGTGCCCAAGAGCACTGCCGCTCGCTCCAGACATAAAAATTTGTGCCGCCTCCTTGTCAAATTCCCAACTTTTGAACTCAATTGGGTATATTTGCAATATAAGAGGATTTGCTTTAGACTCCTAGTCTTTATTCTAAAATATTAAGAGTTAATATGAAACACGAGGTCGTACAGAGTCGATTCATGGGGGTTTCTTTTCTCGTTTTGATCAATCTTTCCGTTATGACCTCCCTTCGCAATCTCCCCTTAGTCGCTGAATATGGATACGGCTCTTTGTTTTTTTATGCAGTTGTCGCAGCCGTCTTCCTTTTTCCTTCCGCCTTGGTGTCAGCAGAGCTTGCAACCGGTTGGAATACAACAGGAGGGATCTATGTCTGGGTCAAAGAGGCCTTTGGACCTGGCTGGGGGTTTTTCGCCGTCTGGATGCAATGGATTCATAATGTCACCTGGTTTCCCGCCATTCTTGCTTTTTCTGCCACTGCTACCGCCTATCTCATTTCTCCCGAGCTTGCGAATAATAAGTTTTACTTGATTGGTTTTATCTTGGTCGGATTTTGGGGGTGTACCCTCTTCAATTATTTTGGATCGAAAACATCGAGTCTTTTTAGCGCTCTGGGAGTTTTGGCAGGCACTGTATTACCAGGTCTTTTATTGATCGGTTTTGCCATCGTTTGGATCGTTCAAGGCAATCCCTTGCAGATCGAATTTTCCCCCTCTTCCCTCATCCCCGATCTAGGAAATGTCCAGCACCTCGTCTTCATCGCCGGTCTTTTTCTGGCTTTTGGCGGCCTAGAAGTGTCAGCCGCTCATGCACGAGACGTCGCCAACCCTCAAAAAACCTTTCCCCGGGCCATCTTGATTGCCGCTCTAGTATCCTTTCTTTTGTATGCAGTAGGAGCATTGTCGATTGCCCTTATGATCCCGCAACAAGAGATCAGCCTAGTCGCAGGTTTAATGCAAGCCTTCGAGTTCCTCTTTAATTGGTGTAATATGGGCTGGCTCCTCATCCCGCTCGGGCTCATGATTGTCTTGGGTGCGGTCGGCGAGCTCAATGCTTGGATTATCGGCCCTGTAAGGGCGCTTCATGCTACCTCTTTGCACGGCAATTTACCCAAAATTTTTCAAAAAGTGAATCAACACAAAGTCCCTGTAAATATTTTGCTTTTCCAAGGAGGGATCGTCACTCTTTCTTCCTTTGTCTTTTTTATCATGCCCAGCACGAGCAGTGGGTTTTGGATCTTGAGCGCGATGTCGGTCCAACTCTATCTCATCATGTATATTTTAATGTTTTTGGCCGCAATTAAGCTCCGCTATAGCCATCCTCATGTTGTTCGCCCTTATCAAATCCCCTTCAAAATGTATGGGATCTGGGGTGTCGGCTCTATAGGGGTATTGAGCTCACTTTTTGGGTTTTGTATTGGTTTTGTCCCCCCTTCCCAACTCCCGATGGGAGGGCTTATTTTTTACGAATCGTTCTTGGGGTTGGGGATAGGCTTGATGTGCTTGATTCCGGGGGCGATCTATCTCTATACAAAAAAAAATCGAGCCAACCTAGCGGTTGAGCTCGATCACAAGTCTTCTGTGACGTAAGCTTTAAACTATTGCTCAGCAGTCATGACTGAAGCAACAGAAGCAGATTTGCGTCGGCGCGTTTTGCGTCTTTTGCGAGGCGCTGCTTTGCGCTTATGAGCTTTTCGCCCTTTTTTGTGAGCTTTACGAGACTTAGTACGAGACTTAGCCCGTTTTGCTTTTTTTCTTTTTTTCATGTTTTTCCTCCTATTCATAATTCGATGAAGAATCTTTGGGTGAGACTTCCTTTCTCACTTGTGGCGGAATGTCCGCACTCTTCATTCGTCTTACAATCTTTAATATATATATTTTCACAAATAATTACAAACAAGCGTTTGTGTTATATATCAATTTTAAAAAATGTCATTTTTTAAAATTGGCTCCACATCTATTTCTGAGGGCAATTTTCCCCGATTTTTTTTTCTGATTTTTTTTTGAAAAATAAAAAAAATCGGTTGATTTCAAGTTATTTTTCTTAAAGCTCTTGTTATAAGGAATTTGAGGAAATAAATAAGTTGTAAGTTATTGAATCAGAAGGAGCCGTGTTTCAGACTCCTTCCTTTGAAAATTTAAGGCTTTAACATCCTTTTTGTGGTGATGAGATGTTTCCAATTCACTGCAGCCCAAATACCGCTCAAACACATGAGAATATAGGTGATGTTTTCCAATACCGAGTGATCAAATAGATATTCAATTACATTGATTTGGAATAGGGTAATCATCCCCCAATTGAGCCCGCTGAGGACTAAAAAAAACATACTCAAAAAGTGAATTAATTTTGTCATGGGTAATTTCTCCTTGTAAAAGACACGTCTTTACTATCTATAGCTTGAAAAAAAATTTTATTCAAGGAGGAACTTGCACCATTGGCGCAAGTGGCATATAATGAGAGGATCATTTTATGCTCGACAGCGCCTCTGTTACGAAAAAAAACAAGATTTCTCTCCACGATTATCCCTCTCAGCAGGATATCGAAAACCGGATTCTTTTATCCGATTGCTCTGTTTTTGACATTGAGGCCATAGAAGAAATCTTGTTCAGCCCTCTTAAAATTCCCCTCAAAAAACTCGCTCGTCAATTGAGCTGTGAGGAAGGGATTTTAGTGCATTTACTAAAGAAGCTGCAACCCACAGGACTTGTCTCTGTAGAAAATGATACGATCTTGATAGATAAAGAGATGCGAAAATATTTCGAGTTTCATTTAAGGCGTTTCCAGGCCGATTTCAAGCCCGATTTAGAATACATTCACGGGATTTTACGAAAAGTCCCCATCCATCTCTTGCCCGCCTGGTATTCGATCCCCCGCACCTCCAATAACATCTTCGAATCAATCGTGGAAAAGTACCTATTGACGCCTCATATCTACCAAAAAAGTCTAACCGACTTAAGTGCTTCAACCCCTCTTTGTGCGGCCATTATCCGCGATTTATGGAATGCCCCAGATTTCACCCTCCTTTCTTCGGACTTGATCGCCAAATACAACCTGAAAAGGAAAGAGTTTGAAGAGCTCCTTCTCCTCTTAGAATTCCATTTTGTCTGCTGTGTTTATTACCGCAAGCAAGAAGACCACTGGGTGGAGCTCATCACCCCTTTTTATGAATGGCACCAACATCTCCGTTTTTTGCAACAAACAGAAGCCCCTCTCATTCAAGAAAAGGACGAGGTGATCCAAACATATAAAAGCGATTTTGCCTTCGTTGAAGAGATGACCGAAATACTCCAATCGATTCGTAAACGGGGAAAATTCATTGAACAAATCCCACAACAAAAAGCCATTGAAAAATTATGCCTGATCGGTCTGGCTGATATTGTGGATCGTCGTCTCATCGTCCAAGAAGAAGCCGCTTCTTGGCTTGAAATGTCACTAGAAAACAAAGCCTTACATCTCTATCGGCATCTCTTGAATAGACTTCCTATCGCCCCCTCTCAAGCCCATGTGCGTGAAGCAGAAAAAGCGATCAAGCGGGCTTTGCATGGCGAATGGGTCTATTTTGATGATTTCGTCAAAGGCTCTCTTGTAGCCGTCAGTGAAAAATCGGTAGTGGTGTTGAAAAAGATCGGCAAACACTGGAAATATGAGCTCCCGAGCTACACAGAACAAGATAAACTCTTGATCCGAGCCACGATTTTCGAATGGCTCTTTGAGGCAGGGATGGTCAGAATAGGTACTTGTAAAGGAAGGGACTGCTTTTCTGTGACCTCGTTTGGCAGATTTCTGTTTGAAGAGTAACAGCCATGGACCTCGTCGCCAATAGAAAAGCCTTTCACAACTATGAAATTTTAGATACCTTCGAGGCGGGGCTTATCCTTCTCGGATCCGAGATTAAATCGCTCCGCAATCATGGCGGAAATTTGCAAGACGCCTATGTCGATATCAAAAATGGAGAGCTTTGGCTTTTACACTCTACCATTGCCCCTTATTCCCATAGTGGTATTTTCCCCCATGAAGAAAAAAGACCTCGCAAGCTCTTAATGCATAAAAATGAGATCAGCAAACTCGAAAGATTGCATACGCAAAAGGGGTTCGTATTGGTTCCTATTGCTATTTTTCTAAGTAAGCGCGGGCTGGCGAAATTGAAATTTGCCACGGCTCGTGGGAAAAAAACCTATGACAAACGGGCCACTTTAAAAGAAAAAGCACAAAAGCGCGATCAAGAGCGGCTTGACTGATAGACCCTCAAAAAAGTATGCTGGGGATGGTTTATGTGAGGGTTAATGAAGGTAGTCGTATCAAAGGTTGATTTACTCAACATCATTGCAAAAATTCAAAGCATTGTCCCTGCAAAACCTGCAATCCTGGTCCTCTCCAATGTGCTGCTCGAAGCCGCTTTCGATCAACTCATCATCAGCTGTACCGATCTCACAGTCAGCATGCGCTGCTATACAGAGGCAAAAATTATCGAAGAAGGGGCTATTGCCATCCCTGCACGGAGATTCTTTCAATTGGTCCGTGAGCTCACCTCCCCACAGATCAAAATTTCTGCTCAAACTAATGAAGTCATTGAAATTACCACAGGGACCTCTGTCTTTAAGATCAATGGGATGAATCGGTCAGAATTTCCTCAAATTGCCGATTTAACAGGGACCCCGGAAATCTCTTTTTCTCAGACAGGACTCAAAGAGATGCTCCTTAAAACCGCATTTTCTGCAGCACGTGAAGATAGCCGGTACATGCTCAATGGGGTGCAGCTTCAAATCGCCCAACAAAAGGCCTCTTTTTTAGGAACAGATGGGAAAAGACTTGCTAAGATCAGCACCTCGATCGACACTCCACCTAGCTTGCAAGGCAACTATGTCATCCCCCTTAAAGCTGTAGAAGAAATGGGCAAAATGCTCACGGATTCTAATGAACAAGTCAGCTTAAATCTCTCTCAAGATAAAATTGCCCTGGAATGCGGCTCTTCTCTTCTCATTGCAAAACTCCTAGCAGGCCAATATCCCGATGTCGAGAGGGTCATCCCTACCAAATTTGTCGGCCAGCTCGCTATCCATCGAGAAGAGCTGATCTCGCTCCTCAAACAAGTGTCCCTTTTCACCTCGGACACAAGCAATTCTGTTCGGTTCACTTTTGAAGCAGGCCAGCTCCAACTCGCTGCCATGAGCTCTGAAATTGGAGAAGGACGCGTCAGCATGCCCGTTGACTATTCGGGAAAAAAGCTAGAGATCGCTTTCAACCCCCTCTTTTTCCTCGATATTTTGCGCCACAGTAAAGATGAAACCATCCGCTTTGGTTTCAATGACGCTCACAATCCCGGATTGATCACCGATTCGACAAATGCCATTTTTGTGATCATGCCGATGAGGCTCAACGAATCCTCTCCTTCCCGCGAAGAGTCGGTAACCCCTTCTTATGTACCTTAATTTTTTACGGTTGCACAATTTTCGAAATTTTGCAGACACAACTGTAGAATTTGGAGAAAAATGTAACGTCATTCATGGGGATAATGGGCAAGGGAAAACAAATCTTTTAGAAGCCATTATTTTTTTGTCTACAGGCCGGTCGTTTCGGACTCCCCGTTTGGGAGAGCTCATCCGAGAAAAGGAACCTTTTTTTTCTTTGGAAGCAGAAATTGTTCGAGAAGGGATTCGCCATCGAATTCGGATCCATTTTGATGGCCAAAATAAGCATCTCCAGATCGATTCGAATACCTACAAACACTTCAACCCACTACTCGGTCTCATGCCCACCGTTTTATATGCCCCAGAACAAGGAAAAATCATCACAGGGCTGCCGGCCGATCGGCGCCGATTTCTCGATTTGCAGCTTGCACAAAGCGATCCCCTCTATGTCTATCACCTCGTCCGTTTTTATCGAGCCATGAAACAACGTAACTGCCTTTTGAGACAAGGAATGTGGGCAGATATGAATTGTTGGGAAATAGAAATGACAGCATCTGCCCCCTACCTCCAGGCAGCTCGAAAAACGCTCACCAAAGCACTCCAGCCCTTACTCAAAGCCGAGGGGAATTTCCTATCAGAAAATAAAGAGAGCCACGGAATTGCCCTCCGATCCACCTATACAGATCGTTATCTAGAGGAGCTCCAGTCTTGTAGAATAAAAGATCAACAGCAAGAAAGGACCTCTATTGGTCCCCATCGGGATGATCTCGCTTTCTTTATTGACGAGCGGCCCTCGCGTTTTTTTGCCAGCCAAGGCCAAGAAAAAACGACTCTGGCCGGCTTGAAAATTTCGGAATGGAAAAATTTAGAACAAAAAATTGGCTGTCCTCCCCTTTTCTGTTTAGATGATATCGGCCATTCTTTGGACCCGAAAAGAGAGACTCTCTTGTGCCAAATCCTGCAAACCTTAGGGCAGGTGTTCATCACAACGCCGATCGATTTACAGATCCCTTCTCATAAAATTGAGATACGTGGAGAAGGAAAAAATCATAACAGGCTTATTTTAAACACTTTATATAAATAGTCTTTCAAAAAAGTACGGTTTTCTATATATTTGTCTTTATATGAAAGACAATATCAAGAACTCGATCCGCGCTATCTTGTTAGAATTTCGAGAAAGACAGCTGCCTTCCCCTTTTTTGCGCGATATCTCCCTCCCTGCCCATCATCCAGACATCAGAAAGGCTTGGGTTTTGATGGGTATGCGCCGATCAGGTAAAACGTGGACAATCTATCAAGAAATTCGAAGACGACAAACCTTGGGTTTGCCCAAGGAAACAAATCTTTATATGAACTTCGAGGATGATCGTCTGGCTGGTTTTAAAATCGACGACTTTCAAACGATCCTCGACATTTATTTCGAGCTCTATCCTGAATACATCCAAAGAAAGGATTTGTTTTTTTGCTTTGACGAAATCCATATTATCCCCGGTTGGGAAAAATTTATCCGACGCCTGATTGATGCAGAATCTATGCAAATCTGTGTAACAGGATCTTCGGCAGGAATGTTAAGTAGAGAGCTGGGGACAACCCTTGGCGGCAGAGCTTGGCCGCAAGAAATATTTCCCTATAGTTTTTCAGAATTTCTCCATCTCAAAGGGGCTACCCTTAGCTTGGATACACACCCTAAAACTCAATCTCAAATCAGACATTTAGCTACCGAATACCTCCTTTATGGAGGGTTTCCTGAAGCAGTCTTAGAACCTAAAGAACTACACACTGCTTTAATCCAGGGGTATATGGATGCTGTTGTATTACGAGATATCATCAAAAGATACTCTATTGCAAACGCCGACACGCTCCAAAAATTTTTGATCCAGATTTTAAGGCAACTTTCCGCTCCTTTAAGTGTAACAAGAGTTTATCATACCCTCAAATCATTGGGAATTGCTGTGGGGAAAAACAGCCTTTTTGAATATCTTCAATATCTCGAAGATGCTTATGCCATTTTCTCTGTTCCTTTTTTTAGTCTATCTGAAAGGGTCAGACAGGTGAACCCGAAAAAAGTATATGCTGTAGATCCTGGTGTGATCACAGCCTACTCGGTAAAACGGGATTTTGAAGTAAGCGCCAGACTAGAAAATAGCGTCTTTATCCATCTGAGAAGATCGTATGCCCATATTTGTTACTACAGGACTTGCCATCAAAAAGAGGTCGATTTTGTTGTCACAACACCAAAAGGAAATCTTCTTCTTTTCCAAGCGTGTATAGAGATGGATGATCCAAACACCCGGCAACGAGAAATAACTGCTCTCAAAGAAGCATGCTTGGAATTTGGAGTCCAGGAAGGGACCATTATTACTCAAGATCACGAAGAAGAAATCAATGAAGAAGGGCTGAATTTCTACTGTATTCCTTTTTGGAAATGGGCACAAAAGCCCATTTAAATCGGTTATATACCCAAGTGAGTTCAAAAGTTGGGAATTTGACAAGGAGGCGGCACAAATTTTTATGCGCTCGAGGAACCGGCAGTGCTCTTGGAGGGTGGGCCGTGATTCTGACGGAAGGGTGTATAGCCAAACAGTTGGAAGATTTTATATACTGCCACTAGTTTCAGTAGATAAAAAGAACTCCAGCGCCTGGCGAGGAGAAACTCTCTGTCTAGAATCAGGCATCAACATACAATCAATTAAATCGACCAGAGACTTAGGAACATTCGCTCTTTCTAATACAGGCATTGACCAGTGCGCCGATAAATTGCAAATCGCTTGAACTTGAGCATCTTTGCTTTTCTTAGACCAAAATGGCCTTTCTTTAGTGCAAAGGTATAAAAATACAAGGCCCAGCATCCAAACATCAAATTTGCATGTAAGAGGCTTGCGTTGATGATATTCTGGAGGAGCTGATTCAGGATTCACACATGGGGGCAAGGACTGTTTAGCAAATGCAATAAATGAGCCAAAATCGGAGATCACCCCTTTAATTTTTCCTGAAGAACGACGACTGACGAGAATATTTGGCAAGAGAATATCAAAGTGAATTCCTTCATCCGAAATTTTTACCAATCCCTTGAGTAACTGTCTAATCAGGTCTTGCTGGTCTTGTGGAGAAAAAGAATGTTTTTGGAGAAAATTATAAAGATCTTGTTGATGATGTTCTTGAAAAACCAGGAAAGTAGGAAAAATACCAAACTTAGAAAAAGTGCCTTGGCTGTATGTACAAATGATTCCTTCATTTCCATTCAGAGAGCTTAATGCTCCCATTTCATTTTGGGCAGCCAGCTCGTCACGATAACCTGAGAGTTCTCGAACTCCTTTTGCCACAGTCAGCTGATGGTTAAGCCAGATGGCAGATTCAAAGGAACGGCTTGCTCCTTGTCCCACCTGGCTATTAGGCAAATCAAGAAAAATATTCCCCTGAGGGGAAATAGAGCCCCCAGAGATTGGAAGTTTTTTATGCCTCATAGAGAAACAAAAAAATTGTCGAGTCGAAGCAAATACGCTAATGGATGCGATCTGCAGCGCAAGTTCCTCCCATCCCGAAAAATCTCCCGGTTTTCCAGTTTCCTGAAACGATTTTTGTACCTGACATAAAGAGCGAAAATCCCGAAGAATCTGATCGTATTTTTCAAAATACTCAAGTGTATTTCCGTTTCTAAAATTAAAAAGATCGATTTCTTCAGAAAATTGATAGTCATCACGATTGACATAAACAAGATTAATAAGACCCACAAAAACAGAAATAGCTTTATTGGTATGAGTATCGATAACGGCAATCTTTTTTTCTTTTTGAACTGGGAAAGGACTTGCAGATTCGTTATATCGAATCCAATGAACATCCGGCCAATTTATAGGTCTAAAAAGAGGCGGTAAATTTTTCGACTTAGTAATAACACCATTCTCATCTTCGACAAAAATCCTTCTAATCGGATTAAAAATAACTTCTACTGTCATAAACCTCGACTTTGTACAATTTCATGACTTCCTCGCTGACGCTCGTCAGCCATGAGATTGTATAAATAAAAATTGATAGAGAGCTCCCCATCACGCATACTGTTTGGTTCTTACAACAAATCGTAGGCACCAATGGACTCTTTATCACGCAACATTTTATCGGTTCTGCTTCCTTTTTCAGTACTTTTTTCTAAACCCTCGTGGAAAAAGGCCCTCACACTTCTGCTCGGCACCCTCGTTTGCACAGGTAAACGGACTGTGTATTCGGCGCTACGCGCGATGGGTCTCTGCGATTTGCTGCTCATTCAAGGCGATTTTGTCAAAATAACCAGAAAGATTTGCAATCAGGGGTTCTTCTCGCACGTAGATGCGTTTGCAGTTGTTGTGCAGCTGTAGTAGATATAGCGTTTCTTCTTGATCTCAGGGGTGACAATGCAGCCGCAGGCAGCACAAGTCATCAAGCCCCGCAGGACAAATGGCTCACTCACCGATTTGTGGGGTTTTTTGTGATATCCTATTGAAAGGCTGCCCAAGCAAGATCTGCGGTAGCAAAACCTCCGTCTGCTACGACAATCATCGCCATTTGGGGTAGCCAACATCTGACTTGAAGGCACATTTGACAAGCCCATTGTGGAGAGGTTTTGTGCTTTTTTTTCTTTTTCTTATTGGCCTTTTCTGAGGGGGCTAGCACAAGAAAAAACGGCAAAGAAAAAGTCCGTAGGCTCCATGGAAGTTGAACGGTAAGAGTCATGACTACCCATTTGAGGCCAAAACATCTCACAATGAAACTACGAGAAGAACGAACAGCATCTCGATAACAACCTTTAGCTTGGATATTTTTTCCGTTTCGCCTCTCTACGTGATCGTCTATTGCAAAAACCAAGGAGCCTGTGATGTTTAAAGACTTTACCAGCTGAATCAGGAGGATCTTGGCTCCTTTTAACGAGCTCCATTGATCTTTGTTGAAAAACCGGTGATATTTTTCAAAGGCTTGTTCTCCCTGAAGTCCTAAAACCCTCAAGCAGGCACACACTGTTCTTCCCCCTCTGCAAAGAATAGCCCCTGTCAGCAACAGGGCCGCCTTTGTCCATGTTTTAGAGCACGAAAAAAGTATGGCAAAAGGGAAGAAAGCCTGTATAATGATCGGGGATAGAGTTTTCATCATCGTGTTATGTTGGTTACACTTAGACATTTTGCACGAGGATAAGGCGAAAACTCTATCTTTTTTTTTCAGAGCCTGTAGCCCCGCTATGACCTGCGACTCAGCGGGGGGAGGCCTCCGACCGGAGCTGTGCGGCAGGGTACGGGGGCGCGGGGGGTGATAAACCCCCGACAACTTGAGAAAGACCTGAGGGTTGCGAATTATTAAGATTTATCTCTCAAATGGCCAAAGTCCAGATAGAGGAACTTTCTGATTTATAATTATAAAAATTTAATTTGCGGGAAGAGGCTTTGAAAAAAAGGCTTGGACCAGGCTTCAATCTCGCGAGGAGAGCGGATGAATCGCCTGATGTCTTCTTGTGCAGCCTTTACGTCGAGCTTTTCTGTTTTTTCATGTAAAAAATCCAAGAGCTTTTGCTGGGTGAGAGGATCTATCTCTTGGTAATGTCCAGACTGCCGCAATCGCATTTCCAGGTGAGAAAGGTGCAATCGAAACCCTTTGGAAATATACCAACACAAATCATACCAATCCCTCCCCTTTACTCTTACTTTATAGGGTCGGCACAACAGGGCATGCATTTTCCCTGCGAACAGATCTTCGGGGGCATAAGATCTCACAGAAAA
>Ga0364907_10195_pt1 | contig 24139 bp, 25 predicted proteins | sample ExccelJu500002D3_2_FD_206960 | JGI IMG/M metagenome (GOLD analysis project Ga0364907, IMG submission 206960) | Enriched cells from Trout Bog Lake Hypolimnion, Wisconsin, USA - BchlTB.July02.5000.02.D3 | ecosystem: Environmental > Aquatic > Freshwater > Lake > Hypolimnion/Profundal zone | place...
TTAAACCTTTCAAGTTAGATGAGGTTCAGGAAGGGCTTGCCCATATTGGGGTTGATGGCATGACAACATATGATGTGCGTGGCTTTGGTCGTCAAAAGGGACACACCGAACTCTATCGTGGCGCAGAGTATGTGATTGACTTTATTTTGAAACTCAAAATTGAAGTTGCTGTTGAGGATTCCAAATTAGAAGAGGCGCTCAACATCATTTCTCGTGCGGCCTACACCGGAAAAATTGGTGATGGAAAAATCTTTGTGACGCCCCTCAATGCAGTAGTCCGAATTCGTACGGGAGAGAGTGGACAGGCAGCCCTCTAATAAACTCTTAGTTACCTTGCTGAGATTTTTTTATCTGCTGCATCCATAAAGCCAATAATGTAAGGTGAGGGCACGAAGAGCACACTTTCACCGCCACGCTGAGCGTGGATGTTGACCTGGAAGCCAGTCTTCGCATGCTGAATTAAGAAGTCTTCGGTGAGGCTGATAGCCATCATTTCTCGCATGAGGCAGCGACCATTGATGCATCCACCATCTTCTCTCGAGACTACGTTAAAAGTGACTTTATCTTGATTGACTAAGCTAGCGGAGTCGTATAAGCGCCAGTTGTTTGGATAGACTAGTAAGACCATGAGCTGATAATTCTTAGTGCCTTGAGCAGTTTTTTGAGCCTGCAGACCAAAAGTTTGATCAGTATTGTTGGCATCCATCGTGTTAATTGTGGGGCCAACATAGCTTTGGGTATTGGAGTTGCCGTTGTTTACTAAGCTAGTCGCGAAATAAACGGCTTGCGCTTCATCCGCTTTAATCTGAGGATCATTATTATGAGAGCAGGCACAAAGTCCTCCAATGAGTACCAAGCAGAGGGCAAATCGTTTCATAGTTAAATTCCTTGTAATTGCCGGTAGTATGCGGCAGGGCTCTATCAAGCCAATGCTCTAGAGTATATTAGACGTCAGTGAACGCGCTAATAAAGAGCCCTATGAATAACTACCGAATCATTCGTCTTGCCCTGTTGAGTAGCCTTTTATTTGCTTTGGGGGCCTGTGGCACCCCAGCAAGCGAATTTGGGGTCTATCGACAATCAGACGGTGCGATTGGGGTTCATGCTCCTAAAGATGCCAAAGAATCCGAGGCACAGGCAGCCGCCTTAGAAGAATGTAAAAAGGATGGAAAACGTTTCGTCTCCATCCTTGAACAGCGTAAAACCGTGAATAGTAATTTCCCAACAACCTATCTTTACAGCTGTCGATAGGCCGCTGGTTGCGCTAATTGCTTAGCTAAGCAACCACTTCTTCACTGACTTATCGACGCACATCGCATCAAGGGCAAGACCAAAGAAGGCTGAGCCATTGGTGACCATATTTTCGATAGCCTCAACCTTGCCAGACTTGATGCCACGTAAATATGTAGCAGCACGGTATCTTAAGAAGTGCTCGTTTTCATCATTTTCATTCAGAGTGGAGCAGATTTCGATACTGCCGTAACGGGTCTCTGGATTAATATTGAGCAGAGCAATGCCTACTGCATTAATGAGATTATCTGGTACTGGAATTGGTACATAGGAGTAGAGCGATACCAGCATCTCTTCTTCATCAACTTCAATAATGTGGTCGATATCCAAAGCGTCTTGTTCGGTAAGCTCAGTCTCTCCTGAGTCACCACCACCAAAAGTCGATTCAAACTGCAACATCGCAGTATTGCTATCTTTAGAAATCTCAATCATGTCAGGGTAGCCCAATAGTCCTTTCCACCAATACATCAATGAGAAAGTGCAAGGCTTGACTTCAACTAAACCTTCATCGGTTGACTTTGCAAAATACAGACCGTAAAACTCATCATCTTGCTCTAGACCATATTGATCTACTTTAGGGGCTTTGACAGCAGCTTTCTTGGAAGCAGGTTTCTTTGCCACTTTCTTTTTGACCGCAGGCTTTTTAGCGGGAGCTTTGCTGACTTTTTTAGCCACTACTTTTTTCTTGGCTGCTAGCTTTTTAACTGGCTGCTTCACTACCTTTTTAGCCACCAGCTTTTTCTTGGCAACAGCCTTTTTTGGAGCAGCGGATTTTTTAACCACTTTCTTAGCTACTGGTTTTTTCTTGAGCGCTTTCTTTGTAGCCATGATGAATTACCCTTATTTTGGTGGTGAATATGTTTCTTACAGCATTTGATATTACTGCAATTTACAGATCAATTGGATCTCAACTGCTGTGTCAATAGCAATAATATTTGAGCAAGAATATTTGACAGTTTTATGGCTTTGATACACTGGTTCTGATGATGAAGAAAATCCAATTTGGGCTGATTGCCTTAGGCCTACTGATTAGCCTGGCAGGTGCTGGCGCTTATTATCTGGCTCACTCGATTAATCCCGCTCAACTGACTAGTCTGGTGGCTTCGGCAGTGAAGGATGAGACGGGCAGAAATCTTCGTATTGCAGGACCCATTGAGCTCCATTTTTTTCCCAATATCGGTGTAGTCGCCCAGGACGTCTCATTCAGTAATGCGCCATGGGCTAGCGAAGCAGACATGCTCAAGGTTCAAAAAATCGAACTGAACGTCAAACTTCTGCCACTTTTGAGAAGGCAGCTTGAGATTAATCGGGTTCATCTCAGCGGTGTCGAGCTATTTTTGCAGTCAGACTCTCGGGGTCGTGAGAATTGGGATTTGTCTGTGCCCGCAGAAAAAGGGCAAACTCCTGCTGCCTCGAATGCTTCTGATTCAGCAGCAGCGGGTGCTGGGGTTTTCACCACGATCGCCCATTTCAGTTTGATCGATGGGATCATCCACTATCAAGACAGCAGAGGATCGAAAAGTCAGTATTCGATTAAAGATTTTTCTGCCGATAAAGATGGTGGTAAGACGGCTATCAAGTTAAAGGCAAGCGATGGCGCATTGCAATTCGGCTTGCAAGGAAAAGTGACCTCACTCAGGGAGATTGCTAGTCAGTGGAATATCGCGCCACTCAAGATTGAAACCGATTTTGAAATTACCCTAGATGGTAAGTCTCTTGATTTGGCAGGCAATATCGAGAAGCAACCGGGTCATGAAGCGCAGTGGGATCTGAAGCTGAATTCCAAAGCCTTTGATTTAGCGCCGCTGGCTGGTGGTGCAGCTTTAGCGGCTTCAGGAGTGGCTCCAGCAGGGCGAGCGAGTTCAGGCTCAAAAACAAAGTCTGCCTATTTCTTCAGCGATACCCCTTTACCTTTTAGTCAGCTGCCCTCAGCTCAAGGCAGCATTCAGATTGATATTGCCAAACTGGGGCTTCCAAGCCTTGCCAGTTTGCAGAATGTAAAAGGTAAAGTCGTTTTAAAGAGCGAGCAAATGGATTTATCTGATTTGCATTTTGATTGGGGGGGTGGCCATGCCAAAACTGCGATTCATCTTGCTCAAATCCACTCAAATAATCCACAGCTTCGGATTCAGGGGGAGGGAAGTGGTTTTACCCTGGAGCAATTGATTTCGGCGGGCAATCCTAACTCTAAGGTCAGTGGTGGTGATACCCGCTTTGCTATCAATATTTTGAGTTCTGGAAACAGTTTGCATCAGATTGCCGGTCGTGCAACTGGGCGCGCGCAAATCACGATTGGACCGGCCCGTATTGCGAAGAATTTCCTCAATGCAGGCGGTGATTTCATAGTGAGTCTGCTAGATGCAGTCAATCCCATGCGTAAGCAGTTTGACCAGAGCGTTTTGGAATGCGCAGTAGCCTATTTACCGGTTCAAGATGGGCTAGTAAATATTGCAGACTCCATTGGTTTTAGGACTGATCGCTTGGATATCATCCTCGCTGGCACATTAAATCTGAATAATGAAGCCATTAATCTGGACATTCATCCTAAGGAAAAATCAGGCTTGACTACCGGTGTGAACTTAGGGGGGATGGTGAAAATTCAAGGAACGCTAGAGCACCCAGGTTTAGGAGTAAACAAGACTGGGGTCTTAAATAGCGCTGCATTAGTGGGTCTAGGCTTCTTAACGGGTGGAGCCTCGATCTTGGCGGAGAATGCTAAATCCATTGCCACCAAAACCGATCCTTGCAAAACCGCTTTTCATCCGTGGGATGAAATTACCCAATAGCAAGCTTAGCGGGAAGCCCGCTTAGAGAATCATTCCGCTAACAAACAAGCTAAAGAGCGAAATAAAGATACTGGCGAAGAAAGCTGTCCAGAAGCTGGAGATGGTGAACCCACTAACAATGGAGGACACCAACATCAACACTAGGGCATTGATCACCAGTAAAAAGAGACCCATCGTTAACACCGTGAGTGGCAGCGTAAAGAGGATCAATAGGGGTTTCACAATCGCATTCGCAAAACCCAATAAGAGCGCAGCAATCAGCAGGGACCCGCCATCAGCAAAACGAAGCCCAGAAAAAATATAACTAGCAACCCATAGTGAAAGAGAGGTTAAGCCCCACTGGATTAAAAATGGCATTAGATTCATGATGACCCCCTGTGATGAATATTGATAACTATAGTATTAGTTGATTAGTAGTGTGGCGGGATTTCATCGCGAAGATTGCTGCCGGGGGTGTTATTTGAGCCACCCTGTTCTTTGAGTGATTTCAGTTCACGGTATAAAAACTCAATTTGTTGCTGTTGCTCATAAACCCGATGATTGAGTTTCTCAATGAGATCCTCGGCAAAACTCAGCTTGATTTCAAGATTAGTAATCCGCTCTTCGCTCATTTCATTTCCTTCTCAGAAATCACGACAAACCGTCCATCTTCCATTTCTGCTTGAGGTCGAATCCAAAAGCTCTGATTACGCAAGGACTCATAAACATAGGCAGGTTGGAGTGTGGCTTCTATATTGGCTAGCATCACTACCCGATAAAAACCGCCAGACTTGAGGTGCTTTAAGAAATCACCAGGCTTAAATAGTCCGTCATCCGGTGAGAAACAAGAGTTGGTATTCATCAAGAGCTTAATTCCAGACTGTGTAATCGCTAGTAATCAATATATCCTCTTTGGATGCCCGAGGGGCAATTTTGAGTAACTCAAGATCCTTGCTCAATAAAATGCATGGTCTTAGGCTATAGGCGAGATCTAAAAACACCTGGTCATCAGGGTCTTGGCACAGCCAGGGTGCTTTTTGGATCTGCGCATCATTCATCATGATGGCAATACCTCGCCATTGAGTCAGGATGGATGATTGGGTTGCTGCATCTAATGCAAATAGCGGTCTAGCAATCACATCTGCAAACTCATCTAAGGTTTGCTGGTTAGCGTAGCTAGTCACCTTTTTATCCAATAGGGCTGCTTTGAGATGAAGTGCCTTGACATCATGAAAGACAAAGAGGTCTAGCAAAACGTTGGTATCAAAAATGACGGATTTGCTCATTGCGCAGAACGCCATACCTCTGGAGTAATCGTCACTTGTCCTTGCTCTGAGGAGATATAGACTTCACCATCTTGAATATTGATGTGCAGAACCATGCTGCGTTCGACGATGTCATTGAGTTGCTTGGCTTGCTCAGCCGGAATGGATATCACTGCTAAATTTTTGGCTCGAGTCAGCTTGTTGCTGATACCGTCCCACCAAATTTTGCTGGTATGGCCGCCATAGCAATACACGATCACTTGATCTGATCTGCCACATGCCTTCAAAATACGTCGCTCATCGGGTTGTCCGATTTCGATCCATAGTTGGATGGCATCGGTTAAGTCCTTGACCCAGAGATCAGGTTCATCGGTATCGCTAAGACCCTTAGTAAAAGTCAGATTCTCCTGGGCTTGCAGTGCGAAGGCCAGAATGCGAACCATCATCCGCTCCTCGGTCTCCGAGGGGTGCTTGGCAATTGTGAGGGAGTGACTGCCATAGTAGTGGCGGTCAGAATCGGAGACGTGAAGGTCAGCTTTGTGAATAGTTGCGCGAAGAGCCATGCCGTATTATCGCCTTGAAGTGCCGTGTCCACTATGATTGGGTCAAATCCTCACCAATGAATGTGTATCCTAGCTCCATGATTCGCCTGACTGAACTTCGTTTACCGATTGACCATACTCCAGAGGCCCTTGAGCTAGCAATCATCAAGCGGCTTCATTTGGAGTCAAAAGACTTAGTCAATTTCTCGGTATTTAAGCGAAGTTATGACGCCCGTAAAAATGTGGCCTTGTCATTGATCTACACCGTTGATATCTCCGTCAAGGATGAAGAGAAAGTCTTGCAGAAGTTTTCAGGTGATCAGCACGTGAGAGTCTCGCCAGATACTCGTTATCACTTTGTGAGCGATGCAGCTCAAGCAAAGCCAGCGGATCGCCCCGTTGTGATTGGCTTTGGACCCTGCGGAATCTTTGCAGCGCTCGTCCTGGCACAAATGGGATTCAAGCCAATCGTTTTGGAGCGCGGCAAGCCTGTTCGAGAGCGCACTCAAGATACTTGGGGTTTATGGCGCAAGAAGATCCTCAATCCTGAGTCCAATGTGCAATTTGGCGAAGGGGGTGCGGGTACTTTCTCAGATGGAAAATTATGGACTCAGGTAAAAGATCCCAAATTTTATGGACGCAAAGTACTCAATGAGTTTGTGAAGGCAGGCGCTCCCGCAGAAATTCTGTATGTTGCCAAACCGCATATCGGCACCTTCCGTTTGGTCGGTGTAGTTGAAAAAATGCGTCAGGAGATTATTGCGCTTGGCGGAGAGATACGATTCGGACAAAAGGTCAACGGTTTTGAAATTACTCACGATCAAATTCAGGCAGTCAAGATTGAAGGGCAGCCCGATTTACCGGCTTCACATGTGGTGCTGGCCTTAGGGCATAGTGCGCGCGATACCTTTCAGGCTCTGCATGATGCCGGCGTCTATATGGAGGCTAAGCCTTTTTCAGTGGGCTTTCGCATTGAGCATCCCCAATCCTTAATTGATAAAGCCCGTCTAGGTCCTCATGCAGGCAACCCCTTGATTGGTGCTGCAGACTATAAATTAGTGCATCACGCTAAAAATGGCCGCTCAGTCTATAGTTTTTGCATGTGCCCTGGAGGCACAGTCGTCGCAGCCACCTCGGAGCCTAATCGTGTTGTAACGAATGGCATGAGTCAATACTCACGTAATGAGCGCAATGCTAATGCCGGTATTGTGGTGGGTATTACGCCCGACGATTATCCTGGCGGACCAATGGCTGGTATCGAATTTCAACGTGCTCTGGAGTCAAAGGCTTATGAGTTGGGTGGGTCGACTTATGAGGCTCCTGGACAGCTCGTTGGTGACTTCTTAGTGGGCAAAGCTTCGACGGAATTTGCTAGTGTGCTGCCTTCTTATAAGCCAGGCGTTCATCTCACTGATCTTGCCAGTAGTTTGCCTGATTACTGTATTGAAGCAATTCGGGAAGCGATTCCGGCTTTTGAAAAACAGATCCCTGGTTTCTCATTTAAAGACGCCGTCCTGACTGGGGTCGAAACGCGTACTTCTTCGCCCTTGAGAATTACCCGTGGCACAAATTATCAAAGCATGAATATCAAAGGCCTTTATCCAGCAGGAGAGGGCGCAGGTTATGCAGGCGGAATTATGTCAGCAGGAATAGATGGCATTAAGGTTGCCGAAGCAGTGGCGCTGGACTATCAGGCCAAATAATTTCAGTAGGCTTTTCAGATCAACTGAACCTTATTCAAAAAAAGCCAGTTTTTGCGCTCTTGGTAGGCGCTTCAGTTTGGCCTCAGCTTTAGACGCCTCAGATCGATCGGGGTGCTCTTGGGTTGCCAAAAGGGTGACTGGTCTACGAGATCTCGTGTAGCGAGCCCCATCCCCTGAATTATGAGCCTCTAGGCGATGATCTAGGCGATTGGTAATGCCTGCATAGTAAGTGCCATCAGCGCATTCCAGTAGGTAGACTAGCCAGGACATTAAGCAGTAAAAATCAGGGTTTAGGTGGCCTTGCAGACCTTGAAATATGTCATATAGTCCTTATATTCTATAGATAGAAAAGAGTTCTAAGGAGCTCATCACCATTTTCAGATTTAAGCTGAGTTTTAAACCGAGATCAAAAAATGCGAATAGAGAAACTAACCACCAAATTTCAAGAGGCCTTAAGTGAGGCCCAGAGTTTAGCTTTAGCTAAAGACAATCAATACATCGAACCAGCCCATCTTTTATTAGCCATGTTGCGTGATTCCGATGGTGGCGCTAAGAGTCTGTTAAGTCGTGCGGGTGTCAATGTTCCTGGTTTAGAAAAGGCGCTAGATAAGCTCATTAGCAACTTGCCAGAGGTACAGGGAACTAGCGGAGAAGTTCAAGTTGGGCGCGATTTAAGCAATATGCTCAATCTGACTGAGAAAGAGGCGACCAAACGCGGTGATCAATTTATCGCTGGTGAACTTTTTCTATTAGTGGTCGCAGATGACAAAGGCGAACTCGGCAAAGTCGCACGTGAGAATGGCTTAAATCGGAAATCATTAGAGGCGGCTATTGAATTAGTGCGCGGAGGGGAATCAGTGAATAGTGCAGATGCTGAAGGTCAGCGCGAGGCCTTAAAAAAATATACTGTTGACTTAACTGAGCGTGCGCGTTTAGGTAAGCTAGACCCTGTGATTGGGCGTGATGATGAGATTCGTCGCACAATACAGATTCTGCAACGGCGTGGCAAGAATAATCCGGTTCTTATTGGTGAGCCCGGTGTTGGTAAGACAGCGATTGTCGAAGGCTTGGCTCAGCGCATCGTCAATGGTGAAGTGCCAGAGACACTCAAAGACAAACGTGTACTGGTCTTGGATATGGCTTTGCTCTTGGCGGGTGCTAAATATCGTGGCGAGTTTGAGGAGCGCCTCAAGGCCGTATTGAGCGATGTTGCCAAAGACGAAGGTCGAACCATCATCTTTATTGATGAAATCCATACGATGGTGGGCGCTGGTAAGGGTGATGGCGCCATGGATGCCGGCAATATGCTTAAGCCTGCCCTAGCGCGCGGCGAGTTGCATTGTATTGGTGCGACGACTTTAGATGAATACCGTAAGTACATTGAAAAAGATCCAGCCCTAGAACGTCGCTTCCAAAAAGTGATGGTCGAAGAGCCCAGTGTTGAGGCAACCATTGCGATTTTGCGTGGCTTGCAAGAGCGCTATGAACTCCATCATGGAATTGAGATTACCGATCCTGCTATCGTGGCAGCGGCTGAGTTATCGCATCGTTATATTACGGATCGCTTCTTGCCTGATAAAGCGATTGATTTGATTGATGAGGCGGGCTCACGCATTCGAATGGAAATTGATTCCAAGCCTGAAGTGATGGATAAATTAGATCGTCGTCTGATTCAACTCAAGATTGAGCGTGAGGCGGTTAAAAAAGAAAAGGATGAGGCCTCTCAAAAACGTCTAGCCCTGATTGAAGAAGAGATTCAGCGCTTGGGTGCCGAGTATGCTGATCTAGAGGAAATTTGGAAAGCTGAGAAGAGTGCTGTGCTCGGTACTGCCAATGTCAAAGAAGAGATTGAGAAGATCAAAGCAGAAATTGTGAAGTATCAGCGCGAGGGTAAGTTAGAGAAAGTGGCTGAGTTGCAATACGGTAAATTACCCGAGTTGGAGGCAAAGCTCAAGTCAGCTGCAGCAGCAGAAGCGAAAGGCGGTAAAGATGGTGTAGTGAAGAATAAGCTTTTGCGTACCCAAGTCGGCGCAGAAGAAATTGCTGAAGTGGTCTCACGCGCCACTGGTATCCCTGTATCCAAAATGATGCAAGGTGAGCGCGACAAACTACTGAAGATGGAAGAGCTCTTGCATAAGCGTGTGGTTGGACAGGATGAGGCCATTCGGGCCGTATCTGATGCAATCCGTCGCTCTCGTGCAGGCTTAGCTGAGGAGAATCGACCATACGGCTCTTTCCTATTCCTTGGACCTACGGGTGTTGGTAAGACTGAGTTATGTAAAGCCTTAGCGGGATTCTTATTCGATAGCGAAGAGCATTTAATTCGGATCGACATGAGTGAGTTTATGGAGAAACATAGCGTGGCTCGCTTAATTGGCGCCCCCCCAGGTTATGTTGGCTACGAAGAGGGTGGTTATTTAACTGAACAAGTCCGTCGTCATCCTTATAGTGTGATCTTGTTTGATGAGATTGAAAAAGCCCATCCTGATGTATTCAATGTACTCTTACAAGTATTGGATGATGGCCGCTTAACGGATGGTCAAGGACGGACAGTCGACTTTAAGAATACGGTGATTGTAATGACCAGCAATATTGGCTCACATCTTATTCAGTCGATGGTTGATAAGAAACAGTCTGAAGTGAAAGAGGCTGTGTTTGGTGAGTTGAAGAATCATTTCCGCCCCGAGTTCTTGAACCGGATTGACGAGATTGTGGTCTTCCATGGTTTGGATAAGAAGAACATTGCCAATATTGCCAAGATCTTGCTCAAGAATTTGTCGGATCGCTTGGCCAAAGTGGATATGCAACTCGAAGTTAGTGATGCAGCGCTCGACAAGATTGCTGAGGTGGGCTTTGATCCTGTATTTGGAGCAAGGCCTCTCAAGCGGGCTATTCAACAGCATATTGAGAACCCAGTGTCGAAGATGATTCTTGAAGGTAAGTTCGGCCCTAAGGATGTTGTGCCTGTAGATATTGATAAGCAGGGTGAATTTAGTTTCACACGCCAAGTCCACTAATCTTTTGACAGGATTTCAGCAGGAATTTCCCTGCACCATTAAACTCGATACATGACTGTTGCGCTTAATCGGCGTGCCAGTGATGTCCGGGTTATTGGTCTCATTAGCCTAGCGCACGGCAGCTCGCATTTCTTTCATTTAATTCTTCCTCCCATGTTCCCATGGTTGAAGGATGCATTTGCCTTGAGTTATGCAGAACTCGGCTTGCTGATGTCTATATTTTTTATTGTCTCTTGTGCGGTACAGGCAAGTTCAGGATTTTTGGTTGATCGTATTGGGGCTAGACCAGTTCTGTTTTTTGGGATCGGCTTGCTCATTCTGTCGGCTCTGATTTTTTCCCAAAGCAATGGCTATTGGATGCTTATTCTGGGTGCTATTGTTGCGGGATTTGGTAATGGCGTTTTCCATCCTGTCGACTACACGCTGATTAATCACAAAGTCTCTCCACCGAACTTACCATATGCCTATTCAATGCACGGCGTCACAGGTTATTTGGGATGGGCTGCTGCACCAGCATTTATGGTGGCAATCGCGCAAATATCCGATTGGCGCATTGCATTCCTAGCAGCCGCTATCCTAGAGACCATTGTTTTATTGATCCTTTGGCTTTATCGGAATTTATTAATTGATAACGTCAAAGAGCGACATGAAAACACCCATGCGAGCGGTCAAGAAAAAAATCCTGGCGCCGTAGCTGAAAGCCCCTTTGCATTTCTCAAGCTAAAGGCAGTCTGGCTTTGCTGGGCCTTCTTTTTCTTCAGTGTGGCATCTTCATCAAGCCTGCAATCGTTTTCACCGAGTGCCTTGTTCAAAATCTATACACTTCCCGTTAGTTTCGGAAATTATTTCTTAACCTTACTGGCTCTTGGGAGTGCGGCTGGTGTTTTATTGGGTGGCTATTTAACTGCGAAACTGCATACACCTGAGAAAATTGTTTCAAGCTGCTTATCCCTAACGGTGGTGTTATCGCTGCTGTTGGCTACAGGGCTGATGCCGATCGATCTCATTCCTATTATTTTCTTTGTGATGGGTTTTGGTTATGGTGTAGTAGCTCCATCTAGAGACTTGTTGGTTAAACAGGCAACTCCAAAAGGTGTGGCTGGACGTGTATATGGAATTGTTTACTCTGGCATCGATCTGGGTGCTGCAGTAGGCCCATTTATCTTTGGCTTCTTCATGGATGCTGGGCTCCCTGTAGCCTTATTTATCGGTGTTGCATTATTCCAATTGATGGTGATTCCAACTGTCTACAAGGTCTCTGCAAGTACTGCTTGAGGCTATTCCAATCGCGCAATATAATTTTCATAATATGAAATATCATTTCCATCCATAAAATGCGGTGCAACAATCAGGGCATCGGTGTATTTCAAGCTCTGATGATATTTTCCATGATATGGAATACCACTCTTAAGTCATTGAATTAAATGACTTAAATTTCACCTCTAGAAGTAAAAAAAAGTCTTGTAGGTTTTGGATCTATCTCTAAACTCTTATATAAGACATAAGACTTGAATTACCAGTTCTGATGGTCTCAATCATTGAAGTTTCATTTTCTTAGGGAGAAGAGCATGACCGATCGCAAAGCTGATATTGCTGCAATTCAAAAAGACTGGGATACCAATCCAAGATGGCATGGCATCAAGCGTGGGTATACCGCGGAAGATGTGGTTCGTTTACGGGGATCTTTGAAGATTGAACACACCTTAGCCAAAACTGGTGCCGAGAAGTTGTGGAACCTGGTGAATAACGAAGCGTATGTGAATTGTCTTGGAGCGCTAACAGGCGGCCAAGCAATGCAACAAGTGAAAGCAGGTATTCAGGCGATTTACTTATCTGGTTGGCAAGTAGCTGCTGACGGTAACTCTTATGCAGCTATGTATCCAGATCAATCCTTGTATCCAGTTGACTCAGTTCCAAAGATGGTTGAGCGGATCAATAACTCCTTCCAGCGTGCCGATGAAATTCAGTGGGCTAAAGGGATTAATCCCGGTGATGCTGGTTACATCGATTACTTCGCACCTATCGTTGCGGATGCGGAAGCAGGCTTCGGTGGTGTATTAAATGCGTTCGAATTGAGCAAGGCCTTGATCAAGCAGGGTGCGGCTGGAGTTCACTTTGAAGATCAACTGTCATCTGTCAAGAAATGCGGTCACTTAGGCGGCAAAGTGCTATTGCCAACCTCTGAATCTGTTCAGAAATTGATCTCAGCTCGTTTGGCTGCTGACGTCATGGGTGTTCCCACAATCATCTTAGCGAGAACCGATGCTGAAGCCGCTGACTTATTAACCTCTGACTATGATGAGAATGACAAACCATTCCTCACAGGCGAGCGCACTCCAGAAGGTTTCTATAAAACCCGCAAAGGTCTTGATCAGGCAATCTCACGGGGCTTAGCTTACGCTGCCTATGCGGATATGGTCTGGTGTGAAACAGGCACTCCAGATCTAGACTTTGCTAGAAAATTTGCTGAAGCCATTCGCGCAAAATTCCCAGGCAAGATGTTGGCTTACAACTGTTCACCTTCCTTTAACTGGAAGAAGAATTTGGATGATGCAACGATCGCGAAGTTCCAGCGTGAATTGGGTGCAATGGGTTACAAATATCAGTTCATCACTTTGGCTGGTATTCACTCCATGTGGTACAACATGTTCGACTTGGCGCAAGACTACGCTCAGCGCGGTATGACTGCCTATGTTGAGAAAGTGCAAGAGCCAGAATTTGCTGCTCGCGATCGTGGCTATACCTTCGTATCGCATCAGCAAGAAGTGGGTACTGGATACTTTGATGATGTCACAACCGTGATTCAGGGTGGTAAGTCTTCCGTAACTGCATTAACAGGCTCTACCGAAGAAGAGCAGTTCCACTAAGCGGAATTTCTCAGCAATACCGGCATCTAATTCATCTCATAAGGGTGACTTAGATGTCGTTTTCGTTTACATTCACTCCATGAGCAATTGCGTACTTTGTAAAGATGTCTTGAGCCCTGAGGAGGGCGAGTTGATTTGGCGTGGTGATGACTGCCGCGTGATTTTGATTCACGATCCTGACTTACCCGGCTTTTGTCGAGTGATTTGGAATCGTCACATGAGTGAGATGTCTGAGCTTACCTATGGCGAGCGCGATCTCTTAATGAATCTTGTCTTTGCAGTCGAGCGTGCCATTCGTCAGACGATGCAGCCCCTCAAAATGAATTTAGCCTCTTTGGGCAATCAAGTACCTCATCTGCATTGGCACGTAATACCCCGTTACGAAGACGATGCCTTTTTTCCGAATACCGCCTGGTCAGCAAGATTGAGAGAAGCTTCTCCAGCGGTGATTGCTGAGCGCAAGAAACTGGCTACGGAGTTGCCCAAAGCTATTCGCGCAGCAATCGCTGAGCTCGCCTAGCTCAAACCAGTTGCTTTAAAGCCTCGAGATATTTTTCTGGGCTCAGCTGAGCGCCTTCTCTTTGGGCCTCCCACATCACTTGTCCTAGGCATTCCATCATCAGGTGTTGGGCTTCATGGGCAGAGCCTAATTTCTTAATGAGGCTGTCGGCAATCTGTCGAATGCCGGGCGGTTGATCGATCGAGATTTGCTCGCTAATCGATAAATGCATTGAGAGATGGAGGAAAGGGTTCGTTTCTCCTCGTTCCGGCGTGTAATCTTGAGCGAGTGCGCCTTCAGGATCTGCAAGCAGGCTATGGTATTCGGGGTGTTGTTCCATCCAGTCACCCGCAATCGTTTCGATAGGAGCAAGAATATGGCCTTCAGTTTTCTTTTTCCAGGTATCACAGAAAAAGCGCCGCACTTCTTCGCGAGTTGGGTTAAAGATCGCCACGCACTTTTCCTTTTCCAGTTTTTTGCTTAAATCTACACAGTGGCTCAACAATACATTCTTGACAGTGTGGATTGCGAGCCGTACAAGTGTATCTACCGTGCAGAATAAGCCAATGATGGGCATCCTGCAGAAATTCCTTTGGAACGCGTTTCATGAGCTGCTCTTCTACTTTAACGACATCTTTTCCTGGCGCTAAGCCAGTGCGATTCGACACTCTAAAAATATGGGTGTCGACCGCAATGGTAGGCTCTCCAAATGCCGTGTTTAGAATCACATTTGCCGTTTTTCTGCCAACGCCAGGCAAAGCCTCTAAGGCCTCTCGAGTGCGAGGTACTTCACCCTGATGTTGCTCAAGCAAAATTTTGCAGGCCTCTTGAATATGCTTTCCCTTGGTCCTGAATAAGCCAATATGCTGAATATAAGGGCGGACACCTTGCTCACCTAAATCCAACAAAGCCTGAGGAGTATTCGCAATCTTGAATAGTTGTCGCGTCCCTTTATTCACAGAAACATCCGTGGCTTGGGCTGAGAGCAGAACTGCAATCAAGAGTTCAAAAGGGGAGCTGTATTCCAGCTCGGTGGTGGGCTGAGGATTGTTCGCTTGTAGTAACTCAAAAAAGCGGCGGCGCTGCTCAAGATTCATGTGGATTTCTGAGCCCTAGCAATTGCTGCTGCAATGATTTTACGTTTACGCTCCTGTTCGGCAAGCTCAACTTCTGATGATGCAGGTTCTGCATTGAGGGCCGATAACTTAGCGCTCGCTTTCTTGGCAAGGCGCTCTTGGTTGTCGCGTTCTTCTCTAGTCAAGCGGCTTTCTCTAGCGTGGTAGCGTGTTCGAGCTTCATTGGCTAAAGAGGGGGTCCAAGCATTCCAGCCAGTCTTTTGATTAGTCACATCTACCATCGTTATGCAGTCCACGGGGCAGGGTGGCAAACATAAATCGCAGCCAGTACACCAATCGTCAAGTACGACATGGAGTTGTTTTGATGCGCCCACAATAGCATCAACGGGACAGGCTTGAATGCATAAAGTACAACCAATACAGCGCTTTGGATCAATCACTGCGACAGGTCTGGGACGTTCTAATCCGCAACTAGCATCGATTGTTGAATTGAGTGCGAAAGCATCTTGAGGAAAGTAGGACTCCAGAATCTGACTGAGCCTCTGAATACCCTCGACCCCACCTGGAGGACAGCGATTAGGCCTAACATCTCCTGTCGCTAAGGCCTCAGCATAGCCTCGGCAATCTGGATAGCCACATTTAGTACATTGGGTTTGAGGAAGCGCATCCTCTAAGCGATCGGTGAGCGCTCCCACTTCTATGGAATTCATTACATGCGCCACCAAATTGAAGCTGATTAGTCTGAGCTCTTGCTGCCTAAGGCTGGCGGTCTAGCTTTTGTCTTCTTATGAATTTCTTGGTGATCGCGAATAAAGGATTTGACCTTGGGGTAAACCTTCTCGCGCCAACGACGTCCTGAGAAGATGCCGTAATGGCCAGCACCAGCAACTTCATAATGATCTTTACGCTCAGTAGGGATGCCTTTGCACAGCTTATGAGCTGCACGTGTCTGACCACTGCCGGAGATATCGTCTAGTTCGCCTTCAATGGTCAATAGGGCGGTATGGGAAATATCTTGAGGTTTAACCAATGCATCGCCAACCTTCCAGGTGCCATTGGGTAGTGCATAGTCTTGGAAAACCGTCTTAATCGTATCTAAGTAAAACTTCGCATCCATATCGAGCACAGCGTTGTACTCATCATAAAAACGAATATGTGCATTAGCGTCATCTTCATCGCCCTGCATCAAGCTCTTGAAGAAATCCCAATGCGATTGCATATGGTTTTGCGGGTTCATGGCCATAAAGCCCGCATGTTGCAAGAAGCCAGGGTAGACCCGTCTGCCTGCGCCAGGATGGGGTGGCGGTACCTTATAGATAACATGGCTTTCGAACCAGTCATAAGATTTTTGATCGGCTAAGTTGTTGACGGCGGTAGGTGATTTGCGCGCATCAATCGGTCCACCCATCATGATCATCGATGCTGGTGTCTGCTCACCAGCAGATGCCATCAAAGAGATGGCGCCCAAGGTGGGGACAGTTGGTTGGCAAACAGAGATCACATGAAGATCTTGCGCGCCGATCGTACGGATAAACTCTTGGATGTAGTGAACATAATCATCTAAACCAAAGTCACCATCTTCTAAGGGAATCAGGCGGGCATCGACCCAGTCTGTAATGTAGACCTTGTGGTCTTGCAATAAAGTGCGCACGGTATCACGTAATAAAGTGGAGTGATGCCCAGACATGGGTGCCACAACTAAAACAACGGGATCTTCCTTCAGCTTGGTAATTACTTCTACATCATCGGAGAAGCGTTTGAACCGAAGCAATTGGCAGAATGGTTTTGCAACCACCACCGTCTCGTGAATAGCAACATCACGGCCATGAGCATGGACTGTCTTAATGCCAAACTCGGGTTTTTTATAGTCTTTGCCTAAGCGGTGGAGTAATTCATAGCTAGCAGCTAGACGCGAAGAGCCCGGAATCTTCGAGAGCGGATTGGAGGCATTCATGAAGGTTTCGGATGCCGCACGCGCCCAAGCGCTCAGCGGATTTAACAAAGCTTTTTGAAACTCATGTAACTGATATAGCATCCTGCCTCCTAAAAATCAGTTGTACTGCTTAAATCGCCCAATCGTTATGACGCCAAAACCCGAGCAATCGCTTTAGCCACTTTATCAATATTTTTGGTATTGAGGGCAGCGACGCAAATACGACCCGTAGAGAGGGCGTAAATACCGTCTTCCTTCTGCAGCCGCTCAACTTGCTCGGCCGTTAAGCCTGAATAAGAGAACATCCCGCGCTGATTTTCAATGAAGGAAAGGTCTTCTTTAACGCCAGCTTCAGCCAATTTAACAACGAAATCGTGACGCATTTGTTTAATGCGGTTACGCATGCCACCGAGCTCTTCTTCCCACATTTTGCGGAGTTCAGGTGTATTCAGAACTGCGGCAACAATGGCTCCACCATGAGTAGGTGGGTTTGAGTAGTTGGTGCGAATGACGCGCTTCAATTGCGAAAGAACTCGGACAGACTCTTCCTTACTTTGGGTGATGATAGATAGAGCGCCGACACGCTCTCCATAGAGAGAAAATGATTTAGAGAATGAGCTTGAAACAAAGAAGGACATACCAGATTCGGCAAACAGACGAACGGCGATACCGTCTTGTTCGATTCCGCCAGCAAAACCTTGATAAGCCATGTCTAAGAAAGGAATGAGTTCCTTAGTCTTACAAATTTCAATGACTTGGCGCCACTGCGCTTCAGTAATGTCGGCGCCAGTAGGGTTGTGGCAGCAAGCATGTAAAACCACGGTGGCGTGCTTTGGATAGGACTCCAAGGATTTCACCATCCCGGCAAAGTCAACACCATGAGTTGCACTGTCAAAATAGGTGTAATCGAGAACCTCAAATCCAGCAGCCTCGAAAATGCCGCGATGGTTTTCCCAGGTTGGGTTGCTAATTGCAGCAGGGGCTTTGAAATTTAAGCGCTCAATAAAGTCAGCGCCAACGCGCAATGCGCCGGTACCGCCGATACATTCGGCTGTGACAACTCGCCCATCCTTAATGAGGGAGGAGTCAGCGCCAAACAATAAATTCTGCACGGCGAGGTTGTAAGGGTTGGGGCCATCGATCGGGATGTAGCCTCTAGGTAAATGCTTGGCAACCAATTCTTCTTCCGCCTTCAAGACTGCTTTTAATAAAGGAATTTTTCCATCATCAGTGAAGTAGACACCCACTCCAAGATTGACTTTATCGGGCCGTTGATCGGCAGCATAGGCTTCAGTTAAGCCAAAAATAGGATCTTTAGGGGCTAGCGCAACAGAGGAAAACAGGGTCATTTGGTCGGTGAGGTAGGTTGGTTAGAGGTACTTTTGGGCTTAATTCAGGAATTTTTGCATTTAAGCTGACTATTTTGGAATAAAAACGGCAAAATCATCGTTTGTACAAAATTCTCTGTAATCAATCTTACAGATGAAATGATAGCTGAGATGCCCCCTAAGTCCCCGAAAACCTCCTCCAAAGCCCCTGCGGGCGAGACTCTACCCGTCATCGTTGCAGATCCCTTGGGTCAAGCTGGGCATGAGCTGGATCCAGCGAAGTTTGTGACCTACCCAGATTCACCATATCAGCTTTACCAGCCTTTTCCACCAGCAGGGGATCAACCCCAGGCCATTGAAAAGTTGGTCGAGGGGATTGAGGATGGTTTGGTGTTCCAAACGCTCTTGGGGGTCACAGGTTCCGGCAAGACTTTTACGATGGCCAATGTGATTGCCAGAACGGGGCGCCCAGCCATCATTTTCGCTCCGAATAAAACCCTAGCTGCACAACTTTACAGTGAGTTCCGAGAATTCTTTCCTCGTAATGCGGTGGAATATTTCGTGAGCTACTACGACTACTACCAGCCTGAAGCGTATGTGCCGCAGCGCGATTTATTTATTGAAAAAGATTCCTCGATCAATGAGCATATCGAGCAGATGCGTTTGTCAGCCACCAAGAGTTTGCTCGAGCGACGCGACGTCATCATTGTTGCCACGGTATCGGCGATCTATGGCATCGGCAACCCAGGCGACTATCACAGCATGGTCATGACTCTGCGCCCTGGTGACAAGATGAGTCAGCGCGATATTTTGGTGCGCTTGATTGCAATGCAATACGACCGCAATGAACTCGATTTCAAGCGTGGCGTCTTTAGGGTTCGTGGCGATACCATTGATATTTTTCCGGCTGAACATAATGAACTTGCGATCAGGGTAGAGCTCTTTGATGATGTGATTGAGAGTTTGCAATTCTTTGATCCATTAACAGGACGCATTCGTCAAAAGATTCCTCGCTTTACTGTCTACCCTAGCTCACACTACGTCACTCCCCGCGAGACAGTGCTGAAGGCGATTGAAACGATCAAGATTGAGTTACGCGATCGCCTTGAGGAATTTGTAAAGGATGGCAAGCTGGTTGAGGCGCAACGTCTTGAGCAGCGCACTCGCTTTGATCTCGAGATGCTCAATGAGCTGGGCTTCTGTAAAGGGATTGAGAATTACTCCCGCCATCTCTCTGGAGCTAAGCCTGGCGAGGCTCCGCCGACCTTAGTCGATTATTTGCCTAACGATGCTTTGATGTTCTTGGACGAAAGTCATGTCCTCATTGGACAACTTAATGCGATGTACAACGGGGATAAGTCTCGTAAACATACGCTGGTTGAGTTTGGCTTCCGTTTGCCATCGGCAATGGATAACCGACCCTTAAAGTTCACCGAATTTGAAACTAAGATGCGTCAAACCATTTTTGTTTCTGCAACACCAGCCGATTACGAGGGTCAACACACCGGACAAGTTGTCGAGCAAGTAGCACGCCCAACCGGATTGGTGGATCCTGAAATTGAAGTCTTACCTGCCAGTTCACAAGTGGATGATCTCTTGGGGCAGATTCATGAGCGGGTGAAGGTCGGTGAGCGTGTTTTGGTAACCGTACTGACTAAACGCATGGCCGAGCAACTCACTGACTACTTATCAGACAATGGTGTGAAGGTACGTTATGTGCACTCTGATATTGATACCGTAGAGCGGGTTGAGATTCTGCGCGACCTGCGTTTGGGTGTGTTCGATGTCTTGGTCGGAATTAATTTATTGCGCGAAGGTCTGGATATTCCTGAGGTATCTTTGGTTGCGATTTTGGATGCTGATAAAGAGGGCTTCTTACGTTCTGAGCGTAGTTTGATACAAACGATCGGACGAGCTGCCCGCAATGTTCGTGGCAAAGCGATTTTGTATGCTGATCGAATCACCGATTCTATGCGGCGCGCAATGGGGGAGACAGAGCGACGCAGAACGAAGCAAATTGCCTTTAACAAAGAGCATGGTATCGAGCCACGTGGAGTCACTAAGCGCATCAAGGACATCATTGATGGTGTCTATGACGTAGGTGAGAAGCGGATTGAGCTCCAGGCGGCCGAAGAGCGCGCCCGCTATGAGGATATGTCTGAAAAAGACCTGGCTGCTGAAATTAAACGCCTAGAGAAGCAAATGAACTCGGAAGCCAAGAACCTTGAATTTGAGAAAGCAGCCAGCACCCGAGATCGTCTCTCCAAAGTCAAAGAAATGGCATTTGGAGCCCTTTCTCATGACTCCCTTGGCTAATCTCCCTACAGCCCAAATATGTATTGGAGGGGCAAAAAACCGCCATTTCTGTTATAGTTGAGTGGATTGGTCGGGTATTACCCATCTGACCAATAGCTGTCCATAACAATCCATTACCAAGGTGACATATGAGACTTACAACTAAAGGTCGTTTCGCAGTAACCGCAATGATAGATTTAGCCCTCCGTGAAGCACATGGGCCTGTAACTTTGGCTGGCATCAGTCAGAGGCAAAAAATTTCCCTTTCCTACCTAGAGCAATTGTTCGGCAAATTGCGCCGTTTCAATATCGTTGAAAGTACCCGCGGTCCAGGTGGGGGATATACCCTTGCACGCAAATCCGATGAGGTGAGCGTTGCAGACATCATTGTGGCGGTCGACGAGCCTTTGGATGCGACTCAGTGCGGCGGCAAAGGCAACTGTCATAGCGAGGAAGATCATCTGGGTCGCTGCATGACTCACGACCTTTGGGCCAATCTGAATTCAAAGATGGTCGAATACCTCAGTTCCGTTACCTTACGCGATTTAGTAGAGCAGCAATCTGGTCGTGGCCTTGTGATTCAGGACATGCGCCACAAGAAGATCAAGATTGATGCTGGCAAACCTGAGAAACAAGTAGCAACATCTGTGGCTGCTAAGAAGGAGGTGGCGCCTAAGCCACCATTGATTAACTCCGTATTTAATTTAGCTCAGCAGAGCTAAAGCACACCCTAGGGCATTACAAAAAGCACACCATGAACGCACCTCAAGACATTCCTCAACAACCCGTTCCGATGTTTAGTCCTAAGCACTTTCCGGTGTATATGGATTATTCAGCGACAACTCCAATAGATCCGCAAGTGGTCGACAAAATGTTGCCTTATTTGCGTGAACAGTTTGGTAACGCTGCATCACGCAGTCATGCGTATGGTTGGGCTGCTGAGGAAGCCGTTGAGTGGGCGCGTTCAGAGGTGGCGCTACTGGTGAATGCAGATCCAAGAGAGATTGTTTGGACTAGTGGTGCAACAGAAAGTATCAACCTTGCTCTTAAAGGAGCGGCCCATTTCTATCGAGAAAAGGGTAATCACATCATTACTGTCAAAACCGAGCACAAAGCCACTCTGGACACTTGTAGAGATTTGGAGCGCGAAGGCTTTGAGGTCACCTATTTAGATGTGCTGCCAAGCGGCTTAATTGACTTTGCGCAATTAGAGGCAGCAATGAAGCCTGGAACCATCTTGGCTTCCGTAATGTTTGTGAATAATGAAATCGGCGTGATTCAAGATATTCCTCGGATTGGCGAGCTATGCCGCTCACGTGGTGTCATCCTGCATGTGGACGCTGCTCAAGCCACTGGCAAAGTAGAGATCGACCTGAAGACCCTTAAAGTCGATCTCATGAGTTTCTCAGCACACAAAACGTATGGTCCTAAAGGAGTTGGCGCTTTGTTTGTGAGCCGCAAACCACGCGTTCGCATTGAAGCCCAGATTCATGGTGGTGGTCATGAGCGCGGTATGCGTTCCGGAACTTTGGCAGTGCATCAAATTGTGGGCATGGGTGAGGCTTTCCGGATTGCCCGTATCAGTATGGCTGAGGGTAATAAACGCATTCGTGCTTTGCGCGATCGCCTCCTGAATGGCTTAAAAGATATTGAAGAGGTCTACGTTAATGGGGATATGGAGCACCGCGTGCCACATAACCTCAACATCAGCTTTAACTATGTTGAGGGCGAGTCGATGTTGATGGCGCTTAAAGAGTTGGCGATTTCGTCTGGCTCTGCTTGTACTTCGGCCTCTTTAGAGCCTTCCTACGTATTGCGTGCCTTGGGCCGCAATGATGAATTGGCACACAGCTCCATTCGTTTTACCTTAGGCCGTTTTACAACCGAAGAGGAAGTAGATTTCACAATCAAATTAGTAAAAGAAAAGATTGCCAAGTTGCGTGAGTTGTCACCACTTTGGGAAATGTATAAAGACGGAATTGATTTGAGCACCATTCAGTGGGCTGCTCACTAATTAACCAAGACAGATAGAGAGAAAATACCATGGCATATAGCGACAAAGTAATCGATCATTATGAAAATCCCCGGAACGTGGGTTCATTCGCCAAAGGCGATGACGCAGTCGGTACCGGCATGGTTGGGGCGCCTGCTTGCGGCGACGTGATGAAGCTCCAGATTCGCGTGAATGATCAAGGCGTAATCGAGGATGCGAAATTTAAGACCTATGGTTGCGGTTCTGCGATTGCATCTTCATCACTCGTAACAGAGTGGGTGAAGGGTAAGACTCTGGATCAGGCTTTAGAAATCAAAAACTCTTTGATTGCCGAAGAGCTGGCTTTACCACCTGTGAAAATTCATTGCTCCATCTTGGCTGAAGATGCTATCAAAGCAGCAGTTCAAGACTACCGTGAAAAGCATCCCGCTAAATAAGTATTTATCCTATGTCTATTACTCTTACCGAAAAAGCTGCCGCCCACGTTAACCGCAATCTAGAGAAGCGCGGTAAGGGATGTGGCTTGCGCCTTGGTGTTCGTACTACTGGATGTTCTGGCCTGGCTTATGAACTCGAGTATGTCGATGAGCCAAATGCAGAAGATCAGTTGTTCGAGTCAAATGGCATCAAAGTATTTGTGGATCCCAAAAGCTTGGCCTATCTAGATGGCACGGAGCTAGATTTTGTACGCGAGGGTTTAAACGAAGGCTTTAAGTTTCAGAATCCCAACGTCAAAGATGAGTGTGGTTGTGGTGAATCCTTCCGCGTCTGACGATTACTTTCGTTTCTTTGGCTTAAACGAACAATTCACACTGAATTTGTCTGCCTTAGATCAGGCATACCTTACGATTCAAAAAGAAGTGCATCCCGACCGCCATGCGCGCGGGAGTGATTCCGAACAGCGTATAGCGATGCAAATGGCAACGCTAGCCAATACGGCATACCAAACCCTCAAGAATCCCGTCCAACGTGGTTTATATATTTGCCAGCTTCACGGAGTCGATGCCAAGCTCGAAACCAATACCGCTATGCCAGCTGCATTCCTAATGCGTCAAATGGATTGGCGTGAAAGTTTAGATGAGAGTGAAGAAGACCTTAGCGCTCTGGAGGCGCTGACCGCAGAGGTTGAGGAAGTTAAATCTGAAGTGATATCTGAAATTGCTCAAGCGATTGATTCTGCGCATCAGTATGAGCGTGCCGCTGAATTACTCAGAGGTTTATTGTTTATTGATAAGTTTGCCATCGAGCTTGATGACGCAATCGCTGCATTGGCGTAAATTCATGGCCCTTTTACAAATTTCCGAACCCGGTAAATCCCTTGCGCCACATCAGCGCCGCATTGCGGTTGGCATTGATTTGGGAACAACAAACTCTTTGGTGGCAGTGGTAAGAGATGCTTTACCAAAGGTTTTGCCTGATGCGCAAGGCCGAGAACTCCTACCTTCCGTAATTCGGTATTTACCGAATGGGCGAACACAGGCAGGATTTGAAGCGATTGACAGTATTGCGCTTGATCCTAAAAATACCATCGTCTCTGTTAAACGCTATATGGGTCGCGGTCTAACT